>MAAC01012175.1_pt1 | contig 25053 bp, 26 predicted proteins | sample 1115981 | NCBI WGS metagenome assembly MAAC01 (sample SAMN04961126, study PRJNA320927) | seawater metagenome | isolation source: sample BD02T64 sea water enriched with oil for 64 days | place: USA:Gulf of Mexico | collected 2013-07-27
AACATGATGCGTATTTCTTTGAAGTTCCATGTACCGAATAATATAGACTAGGCTTCGCCCAGTCCACACTATTCAGCACGGGGGCAAGCCCCCGAGATTTTCGCTACGCTCTGTTAAAATAGACCAAGTGTTTTATTTTCGCAACAGCTCTAACCTAAGTGTAGTACAAAAGTCATCCAAATAAAAAGTAAGTTGACTATATTTTTAAAGTCATTTTTAACATTCTCTTCAGCATAATATAAGGCTATGAAAGTGTTACAAAAGCAGTTGCATAGTGTTTTTCATCAGCAAGCGATATATGCCAATGACTCACCTTCAATGCTTTTGCCACTTCCAAAGCTCGCTCACTAAACACCAACGTGGGCTGTCCTGTCGCCAAAGATATTATTTGAATATGCTGAAAAGAGACTCCGTCAGCAATGCCTGTACCTAAGGCTTTAGCGGCCGCCTCTTTACCCGCCCACCGCTTAGCTAAATAGCGTTCAGGGTGATTAGTTTGCTGATAATATTGATATTCTTCTTTTGTCAGCACCCTTTTCGCTAAACGATCACGAATGTCATCAGCCATATCTGCAATACGGTTAATATCGATAATATCTGTGCCAATACCAACTACTGGCATATAAACTCCTTAAGAAATAGCCAATCGAGAGAGACTCGCTACTCGTAACTTTACTTTCTAACGGCTTTAGCTTCTTGCTGCTTGCATCAGCGCTTTCATATCACGTATTGCTTTATCTAAACCATCAATAGCAGCACGAGCAATAATTGCATGGCCAATATTAAGCTCTATTATTTCTTCAATAGCGGCAATTGGCTTAACATTAAAGTAATTTAAACCATGCCCCGCATTGACTTTAAGGCCAATATTGTGAGCATACTTTATACCGTCGGTTAAACGCACTAACTCAGCTTGTTGGGCTTGCTCTGTAGTAGCATCAGCATAATGACCAGTATGAATTTCAATATAAGGGGCACCACTGGCTAAAGCGGCATCAATTTGCGCTTTATCGGCATCAATAAATAAGCTAACTTGTGTTCCCACCGCAGTAAGTTTTTCAACTGCAGCAGTAATTTTATCGAGTTGCCCAACAACATCTAAACCACCTTCAGTGGTTAGCTCTTCCCGCTTTTCAGGCACTAAACAACAAAAGGCGGGTTTAACTGTGCAAGCAATAGCAACCATTTCATCCGTTACCGCCATTTCAAAATTCATGCGAGTATGTAGCGTTTGTTTTAATACATGAATATCTCTATCTTGTATATGGCGTCTGTCTTCACGTAAATGTACGGTAATACCATCTGCGCCAGCATGCTCGGCAACGCTAGCAGCATAGACAGGATCAGGATAATTAGTACCACGGGCTTCGCGTAAGGTAGCAATATGATCAACATTTACGCCTAATAGTATTTCTTTCATATTTTTTATCTCTTGTTTTTATTTGGTATTTTTAATATTTATTTGTTGTTTTTACTTATTTTTTTTAGCAAAGAGTTTACGGCTGTTTAAAGGTTTACCATCAAGTAAATAATTTATCACATCGCGCATTAGTCGTTTAAATGTTAGCTCAGCTTCAGCATTTAAACGCGACTTCTCATGGTAAACATGCTCCGCAATCGCTTGCAAGTGCTCGGTATTAAAGTAGGGCGTAGTTATGCTGTTAACAGCATACTTATAAGCAGGTATAAAGCCTTGCTCAGCAAGGTAATAAAAACCAGCAACATTCTCGCTATTTTCATTAAATATAGGGCTAAAATCAAATGATAAACCTAATTCATCAAGCAAAGATAACTCAAAACGTCTTAATTGTGGTGCTATCGGTAAGTCTTGGGATAATGAAGATAAGGCGATTTGATAGTGAGTAAATAAAGATTCACACATAATGTCGTCATTTAACAAACGCACCAGCAGCTCATTAATATAAAAAGCGCTATATAAACTATTTTTACTTAAGGCATAAGATTTAGCGCTAGCTTCAACACTGGTGATCCTTTTTAAGTTCGCGTCTTGGCTTTTAAACATTAATTTTAAGGGCAAAAAAGGCTGTATCAAGCCTTTTTTAATGGAACGTTTAGATTGGCCAACATAAACTAATGCTGATACTTTTCCGTCATACTCAGTTAAAAGTTCAACCAGTTGTTGATTTTCTTGAAAAGGCCTAGCGTGAAGCACAAAGGCATGTTGCTCTCTCTGTTTATTTGACATCGTTTTGGTATTTAATCTAACGCGAATAAATTCCTGTCTACAGGTTTAGCCAGAATAATCATCACCATAACCTAAACTACGTAAAGCACGTTCATCGTCTGCCCAACCTGATTTAACTTTAACCCAAGTTTCTAAAAACACTTTGGCATCAAACAGGTTTTCCATATCACGTCTGGCTTCTTGACCTATGGTTTTTAAACGCTCACCTTTATTTCCTATCACCATGCGCTTTTGACTTTCACGTTCAACTAACACTAAAGCATTGATATGAATAATGCCTTTGTCATCCATTTTAAATTGCTCAATTTCCACGGTTGTTGAATAGGGCAATTCATCACCCGTAAAGCGAATAATTTTTTCACGAATAATTTCTGAAGCCATAAAACGGCTTGAGCGGTCGGTGATATGATCTTCAGGAAACCAAAAATCACTTTCCGGTAAGCTGTCTAAACAAAGTTTAGTAATAGTTTCTACGCCATGACCTTTACTTGCTGAAATAGGGACAATATCGGTAAAATTATGCATGGCACCAAGCTTTTGCAAATGCGGCAACAGATCATCTTTATCGGCAATATTATCTATTTTGTTAACCACTAAAATACAAGGGGAACCGCTTTTTTTAACTTTGCTTAACACCAAGTCATCATCGGTTGTCCAGTGCGTTCCTTCCACCAGAAAAACAATTAACTCTACTTCGGCAATTGAACTGGCGGCTGCACGGTTCATTAAACGATTAATGGCACGTTTTTCTTCCGTATGCAAACCTGGGGTATCCACCAAAACCGCCTGTTTATTGGCCTCGGTTAAAATACCAAGAATACGGTGACGTGTAGTTTGTGGTTTACGAGAAGTAATACTAATTTTTTGACCAAGCATAGCATTAAGTAAAGTTGACTTGCCTACATTAGGGCGACCAACAATGGCAATTAAACCTGCATGCGTTGTATCATTTTTCATCGTTTATTTTGCCTTTTTTTGAGCGGTAGTTTTTTGCTTAGTTGCTTTTTTATCTGCTTTGCCTTTATTAATTATAGCCAATACTTGCTGTGCTGCTTCTTGCTCAGCTTTGCGTCTACTGGTGCCTTTAGCAACAACCTCTTTGTCAATAACTTGAGTGCTACAGCGTACAGTAAATTGCTGATTATGAGACTGCCCTGTGGTGTCAATAACATCATAAACAGGCAATGGAATTTTTCTACCCTGTAAATATTCTTGCAAGCGAGTTTTCGGATCTTTTTGCTCATTACCTGGCTTTATTGCGCTTAAGCGCTCAGCAAACCAAGTTAAAATTAATGTTTTGCAGGCGCTGATGTCAGAGTCTAAATAAACCGCGCCAATAATGGCTTCAATAGCATCTTCTAATATAGATTCACGGCGATGACCGCCACTTTTCAATTCCCCTGGGCCTAAAATCAGATATTCACCTAACTTAAAATCTCGTCCTATTTCAGCTAAAGTAACGCCTTTAACTAAACTAGAGCGCATGCGTGTTAAATCACCTTCATCATGTTTAGGGAACTGTTCAAATAATGCTTCAGCAATAACAAAACCTAAAATTGAATCACCTAAAAACTCTAACCTTTCATTATGTTGACCTTTAGCACTGCGATGAGTTATGGCTTGAATCAATAAAGTAGAGCTTTTAAAGCAGTAACCAATATTTTTTGATAAGCGCGCTATCGCTTGTTCATTATTGGCTTTAAGATGTAATGCCATTAGTTAATCGCACCAATACGTTCAAAACGCACATTAGTGGGAACCCAATGAGGTAACAAACTATCTTGTGTGCGATTAAAGTCAAAACTCATCCAAATAGCAACGGCTTCCCCAACAAGGTTTTCTTCTGGCACAAAGCCCCAAAAGCGTCCATCAAGCGAATTATCACGATTATCACCCATAACAAAATAATGACCTGCTGGGACTAAAAATTCATCCCTGGCGGTGCCTGCTTGTTGGAAGTAATGATTTGTTCTTGGCATGGTATATTGATCATTTAAAATAGTATGAGTTTTATTTAGCATGACGGCAGTAAATTGATTCAAGCCCTCTTCAGCATCAGGCCCTTGATATTTATTGGTAAAGCTATTAACTACTTGAGTAAATCCTGGACATTGAACATCTGACTCTTGGCAAGCTGGCTTAATATATAGGGATTTATTCTTATAAATAATCCTATCACCAGGTAGACCAATGACACGCTTAATATAATCAATGCGCGGATCTCGTGGATACTTAAAGACCACAACATCACCACGTTCAGGCAAACCAACATCAATAAATTTCTGACGAGCCACAGGATCTTTTAAACCATAGTTAAATTTATTAACCAGAATAAAATCACCATCAAGCAGCGTTGGCATCATAGAACCTGACGGTATTTGAAACGGCTCATACAAAAATGAGCGCAAAATCAAAACAAAGGCAATAACAGGGAATATTTGTACAGAAGTATCCACCAAGGGTGATGGTTCCATCAAAGTTGCGATAGTTTCTTTAGGAAGCTCTACCGCGCTTTGTTCTTGCGCTGAAATAGCATTTAATTTGCGCTGTGGAGCTAGGTAAAATTTATTAGCAAGCCAAACAACACCGGTAATAAGGGTAATTACCACTAAAATAATTGAAAAATAAACGGCCATATTGTTCCTTTAAAATTGTAGGTTGTACTTTATACGGTACTTTATACGATAATTTGTCGACATAAACGCCAACCTACAGTATTACTGTACTTTGCTTGTTTAATTTATGTGTCTAATTTACTTGCCTAATTTACTTGTCTAACTTAGGTATCTAATTTAAGCACAGCTAAAAACGCTTCTTGAGGTACTTCAACATTACCTACCTGCTTCATGCGTTTTTTACCATCCTTTTGCTTTTGTAAAAGTTTTTTCTTACGGCTAATATCACCACCATAACATTTAGCGGTAACATTCTTACGCAGTTGTTTAACGGTAGTTCTGGCGATTACGTTATTACCAATAGCGGCTTGTATCGCAATATCAAACATTTGGCGATGGATAAGCTCTTTAAGCTTATCCACTAACATACGACCACGGGCAGCCGAGTTAGCTCGGTGAGTGATCATCGCCAGCGCATCGACTCTGTCACCGTTAATCATTACATCAACACGTACCATATCGGCAGGTTCAAAACGTAAAAAATGATAATCAAGCGAGGCATAACCACGGCTAGTTGATTTTAACTTATCAAAAAAGTCCATCACCACTTCGGCCATAGGCAATTCATAAGTAACCGCAACTTGGTTACCATGATAAATAAGATCCCTTTGTACACCACGCTTTTCAATACATAAAGTGATAACACTACCTAAGTATTCTTGTGGTACCAAAATATTGGCTTGCACTATAGGCTCACGAATTTCATCAATGTTATTCGTTGCTGGCAAATCTGCTGGGTTATCTATTGATAATACTTCACCATTAGTACAAGCAATTTCATAGTTTACTGTCGGTGCTGTCGTGATTAGGTCTAGATCATATTCACGCGCTAATCGCTCTTGAACAATCTCCATGTGCAACATACCAAGGAAACCGATTCGAAAACCAAAACCTAGCGCTGAAGAATTCTCTGGTTCGAAAAAGAGCGAAGCATCGTTCAAACTCAGTTTATTTAAGGCATCACGAAAGTTTTCATAATCATCAGAGCTGATAGGGAAAATACCCGCATACACTTGCGGTTGTGCCTTTTTAAAACCAGCAAGCGCCTTAGTCGTTTCTTTTTTACTGATGGTGACAGTATCACCTACTGGCGCGCCATGAATTTCTTTAATGCCAGCGATAATAAAGCCAACTTCACCAGCACGTAAAACCCCCGTTTCGGTTTGCTTAGGAGTGAAAACCCCTACTTTATCAACTTGGTGAACTTGGCCAGTAGACATAACCAGCATTTTATCGCCACGTTTAATCTCACCGTTAACAACACGTACCAAAGAAACAACGCCTTGGTAATTATCAAACCAAGAGTCGACAATTAACGCCTGTAAATTAGCTTTTGGATCGCCTTTAGGCGCAGGAATATTGGCAACAATAGTTTCTAACACATCATCAATGCCAACCCCCGTTTTTGCCGAACAAGTCACGGCATCAGTAGCATCAATACCAATGATATGTTCGATTTCTTCACTTACTCGCTCAGGATCAGCCTGTGGCAAATCAATCTTATTTAAAATAGGTAAAACTTCTAAATCCATTTCAATGGCGGTATAACAGTTTGCTACGGTTTGTGCTTCCACACCTTGGCCAGCATCAACGACTAACAAAGCGCCTTCGCACGATGCTAAGGAGCGTGAAACTTCATAAGAAAAATCTACATGGCCAGGAGTATCAATAAAGTTTAATTGATAAATTTCACCATTTTTTGCTTTATAATCTAAGGTCACACTTTGAGATTTAATAGTGATACCGCGCTCACGTTCAAGTTCCATTGAATCAAGCACTTGTGCTGCCATTTCACGTTCTTGTAAACCGCCACAGTGTTGAATTAGGCGATCAGATAAAGTTGATTTACCATGGTCAATGTGGGCAATGATTGAGAAATTTCGAATATTTTTCATAAATGGGAGTTCAAATAAATAGTTGCAACGATAGCGAATAAAATCGGGAATGGCGTGATTTTAACGAATTTAGCGCGCTGGGGCTATCTTTTGTTCAGAATTTTAAAAGGCTAATCTGCTTTTTCATTTTTAACAGCAGCTATTTCAATTGGCTTAGCTAAAATGCGTAGAATTTTAGGCTGTAATTTTAATATATTGCTCGACTGATTTTGCAAGTATCTCGCAATCCTATAGCCCAAATAGCCTCCTAACATACCTAGCAATAACGCTTGCAATTCATGACTTAGCAGTTGCTTATTGAGCATTAACTGGCCAAGCGCAGAAAAGGTAAATAAACCAATGATAGGTAATAAATAAACTTGCCAGGCACTTTGTAATACATGCCCTTCGGGTAGTGATAAAACAACGCAATCACCCACATTAATAGCAGTATTGTGCTTAACATCAACAGATAAAGATTGAGGATAAGGCAAGGTAAAAGACAACTTTCTATGGGGTATAGCTTTTGCTATTTGGCCGCTGGCACAAGTATCTACCTGTGAGCAGCTATTACAGCTAGATTTCACTTGGCTAACTAGCGTGATTTGATCACTGTTAATAGCAACAACTTCTGCTAATTCTTCCATTTCAACCTCAACAGCGCTGGCAACTAATTAAGCTTATTGCGATTAAAGCTAACTGAATTAACAATTTTTTTCGCACTGACTAAAGGTATTTTACCAACAACACTCACTTCAACATTATTAACAACCTGATTTAACACTAAAGTTGCGCCATCACTAGCATATTCTATCGCTCTTTGCTTGTCTTGGCTGGGGTTAACGTAAACTGAAATATCAACTAAGCCATCATTAAAAAGCATAAATTCAACGGCCTGCTTGCTGCTACTCATACGGTGTCGGTCTGATTTAACTTCTTTAAAACCATCAGGTAACCAGTTTACTTGCCAAGCCAATTCAGTATCATTTTCTTTGGCTGAAAGCTCAATAACTTTTGGTAGCTCAGTCAGATATAACTGCTTTAAATTTTCAGACAGGGTTTCAGTTATTTCTAAATGGGTAAATTGAATCTGCTCTAGCAACTTACCTTTACGGGTGAGCACGGCAAGTTTTAACATTAAACCACTGTCTTGATCTAACCATAACCAATAACCATATCTATGTTCATCTTGAGGAACAATTCGGATCAACTGAGCAGCTCTACCTAATACTCTACTTTTCCCTACAGAAACAAAATGGTAGTTATTTTCTAAAATGCTGATATCTCGGCCAAAAACAGCAGGAATAGGACCGCTAATTTGCGCAGAAGCTATTGAATAGGGTGCATATTCAGGTTCAATATAGCTAACCGTATTACCAACACGTAAAATATCACGGCGAGGACCATTTAATAACGCCAGTATTTCAAGCTCAACTTCTTGCTTAGCATTTTGCTCATTCTCAGTAGTATTTGCTTGGGCGTCAGTATTATGACTTAAAGGTACATCAGCAACACCATGTAGCCAGTGATAAGGCTCAGCTTGATTGTTTTTAACAACAACAAAGGAAGTATTAAAATTTAACTGACGTAGTGATTGTGATAATCGCTGTAGAGATAACTTTGCCTGCTCTGCATCTGCTGCAATGGCTGAAAAGCTAAAGCAAGCAGAAACAAAACAAAGTAAAAAGGGTAATTTAATGGGTAATTTAAAAGATAAGATCTTCATGCGTTCTCGAAAATAGACTACAAAACAAGTGAATAAATTAATTATTCACTATTTCCTCATCTTTTTCTAGCAATGATTGTTTTGCATCTTTTGATTGGGCTGATTTAGCAGCACTTAATTTTACTTGTTGCTGATGATCAGATAATAGTGCTTGAAAGCGATGTTGTTGCTCAATTCTTTGCTCCATTACCGCTTCTTTATGAGGCTGAGTGTGAGACTGATTGTTAGATTGAGCATTTTGCTGATAGCTAAAACTAACTGGGTTAGCAAAACCCGCTAAGGGTTTAGTTTGTACTACTTGGCTAGGGGTAATAATCTCATTAGTGTCGGCAGTATTTTGTTGCACACCAATAATCATTAAACCAGCCGCAGAGGCCGCAATAGCCAACTGTCCAAAAGGTTTTATTAGCTGTACAACTTTAGCTTTAAAGCCACTTTGCTCAGTACTAGTATTAGTCGCTGTCTTTGGCGCCAAAATACTCGGCTCATCGGCAATTGCCTCGGCAATTTGTGCTGATAAGTCTAATTGCAATGTTTGTGGAATGTCATCACGGATAACATCACCAATAAGGTGATATTGCTGCCATGCTGCTGATAAGTGTTCATCCTTGAGCATGTCATCAATAACCTGCTCTGAACTTTGCTCAGTAACACGGTAATTATCAACTAATGATGATATGGTCTCAAACTTACTTTCACTCATACTTTTACCTTTAAACTCACAAAAAATAATTTATAAAAGCATATTGCTTCTATGCATAACTTAACTATGTAGCTATTACTTATGAAGCAAGGGCGATATCTTTTTATCGATAGCATCACGAGCTCTAAAAATTCGGGAGCGCACTGTGCCTACAGGGCAATCCATAATAGTGGCTATTTCTTCATAACTTAAACCTTCAATTTCACGAAAGTTTATGGCAATACGTAAATCTTCAGGTAATTGCTCAATGGTTTTAAAAATAACCGTTTTAATTTCTTCGGTTAGTAACACTTTTTCAGGTGAAGCATTTTCTCTTAACGCACCTCCACCATCATAAAATTCAGCATCGGCTACATCAACATCATTACTTGGCGGTTTACGACCAAGAGCAACACTATGATTTTTAGCGCAATTAACGGCAATACGATATAGCCAAGTGTAAAATGCGCTTTCTCCTCTAAAATTGGGTAAAGCCCGATAAGCTTTAATAAAAGCCTCTTGCACTATATCTGGCACATCACTGTTATTGCTAACATAACGTGACACTAAATTGGCCACTTTATGCTGATATTTTGTTACTAACAGGTTAAAGGCGTTTTTATCGCCTTTTTGCACTCTTTCAACCAATGCTTGGTCGACGTTCTGTTCGCTCATTTGAGCCATATCTCCTATACATGCCACCAGTTAACATCTGGGCATAAATTCATTTACTACAATTGGCTCATAACAAACGCATCAATTAAGACTACGCATTTTTATAAAAGTTCTAAATTAATTTATTTATTTTTAATTTTAGGCTTAATCAGCTTTGATAACCCTATTCTCAAGCGTTAATAAAAGTTAATATCACACCATAATACCTGATTATCCTTTATATATAAATCAACAAGATTATGAATCAACAAAACAATTGTGACGTTTTAATTATTGGTAGCGGTGCTGCTGGTTTAACCCTTGCCTTGCATTTAGCTAAAAATGCCGACGTGGTCATTCTAAGCAAGAGCCACCTCAATGAAAGTTCTACTTTTTATGCACAAGGCGGCATAGCAGCAGTATTTGATGAAAATGATAGTATAGAGGCACATGTTACAGACACCTTAATAGCGGGTGCAGGGCTTTGTGATAAACAAGCCGTTCAATATACCGCTGAAAGCGCTAAAGCATGCTTAAACTGGTTAATAGAGCAAGGTGTGGCGTTTGATAAAGAAGCAACAAGCAAGGGTGAAGAAAAATATCACCTAACCCGAGAAGGCGGCCATAGTCATAGGCGTATACTGCATGCCGCCGATGCTACTGGCAAAGTGATTCAAACTACCTTAACGCAAAGAGTAAAGCAGCATTCACGTATCCGAGTATTTGAGCGTTACAATGCTATCGACCTTATTTGTCAGCCAGATACCGATGACGAGTCTGAAAAAAAATGCATTGGTGCCTACTTGTGGAACAGAAATAGTGAAAAGGTAGAAAGTATTTACGCACAAAAAACTATTCTAGCCACAGGTGGCGCGAGTAAGGTTTATCAGTACACTTCAAACCCTGACGTGGCTAGCGGTGATGGTATTGCCATGGCATGGCGTGCAGGTTGCCGTGTGGCAAATATGGAGTTCAACCAATTTCACCCCACTTGTTTGTTTCATCCTGAAGCGGGTAATTTTTTACTCACTGAAGCCTTACGCGGCGAAGGAGCTAAATTAAGACGACCAGACGGCAGCCGATTTATGCCTGCCTTTGATAAAAGAGCAGAGTTAGCACCACGCGATATTGTTGCTCGCGCTATTGATTTTGAAATGAAACGTCTTGGCGTTGATTGCATGTACCTTGATATTAGCCACAAACCCACTGATTTTATTAAACAGCACTTTCCTACTATTTACCAACGCACCAAAGCGCTTGGTATTGATATAACAAAACAGCCTATACCTGTTGTACCTGCGGCTCATTACACGTGTGGTGGTGTCATCATAGATAATCACGGCAGAACTGACATAAAACAGCTTTATGCTATTGGTGAAATGTCATACACAGGGCTACATGGCGCTAATCGTTTAGCCAGTAATTCATTATTAGAATGCCTAGTATTTGCTCGTGCTGCCGCGCTTGAAATAAGTGACTCGCTGACGCAAAGTAATAGCTTCCCGACACTGCCTCGCTGGGATGAAAGTCGTGTTACCGATTCAGATGAAGAAGTTGTTATTCAGCATAACTGGCATGAATTACGTTTATTTATGTGGGACTATGTCGGTATTGTCAGAACCACTAAGCGACTGGAACGCGCCCTGCATAGAGTGGAATTATTACAGCAAGAAATTCAAGACTATTATCAAAACTTTAAAGTCAGTAATAATTTACTCGAACTAAGAAATTTAGTGCAAGTGGCGGAATTGATTATTCGATGTGCTATGGAGAGAAAAGAAAGCCGAGGCTTACATTACAACTTAGACTTTCCTAATACTTTAGAGACAGCCGAACCAACGATTTTAAAACCTAAATCAGACGCTAATTAAAGACGCTCTTATTGGTTTTATTTAAAAAGTGTTACCACAGAGGGTAACGAGGTGCTACGCACTGCACCGAGAAACACACCGAAAATCACATCGAAAAAAGGGAAGCTACTGCGTAGTATTGTGTTTGCTAATGGGTAGACAGTCGTTTAGCTTAAACCACTAAGCATTTAGGTTTCTCAACACCAAAGATAAGCGAGAAAAACCTTCTTGGCTTAAACTATCACGATAAATAAAAAGCCGTTTGTGCTTACTCGCAAGTAGTGTGCTACTTGCGGAAACAGAAGTTAAACTTAGCCAACATCCTAAAAAACTTAACCGGCTATTTGCTTGTAATTGATAATAGCTTTTACCATCAAAAGTGCACAAACCTTGCTGGCTTAATTCAAATTGATATATTACCTTTGCATGTTTACTGTGCTGCAGTGCAAATATGACACTGACTATCATCAGCGCCGTTGTCGCTATAATTAGCGCTAAATGATAGGCATAACTAAAGTACAACAGCAGCAGTAAAAAAGTAAACACCGAACAGCCAAAAATCACTAAAGGTTTATAGTGAGATTTTTTAACCTCAATATTATACTTTGACGCGGTTGAGAATAAATTGCACCATGGTGTTAAGTTCACTGTCTTCACAGGTTTTATGCCCCATAAACCAAGCAAATAAATCAGGATCTTGTTCGGTGAGTAAACGTTCAAAAATACCTTGATCTTTTGCTGATAACTCATCATACGCGTCATCAACAAAAGGGATAAAAAGTATATCAAGCTCTAACATACCACGACGACAAGCCCACTTTAACCGAGCTTTGTTCACTGGTGGTTGCGCAGCTAAAGATTGAGAGTCAGCGGCTTGAGAATTTACTTCTGTTGACATATTAATTTACCTAAAAATGAAAATAGCATTATTTGCTTTAATACATACCCAAACCACCTCAAGGTGCGAGTTTCAGGACGCCTGAACGAATCATGATCAAGGCGCATATTGAGGCAAGATAGGCTACATGGGTATAGTGTAACAATAACACCTGTTTACTCGCCAATTAATTATGTGTTTTTTTGCTGCCAAACTTGATTTTTGCCCAACTCACCCCTATTTACATCCTATCTACCACTGTATAGCGCTGCCTCCATGTCCTTAAATATTGACGAAAGCTTTCCTTCTCTTGAACAATTACCAAACACCTACTTAGTGTCATTAACACATTACAGTGCCATATCTGTAATAGGTGCAGAGCAAAGTAGTTATTTACAAGGGCAAGTCACTTGTGACGTTAACAATACGAATGAACATAGTTTGCTCGTAGGTGCTCATTGCGACGCCAAAGGCAAAGTATTCAGTACCTTTCGCCTAATAAATCGCAATAACGCCCACTTACTAATACAACCCAAAGACAGTATTACCGCATCAATTGCCGAGCTGAAAAAGTTTGGTGTTTTCGCTAAAGTAGAAATAACCCAAACCAACGAGTTAAGTTTTTTTGCTCTTGTTGGTGAGCAAGCGAGCGAATTACTGCAAACAAATTTTGCGCAAGTACCAGACAGCTTAACACCCGTTGTTCATAGCGATGGCACAACCATTGTCTATATTGCAGGCAAACAAACACGCTACTTATTAATTGATGAAACGGATAACTTAGCGGCAAAACTTAATGCCTTTGACTTAACAACTTATTCAGCACCTATTTGGAATTTACTAGAAATAACCGAAGGCTTCGTGCAACTTTCTGCACAAACTAGCGGCGAATATGTACCGCAAATGCTAAATTTACAGGCTATTAACGGCATCAGTTTTACCAAAGGCTGCTATTTGGGACAAGAAACTGTCGCTCGCATGCAGTATTTAGGTAAAAATAAACGAGCATTATTTTCATTAACCGCCAACACCAACACCCCTTTATCACCTGATGAAGCGATTGAAAAGCAGCTCGGCGATAATTGGCGCAGAGCAGGCGATATTTTAGCTTATTATCAAAGTGATGATGGCAACAGTTACTTTCAAACCGTGCTAGCTAATGATGTCGATGAAACAACTCAGTTAAGACTAAAATCTCAACCAGAAATAACCGTAGCTGTTCAGCCGCTACCTTATTCTTTGGTCGTTGAATAATTTAGAAACAGCGATTAGCAACACCCACTAGAAATAGCTAATCTCAAAATATTTCGAGGATAAACCCTCTCCTACACAAGAAGATGCAAAAATATGAAAATCACTAAAAATTCAGTCGTTGTAATGCACTACGCCGTATCAGACAGCGAAGGCACACTTATCGACAGTTCGTATGATCATAAACCGATGGAGATTATTCAAGGTACAGGTTACTTAATTCCAGGCCTTGAAGACGCGCTTATTGATCATCAAAAAGGTGATAAGTTTGAAGTCGCAGTAAGTGCTGAACAAGCTTACGGTGATCGCCATGACGAATATGTGCAAACCGTACCAAAAGAATTATTACAAGGTGTTGAAGAGTTAGCTGTTGGCACACAATTACGTGCCTCTACCGATGATGGCGAGCAAACTGTAATTGTAATTGATGTAACTGATGATGAAGTAACCGTTGATGGTAACCACCCTTTAGCGGGACTTGATCTAAGTTTTGAAGTTGATATTTTAGAGGTGCGTGAAGCAACTGAAGAAGAGCTTGCGCATGGTCATATCCATAGCGAAGGCGAAAGTTGTGGTGGTCACTAAACTATTTAGTCAAAAATTTAAAAAGTAGCACGTTACGAAGACAAACCATTATTTACTATGGTCTGTCTTCACAACTAGAAACTCACTACTAGTGCTTATGTTAATCTTTAAAATTAGTAAACTGAAAAGATTGCTCTAATTCAGCTTTTCGTACCGCCTGCATAACCGCTTGTAGCTCATCACGCTTTTTACCGGTAACGCGCACTTGCTCACCTTGAATAGCCGCTTGTACTTTAAATTTTTCAGCTTTGATTAATTTAACCACTTTTTTAGCAACGTCTTGCTCGATACCTTCTTTAAAGGTGACTTGTTGGCTCCAGTTTTTACCTGTTGCTGAAGCATCTCCCACGGCCATTGCTTTAGCATCAACATTACGTTTAGTTAATTGGCTACGCAGCATGTCACAAAGCTGTTTCAGTTGAAAATCACCTTCAGCTTTCAACGTTACAATGGGGCTTTTCCACTCAAAGCTTGCCTCTACACCACGAAAGTCGAAACGCGTAGTTAGCTCACGATTAGCATTATCTATTGCATTACGTACTTCTTCTAAATTAGTTTCAGACACTATATCCATTGACGGCATAATTATTCTCTTATTATTTATGATGAAATATAATGTCATTATACCTACAGAGAAAAGCCAAACAAGCAAGCATTTGTCAACCATGGTATTATCAACAAATATTAACTCTATTTAAGTTATTTTTGTGAAAGCTCGTCACCACCTGCTCTTTTTTATTCTATTGATAATTGCCGCCACCTTGTTGTTTTTCTCCAGTGAGTTGCTATTACCCACTGAGCTTAAAAATGCCGTTTTTCGCTCGCCAAAAATAGATACTATTGGTCACTTTATTGGTTTTTTTGTTTTAGCTTGGCTAATGCACTCTTTACTGAAAACCACACTAGCATTGACCTTTTTCACCCTATCTCTTTATGGCGCATTAAGTGAATTAGGTCAGTATTATCTAGGATTTCGCAACGGAGAATTTAGTGACTTTTTTGCCGATGTTGCTGGCATTTCTTTTTTTATCTTACTTAAAACACTCTATTCGTTTTATAAAAAAATATTATTGAGTAAAAATAACGACTATAAAAACAAACCGACAACCACGGCTGAGCTTGATTGATGAATTGGCTTATTGTTGGTCAAGGAGCCATGGGATTGTTGTGGTATCACCACTTATCTCAAACGCAAAAAGCTAAAACTAAAGACGATATTTACCCACCTAACAAACTGAGTTTATTAGCATCTAATCAACAGCACTTAACTCAAAACAACTACCAATTCACGGCATTAAATAAGCAAACCTATAATGGCACAGTAAATTATGCACAAACAGAGCAGCTACAAGCCGCTGATAGTGTTTTTTTGTGTTTAAAGTCTTACCAAATAAACCATGCGGTAGCGCAGATAGCTGGGCAGTTGAAAGCAAACTGTAATATTATTTTGGCTCATAATGGCATGGGCACGCTCGAAAAACTTCCACAAACCTTTATCGATAAGCATACTATTTATGCGCTGTTAACCACGCATGGCTGCTTACGAAATGCACCCTTAAATATCACTCATACCGGCTCGGGCGAGTCGAGTATTGGCTTAGTATCTGAACAGAAGTCGAGACAAAAGCCGGGGCAACAATCAGGGCAAGAAGATAGAGTAAGAGATGCGTTGTTAACCAACACTCTTAACAAAGCTTTACCCTCGGTGAAATTTGAGGCCAATATAGCCGAAAAACAGTGGTTAAAACTAGCCATTAACTGTGTGATCAACCCAATCACGGCTTTAAATAACATTGATAATGGCTTAGTGAACAACACTCAGTTCACTAAGCAAATACAAGCGTTATTAATGGAGGTTGTCGCCGTTGCTAGAACCCAAGGTATCGTATTAGTTAACGAGGCATTAGAGATAAGTGTTCGACAAGTTGCTCAAGCAACCGCAAAGAATTGCTCATCCATGCGCTGCGATGTCTTAGCAAATAGACCAACAGAAATTGACTATATTAACGGTTATATTCACCGCTTAGGGCAAAAAAATGCCCTTGCCACACCAGAAAACACTAAGTTGTGGCAAGAAATAAAAAGGCTATGTTCCCACTAATTGTAGTTAAAAACTCAAGCGTTTGTTTTATATTAAGTTTTGCAGATGTGATAAAAGCAAGCTTCACAAGCATGACGGTACAGGATGTACCTTATTCGACAATGCAGGACTCACATTGTCCTGATGCTTGTGTAGAGCCCCATGGAAGGGTTTACGCGTCTTGCTTGTTCGCGCAGCAACACTTAAAGCCAACAGGGCTAATTAAAAAACTAAATAGCGAGATTTAGACCGCCACTAAGGACGATAAACCTTCACATTGCTAAAGCCATTATCAAGTAAATATAACGCTTGTAACTTACTCATAACACCGTGGTCACAATACAGTAAATAGTCTTTACTCATATCTAAATCACCAAACTGAGTGGCTAACTTATAAAACGGTATGTGCTTAACTTCAACGTTATCAAGTTTTAATGGTTTATCTTCTTCTTCTTCAGGAGAGCGAATATCAACCACAATCGCGTTTTCACCAATGTTTTCCACTAAATCTACTGCAGTAATCTCGGCTTCCGTCTCTTTACCAATATCACGAATATCAAACACACGGGTTTCACTAACCACTTTATCAAGAATACCAAAGTCGAAATTACCCTCTTCTTCTTCCACTTTAGCAAGTACCGCTTTTACCGTTGGTTTTTTAGAAATAACACCACAGTATTCAGGAATGGTTTTAGCGAAATCTTCCGTGCCAATTTTACGTGCGATATCAATAATATCTTGCTTATCATAAGCCCCTAATGGGCGTAAAATAAGCGTATCCGTAACACGGTTAATCACATTTAAGTTGGTTAACGTTTGGCTGGAAACCTGTCCTAAACTTTCACCAGTAACCAGTGCCTGAATTTTACCTTTTTCAGCAATTTTAGTGGCTGCGCGCATCATCATACGCTTGAGTACCACACCCATTTGACCATTTTCTACTTTCTCTAAAATTTCTGCTACAACAGGTTCAAAATCAACGGCAAAAAACTTCACTTTATGAGAAGCACCAAATTTGTCCCATAAATAATAGCTGACTTGTTTAACACCCACTTCATGAGCTGAGCCACCTAAATTAAAGAAACAATAATGCGTGCGTGCGCCTTTTTTGATCATTTGATAACTAGCAACGCCTGAATCAAAACCACCTGACATTAATGATAGAACATCTTCTTGTGTGGCTATTGGGAAACCACCTAAACCTTGATGGCGCTGGGTAACAATAAATAAATCATTGTTTTTAATTTCTAAACGAATAGTGACATCTGGCTTTTTAAGTTTAACCTTGGCACTTTCAACCGCTTGATTTAAACCACCGCCAACATATTGCTCAATTTTCAGCGAATTAAAATCATGGTTACCCGTACGTTTGGCACGAACACAAAAAGTTTTGTTTTCAATAGATTTAGCATGAACGGCTAAGGTTTTTTCAAAAATGTCATGCACGTCAGTAAAAGATTCTTGTTGAACTTCTAAAAACAGCGGCACACCCGGAATACATTTTAAAGCTTCAACTAAGCGGGCACGGTTCTCGGGGCTATTATCTTTGGTATTAACTTCAACGTTATCCCAGTTCATGCGTGTAGTGACTTGTTCATCAACACGACGTAAAACATTTTTAATGTTCGACTCTAAAATTTTTGTAAAACGTTTACGCACAGGGCGTGATTTAATGGTGATTTCAGCTTGCAGCTTTACGATAAATTTCATCGACAAGTGACCTAAATAATAACAATAAGAATAATGGCGCACATTATACACAAAAAAACACAAAAAAAGCCGTCAGTATTATGCTGACAGCTTTTAAATCCCACAAAAAGTAATTTTACTCGTCTTTATTCAGCTTAGGAACATTTACCACCGAAAACACCGAGACTAACAAAAATAGCAAACCCCCTGTGTAGACTCGAAGAGCCCTCTGTGAAGCATCGCGGCTCGGTGGTGAACAGTTACTTTACTTTATCACTTGAATGGGATCGGTTTCTTTAGCTTTACCTTGGTTAATGGCAATTTCAACGCGGCGATTTCTGCGGCGGTTTAAAGCATTGGTGTTAGGCACTAACGGGCGAGTATCGGCATGACCCGCAACCACCAAACGAGTTTCATCAAAGCCAGGCACTTTGATCAGCTCATGCGCAATGGCAACGGCACGCTTGCTAGATAAATCCCAGTTAGAAGCAAACAACTCAGAATCTACACCACGGTTATCGGTATTACCTGATACCATTATCTCACCCGGCACGGTATTTAATAGCGCGCCTATTTCTTGAATAATAGGTCGAAATTTTGGTTGTAAAAAAGCAGACCCTGACGGGAAAGAGCCATTTTCACGAATACGAATGATCACTTGCTGGCCTAAAGATTCTAATTCTACCGCCCCATCTTGAATTTGTTGCTCAAGCTGCTCAGCAATTTTTTTAACTAAATCATTAACCTGCTCTTGCGCAGCATTCTCCATCTGCTCTTTAGCCTGTTGCATAGCCTGGGCAGACAAAGCATCTTCAGTATTTTGTGATTGCCCGCCACGCTCGGTACCACGTTGCTCTTGACGACCACCAGCAGATGTTTCATCACCCGCTTGAAACTCTAACATTTGTTGAGTCATTTCCATGGTTTGCTGTTGAATAACTTCAATAGGCGTTGGCTCAGGCTTACCGGGTCGAAACTCTTGCGCAATAATACTGGTACCTTTAGGAATATCTTTCACTTCAATTTTATTTTGCACACCAAAGGCAAACTTCATTGAACCAGCGATTTGCTTAAATTTAAGCACATCCATTTCTGAGAAAGATAATAGCAATACAAAGAAACACATCAATAACGACATGAGATCGGCGAAAGTCCCCATCCAGGCGGGTAGCCCTGGGGGTGGGCATTTACATTTTTCAGCCATTATTAGCTCCTAACATCATTACCCTCAACATAAGCACTTCCAACATAAGCACCTCTACTATTCTTCCGTTGTGGCAACAGCGCGTTTACCTTCTGCCAGATAATTTTTCAACAGGCCTTCAATAACCCGAGGGTTTTGACCATCTTGAATACCTAATACCGCATCAAGCACTAATTCTTGATTCATTTTTTCTTCTGCTAAGCGTAATGCTAATTTCGCTGCAATAGGAATAGCAATAACATTGGCTAAAAAGGCACCATAAAGCGTTGTTAATAAAGCAACCGCCATGGCAGGGCCAATAGATTTAGGATCGTCCATATTTGATAACATGGCAACCAAACCAATTAACGTACCTATCATTCCCATTGCGGGGGCAACATCAGCTAACGCCATCATCATTTTAGCGCCTGTGTCATGGCGCTCAGTGGTGAGATCAATATCTTTTTGTAACGTAGCACGCACAACGTCAGCATCGTGGCCATCAACCAGCATATCAACGCCCTTTTGCATAAAGGCGTTAGTAATTTCGGCTTCTTCTAGGGCAAGAAAACCGCCTTTACGGGCTGCATCAGCCATATCAACAGCTTTCTCAATAAGCTCTTCAGGTTTTTCCAATTTAAACATAAAGGCTTTACCGATAATTTTACCGATACCAAAAAATTGCCCCATATTGTAATTAGATAAAACCACAAAAATTGAGCCACCAAATACAATGATGACTGATTGAGCATCAACAAACATCATGATATCGCCAGCGAGTAACATCGCCATAACGAGTAAACCTATGGCACCAACTATGCCTATTAACGTTGCTAAATCCACAAAAATCTCCTAAAACCACAAAACGCAATTCGCTTTAATAAAATAATAGTACATGATGCAAAAAATATTCGCTATTACTTATACTACTCACAATTCATATTATCGCCCATACAGTCAATAACTTAATAACTTGTTTTAAATTAATATAACCTAACAAAAGTCAGTCCCACATTGACCAATGCCCCTAGCTAAGGTAACTTTGCGCCTAGAGTTTTGATATATACGCCAATCAAATGAAAATGTAGACTTCAAATGATTTGGTATAGCTGGTATTGAGTAAAAATAATGGCAAAAAAAAAATTAGAAAACCTGAGTTTTGAAGAATCACTTACTGAGCTTGATACTATTGTACAAAGCCTTGAACAAGGTGAGTTGAGCTTAGAAGAGTCGATGGCACTGTTTGAGCGTGGTTTAAATTTAAGCCAAGTAAGCCAAACAAAATTGCAAGCCGCCGAGCAGAAAGTGAAAATTCTGCTCGAAAAAAATGGCGAGCAACAATTAACTGACTTCAATATTTCAGCTGATGAGCAAATATCAGGTGAGCCTTTGTGAGCCAATTAGCCAATCTGCAGCAATATCAACAGCAAATTAATGATTTTTTAGCCAAGCAGCTTGATAGTTTAACCGTTAATGATGAAAAGTTACTGGCAGCAATGCGTTATGGCTTGCTTATTGGGGGTAAACGAATGCGCCCCTATTTAGCCTACATCACAGGTGAGTCGCTGGGAGCAGAGCAAACTGATATTGACGCTATTGCGGCGGCGCTTGAATGTATTCATGCCTATTCTTTATTGCATGATGATTTACCCGCCATGGATGATGATGATTTAAGGCGTGGTAAGCCGACTTGTCATAAAGCTTTTGATGAAGCAACCGCTATTTTGGCGGGTGATGCACTGCAAACACTGGCGTTTGATATTCTCGCTAATCATAATTTCTCTGAAAAAACACAGCCCAAACAAATAGTATTGATACAAAAGTTAGTCAGCGCTTCAGGCTATCAAGGTATGTGTGGCGGACAAGCATTAGATTTATCAGCAACCGATCAAGTTATCGATTTAGCGAAATTAGAACAATTACACTCTTTAAAAACAGGCGCTTTACTCGAAGCTTGCGTTTTAATGGCGGCAGAATGTTCACCACAAGTAACACCACAAGAAAAACAAGCATTAAAAAAATATGCGCAGCTAGTCGGTTTAGCCTATCAAGTACAAGACGATATTATTGATATAACATCAAGTGAAGAAGAGCTAGGTAAACCAAAAGGTTCAGACTTAGCCGCCAATAAAAGTACCTATCCCGCGCTACTGGGTTTGCAAGGTGCACAAGAGAAAGCTGAAAACTTATTTCAACAAGCGCTTCAAGCTTTGTCCTGTTTGCCTTACAATACGCAATCCTTAGCTAAATTTGCCACCTTTATTATAAAGCGTAGCCATTAAGCGCAGCCATCAATGACCACTAAAATAAAAAACTAATACAGAACAACTATGACGACAAACCTTGCTGATTACCCATTACTTGCCCAAATTGATTCGCCAAAAGACTTGCGTAATATCTCCCAAGAGCAATTGCCAAGGATCAGTAATGAGTTGCGCAGTTTTTTATTAAACTCAGTGAGTAAAAGCAGCGGCCACTTTGCCTCAGGTCTTGGTACTATTGAGCTTACCGTGGCACTGCATTATGTTTACAACACCCCTTTTGATCATCTTATTTGGGATGTTGGGCATCAGGCCTACCCTCATAAAATATTAACGGGCCGACGTGATCAATTACACACCATCAGACAAAAAGACGGTTTACACCCTTTTCCTTGGCGTGAAGAAAGTGAATACGACGCTTTAAGTGTTGGTCACTCAAGCACTTCTATTTCAGCCGCTTTAGGCTTAGCTGTGGCAGCAGAAAAAGAAGGCCAAAACAGAAAAACTGTCGCGGTAATTGGCGATGGCGCCATGACCGCAGGTATGGCTTTTGAAGCGCTAAATCATGCCGGTGATATCAAAAAAGATATGTTGGTTATCTTAAATGATAATGAAATGTCTATTTCAGAAAATGTTGGCGCCTTAAATAATCATTTAGCAAAAATGTTATCTGGCAGCATATATACTGGTTTGCGTGAAGGCAGCAAGCGTATTCTAAATAATATTCCGCCGATTAAAGAATTGGCTAGCCGTGCAGAAGAGCATTTAAAAGGCATGGTTGTACCTAGCACCTTTTTTGAAGAGCTTGGCTTTAATTATATTGGCCCCATTGACGGCCATGATGTTAATGGCTTAGTTGATACCATTAAAAACATGCGCAACCTTAAAGGCCCGCAATTACTGCACATTGCCACCAAAAAGGGCAAAGGTTATCACGCCGCAGAGCAAGACCCTATTAAGTACCATGCTGTGCCTAAATTTAACCCAAGTGATGCTAACTTACCTAAATCTAAAGCATCTCTGCCAACTTATTCACAAATTTTTGGTGATTGGTTATGTAAAACAGCAGCGGTAGACAGCAAGCTTGTCGCTATTACTCCTGCCATGCGCGAAGGCTCTGGCATGGTAGAATTTAGTCAACGTTTTCCTGATCAATATTATGATGTCGCAATTGCTGAGCAACACGCGGTTACTTATGCGGCGGGGCTTGCCATAGGTGGACAAAAACCTGTTGTCGCTATTTATTCTAGCTTTTTGCAACGTGGTTATGATCAATTAATTCACGATATTGCTATTCAAAACCTACCAGTATTATTTGCCGTAGACAGAGCGGGTATTGTTGGCGCAGACGGCGCAACACACCAAGGCTCATTTGATTTAAGCTTTTTACGCTGTATTCCCAACATGACCATTATGACACCTGCCAATGAAAGAGAGTGTCAGCTCATGCTAAATACGGGTCATCAACTATCTTCTCCCGCGGTTGTTCGCTATCCACGTGGCAACGGCACTGGTGAAACATTGCCTAGCGTTAAAGAAACTATTGAAATTGGCAAAGGCAGAATTATTATTGATGCTAAAGAACATAGTGAAAAAATAGCTTTGTTAAGCTTTGGTACCATGTTGAGTGAAGCTAATAAAGCCGCGCTAGCGCTAGGTGCTACACTTGTGGATATGCGTTTTGTCAAACCACTCGATATTACCCTGATTGAAGAGTTAGCAAACTCGCATGAACTGCTGGTGACTATTGAAGATAATGCCATTGCTGGTGGTGCAGGATCAGCAGTGAATGAGTATATTTTATCGCAAGGAATAGCCATAAAAATTCTTAATATAGGTATTCCAGATCAGTTTATTAAACACGGCACGCAAGCAGAGATTCATCATGAGCTAGGCATTGATGCCCAAGGAATGATCGCTAAAATTAATAGTTTTATCGCTTAAGCTGATCGCGGTTTAATTTTCCTTCAACGGCTAGTAATAAACTCAATAGCTTGGCGCTTTATTCTCTGAGATGGGACTAGGTATTTTTGGCACTTATTGTTTAGCAAACTAACAGTAGAGTTTTTGGCTAGTTAATCAAACTCAGTTGTTGCCACACACTCCAAGCCTGCTTCTTCAAACGCCGGAGTGAAACACAATATTCACGTATTGCCATCAAGGATGATGGTAAAAGCAATGTTGCACATGACTGTACAGGATGTACCTTATTAGACAATGCTGGATGCATATTGTCCTGATGTGCCTTCATTGCTACGTCGAAGATATTGTGCTGAATGCAGGATTACGTTTGATGTAGCAGCTCCGAGGGATTCCAAAGGGCTTAACCTAGGTGCAGCGCGTTTAGCCCCTTCTCTTCTGGGTGTCGTCGCCACCGCGACAACCAGCCAAGAGATAAACTCCAACTTGATATTAATAGCTTCTATTACATGCTGATATATAAACCTATTTATTTACCAGCAACTGATTGAATCAATAATATTATCGCTCAATAAACTTGCCGATTTTTTTCTGATTTACCATAGCAGATTAATTGACTATCCCTGAATGTGGTGTAGATTAAATATATGTAATAAGAATTTAAAAATGGAATTTTGTAATGGAAATTTATACTGCTCAACTACATCCGAATAAAAAATTAGATAAAGATTTGCATGACCCTATTGATAATAACAATAATGTTAAAACAAATACCTCAACGCATCAGTCTGATGTTGCTGAAAGTGGGAAAACCAAAGTCACCTTATCCTCTACAGCATTAGCAATGCTTGATATTGATAACCCCCAAAACGATAAGACTTATGAGCAGAAAACAAAAGAATATGAAATGGCCAAACGACAATATCAGGAAAAGGTAAACGACCTCCCTGTTGATTATAGAAAAATGAAAATGCTAAAGGACAGAGTGAACGAAGAAATAAAAACGTTGAAGGCAGAAATATCGAAAATAAAGCAGTCAACAACACTCAACGAAGAGGAAATAAAACAAGAAACATCGATACTAGAACAACAGATCGCGGTTAAAAGTTTAGTAATAATAGAAATAAGCAAAGAGTTTTCCCAAAAGCTTAAGCAACAAGAGCGTAGTAAACAAATTTCTCCTAAAAGTGCGATTGATATGCTAAATACCTTCAATTCCTCCCCACCAAAAGCCCCTGTAAATAACTAGAGCCTAAAACACATTTTGTCTAACGGTCAGTTTTAAATAAAGTTCTGTCGTTAATTTAGTCAACTAGAATTAACCTACTTAACTTACATGCTCATTGCCATCCGTGGCACCGCGATATACCGTTCATCCTTTTCTATTTAAATCTTAGTTATCAACCTCAAAAACAGTACCCAACAAATAAGAATAGGTGTCGCGCAGCCGACACCTTATTCGGGTGTTGGACAAGCCTGGAGCCTGCTTTATATAGTAAATAGCGAGATTGATTTTCAAGGTGGGTTAGCCTTGTATGTA
>MAAC01016882.1_pt1 | contig 25047 bp, 20 predicted proteins | sample 1115981 | NCBI WGS metagenome assembly MAAC01 (sample SAMN04961126, study PRJNA320927) | seawater metagenome | isolation source: sample BD02T64 sea water enriched with oil for 64 days | place: USA:Gulf of Mexico | collected 2013-07-27
TCAGAAACCTCATTAGTTAAAAAAGTATTAGAATTTATAAAAGCTGTAAAAGGATTTCCTAATAAATTAAAATCATTACCACCACCACCAGCTCCTTGTTCAAGTGTAATTGCTACTGCATCTGTATTTATTGTTCCTGTAAAAGATACATCACCAGTTGCTGATAATTTAGTAGAATAACCCTTGCCATCTACCAAAGCATCTGTTGATGAGGTTGTAAAATAAGCCCATCTAGCAGCTGCTGTAGTTTGAGAATTGTCATAAGGAGCAAAACCAATTCTACTACCACCAGATCCATCTGCAAAACTGTTATTAGCTCTCATATCTGTCATAATTTCTCCACTAACTGGGCTAGAAAGCAGATACCAATTGGTTGTTCCTAAGCTTCTACTATAGTTAACAGTAGTAGTAAAATCATCTTGAGCAATTAAGGTTGCCCCAGAAGATATTGTTGTTGAGTTAACTGTTACAGTTCCAGATGCAGTAGGATAATTTGTTAAACCTGAAGGAATATAGACATTATCAGTTGAAGTTGGTATTGTGGTTGTATCCCAATTTGCAGCTGTTGACCAATCATTACTACTACTACCATCCCAAGTTACAACGCCTAATTCAATATTATCAATATATACTCTTCTATCAGCACTTGTACTCCCAATATGTTGATAAACTCCAAAATAACTTGAGGTTGTATATGTATTGTTTGTTAATGTACCTGCAGAGGTTATTGGGGTAGAACTATTTTGAAAGCCTATACTATAGAATAGTTCAAATACACCAGATGAATTTCTGGTAATTCTTATATTTAAGCCGTTTTGTAATGCACCAGTTCCAAAACTTGGACTAGAAGGAAAATCTCCTACTTTAGATGTACCAGAACCAGTTTTACGATATAATGATATAGGGTCATCACTTCCAGAAGTACCAATCCTTATATAATAACCTTGAAAAGTATTAGTTACCATTTCTCCAGAAAATGTTGCACTAGCCATTAATACAACTCCTATATAATTTGAACTTGAAGGGTTAAAATCTGGTGAACCTAAAGAAAAACGCCATTCTGAGACTTCTGTGCTCGCAAATGCAAGACTAACATCACCTTGTGAAGCATTACTAGCTAAATAAGAACCATCAGTAGAAGCACTTCCATTAGGTAAAGTTGCGTCTGTGATTATAGAGAATTCTGTTGTACTTCCAGACCAAGTTTGATTAGATGTAAAGTTTCCATCTGTAAAATCATCAACTACTGTTTGTGAAAAGGATAATGATGTCCAAAATAATATAAATAAAAAAAAGGAAAAAAAATATTTTTGTCTCATAAAAATTGAATTAAAAAGATTCTAAATTTAAGAAAAAAAAACAACTATTATGATTGTGGGTTTTGATTTGTTGTAAGATAGTTTGAGAAGCTAGTTCTTCCTCCAAAAGAAAGGAGAAAACAAGATCAAAACAGTAAATAATTCTAAACGTCCAATCAACATTAAAAATGTACAAAACCATTTAGCTCCATTTGATAAATGAGCATAATTATCTACAGGGCTCACAGAGCCAATTGCCGGGCCAATATTACCAAGGGATGATGCAGCTGCTCCGAGTGCTGACATGAAGTCTAAACCAAAAAATGTAAGTATTACTGATGAAACAATAAAAATACACATGTAAATAATAAAGAAAGAAATGATGTTAAAAACAATAGTTTGACTTACTGTTTTGTTGTCGTAACGTACAGGTATTATCGCGTTTGGATGAATTGCTTTTTTGAATTCTAAAAAGCTGCTTTTTAGCATAACTATATGTCTCACAATCTTTACTCCACCACTTGTTGATCCTGCTGAGCCTCCCACAAAAAATAACGAAAAGAAGATTGCAGTAGCAAAGAAGCTCCACATGGTAAAATCTGCACTCACAAAACCTGTTGTTGTAATTACTGATGTTATCTGAAATAATGCGTGTCTAATTGCGCTTTCTACTTTGCCGTAAACCATTGGGTGGTCTACTGTTGTTACTAGGTTTGGATCTTGATAAAAGAGAATCAATATAGAAACGATGGTGGTTAAAATAACAGTTCCAAAGAAGTAGTATTTGAATTCTTCACTTTGAAAAATTTTATTCACCTTTCCTTTCATAGCGAAGTAAGATAGCACAAAATTGGTCCCTGCAATAAACATAAAAAAGATTACAATATATTGCACAATTGGCATCGAATTATAATGCGCTAAACTTGCGTTTTTTGTAGAGAAACCGCCTGTACTCATTGTTGCCATTGCGTGGTTAATTGCATCAAACCATGTCATTCCAGCAAATTTCAATAAAAAGAATTCGCTAAAAGTTAAAATAACATAGATTAGCCATAATCTTTTTGCTGTATCAGATATTCTGGGATGTAATTTATCTGTTGAAGGGCCTGGCGCTTCTGCCATAAATAATTGCATCCCACCAATTCCTAATAAGGGTAAAATAGCAATGGTTAATACAATAATCCCCATTCCTCCAATCCAATGCGTTGCGCTTCTCCAAAAGAGGATCCCTTTGGGTAAGCTTTCTATGTCTGTTAATATTGATGAACCTGTGGTAGAGTATCCTGATAAGGTCTCAAAAAAAGCGTCTGTTAAATTCGGGATTGCTCCTGTTAGTAAATAAGGAAGCATTCCTGTTATAGAAAGAGTCAGCCATCCTAATGTTACAATTAAATATCCTTCTTTTTTCTGAATGTTTGTTGATTTCGGTTTGTTGAAAAAGTATAGTAATAACCCAATTGAGATAGTGATAATACCTGCATTTAAAATGCCCAATTTAGCATCTTCTTCAAAATAGAAACTAAAAGGAATTGCTATAAGCATAAACACACCATTTAATATGGCAGTTAATCCTAAAAAGCGATAAATTATTTTAAAGTTTAGGTTTCCCATCTATTTCGATTTAAACAAATCTTCTACAATAGATATAGCTTCTGGCAAGCAAAAAACGATTGCCTTATCACCAGCTCTCATTTGAGATCCTCCTAAAGACATTAAAGCTTTTCCGTCTCTTATAATTCCCCCAAAAACAGCTTCTCTAGGTAATTTTAATTCGCTGATGGGTTTGCGAGTTACCTTTGCGTTTTCTTTTACTTCAAACTCAAAAATTTCTGCATCAATATTGTGTAAATTTGCCAAAGCAAGTATATCCCCTTTTCTAATGTGCTTAAAAATACTACTTGCGGCTAATAGTTTTTTATTGATCAATGTGTCTATACCAATAGTCTGAGAAATATTGATATAATCCATATTCTCTACCAAAGCAATGGTCTTTTTAACACCTTTAGACTTGGCTACTAAACAAGACATGATATTTGTTTCAGAATCTCCTGTAACCGCAATAAAAGCATCCATTTCCCGAATGTTTTCCTCTTCTAATAGTTCAAGGTTTCTACCATCTCCATTAATTACTAGAGTATCACAAAGTTTATCAGCAATGTCTTCAGCTTTTTCTTTGTTTTTTTCAATAAGTTTAACCTTAAAATTGTCTTTACAAAGATTTCTAGCAGTTTTAAAACCAATACTACTACCACCTAAAATCATTACGTTTTTAATTTGTAACTGTTCAAGTCCAATAATTTGATTTAATTTTTTAATACTTTCTTTAGGTACAGAAAAATAGACTTGATCTTTTATTTTATAAATAGTGTCTCCTCTCGGAATTATGGTTTGAGCAATACCTTCTCTTTTAATGGCAATGGTGATAAAATCTACCATTGGGAATTTCTCTGTAGCCTCTTTGACTGTTAAATCTAAAATAGGAGATTTGTAACCTAATGAGGTTCCCATTACATTAAATATTCCTTTTTCAAATTCTACAGTATCATTAAAAGAAGATTGATTTAACAGCATTTTTATTTCATTTGCAGCTAATTCTTGTGGCGAAATCATAAAATCTACTCCAAATTTTTTAAAATCGATATCCTCATTTTCTAAAAATTCTGGGTTGTCTATTCGTGCAATGGTTTTTTTAACACCCAATGCTTTTCCGATAACCGAAATGGTAAAGTTTGTGTTTTGAGACTCTGTTACAGCTAATAATAAGTCTGCAGAATCTATTCCAATCTCTTTAAGAAGTTGAATTGAAGTTGCATCACCTTTTTTGGTGAATACATCTAAATGATTGTTTATGTAATTTAGTTTTTCTCCATCAAAATCCACAATATAAGTGTCTTGAGATTCGTAGGATAATAATTTAGCTAAATGAAACCCAACATCTCCGGCTCCAGCTATGATAATCTTCATAAAGAAAAAATAAAATATAAGTGACAAAGGTATTGTTCTTTATCGTATTAGCAAAAAAAAGAATTCTTAATTCAAATTAGACTTGTATCTTTAGTAGAAAACTGAATATGAATAAGTTAACGATTAAGTCTTGGGATGTGAATGATAGACCAAGAGAGAAACTAATATCTAAAGGAAAAAACGTATTGTCTGATGCCGAATTAATTGCGATTTTAATAGGGTCGGGAAATAGAGAAGAAACAGCAGTTGCTTTGAGTAAAAGAATTTTACAGTCTGTTAAGAATAATATTAATGAGCTTGCAAAATTATCTTTAGAACAATTAATGAAATTTAAAGGCATTGGAGAAGCAAAAGCAATAAGTATAATAACAGCCTTAGAACTGGGTAATAGGAGACATTTTGAGCAATTGCTTATAAAGCCGATTATAAAAAGTAGTAAAGACGTTTTTACCATTTTTACAACCGGTAATTGGCGATTTGCCTCACGAAGAGTTTTGGGTGTTGTACCTAAGTAATTCTAACAAAGTATTAGCAAAAGATCAAATAAGTAAAGGGGGCTTAACAGCGACAATTGTTGATGTGAGATTACTCTTGAAAAAAGCAATTGAGTTATCTGCAATAGGAATCATCATTTCTCATAATCATCCGTCAGGAAAATTAACTGCAAGCATTTCGGATAAAGAACTTACTCAAAAAGTTAAAAAAGCGGCAAAGACTTTAGATATTAAATTATTGGATCATGTAATTATCACTCAAAAAGATTATTTTAGCTTTGCAGATAACGGAGAACTTTAATTAAAATTATTTTTAAAATTTGATACTTGTTTATACACATAAAATAACACCAAGATTACGTTACATTTTTAAACATATTTTCACGAGAACACTTCTGATTCCTGTTGAATTCACTACCGTTATTGAAGAGTTTATTGCGCACAACGGATTGAAAATGACCTATTCGAAAGCGCCTTTAAGAAATGAATTTTTTATACGAAGTAACGAATTGTTATTTGAGCAAGGAGTAAATGATTTAGAAATCAATCTTTCTACCTGGGATGGTGTGCCATGTTTTTTTAATGCCGGGTCTAAATCGGTAATACCGTTTGATATTTTTGCCGCAAGTTTTTATTTAATTACAAGGTATGAAGAATACTTACCACACGTAAGAGATGTGCATGAGCGTTTTACTGCAGAACAAAGTTTTGCGTTTAAATATCGCTTTTTAGAAAAACCAGTGATAGATATTTGGGCATTCAAGTTGTTAGAAACGTTAAAAGATAAGTTTCCTGATTTTGAATATGAAGCACGTAAGTACCATTTTATTTCTACCATAGATATTGATAATGCGTATGCCTATAAGCATAAAAGTTTAGTTAGAACGTCTGGTGGTTTTATTAAAGACTTCTTGGGGCTTAAACTGAGAACTTTTTGGGATAGATTAGCGGTATTAACAAATATTAAAAAAGACCCATACAATACTTTTGATCAAATATTAGAACTTAAGAAGTTATATGACATTCCAATAGTTTTTTTCTTTCTCGTAGCAGATTATACTACTTTTGATACGAATGTTTCTGCATCTAAAAATAAATTTAGATTGTTGATAAAAACGATGGTAGATTATGCCAAAGTAGGATTGCATCCTTCTTATTTTTCAATGAAAGACGAACATCTTTTAAAGAAAGAGAAAGAGCGTTTAGAAAATATTACGAATACGCCTATGGAGAAATCTAGACAGCATTACCTGCGTTTTAGTTTGCCAGAAACCTATCAAAATCTGATTGATTTAGAAATTAAAGAAGATTACTCAATGGGATACGCAAGTCACGTAGGGTTTAGAGCAAGTACCTGTACTCCTTTCTATTTTTACGATTTAGATTTTGAAATTCAAACGCCCTTAAAAATTGTCCCTTTCGCCTTAATGGATACCACTCTTAATGATTATTTAGGATTGACACCAAAACAGTCTTTAGGGAAAATTAGAGAATTGAAAGATGAGGTAAAAGCAGTAAATGGAACTTTTGTAACCTTGTTTCATAACGAAAGTTTAAGCAATTACTTGCGTTGGCGAGGATGGAAAAAAGTATATGAGTCTATGCTTAAAATCGCAACTTCTTAGAAAATGATTCAACGTGTTTCTAGAAATAATATTGACATTGAAAAATATGATGCTTGCATTGAGAATTCAATACAATCAAGGATTTTTGCCTATTCCTGGTATTTAGATATTGTTGCAGATAATTGGGATGTTCTTGTATTAGATGATTACCAAGCAGTAATGCCATTGCCTTGGAAACGAAAATATTTTATAAAGTATGTATATCCACCTTTCTGGTTACTCGAGTTGGGTGTTTATTCTCTAAGTTCAAATATAAATACCAATATTTTTATAAAGAAGTTAGATAAAGAGTTTCGATTTGTTGAACTTCGAATGAATACTCAAAACAACGATTCTAGTAGATTGATACATCATCAAGAAAGACAAATGCAAAGCATTTCTCTTCAAGATTCATATGAAACAATATATTCTAAATATAGCAGAAATAGAAAAAGAGATTTGAAGAAATCTGAGCAGTTTAATTTGACTTTAAACTGGGATTCTAAACCAGAAAAAATGATTGCTTTATTTAAAGGTAATGTAGGTAAACGAGTTAAGAATATTAAGGAAAAAGAGTACAAAGCTTTGTTAAAAATCATGAAAATTTGTACTGAAAAAGGAGTTGGAGAAATGATTTCTGTTTTTGATGATAAAAACAAGTTAATTGCATCAGCATTTTTTTTAAAGCACAAAGATACTGTGACAGAGTTGGTTTGTTCAACAGATTTTAAAAACAGAAATAATGGTGCAAACACTTATTTTAATGATAGTGCAATACAAAAATATCGGACTAGCTTTAAAGTTTTCTGTTTTGGAGGTTCATCAATGATAAACATTGCAAACTATTACAGAAGTTTTGGTGCAAAAAACGAAACGTATTATTTGCTTAAAAAGCGCTTGTTATAAAGCGTCCAAAAGAAGACCGCAGTACCAATTCCTGTAAGCCACATTAACGATGCAGAAGTTATTGCAGCGCCTTTAATTCCAAATTCGGGAATTAAATAATAATTGCTTATCACATTAATAATTAAAGCAAAACTTGTGATGTAAAAATTAATATGCGCTTTGCCAATTGAGGAAAGCAAATTGCCAAATAATCCTCTAAAAACTAGAACCCCACAAACCCCAAAAATTAAAATCAAAAAGGTGTCGTTGTGGATTTCGAAATTCGGCTCAAATAAGTTTAAAATCGATTTTGAGAATAGGAGAAAAAAGAGACAAGTTAACACACTTATCAAACTAAAAAGTAACCAATAACTTTTTATATAATTGACGATATATTTTTTATTGTGAATGTTCTCGGTAAACGTAACAAAATCGGTATTGATAAATACCATTGGTAGAAATAAAAGGCTCAACGGAATTAATGAAGTGTATTTATATATAGTTACCATTTCTGCGTTGTTTAAAAGGAACCCAATAAGTAGTATGTCAATTGCAAATAATAATTGCGTTACCACATTAGATAGACTTGCAAAAATACCATATTTCCAAAACTGACCATCGATAATATGAAGTGCTTCTGTTTTAGAAAAATTAATGTTTAGTTTTTTTATGAAAAACAAAACTGCAAGAGTAGGGGTGATAAGTAGTGCCAATGCATATCCTATTTCTTGATACAAATAACTAAAAATAGTAATCGATACAATTAAAACTAGCGAGTATATAATTTCTGTTTGTGCAAATTTTTTGTTGTTATGTTGTAGCCTAAACTGAATTTTAATCAACTCAAATAAAAAATTCGGAATTAGAATTAGTGATAAGCCTGCTAAGTAATAATTGGTGTTTTCAAATTGAAAAGGAATAAGCAAAGCGATTAAAATGACAAGTAAAATGAGAAACATAGTAGCCAAGGTCCCTTTTTTGAATGCATAAACAAATAAGCTGTTTTTTTCAGTTTCAGTATTTAATAATGCACCATATCTAATTAAGCTTTGATGCAAGCCAAAACCTCCAAATGGTATGATAAAAATGATGATGTTATAAGCAAAAAGAACAACTCCTAATTCTTTATTAGGAATTAACTGTAAAGCAATCCATGAAGCTAGAAAAGAGATTATTCTTGCTATGATAGAAGCAGAAAAAATTGCGGTTCCAGATCTAGAAATAAAGCCCTGTATGTAGTTTTTTAATAATTTCAATTTTGATTGTTTATTGCTTGATTGTAAAGTAAAGTAAAGCTTGTTGCAATGGCTTCTTTACTAAAATGCTTTTTAGCATATAAATGCATTTCATTTTTATTACTGTTTTCTTGCTCAGCGATTTTTTTGATCTTTTCTTCCAATTGTTTTGTGTTTCCTTTCTCAATCAAACAACCAAAGTTGCTAGGGAAGTATTCGTCTATTCCGCCAACATTAGTTGAAATTACAGGAAGCCCAGCAGAAAAGGCCTCTAGTATTACACATGGTAAATTTTCATAATTACTAAAAAGCACAAATAGAGAGGCGTTTTTAAAATATACGGCCAATTCTTTTTGAGTAATATGGTCTATAAAGTTGATAGTCTTTCTTTTGAAACCTAACTGGTTAATTAACTCTGTAAATTGATCAGCCTTACCCCCTATAAACTCCCAGGTAAAATCAGGTATTTGATCCTCTAATATTCTGGCTACCTTTAACATTCCTGAAATGTTTTTATGAGCATCATTCATTCCAGAGGCATGGATAATTGTAAGCGAATTCTCATTATTTGTTTGAGGTTTAAATAAATCTGTATCAACCACATTTGGTACAGATATGTACTGTCCTAAAAGCCCAAAATCTATCATGGATTTCTTCAGGTTTTTACTCACGGGGCAAACAAAAGTAGCTTTCTTTGTTATTCGTTTAGAGATGAAATGCTCAACAAAAGAAATTTTGTTTGATTGAGGTTTGTGATATCCTGTCCAATGCTCAGAAATGATGAAAGGAATCTTTCTGAAAGTTTTTTGATGCAAAGCAAAAACACCAAAAGGGAATAATACGTTTAAATGAATGACATCAAAAGAACCAAGTTTATGCATGATCTTTTTATAGACTCTAATAAATCGAATACTTTTTAAAATAGGATTTTTTGTAGGTTTTACATAACCAATCAACGTTTGAACATTATTTACTTCTTTGATGTCAATTTTTGATTCAGACAGTGTGTTGTCAGAAATAATATGAAGTACAGAAACTTTATGTTGAAGACTAACAGCTTCTGCATGCCTTTGTATGAAATCGCCATTTGTTGGTAATACCTTTGATGGATACCAACTACAGAGAAATAAAATGTGCAATTTTTTACTCAAAAAAATAAACTTTAATTACAAATATAAAGAGTTCAAAGTGTTTTATAGTTTGGTTTATATTTATATTTTTATCCGATGAAAATAAAACATGTCTTTTTTGATCTAGATCATACACTTTGGGATTTTGAGAAAAACTCTACTTTAACGTTTATTCAAATTTTTGAAGAACAAAAAATGGCGTTAGATGTTTATGCTTTTTTAGAGGTGTATTCTCCTATAAATTTCGAATATTGGAAACGATTTAGGGACGAAAAAGTGACCAAGCAAGAGTTGCGTTATGGAAGGTTAAAAGACACATTTACAGTGCTAAACTTTACTGTGAGTGATGAATTAATACATCAGTTATCAGAAGATTATATTCGCTATTTACCCAACTATAATTATTTATTTGATGGCGCCATTGAATTGTTAAATTATTTAGAGACAAAGTATAGTTTACATATAATTACCAATGGATTTGAAGAGGTTCAGCATTTGAAAATAGAAAAATCGGGGATTAAAAAATATTTTGATAAAATCATCACTTCAGAATCTGTAGGTGTAAAAAAACCAAACCCTAAAATATTTAGGTATGCGCTAGAGTTGGTAAAAGCAACTTCAGAAAATTGTTTAATGATTGGTGATAATCTAGAAGCCGATATTATTGGTGCACTAGACTGTAATATAAGCAGTATTCACTTTAATTTAGACAATGAAGTCTATAAAAGAAAAAATTACAAATCAGTTTCTAGTCTTTTAGAAATAAAACAATATCTTTAGCGGCTATTTGTTGCAATTAATGAATCGCAAATTTATATGAAGAATTATAAGAATACCCCTTTACTTTTAATCTTTGTTTGTTTTTTTACGTCTTGTTTAAATAACATTGATTTTGACCAAACTGAAGATTTCTCTACAAGTCCAATTATAAAATCAACCTTAGTCTATTTTACAGTAAATCAAATTGATTTTTTCGATACTGTAAACTCAGTTGAATTAGTAACACCTTTGGATGATACAAGTGATTTTACAATTTTAAAAAATAATTTTGTAAGAAAAAATTTATTAAAAGCAGTACTTGAATTTGAAATTATAAATAAATTTAATAGGGATTTCCGGGTTAATATATCTTTTCTAGATGTTAATGATAATGTTACTCATCCTTTTAGAGAATTTTACGTTACTGCAAAAGATGAATCTTTTGCACAAAAAGAAGAAGTAATCATTGCTGCAAACCAACTTTTCTTATCTTCAACTAAGGTTAAGGTAACCATAGAGCTTTCTCCTAGTGTTGATGGTTCTGTCATCGATCCAAACAACCCCTTAACGCTTAAGTTTAAGTCGGCAGGAACTTTTTATTTGAAAACTTAAATAATGACGATGAAAAAGTTAGTATCTATTATTTTTATTGTTTTTTTATGTTTTGAAAGTACTGCTCAAAACAAGCAAATACTTTTCGGGTTTGCAGAAATACCACAAACCCTGATGGTAAACCCGGGAGCGGAAACAAATTTCAACTACCATATTGGTGTTCCAGGTTTATCAGGAGTTTCCTTAAATTTTGGGGCGTCTTCGGGAACAATTTCTGATCTATTCTTAAATGATGGTGCATCCTTTACCGGGAAAGTTGGGAATTTGATTAGCAAACTTACTGAGAGAGATTTTATAAGTATAACGTCACAAATTGATGTTTTAAACGGAGGTTATAGGTTGGATGAAAAAACCTATTTGAGTTTTGGGTTTTATGAAGAATTAGATTTTGTTGGGTATTTTCCCAAAGACATTGCGGAGTTGTTGTATTATGGAAATGCCCCTGCAATAAATAAATCGGTTCATTTCTCACAAATGAAATTTAGAGGAGAAGTTTTGGGGGTTTTGCATGCTGGGATTTCTAGAAAAATGAACAGTAAATTAAATTTGGGAGCTAGGTTTAAATTGTATTCAGGAAGTATCAATATACATAGCACGAATAATGCAGGTACACTTACTACAATAGATGGTGGAGACAACATTTATAGACACCATTTAAGTAATGTTGATGCCGAAATTAGAACTTCGGGACTCTATAAAGAAGACGATTTAAATATTGGTTCTAAAAATGTAATCAGCAATTCTTTTTTAAGTGAAAACATTGGAGTAGGACTGGATTTTGGATTTACCTACCACCATACACCACAAATTGAGTTTACTGGTAGTATTTTAGATTTAGGGTTTATTAGTTATTCTAAAGATGTTAAAAGCTTAACCATAAAAGGAGACTATACATTTGATGGCATTGAGCTTCTATACGACTCTAACAATACAGATTATTGGTCAGAACTAGATAGCGATTTTAAAGCAAATGTGCCTAGAGAGACAAACACTGACTCGTATATTTCTTGGAGACCATTAAAATTTAATGCAGCGGTAAAATACAGTTTCGGAAGAGCTAGAATAAACAAAGAATGTTATGATGTTACGTATAAAGAGTATTATAATAATTCTATTGGATTGCAGTTGTATTCTATAACTAGGCCTTTAAGCAACCAGATAGCAGCAACAGTCTTTTTAGAAAAGGGCATTGGTGAAAAATTTAGTGCAAAGTTTACGTATACAGCAGATGATTATTCATTTTCTAATTTAGGAATCGGAATGTCTGCACATTTTGGTCTTTTCCATGTTTATGGGATGGCTGGAAATGTGATGAGGCTGTCAGATATTGCTACTGCTAATAGTGCCTCACTTCAATTTGGGTTTAATTTAATTTTTGATTAATATGAAAAATATTTTCTTTGGTCTGTTACTTTTAATAAGTACTTTCACTATAGCACAAAAATCTATTAATAATTTTAAATACATAATTGTTGTTGATGAATTTTCTTTTTTTAATGAAGCAGATGAATATCAAACGAGCTCTTTAATGAAGTTTTTGTACAAAATAAACGGAATGAAATCCTTTTTGAGTTCAGATAATTTACCAAATGATTTACTTTTTAATAGGTGCCTCGCTTTAGTTGCAGAATTAAAGAAAAAGCCGGGTTTGTTTAAAACCAAAGTTTTTTTCGAATTGAAAGACTGTAAAGGTAATCTTGTTTATACAAGCGAAATTGGAGTAAGTAGAAATAAAGATTTTTCAAAAGCTTATCACGAAGCGATTAGAGCCACCTTTAAAAATATAAAAAAACTTAATTATTCATATATTCCTACAGCTTTATCAAATGAAAAAAATGTTATAGTAAAGCCCGTTGTACAAGTCTCAAATAAGAAAATTAGTCTTAAAGATGGGGAGGAAAACGAAGTGTTGTATGCACAGAAAATTACGAACGGGTTTCAATTGGTAAATACAAAGCCTGAAAAAATATTTGTTGTGCTAAATACTAATTCCAGCAATTTCTATATTATTAAAGATAAAAATGGGGTTCTATATAAAAACGGGAATAATTGGATTGCTGAATTTTATGAAAATGAAAAGTTAATTCAAAAAATTTATCAGATTAAATTTTAATAATCATACTTGTCTTTCCAACGGTTTTTTAAAGTCGTTCTAAAGGCGTTTTCTCTATTGTTATTTCCAGGTTCGTACAATTTAGTATTGGCAATCTCTTCTGGTAAAAATTCTTGATGTATAAAGTTGTTTTCAAAACTATGTGCATACTTATAGTCTTTGCCGTAATCGATGTCTTTCATTAATTTGGTTGGAGCATTTCTGAGAGGTAAAGGAACCGGTAAATCTCCCGTTCGTCGTACCAAATCTTGTGCTTGGCCTATTGCTTCATACGAGGCATTACTTTTCTCTGAGTTGGCAAGATAAATGACACATTGGCTTAATATAAGTCTTGATTCTGGAAAACCAATCACTGATACAGCCTGAAAAGTATTATTTGCCATGATTAAAGCAGTTGGGTTAGCATTCCCAATATCTTCAGATGCAAGAATCAATAATCTACGAGCTATAAATTTAACGTCTTCACCTCCTTCAATCATTCTAGCCAACCAATATACTGCAGCATTTGGATCACTTCCTCTAATAGATTTAATAAATGCTGAAACTATATCATAGTGTTGTTCTCCTGTTTTGTCATAACGAACCGTGTTTTTTTGAATCTTTTCTAACACAAACTCATCCGTAATAGTAACGGGGTCATCTGCAGAATTGACTAACAACTCAAAAATGTTTAACAATTTACGAGCATCACCACCGGAAACTCTTAATAATGCGGCTGTTTCTTTTAATTCAATGTTTCTTCTCGAAATAGTAACATCTTCTTTCATTGCCCTTGCTAAAAGAGCAATCAAATCTTCTTTGTCAAATGAATTTAAAATGTATACTTGACAACGAGAGAGTAGAGCAGGTATAACTTCAAAACTTGGGTTTTCTGTAGTCGCACCGATTAAGGTAATCCAACCTTTTTCTACAGCGCCCAATAACGAATCTTGTTGCGATTTACTAAATCGATGAATTTCATCTATAAATAATATAGGGTTTTTTGCAGTAAACAATCCACCACTATTTTTTGCCTTTTCTATAACTTCCCTTACGTCTTTTACACCAGAACTTATAGCGCTTAATGTGTAAAATGGTCTTTGAGAGACTTTGGCAATTATATTGGCTAAAGTTGTTTTACCGATTCCTGGAGGACCCCATAAAATCAAAGAAGGAATAATTCCTCGCTTTATATGGTTTGTTAAAATACCATTCTTTCCAACTAAATGTTGTTGACTAATATAGTCTTCTAATTTTTTTGGTCTGATACGTTCAGCTAGTGGTTCATTCATGGAGTAAAAATAAGGAAATTTTAATGACAGATTTTCAGTTTTCTGTAGTTTGGTTATATTTTTGTTATTTTTATTTTTATGAGTTTACATCAACAAATGCAGTTTTCTAAAAATGTTTTGTATATACCTTTAGTTTATGTATGTACCATTTGGATCGTATATTGGGTAGAAATTAATTTCTCACTGAATTTTACAAAATATGGAATATTACCGAGGAATTTAACTGGATTAAAGGGGGTTTTGTTCGCTCCATTTATTCATAGTGACACCAATCATTTGTTTGGTAATTCAATGCCGTTAATGGCTCTTATAATGGCTCTTGTTTATTTTTATAGAGATGTTTATGCTAAAGTTTTACTGTTTGGAGGTGTTTTTACTGGAATTTTAACTTGGGTCATTGCTCGTGAGGCATTTCATATTGGTGCAAGTGGAATTGTTTACCTGCTCTTTAGTTTTATTTTTTTTAGTGGAATCATAAAAAAACAATACCAATTAGTAGCTGTTTCACTCATTGTAATTTTTTTATACGGAAGTATGATTTGGTATGTATTGCCCATAAAAGATGGAGTTTCTTGGGAAGGGCATCTTTCAGGTTTTCTAATTGGAATTTTCTTTGCTTTCTTTTATAAAAGTGATGGGCTTCAAAAAGAAAAAATTCAGTTTGAAGAAACTGAATTTGATTTATTGTTTGATGACAATGGCGATTTCAATCCGCCAAAAGAAATTGAGGATGAGGTATCAAGCTGACAAATTGTAAGATGAAAATAATGTTTGTCTCATTAACCATTAACCACTAATCTTTGTCTCACAGTTTCATACAAGAATGCTCCACAGGCTACAGAAACATTTAGTGAACCTATTTCGCCTAACATAGGTAATTTAGCCTTATAATCTACCATTTTTAATATTGATGGGTTAACACCTCTGTGTTCTGATCCCATCACTATTGCTAAAGGTTGATTGAAATTAGTGTCATAAACTGAATCTTCAGTTTTCTCTGTTGCTGCTACGGTTTTAATCTCTGCTGCTTGTAATATAAATAATGCATCTTTTATATGGTCTACCTTACAAATTGGAACTTTAAATGCTGCTCCTGCTGATGTCTTAATTGTATCTGCATTAACAGGTGCACTACCACTTCGTTGAATGATGATTCCATCTACTCCTGTACATTCTGCTGTTCTAATAATTGCGCCAAAATTACGTACATCTGATAACTGATCTAGCAATAAAAATAATGGCGTTTTATTTTTGGCCATCGTTTTTTCAATTAATTCTTCTAAATCATGAAATTCTATAGGAGATATTTGTGCTACTGCACCCTGATGGTTGTTAAATTTAGACAATCTATCTAATTTTTCTACAGGGACTTGGCTGCTAGAAATTCCGTGCCTTTTGATCAGTTTATTCAATTCAGAAAATAAATTACCTTTCAGATCCTTTTGTAAATAGACTTTACTAATAGTGTTACCACTATCAATAGCTTCTATTATAGCTCTAATACCAAATATGTTTTCTGTTTTATTTTCCATGTTGCAAATGTAGTTATAAATAAAAAACCCACCTCGTTAGAGATGGGTTTAATAAGTATAAAATTTATCTTATCAAAAAGACAATTATTTTAATTTAATATTAAATGCTTGACCTGGGTAAGCACCCCAAGCAGCTAAATCAAAATTTAAAGTAAGGTTTACTTCACCCGTACATGGATTCGCTGTACCGGTACCAGTAATTCCACCACCACCACCTGGCTGTCCATAGTCAAAAAATTCATTAGAGCTTACTGTTAGTGCTCCAGTTGCAGGATCAATATCTACAATCATGTATGCTGTTAATGCATTAGCAATGTAAGGGTTTGTATAAGCTCTGATAAAAAACTGATTAGGATTTGCTCCAGCTTCAACAGTGATTTCATCACCAGTAGCATAATCTGCCCAGTCATCTGCAACAATAGAATGTGTTCCTACATATGCAGAAGCTGTATCAGCTAAATCTCCTTTAGCGGCAACATTTACAATTTCATAAGAACCACCAGTTTTAATAACCTTAGCTAAGGTATAAAAAGCTGCAGAACATGCAAAATCAGTATATAAAGCTCCAGGGAAGTTTAATACTTGACCATTGATTGTACCTACTTGATCAAACTGTAAAGTTAAATCAATTCCAACTTTACCTAAATCAGAAGGGATAGTTGAATCAGTATAAAAGTCAGCAACTAAGTAATAAGTCCCATCAGGAGTTGATCCGTCTAATTCGTATGTTTCAAAAGTACCACCATCAGCAGCATCAATTACATTACTTCGGTTTGAAGCATCTGTTAATAACAATCTTAAATCAAGTAAATCATCTGCGGCAATTTCATTACCTAAGTGATCTGTAACAGGAACTTGAGTAGCCCAAGAAAGATTAGCAACTAAATCATCAGAGGTTAAATTACCAATTGTAAAATTAACTTCAGCACTATTTATTGCTTGTACGTTAGATTCTAAACCAGTACCAATTCTAATAGTAGCCGTTTCAGTTTCTTCAATTAATTCATCAGCAAGCAAAGAAATAGTAGCAGTTGCAGAAGTTGTTCCTGCTGCGATCTTTACTGTATGTGGAATTATAAAATCATCTCCATCTGTTGCAGTACCAGCTACTTGTTCTAGCTTTACGTTCACATCGACAATTTGTGGTTCACTTAAAGAGACAGTAAATGTATAATCCATATCAACTTCTACTAAGTTTTGATTTGCAGTAAAACCTAATGCAACACTTAAAGTAGGGCTTGATGGAGTTTTCACACTATCACCTGTAGCTTCATTATCATTACAGCTTACCATAAGTGCCAACGCACTCATTAATAAACCAGTTTTTATAAATTTATTTTTCATTTTATATATATTTTTTTTATGAATTATAGCTTAACCATTCTCTGAAAGAATTCTCTAGGACCACCTGGTGAAAGATAACCTACAGTCATTATTAATTGATCTTTACCATTAATATCATCTGGTACAGCAACAGAAGTTGTCGCGTCACAAGTTATTACTGTAAATCCATTATTACTTGCACATGTCATAATTGGTTGACTATTTAATAATACTCCTGCATCATCTAAATCAACTGGCATAACAGTAATCTCATGTGTAGTATTATCTACAGTAAAGAAAAATTCATTGTCATCCCAGAAACCAACACCTACATGTCTATATATAGTTGCATTAACAGATTCTATAATTCTCTCTGTACCATTCCAGTTACCTCCAGCAACACCTATTCTATGGTAGCTACTTTCTTCAACGTTATATACACCTGCGTATCTAGTACCTACAGCAACTTTAGTAACTGTAGCGTTGTTGTTTACACTACCATTATCAACAGTTGATTCATATTGTAAACTCCAGAAATCTCCAATGTTTAACAAACCGTCATTTGCTGGTAAAGCAGCACCGTCTACTAAGATATCTTTTATCAAATCTTCATATGTGAAAGAAGCCTCAAAAGTAGCGTTTGAACCTGTTGTTAGATCCGTAATTGGTAAAGTAGTTAACAAAACTCTGTTACTCACAGATCCCGTTACAGAATTTGTGAAAGAGCTGTATACATTAATTTCAGTAGTTTTCTCTCTACCTTGGAAAACTGAACCAGATGCCGCATACGCTTTACCACCACCAACTACATATGTAAGTAGTTTGTTGTTTACGTTAACTAAACCACCTAGTGTAGCTCCTCCAGTTAATGCATCATTATCGTCATCAACACATGATACCATAGATATCACGGTAAACAATGATAATATTATATATTTTAAATTTTTCATTTTTTTAAGTTTTTAGATATTATTTTATTGCCAAAATAAAGTTGAAGTTAATTCATCTCCTCCTATTGTCTGAGAAGCAGCATCGTAATTAGCTTTATTTAATGTTGCCTCTGTAGTTGGGTAATACCATCTAGTAGGGATAACACTTAAGTCAGATTCAGCACCAGCTACTAATTCAGGTAATCCTGTTCTTCTCCATTCTGTCCAAGACTCGATTCCTTGACCATATGAAGCAATCCAAGCTTGTACACCAATTTTTGATCTTGCTTCAGATTGTGTTGCAAAAGTTAAATTAGGTTGTGCTAAATAGTTTGTTGCATCTAATGCGTTAGCAGCAAAACTAGCTTTGATACCTTCTTTAAAGAAAGGTAATGCAGAAGCAGTTCCACCAGGAAGGAATCCTTCATTATGAGCTTCTGCTAATAAGAAATTCAATTGAGAATAAGACATTAATACACCTGGTAATTCAGGGTTTAAGTAAAAACTTCCTAAACCAGAAATATCAGCATACGTGTATCCTAAAGCTTCATTAGGTAATGTAGTTTGTAAACCATATCCAGAAGGCTTACCTATAATAACACCAGAAGTGTTTGGAGATGCATATACTGCTAATCTAGGATCATTTAAGCTACCTAATCTGTCAACTACTTGAGAGTTCACTTTGTATTCGTATCTTGTTCCATCAACAATTGTTTCATAGATAGGGTTTGCATCTGGTGCAGCCGATAAATATTTAACTGTTGCATTGTCATCATTTGAAGTAAACATTTTACCTTGTAATGCTGCCAATTCTCCTCCTACTGATCTTGTAGATGAGATTCTCATCAATGCTCTAAACTTTAATGTATTTGCAAGTTTAATCCATTTTGAAACATCTCCTGCATAATATAAATCAGAACTAGAAGTAATTGAACCTCCTTGGCTGAATTTTGCAGCAGCTTGTGTCAACATATCAATGATTCCAGCATAAACTGTAGCTTCATCATCATATGCTGGTTTTAAATTTGCAGCATCTAAAGCTTCAGTAAATGGTACTGGACCGAATAAATCTACTAATGTTTGAAAACCAATTGCTTTCATAACCAATGCAGCTCCTTCTAAACTAGGATTTTCTTCTGTTACAGCCAAAGCTTGCATTGCATGTGCTTCAGAGATGATACTTGTATACATCACATTCCACATTCCATCAATAGTTCCTCTTCTAGGAATATATCTAGCTTCACTATTGTATTGAACTTTAGACCATTGTTGTACCCAACAACCTCCCATGTCTGCTCCTCTTCCCATACCATACATCATATTCATATGTGTAGATTGGGTTTGCGATAATAATAAATGCGCAGGAACCTCTGTAGGATTATTAGGATCCGTGTTTAACTCTTCAAAGCCTTCATCACAACTAGTGATAAGCACAAGGCTTAAAAAAGCAAATAAAAATATTTTTGTTTTTTTCATGATATCTCTTTTTATTCTATTAGAATTTTATGTTTATGTTGAACCCAATTGTTCTAGCAGACGGAGACTGACCAAATTCTTGACCTTGATTTCCATTTGAACTACTAAAACCAGTTTCTGGATCAATATGTGGAGCGTTCTTATAAAGAATAGCTAAATTTCTACCAACAACTGAAAATTTCATAGATTGAATTGGTGTCTTATCTAGGAATTTTTGTGGGAAGCTATAACCAATTGTTACTTGTCTTAATTTTATGTAAGAAGCATCAAAGATTGCACTTGACTCAATATCGTTAGAATAAGCAGTTTGATTGAAAGATTTAGCACCTACAACAACATTGTTAGGTATATATCCACCGTTTCCGTCAGACATTACACCATTTCCTACAACACCAGTCTCACGACCAATTATTGATTCAGATAATGTACCTGCGTATCTACCCCAAGAATATGTCATACTATGTACATCTCCACCAATTTTAGCATCAACTAAAGCAGAAAGACTAAAGTCTTTGTATCTTAAAGTGAAGTTAGCACCACCAGTCCAGTCTGGAGCAATGTTACCTAATTTTTGTTGTGAGTTGTCAATCTGTGGTAATCCATTTTCATAAACTACTTGACCATCGGGAGCTCTTACGAAATCTCTACCTACTAAAGTACCATAAGGCTCTCCTGGTAAAGCTTGTAAACTAACACCCCATTGTCCACCTAATGTGTAACTGTCTAATTCTCCTAAATCAGTTACCTCATTGTTGTTTTTTGCCCAGTTCAAGTCAATGTCAAAAGTCAAGTCATCAGTTTTGATCACTGTACCTCCTAATTGAATCTCAATTCCTGAGTTTCTCATATCTGCGATATTATCCCAAACACTTCTAAAACCTGTTGCAGCTGATACTTGAATAGGAACTAATAAGTCCTCACTCTTTTGATCATAGTAACTTGCACTAAAACGTAATTTGTTGCTAAACATTTTAGCATCAACACCTACTTCAATACCTGTTACAGTTTCTGCTTTTAAGTTCGGGTTAAATTGTGTATTTGGTACAGTCGCTTGACTTCCAAAACCACCACTTCCTAAACCAAAAGTTGAATTTAAACTATATGCACCTAATGCACCTGTACTACCTACTTTAGACCAACCTGCTCTAAGTTTTAAGAAGTTAATCTTATTTTCTCTTAATCCTGGAAATAAATCAGATAATACTAATGAACCTGTTACAGAAGGATAAAAGAAAGAATTGTTTTTTATTGGTAAAATACTAGACCAGTCATTTCTAGCTGTAAAGTCTAAAAAAGCAAAGTTCTTGTAAGCTATTTGTCCAAATCCGTAAAAACTATTAATAGCTAAGTTAGATTCAAAGTTTCTACCTGTAAATGTAGAACCTGTCTTTAAGTTAGATAAGTTATATAAATTAGGTAATTCAAGATTTGGTAAAAATCCAGAAACACTATTATATCTTCTTCTCATGTGGTTACCACCAAAGTTTAATGATAAACTAAAGTCTTCAGTTAACTCTTTATTATAGTTTAATATAAAACTAGCATTTACTTCTTCAAATCTTCTTTGAATTTCGTAGTAAGATCCAAATTTAGCATTGTTAGATCCTTGAGCTTGTCTTTGAGTAACAAATTGGCTATATGAATCTAAACCTAATTTTGTACTTAAAGTTAATTCGTCAGATAATTTGTAAGATAAATCAATATTACCAACAACACGATCTTTTTCAAAAGTGTTACTATTTGTTTCTAACACCCAGTAAGGATTGTTTTGGAAATTGTGATTCCAGTTTAAAGGAGTTCCTTCAGCTGGACTTCCAACTGGAGCTAATGGGAAATTTCTCCAATCTTTTAAATCCGCAAAGTTTACTTGTCTTGCAGACCAGATAAATTGTTGAAAAGGATTTTCATTATTGTATCCAGAAATAGGTAAGTTATCACTATCAGTATTGAAATAGTTCATAGAAATACCAGCAGTCATGTTTTTCCCTAATTCTAATGATCCACTTACACCTACAGTAATTTTCTTTAAGTTTGTGTGTGCAATCATTCCTTCTTGGTCACTATTACCAATAGATAATCTAAATGAACCACTTGTTAAAGAAACATTGTTAGATACAGTAACACCTGTATTTAAAAAGTCTCTTACGTTATCTGGATGAGAAACCCAAGGTAAAGGTTTACCACCATTTCCATTCAATTGAGAATCCCATTGAATAAATTCTAATCCAATGTCTAAAGCTGGTCCCCAACTTTCATCTACTCCATCTCCAACTCCATTTCCTGCACCATCAAAGTATTCAAAGTAACTTGTGTCACCACCTTGACCATATGAGTTTTGGTAACTAGCTAAAAGTAATGGGTCTGAGAATGTAACATTTGTATTAATAGAGATACCGAATTTTTTTCCAGCACTACCTCTTTTCGTTGTAATAACAATTACACCATTACTCGCTCTTAATCCGTACAATGCAGCTGCATTTGGCCCTTTTAAGATTGTTATAGTTGCAATATCATCAGGATTGATGTCTGACGCTCCATTTGGTAAATCTACTCCACCACCAGATCCAGCTGAACCTCTAGAACTATTGTCTAACGGCACACCGTCAACAACATATAATGGCTCATTGTTTCCTGTAATAGAAGAGTTACCTCTTAATACAACTCTAGAAGATGCACCAACACTACCAGAAGTTCCAGTTACTTGTACACCCGCAGCTTTACCACTTAATGCATTTGTAATGTTACTTTCTCTAGCTTCTGTCATATCATCTCCAGATATTGTTTGTACAGAGTAACCAATTGCTTTTTCAGCTTTTTTAATACCGAAAGCAGTTACAACCACCTCATCTAAAACATTAGCATCTTCTGTCATAGTCACATTTAATGTGTTAGAAGCTCCTATTGTTTTTTCAATTGTTGTGTATCCTAAGTAACTAAAGCTTAAAACATCTCCTGTTTTTGCTTTAATAGAATACTTTCCGTCAAAATCTGTTTCAGTACCAGTTGTAGTACCTTTGATAATAACACTTACTCCCGGTAAGGCACCTGATTGATCAGACACAGTCCCAGAAACAGTTTTTTCTTGTGCAAACGATATTTGCACGACCAACGCTAAGAATAGCGTTAAAATTCCATTAAACTTTGTTTTCATTGTGTAATTATTTGAATTAATTAGAGCCAAAAATCATAAATAAAAGTTAATTACACAAATTATTATAGTTAAAATGTTAATTTATTTACCCTAAATGTTAATCCATTTGGGGTTAATATTAAAAAAACGTTAACATTTTGATAGAAACCTTTGACTGATCTAGGTCGAATGCTTGATTTGAGAATTTGCCGATATTGTAGCTGATATTGATTTGTGACTGTTTATTTGTTATTGAGTAACCAAGGCCTAAACCGAGTAATTCCTGTGTGTTTTCGATTCTTGTTACTTTACCGAAATCTAGAATTGTGTAAATGTAGGTAGAGGTGTTTGTGGTGAATCTAAATTCAGTATTGAAATATGAGTATTTTGCCGCTAGAATAGATTGTTCATTAAACCCCCTTATGCTATTTGTTCCGCCAATTCTGTAAAGTTCGTTTTCAAAGTAGTTTTTTGAACTCAATAGAGCTGTTGTGTTTTTAATATGCAGTTGGAGTTTGTTTGAAAGTTGGTAGCTAGCAGAAATGTTGAATTTTAGTTGTGCTTGGTTGTCGTTAGATCTCTTTCCGAAAGAAGTGTGTAGGTTGAATGTAAATCCATTCTTATATTGGTATATGAAGCCAATTTCTTTTTTCGTAAAATCTTGGATGCCTGAATTTGACTGGTTTTGCAGTTCGCTTGAGTTTTTACTTGCGATTATTAACCCTAAGCTTGAGTTTTTAGAAATGGGATGAGTTATTTGGATTGATGAATTTGTATTGGTAAATGTAGTGTCTTGTCTATAAAGGTTAAAGTTGGCGTTAATGTTTAATTTGGTGCCTAGAAAATAAGGGATTGTACTATTGATATTTAGGTCTTGCTTATTGTCTCCATTATTTTTCCAATTAAGATTTAACTGTTCTCCTAAATTAAAAGTGTTGTTTAGTTTTAAATCTAAATAACCTTTTAGATCTATGTTATTTGTTTCTTGATTGGTTGAGAAGTTGATCAATCCATCAAAACTATTCGAATTCACTTTCTTTAGATATAGATATAGTATTGTGCTGTCTTTACTGAAAAGCACCTCTGGCGTTTTAGTCTCTTCTATGAATTTTGAGTTTGTTATAATGTTTGAAACTTCTTTAATACTATTTTTGGTAAACTTTTTTTTAGCGGATATTAAATTCTTGTAAAGGTTACGAGGGATTTTTGTATACCCTTTTAAAACGATTGAATCAAGTGTTCTTTTTTTTGCGTGTAGAATGGTTAAATCGGTAAACAAAACTCCATTTTTGATATGTAGGTTCTCTAGGTTTATTTTTCCGAATGCTTCTCCATTGTTTTCAATTTTGGATTGTAGGTCTTTTATGAATTGGGTTAGTTCTTCTGTTTTTATTTCAATCGTGTTTTTTTGTTTTAACCTGTAGTTTCTTGAAAGAAGGAGCTCCGTTGGATTTATTTTGAGGCGAACACGTTTAATTCTGCTATTTAACGTTGTGTAGTAAGAATGAGTATTTAATGTGATTTTTGTACTGTCAATTTGTAGTGTAAAGAAACCTGTTCTTTTCAGTTGTTCTATAGTGGAATTCACTTCTTTTTTTATGCTGTTTTTTGTGGTGTGTTTTTTTATGTATTCTATGTTTTTTATAAAGCTATTTTCAAGGCTGTCTTTACTGATGATTTTGAGCGTTAATTGTTGGTTTTTTTGAGAATAAATGGATAAGTTGAAAACAATCAAAAAAAAGGTATATATATATGGAGTAAGGAGCTTAATCAAAATTTTTGTTTAAAGATGGCTTAAAAGTAGTTTAAATCTTTAAATATGAAACGAATGTAAAACATGTTTTAAAAAAATAACTTACTGATATTTGAATAATTAGAAATAAATTGTACATTTGCAAACTCTTAAAAAGAGATAAATTAGAAATACAAACGTAATTATTAACATTTTAGTATGCCAACGATACAACAATTAGTACGTAAAGGAAGAACCAAAATAACTAAGAAGAGTAAATCGGCTGCTTTGAAATCATGTCCTCAAAGAAGAGGAGTATGTACACGTGTTTATACCACTACACCTAAGAAACCTAACTCAGCGATGCGTAAAGTAGCGAGAGTAAGATTGACTAACGGTAATGAGATAAATGCTTACATCCCTGGAGAAGGACATAATTTACAAGAGCACTCGATAGTATTAGTTAGAGGAGGAAGGGTAAAAGATTTGCCAGGAGTAAAGTATCACGTAGTACGTGGAGCTTTAGATACAGCGGGAGTTGAGGGAAGAACTCAACGTAG
>MAAC01010246.1_pt1 | contig 25030 bp, 16 predicted proteins | sample 1115981 | NCBI WGS metagenome assembly MAAC01 (sample SAMN04961126, study PRJNA320927) | seawater metagenome | isolation source: sample BD02T64 sea water enriched with oil for 64 days | place: USA:Gulf of Mexico | collected 2013-07-27
GTCTCTGGTACCAGAATTAGATTTGGATAGATTTGTGAGAGCCCCTGGACTCTGATGAACTCTCCATCACCTTGTCCACTATTAGCATCTTTGATAGATCTTTCTACCGGTTTTTGTTCGATATAAATTTTTAGATTTATTCTTCTGAAGGCTTCAATAATTATTTGATCCAGATAACCACTATGATCTTCTTTGGAAAGGGGCGCTGGAGCCCATGTGTTTAAAACAAGATCAGGCTCATCAGCAAGCGTTAAGCAAGGGGGCACCAATAAGAAACATGAGACAAGTGCAATCCGTTTCAATCTATATGTTATCTGCTTGAACATGGGGCTTCCAGCTAATTGGCTGCATTTACCATTCACATTGACAAAGCTCCATCTACAATGGAGTTGCACAAGTATAATTCACTGCCCATGTGTAAAAAGAAAAATAGGAATTAGTTCACATTCTACTTTGCGCATTACTAAGATACTTTATCACGTCTATTTATTCACTCAGGGCTGTCGGCTTCCAACTCTAGACTGATGTCCACTCCTCACTCAAACTCTACTTCTCCCCAAGTGCTTGCGACAGCGTTTTGCGCAGCGGTTTCAATAAGTACTCCAATACAGTGCGATCGCCGGTGCGGATATCTACCTGGGCGGTCATACCCGGCAGTATATCCAGCGTTTTAGCGGTAGTCGTTTGCACTGGGTTGGTGGTTGACGATAAGTGCACCCGGTAATAAGTTTCTTCTCCACGGCGGGTTTCCTCTTTTAAAGTATCGGGACTGACATAGACAACTTTTGCGCGCACACCGCCGTAAATTGTATAATCAAAGGGATCAAAGCGAATGGTTGCATCTAATCCTTTAGCTATTTGTGCGATGTCTGCCGGGCGCACTTTGGCTTCAATGATTAATTCATCTTCTATGGGGATGATTTGCATTAATTCTTCACCACCACGCAGTACTCCACCGACCGTGGTGATGCTAATGTTTTTGACAATACCGGGTAGCAGGGCGCGAAACACACTGTCATCGAGTTGCTGCTGGCGCTGCGCTAAAATTTGCGAAGTTTGCGCAATGCCGTCCTGCACTTTAGCCAGTTCCGAACTGGCTTCTTCTAAGTAGCGGTTTTTACGCACTATCAGCTTAGCTTCAGCATCGTTTAACAGCCGTTTTGCCCCTAGGACTTCCGCCTTATTGACATCGCCTAAGCCCGATAGCTTTTCTATTAGCTGCATTTCTTCGCTGGCCAGATCCAGCGCCACTTGCAGAGTTTTTAGCTCGGCATGTAAGCTTGAGCGGCGCTGCTGAAACAGCGCGCGCTCGACATTCACCAAGTGTTCAAAGCGTAGTTCAGTGGCGCTAAATACCAGTTTCTTTGCATGGGTCACTTCTGCTCGCAGGCGAACCGCTTTGGCTTTTAGCGCCGATAACCTGGCATCTATTTCATTCACAGAAGCGCCAAAACGGCTCGGGTCCAAACGCGCCAGAACTTGCCCCGGTATTACCTTGTCTCCCTCTCTGACCAATAATTGCGCCAGCACACCGCCGTCCACCGCTTGAATGATCTGCACCCGGGAGCTGGCAATGACTTCACCGCCGGCTCTGGCCACCTGGTCAATACGAAACAGCGAGGCCCAGTAGAAAAATGCGCATAGCCCCAGTAGTAGTACCCAGAGCAGAGGTGAAAAGTTACGATTATGGTAATTCTCTAAAGCAGTGCTGTCGGTGGAAAAAAGGCTATCAAATGACATAGATCACTCCCGTTCCAACAGTGTACTTACTTTATCTGACAAACTGCTGGCAGTGCGCCTGTGATGTTGCGTCGGGCTTACTGCAACCGCTGCGAATTTTGGCAACACTGTGCTCGGGTCACCGTCAGCGACGATTACCCCGCGGCGCATAATCAGAATACGCTGCGCCAGTTGCGCAGCCAGTGCGGGTCTGTGAGTTGAGACGAGCAGGATATCATTAGCCTTTACATAGGTTTCTAACGCCGCTAATACGCGTTTTTCACTGGCCTGGTCCAGTGAGGCGGTGGGCTCATCCAGTAGCCAAATAGTCGGTTGGGCTAAAAATACCCGTCCCAACCCCAACAGCTGTCGCTGGCCACCGGAGAGGCCCGCGCCGCCCTCAGTGATTTCTAAATCCATACCCAGTGGGCTGTCTTGCGCTATCTGATCAATGCCCAGTTCGCTGGAGATTTGCAATAATTCAGAATCGTTGAGAGCCCCCGAAAGTGCTAAATTACTACGCAGTGTGCCTTTGAATAAGTGCACACTCTGCGGCAGGTAACTGACATGCTCGGCTACAGTGTTAGGGTCAATTTCCCACAGGTCTGCACTCCCTAAACGGACCCGGCCCTGTGAGGGGCGGTACAGTCCGGCCAGCAATTTAAGCAAGGTAGATTTACCGCAGCCAATGGGTCCTAGCAGGGCCACTCGATCACCGCTCTGGAAAGACAGTGAATCAATTTTTAGCTGGCACAGCGCAGAGTTGGGATAGGAAAAACTGATACCCTGCAGTGATAAGGTGCTGGGGACGACCTCTGGCAACAGTAAATGTTGCTGCGGGCGCCGCTGGGTGGGTAGCTGCAAGAGTTGATCGACCATTTGCAATGACTGAGAGACATTTTGCCACTGGGCTAAATACTGGACACTCTGTGAAACCGGCGCAATTATCCGGCCACCCAAAATGCTGCAGGCGATCAGGGCACCCATAGAGAGGTTTCCCGCTTCAATCTGTCCAACGCCGACGACCATCGCCGCTATGTAAGCGCTGGTGGCGAGGCTACCAGTACTGATAGTGCCAGTACTGGATATGGCTTTTTGTCTGATATTATAGCTGGAGATAGTTGCGCTGATCTTGCGCCACTTACGTGAGAACTGCCAGCTGGCATTGTTGGCGCGTACAGATTCGGCCCCTTGAATAACCTCTACCAGTAGCCCCTGCCGTTCGTGGCTGCGCAGTAACTGCTGCTTGAGCAGTCGGCGCAAGCGTTTCTGAGTGATAAAACCTAATATCCCGGCAATAGGCAGCAGTGAGGCATACACCAGAGCGATAGGACCGCCGATGATATAGATGAAACAGATGAACAACAGCGCAAAGGGCATGTCGATCAAGCTGAAGATTATCCCCGAGGTGAAAAATTGCCGGACACTGTCCAGCCCACTCACTTGCGCCGCCAGCGTGCCCAAGCTACGTGGGCGAGTATCTAGCTGCAGTTGCATTACATGCTCAAAGACTTGTTGTGAGACGTTTTTGTCAACCGCACAAGAAACGCTGTCCAATGTGCGCGCGCGTACTCTTTTTAGTAACCAATCGAGACTGATAACAACCCCCATACCGGCCACTAAAGTCCAGAGGGTGGCATAGGCCAGAGTAGGTACTACCCGATCGTAAACTTGCATGGCGAACAGTGAAGTAGCGATGGCGATAATATTGATTAGTACGGTGGCTATCAATACATCCAGTAACCATTTAGGGCGTTTAAAGACTTGTTTAAGTACTAAATTGGCGGCGCTATTGACGCTTTTATCTTCGCTTGATGATTGTTGAAAGCTGGCTGTGTTGCGTACCCACAGCACCAGCGCAGTAGACAAATCATCATCTGAGCAGTCTTTAGTCTGCATCTTCTGGTCTATTAATTGCAGCTCTCCAGTGGCATTGCGCTCTATCAGCAGCCACTGACCGCTGTATAGAAGCAGGGCGGGTAATCGGTGTTGATCAAAGCGGTTCCAATGCAATAGGGTCGCTTGCAGACCTTTTATTTTTAACTGCTGAAATATCTTCTGCAGTCGCTTTACTGGTCCAGTGCATTCAAACTGGGCCGACTGTCGGCAAACTTTGGCAAGGGTGCCATCTTTGACCTTAACGTTAAGACGCTCCAATAATAACTTAATCAGTACCGCGGGGACTGCTCGCTGCAGTATCTCTTTGTCAGCTGTAGCTGCCGTGAAAGCCGCCGCGGTGTTCATCGCTGTGTCGTTCCGGCCAGTGCATCTAAGTTACCGATGAGCGTGGCTATTCGCAGTGATGAAATTAGCCAATCGCTGTTGATCTTGGCTAACTGTAAGCGCAACTCGTTGAGCTCGCGCCGGGTGTTTAATACTTCTATCCATGACTTTCTGCCGCTTTGATATTGACGGGTAACAGAATGCATAGTGCCAGCTACAGCATTGATTGCCTGTTTCTGCGAGCGGGCTAACAGTTGCTGTAAATCACGGTTGATCATCAATGTATTGATCCGCCTATTGATATCTATTTTCGCCACTTGCAAGTCTAGTTTGGCTGCGCCTAATCGGGCAGTCTCACTTTTTAGCTGCGCCCTAGAAACATAACCTAGCCCTTGTACGTCTCCCTCTAACACTAAACTCAAACGGGTCGAGTTTGCAGCAGAATAAGAGTGGCCAAGGTCACGTTCCAGGCGCAGGTAGACACTGGGGAGGGTGGAAATTTTCTGTTGTTTAACTGTTAATCTCTTTGCCTCAATATCCTGGCTCTTGGCTTGCAACACGGCGCTGTTCTCGATTGCCAGTTGCGCGGTTTGTTGCAGTGCTGGCAAAACAGTCAGTTGCCGGTCAATACTGGCGCTGGAATCTACCTGGATTTGAGTAATTGCCTGCAGCTCGTTCAATCCTATAGCGAGTTCCCCGCTAATACTCTGCTGCTGAGCTTTAGCCTGCAGCAATCTTGAGTAGGCGAGGCGAGTGTCGGCTTTAGAGGCCATCTGACCCTGCTGGCGACGTTTAATTTGCCGGTATAAACGCTGGTGGTCGATTACATTGCTTCTTGCGACTTTAGCGCGCTGACGTATGCCCTGTAATTTGCCATAAGCTGCCGCTGTATCTTCTATCAACAATCGCTGCACTTCTAACAACTGCCAGGATTGTGTGAGCAGACCTGCTTGCGCCTGTCTGATGGCTGTATCAATCTTGCCAAATGTCCAAAGTGGCTGTTGTAGCCGGATCGAACCTTGATGCCTGCCATTACTCTGCTGGCCAAGTTGCCCGCTGATGCTCGCAAAGCGTTCGGCTCTGGTCGATTCAACGGTGAAACTTTGCGCACTCAGCTCCGCTTGCTTGCCTTTCAGGGCAGGGTGCTGTGCCATGGTAGTTTGCAGAGCATGGGCAAGTCCTGAGGGTCGATTTGCGCTAGGTTTTGTCGCTGCTGAACTACTTTGACTGCACAAGGCGGTGACAGTAAACAGCGCTAATGCTTTTATATTTAGAAAGTTACTCATTATTTTTATGCTTCCCAATTGTCTAATATCTAGTCTTGTGAAAAGCGCTGTTAGCGCTGCAAATAATGCACACTAGTGACCTCTGAATCTGCAAGCAGTCGCTCATTGTCTGTATCCGTAGATTGGCCGTTAGCGCTGTTTTTGTGGGTGGAACTGCGTAACTGTCGAGCTTTATCCGGTTGTTCTAACAGCAGGTAAGCCCTGTACAAGTTATCCCGCCACTCTCTATGCCAGGGGGCTGTTTTTAGCGCCTGCTCAATTTTATCTGCGCCTTCATTAATCAATCCTGTGCTTAAGTACACTAAGCCGAGCATATAATTGCCCCCAGCGTGTTCGGGGATGTGGTGCAACAATTTTCTTAAACTCAGTTCAGCCCCCGCCAAATCATCGCTCTGAAAAGCACTGACCGCTGAATCCAACAGTCCGGGTTCTGGCAGTGTCAGCATGTTAATAGCTTTATGTCGTATCGCGCAGTTGCAGGCCTTGACCAAAGGTTCGAGGAATTGCTGATAGCGCCGCCACTTGCCTATAGAACTGCTGTACAGCGGCTGGCGTACTTGCCAGACACTGGCGGTTTTAACGTTGCGCTGTAACTCGTTAAATTTGAGTACTTGCGGTTGCCACTTCAGACCTAAATAGCTGAGCATTTTCTTGGTACTGGCCTCTAAATCGTCGATTATTTCCTCGTAGTTGATCTCGAGAATTTCTCCGGGAAATAACTGCTGCCAGTGCTGCATTAGCTTGTTGTGATCGGCTAGTTGCTCACCTATATCCTGCAGGTCATAGGCAAAACCCATGCCTGAGTGCTTGGCTTGATAGTCTGTAAAGTAGTTGGAGATGGCTATATCGCGAGGGTCACGGCGTACTGAAATGATTTTAGCAGCGGGTAATAAATATTTTATCAAGCCGATATTTTCAAAATTATGTGGCAGTTTATCGACAATATGCTGAGCTTGCGGGGCTAGTTCGGCCAGCTCTTTTATATAATTAGTGGCTATTCCGTGGGAGACCTCAGCGGTTAAATCATCGATGCAATCGGGATAGCTGCGCCCGGAACCCGAGTGTCGCTCCCATCTGTTTAACCCTTGTACCAGCTGCGGGATCAAATTTAGCTCCCCGGCGCCGAAGACCTGGGAGTGACCGGCTAATATTTGCTCGACCAGTGTAGTTCCAGAGCGTGGCATGCCGACAACAAAGATTGGCAGTTGCGAATCGATGCCGGAGTCTGGCCGGTGTCGATACAGCTGTGCGCAAAAACTGCAGCGGATACGCGCCATTTGCTGACGATGTTCGCTGGCTTTATAAGGTAAAAATTTTTTACTGGCTTTATTTGCCGCAATGGCGAACTCAAAGGCTCTTTGAAATTGTTGACGCTGCTCCCAGGCCGATGCCAGCTGAAACAATATACCGGCGCGTATTGGTCCCTCTAAGCTCGGCTGATTTGCCGATAGCGCCATTTTCTCTAGGATATTCTCAGTTTCGGGAAAGTGCCGAGCATTGATTAAGGATGAGTGGCCCTTGAGCGGATCAATTTCTACGATACGTCTGAACAAGCTAACTGCTTCTGCCATTTCACCGCACTGCATTAATTGCTGTCCTAGCCCTTGAAGTGCTGGAATAAAGTCAGGATGCTGGTTGAGGATCTGTCGAAAAATGCTATCTGCCAGCTGAAAATTCTGTTCCTGACTCTCGACTCTGGCCATTAAATTTTCAGCTTTGGCGACTTGCAATCGATTCAAGTAGGTATCTTGCTGTTTCTCTGTGATCAGGGCTTTGGCTAATGCTAGAGCGTGCTCGGCACAATTGCGCGACTGGCTATCAAAACGCTGTAAGCAGGCATTGCCCAGTTGCACTAATAGCTCGATGTTGTCGCTGTGCTGTTGCAGTGCTTTACGCATCAGCTGGATAGCTTGTAGAAAGAAACCTTGTACTTGCAGCAACTCTGTCAGAGGTAATAGCAAGTTGATATTGTTGGGGTCTTGGCGCAAGTAGCGGCTCAGGATATCCACCGCCTGAGCGTGTAAATCTCGCTCGGCTAACAGGCGACAGTATAGTAGTAAGCAGTGCTCGAAGGTTTCGCTTTGCTGTTTCTGTTGTTGCAGCCACTGCTCAACCTGAGAATACTGATCTGCCAATAGCCAGGTCATTATCTGCTGAGTTTGAATTTGCCGTTGATAGTGGGCGTAGACTGCTTCTGGAAGATCGTTAGCCAGATGCTGTAATTGTAGTGTAGACGTGTCAATACACCGCTGTGCCATCATAGAATCAGCTTGTTGCAGGTACAACTGGATTAACAGCAAAATAATAGGCAGGTGTTCTGGATTGAGCTGTTGAGCTTGTTCCAGTAGTTGTCGTCCAGCGTCGAGCTCACCTTTGAGCATCCGACAGTGAGCCAAACGCGCCAGCCCCAAGGGATCGTCAGGCAGTTGCTGCAGCGCTTGTTCTAATTGCTGTTGTGCATCACTGGTGCGCTGCATAGATATTAGCGCCGCCGCCAGATCGATTTTACTGGCCGGATCAAATTTTTTATGTGAAGCGCAGGCACGCTCCAGGCACGTACGGGCTAGTTCTCGCTCACCTAATTGACTGTAAGCCAATGCTAGCAGGGGTAAAATAGCGGGGTCTGGATTATCTTCCCAAAAATCCAGACAAGTAATTTTTAGGTCAGCGTACTGTTGATACTCTGCCTGTTTTCTTAAAATACTAAGTAGTTGCATATGTATTTACCGGCTTGGCACAAAGTGAGCTATAAACTATTCACCCTGCTGCCAGAGCCGCAATAGCAATAAATATTTATACCCCCTGCGAGGTGGCGACATTCGCGGGAAGCGCGGTGGCAATATTGAAACTTAAAGTGACTGACCAGTTTCCGGTCCAAATATTAGTCTTTGTTGACCCCGTACCTGCGCGGTTTGAATAAGCTTGGCCGGGATTGGGAGTACTACTGTTTAGCCCTAAAATAGTGTTATTCGCGGAGCCGCCTGTTTGCCAATGCCACAGGCCTGAGCCCCCTGATGTGTACGCCTTCGTGTAATTGAGCGGATTTCCGTGGGGGCCGACAATTGTTTCGCCAGTACCCACCAAGATTATTTTGTCATTGCTACTTAGGTTCGCTCCACCGCTCCATTTATTATTGTTGCCCAAGGAATCGACAATACTGATTCGATTAGCAGAGTTGAAGACAGAATTCACTTTGATATAGATGCTGTAATCGACATTCGCCTGAAATTCCCGACCTGAGTGGCTAGAGCTTTGACCGTCGGTGAGGTCAAATACGACTATGCTAGGATCTGCCGCTGCCGCAGTGGTGAAATTTAGTGTTGTTTCATCCGTTATCCCCGAATAGTTATTATCCGCGGCATCGATAACGGCGCCGTTGTCAATTTGTATCGAATATTGAGTGTCAGCTTGCAAATCGGCATTGGGGTTAATGGTTAAAGTTGTCCCTTTGGTGCTAAGTTGGTTGCTGTGACTGGCGACGGCAATAATTATATCCGTAGCTCCATTGGCTTTAAGCACAATGTTGCCGCTGCTACCTAACTGAATGTTTTCACTGAAAGCTAATACAAGGTTGTCACTAACCAAAATGTTGCCAGCTTCATCCACAGGCTTACTACTGATGAGAGTTGGTGCAAATGTGTCAATACTGAAATAAGTTGAATTGGCAACCGTACCGGTATTGCCGGCTGCATCTGTATAGGCGTTAGTGACACTGATGCTATTAGTGTTGTCTTGAATATTAGTGTCCGGGGTGAAGGTAGCGGTATAGACCTTGTTATCGGCACTGCTCACTGTAAGGGCACTGATACTGCCGTTATCTGCACTGATATCTGCTGCGATGAACCCTATGGGCACCTCACTAAAAGTAAAAGTGATCTCTGAAGTCTGACCTATCTTTAATGTACTCTTTGAAAGGCTAATAGTGACAGTGGGTACTTTAGTATCGACGCTGTAATTGGCAGAATTGCTTACTAAACCGATATTGCCTGCGGCATCGGTATAATCGCTGCTAACACTAATAAGGTTGGTGCTGTCTTCAATATCTGTGTTTGGGGTGAAGGTAGCGGTATAGACTTTGTTATCGGTACTGCTCACTGCAAGGCCACTGATGCTGCCGTTATCTGCGCTGATATCAGTTGCAATAAATCCTATGGGTGCCTCACTAAAAGTAAATGTGACCTCTGAGGTCTCACCTATCTTTAATGCGCTATCTGCCAGGCTAATAGTGACAGTCGGTGCTTTAGTATCGACGCTGTAATTAGCAGAATTGTTCGCGACACCGTCGTTGCCTGCGGCATCGGTATAATCGGTGCTAACACTAATGAGGTTCGTGCTCTCTTCAATATTAGTGTCTGGTGTGAAGGTGGCGGTATAGATTTTGTCATCAGCGGTTACTGAAAAAGCACTTAAACTGCCGTTGTCGACGTTGATATCAGCTTGGGTGAAATCTGTCGGCGTTTCGCTAAAAGTAAAAGTGACCAGTGATGTATCGCCTATAATTAAAGTTGTATCTACCATAGTGATGGCCACAGTAGGCGCTGTTGTATCAATCGTATCAATCGTATAATTAGCCGAAGTATTAGCGGTACCGGCATTGCCCGCGGCATCCGTATAACCGGTGCCGACACTGACTATGTTGCTGGTGTCTTCGATATTGACAGTGGGCGTAAACGTCGCGGTATAGACTTTATCGTCAGCCGTTACTGTAAAGCCACTTAAGCTACCGTTTTCTACCGCTACATCTTCCTGAGTAAATCCAGTGGGGGTCTCGTCGAAAGTAAAAGTGACCAGTGATGTTTCACCTATAATCAAGGCCGTATCTGTCATAGTGATGGCCACAGTAGGCGCTGTCGTATCAATGGTATAATTAGCCGAAGTATTAGCGGTACCGACATTGCCTGCGGCATCGGTATAACCGGTGCTAACACTAATGAGGTTGGTGCTGTCTTCGACATTGACAGTGGGGGTAAACGTCGCGGTATAGACTTTATCGTCAGCCGTGACTGTAAAGCCACTTACGCTACCTTTTTCTACCGTTACATCTGCCTGAGTAAAACCCGTGGGAGCCTCGTTGAAGGTAAAAGTGACCAGTGATGTTTCACCGATATTCAAGGCCGTATCTGCCATAGTGATGACTACCGTAGGCACTGTCGTATCAATCGTATAATTAGCCGAAGTATTAGCGGTACCGGCATTGCCTGCGGCATCGGTATAACCGCTGCTAACACTAATGAGGTTCGTGCTGTCTTCGATATTCACAGTGGGAGTAAACATTGCGGTAAAGACTTTATCGTCAGCCGTGACTATAAAAGCACTTAAGCTACCGTTTTCTACCGTTACATCTTCCTGAGTAAAGCTCGTGGGAGCCTCGTCGAAAGTAAAAGTGACAAGGGAAGTCTCACCTATTTTCAAGGCCGTATCTGCCATAGTGATGGCCACAGTAGGTGCTGTTGTATCAATCGCATAATTAGCTGAAGTATTTACGGTACCAGTATTGCCCGCGGCATCCGTATAACCAGTGCCGACACTGACAATGTTGCTGGTGTCTTCGATATTGAAAGTGGGCGTAAACGTCGCGGTATAGACTTTATCGTCAGCCTCGTCGAAGGTAAAAGTGACCAGTGAGGTTTCCCCGATATTCAAGGCCGTGTCCGCCATAGTGATGACCACCGTAGGCGCTGTCGTATCAATGGTATAATTAGCCGAAGTATTAGCGGTACCGGCATTGCCCGCGGCATCGGTATAACCGGTGCCGACACTGATTATGTTGCTGGTGTCTTCTATATTGACAGTGGGCGTAAACGTCGCGGTATAGACTTTATCGTCAGCCGTTACTGTAAAACTACTTAAGCTACCGTTTTCTACCGTTATATCTCCCTGAGTAAAACCCGTGGGAGTCTCATCGAAGGTAAAAGTGACTAGAGAAGTCTCACCGCTTTTTAGTGCATTGTCTGCCATAATGATAGCCACTTTTGGCGCTTCGCTGTCGACACTGATAATCACCGCAGGGCTCTGTTTGCCAGCATTAATTTGCGCGGAGACAGCAACCTCGCCTTGATAAGCCGAGACGATATTGCTGGCTACGCTGATTTCTACTGAATCTTGCGCATTCAAGTTAAGAACGTTATGGGTGATGACTTGATGGCCCCAGTGTAAAGTGACCGTGTCGCCAATTTTAGCCCCGGCGACTTGGACCAGCACACCTGCGTTAGCTTCCGCCAGTGTTAGGCCATCATTCGCCTGTTCTATAAAAGGTGCCATAAGAAGCGAGTGTTGTAGATCTGCCTTAGCGGAATTGACACCCCCTTCAAAATAGTCGAGCCCCTCTTTGATCAGCTTGACGCCCTCTTGGGTCAGTGCCAGAGTGGAGCTGTTATCGACAATTCGTGTCTCTAATTGGTCTAAGGTTTGTTTTTGACCACCGGTTTTATTGTCGGAACCTGCTAGTGCCGCCAGTAAATTGCCATATTTTTCGGCGGCACTTAAGCCATTACTGGCATCGTACTGAGTATCGAGAACAGTAACCGCAGGCCCGAGAATGTCATCAATACCAAAAAGATTGGCTATTTTTTGGTTGGTGGCTAAATTTGTCGCTGTCAGGGTATTGCCGGTAATGCCTGCTTTTCGCACTGCCAATTCGGTCAATGGCGTTATATTAATGGCGACATCGTCGGCACCATTTGCACTGGCCATCGCCCTAAGATCAGTTCCTAAATCGACCAGTTGGTTGCTTGCTTCATTAATGTAGTCGCCAGTGGCTCCGTTGCTGTTTTCCACTTTGGCTAAGATAGGCCCCTGATAGCCATTTTTGATTTTAAATACCAAAGCACCACTGGAAAAATTGTGCTCTTGAGTTGCCAGTAAATTTCCATCTTTATCGTAGATTTTGACGGTGACTTGCGATTGCAAAACACCGGCTGCTGCAGATATTGTCATATTGTATGAAGATGCCGCGACCGCTGCTGCTGCGGAACCTGCACCGGTGCCGGCAGCAGCAGCTCCTACAGTTATGCCCGCAACAGACAACGCAGTAAAAGAACTACCAGGTTCTTCAGCTAGCTGCCAAACGATATTTTCTTCTCCCAGGGTACTAGCTGTTTCTGCTGTGACTATCATGGCTTCAGAACTGGAACCATCAATGCTGAACTGTGCAGTGCTGTCTGCGCCAGTGGGGGTGACAAAGAAGTTTTCAATACTGACCACTAATTGCTGATCGAGCTCTATTTCTAGTTCATCCTGTTTGCGTTTGAGCACTAATCCAGCGGGAGGTAGCATAGTGGCCTGATCAAAAACGCTATAACTGGCATCTGGCTTGGCGACGATTGCATGTACTCCAGTGAGAGGTAATTGGATTTCATTTGCTATCCCACTGGGGAGTTTCTCGATAAGCACTAACTTCAACATGGTAGTTTCCTATTTAGAGCGCAATATAAAAACGACTCTATGCAGAGACATTTTAAGATACTCTTCCTCTTTTGTTCACTAATCGGCTGAGCTAAATCGTTATCGCATAGTTGGAAAATCAATGCAAGTGGTTGATTGTAAAGCTGAGATTTGGGGTGAGTGGATTAGTTCTGTCAGGGGCCAATAAAAAATAAATACTGTCTGTCACTAGCTCTTTTGACAGTTTATAATTTGTTAATGTGTGTGTTTGCCAGTTATTTATCGCTCTATTTTCCATAAAACTTAATTAGAAATACCTAAGGTATTTTGTGAATCTTTAGCAAAAAATATTTTTTATAACATCACTTTATCGTTGTGAGAGGCAACTTCAACGGACTGACAGCACCGCTAATATATATCGACTTTCAATATTAGCTAAAACAGCAAGATCTATCAGGTACTGAAATATAAAAGCGTTCAATATGGCGCCGTAAAGGAAATAAAGTGAAACCTGAAATAATGAATGCAAAAGTACAGCAGCTGGATTATCGGCAGAAAATGACGCTGGTCTATTCGTATATAGATCAACATTTAGATGATGACCTGAGTCTAGATGTATTGAGTGAAGTGGCTTGTTTTTCCAAATTTCATTTTCATCGACTATTTAGCGAATACAGCGGCATCAGCTTATACAAATATCTGCAATTGCTGCGCTTGAAAAGAGCCTCTTATCAACTGGTATTTAATCCGCACCAGTCGGTGTTAGATATTGCCTTAGATGCCGCTTTTTCCAGCCCGGAATCTTTTAGTCGAGCATTCAAAAAAGCATTTTCACAGACCCCGAGGGACTTTAGAAAAAAACCTTTGTGGGAGCCTTGGCTGGAAAAATATCATTTTACTGCACCGCGAGGAACTGAGCATATGGACGTGAGAGTAATAGATTTCCCCAAGACACTTATTGCAGTGTTGGAACACCTGGGAGCGGTAGGGAAGCTAAACTATAGCATTGAGAAATTTATCGACTGGCGCAAGCAAAGTAAGTTGTCGCCTGTTGCTAGCAGTAGCACTTATGGTTTGGTGTACAGTGATCCAAAAACCACTGACCCGGATGAATTCCGCTTTGATGTTTGCGGGGAGGTTCAACAACCTGTTGCCCAAAATGATTGGGGCATAATAAACAAAGTAATACCTGCGGGGCGCTACGCTTGTATCCGTCATCACGGGTCGCACGATCAGTTAGATGTGAAAGTACGCTACTTATATTGCCAATGGCTGAGTGAAAACAACCAGAACTTGGCAGATTTTCCGTGTTTCTTTGAATACATAAATTTTTTTCCAGAAGTGGCTGAGCACGAATTGATCACTGATATATATATAGGCTTGCAGTAATGTATCTATATGAAAAATAGGGTGATAAGTTTGACAAGTGAAATTACTCAACTATATTTCCAATGTTGAGGAACATCTGGGCTGTCACAGGATCTATCTATTGCTAACATAATCAGTTGCCAGTCACGGCAACTTTGGAAGCTGGACTGTTTAGTGTGCAGTTCAGCTGCCTTTTCCTCTATAATAATTTTAATATCATTTGCAGTTTTACAAATTGTTTTCCGCAGAGAAATACTTTATTTACGGCGTGAACTTTATGAACAAAATGTGCAGAATAAACTAAAAAGCCTTTAATTTCATAAGCTGTTCAGTTGCTATTGTAACCTCTATTGTGTTTCTCATAACGAAAACAACAAGGAGAAAAACATGTCTATCAAACGTCGTACTTTACTAGCTGCTGCAATCACAGGTTGCCTACTAAGCAGTTTCTCATTTTCAGTAGCCGCTGAAGCAAAACTTGAAAAAATTCACTTCTTGATCCCTGGTGGAGCTGGCGGTGGTTGGGATGGTACTGCACGTGGTACTGGTGAAGCCTTAACTAAATCTGGTTTAGTTAAAGAAGCTTCTTTCCAAAATATGTCTGGTGGCGGCGGCGGTAAAGCTATCGCGCACTTAATCGAGACTGCTAAGAACTCACCTGATACTTTGATGGTTAATTCAACGCCAATCGTTGTGCGCTCTATCACTAAAGTATTCCCACAGAGTTTCCGTGATTTAACACCAGTCGCCGGCACTATTGCCGATTACGGCGCTTTTGTCGTTAAAGTTGACAGCCCTCTTACAGATTGGAGCCAGGCGGTTGCACTGTTCAAAGAGAACCCAAGAAAACTTAAGTTTGCCGGTGGATCAGCTCGTGGATCACTAGATCACCTAGTTGCAGCTGCAGTTATTAAAGCAGAGGGACTAGATCCTCGTACACTTAAGTACATCCCTTACGATGCTGGCGGAAAGGCAATGGCTGGTCTTCTATCTGGAGAAGCTAAAATCCTTTCAACGGGTTTAGGCGAAGCTTTGGCACTGGCTAAAGGTGGTCAAGTACGTATCTTAGGTATCACTGCACCTGAGCGTGTTGGAGATGCTCCAGATGTTAAGACTATGACGGAAATGGGTAACAACACTGTTTTCGCTAACTGGCGTGGATTCTTCGCAGCACCGGGTGTTTCGAAGGAGCAAGTGGCTAAGTGGAATGAAACTCTAGAAGCTATGTACAAGACTCCTGAATGGGAAACTGTACGTGGACGTAACGGTTGGGTTAACGTTTACAAGAATGCTGATGAATTCTACGCATTCCTTGAGCAGCAGGAAGAGCAGCTAGGATCTCTAATGAAAGAATTAGGTTTCCTTAAGTAATAGCTAATATCACTTAGCTTGAGTGGCACGGCCTGGGCTGTCGTGCCACTCATACGACTAATATGGATGGAAGCTCTCAATAAGTCCCGATTGTTTGTCGATCTCAGCGCACTACTCGAGACTTAGTCAGATCTTTCACTACTAAAGAGGAGGGCTAGCTTTGATGTTGGCCCTTAATGTATATGACAATAGCTAAAAACCGTATCGGTGGTTTAATATTCCTGGCGCTTTCTCTCGCCTACGGTTATTCCACTACTTTAATTCCTATGTACCCCGGTGATGAATATGAAGTATTCACTGCTAAAACCCTTCCAACCGTTCTCGCAATAATAGGTGTATGCCTATCACTGGCACTTTTGTTTACCTCCAGAGATGAGCAGAAATCTGATCTACCCAAACTAGACTGGACTATTGCGGCTAAGCTAATGGCTTTAATGGTTGTTTACGGCGTAGTGTTGGAAACTTTGGGTTTCTTAATTGCCACGACGCTATTTTTACTTTGTGGTTATTGGCTACTGGGAGAGCGGCGCAAAATATTGTTATTTTTCTGCTCACTGCCACTAGTGACAGTATTTTGGTATGGATTAACACAGTTGCTGGATATTTATCTTGCACCAGGTGCAGTATTACAATGGATGGGAGTCTAATTTATGTGGGAAGGTGTCTATATAGGTGTGACCACAGCAGTTATGCCGTTCAATTTGTTAATGCTGTTTGTCGGTTGTTTCGCCGGTACTTTTATCGGCATGTTACCTGGTTTGGGCCCAGTATCGGCGGTAGCGTTAATGATACCGGTAACTTACGGCTTGGATCCGTCATCGGGTATTATCCTTATGGCCGGTGTTTATTATGGCGCTGTGTTTGGCGCATCTACTTCTTCAATATTAATAAACGCCCCGGGTTGCTCGGCAACCGTTGTGACAGCCTTTGATGGCTATCCGATGGCGCAGCGCGGACAGGCAGGTAAAGCGCTGGCGCTAGCGGCATACTCTTCGTTTGTTGGCGGTACTATAGGGGCGATCTTTTTAATCTTTTTTGCCCCAATGCTGGCAACAGTTTCACTGAGTTTCCAGTCCAGTGATTACTTTGCCTTGATGGTTCTAGGTTTGACCGCAGTGGCAGCTTTTGCCGGTAAAGGAAATATTCTCAAAGCACTGATGATGTGTGTATTGGGTTTAATGCTCTCCACAGTGGGAACAGACAGGTCTAATGGCGTCGAGCGTTTCACTTTTGGCTCGCTAGAATTCATCGACGGTTTGAGCTTCCTGTTGCTGGCGATGGCTACCTTTGCCCTGGCTGAAGTTGTAATGTCAGTGATGGATAAAAGCACTGATGCACAGCAATCTAAGGTGAATGATACCAGTTCTCTTGGCAGTATGAAGCTGACCAAGGCCGAAATCAAAGAAGTGGCCCCGACTATGGTTCGCTCCTCGGTGCTGGGCTTTATAGTTGGTGTTCTTCCCGGCGCCGGAGCGACTATTGCGGCTTTCTTAGCTTATGGTATTGAGCGGAATTTAGCCTCTGCAAAAGCTAAATTAGGTTTTGGTAAGGGCTCTTTAAGAGGTCTGGCAGCACCTGAATCGGCTAATAATGCTGCCTCTACCGGTTCTTTTGTGCCGCTATTGACTTTGGGTATTCCAGGGTCCGGTACAACGGCCGTCATGTTAGGCGCTTTAATCGCTTATGGCATCCAGCCTGGACCACAGTTGTTTATCGATCATCCGGATGTGTTTTGGTCAGTAATAGTCTCTATGTATCTGGGCAACGTGGTACTGCTGATTCTGAACTTGCCGCTGATCCCCTATATCGCCAAGCTACTGGAAATTCCAAGACCTATATTGATTCCACTGATCTTATTTTTCTCACTAACAGGCGTGTATCTGGTTTCATTTAATGCTTTTGATATTCAAGTGATGGTGATTATCTGTATAGCGGCAATCGGCTTAAAGTTGTTAGATTTTCCGCTGGCGCCGATGTTGTTAGGGTTCATCCTCGGCGGCATGCTGGAAGATAATTTGAGACGTGCACTGTTAATCAACGACGAGAGCATGAGCTTTATGTGGGAACGTCCACTGACTGCTGTGATTATGGCATTGGCGATGCTGGCACTGTTCGGACAACCGCTACTGAACTTCATCAGAAAGAAGGTAGGACAGAGAAAAGAACAGAACGTATTTGACTCAGAGTAAAGAATGATCAGTAAGTTATCAGCGTGGCAACTTGCCCGCTGATAGCTTTTTAGTATTACATTTAGCATTTTTCAGCACAGCACCCCGCCTCAGATTTAAGTTCCCCATCTCCGTTTAAGCCTTATTATCTATACCTAGACTAAATACTTATCAAGCTACATTTTCTTAGATATTTTTGTTCACAAAGCTAAGTTAGTGCAACTGTGTTTGTTGCATTATCCACAGATAAATACGCAGCTTGGAATGTGAATAACTAATGGTTGGCGGCTGAGTTAATCGCTGGATACCAGCAGTAGAATGGCTTTATTTTGCGGGTTCAGAGCGGATATAAAACCGCTCCGGACGACCGACAGAGCCATAACTGACGTCAGCTCGAAGCTCGGAATTACTGACGAGATATTCTAAATAGCGTCTTGCGGTAGTTCGACTACTGCCGACTAAGTCACCCATCTGCTCGGCGGTGTGACCTGTTGAGCCCTGGGAGAATATGTTACGAATTTTTTCTAAAGTGAGTGGGTCTATACCTTTAGGCAGTGAGGCATTGGCAGATTTTGTCTGTGAATTGCTGCGAGGCAATAATAAATCCACAGTAGATTGGTCCAGGCTGGTTTGGCTTTTGGCTTCCAGAGCGGATAGTTTTTTACTGTGATCCCGATAATTTTGTAGAGCGCTCTGCAATCTGTCGAACACTAAAGGTTTCAATATATAGTCGAAAACACCGCTGTGTAGGGCTTCGGTTAAACTAGTAACATCTTTAGCGGCGGTGATTAAGATAACATCAGTGGCACTTTTGCTGCTGCGAATTTGCCGTAACAGCTCCAGGCCGTTACCTTCTGGAAAATGGATATCTAACAACAGTAAGTTAGGTTCAAGCACCTCGACCATGTCTTGTGCATCTACTGTACTATGAGCAATACCAAGTACTTCAAAGCCTTCGATGCGTTCAATAAAGCGCCGTTGAATCTCGGCGATTTTATGATCGTCCTCTGCTATGACGATACTGATATTATGCATCTACTATTACCTTAGAAATTGGGCGGGATTTAGAGAGGGTGCCGGAATTGTTTGTACGTTCCACAACCAAAATTCAATTGTATCATTGTTTTGGAAAAATATTGGAGCAGCTAGATACTTACTTATTGGTGGACAATTGTCCACCTTGAATGCACTATTTTGACAACTCTTTCGGCAAGTAAATGGTAATGCGGGTACCGCCAGCTTCCGGCTGAGAAAGTTGAATACTGCCTTGCATGAGATTGACAATTTGCTTGGCGAGATACAGCCCCCAACCGTGGCCACCCTCTTCTTTACTGCTATAGCCCTGATCAAATATTTGTTGCTCAACAGCCACCGGGATACCAGGGCCGCGGTCTTCTACTTCAATAATGATGTCTTTGCCTATATCTGTCATTGATAAATACACAGAATTATTCTGGGTTTTAAGAGAGGCGTCATAGGCGTTGTCGAGTAAATTGCCCAACACGGTGATAATCTGCTCGGGCTTTATATGACTGGGTAATACGCCCATGTTGCTCTCTTCATCGATAATTAAGTTTAGACCCATCTCTCTGGCGCGATTAAATTTACCGATGATACAGCCTGACAGCACGGGATTCTCTACAGCATTCATTAACAAGTGAATCAATGCCTGCTGTGCTTGGGTTTCACTGCTGATAAGTTCCAGGGCCTGCTGGTTGGCACCCAGCTCGATCAAGCCAGCAATGGTATTGAGTTTATTGGCATATTCGTGGGTCTGGCTTCTTAAAGTCTGGGAATACTGCTCAGCTTTAGTGAGTTTTTGGCTAATCAGGTCTAGTTCGTCCTTCAATCTGAAACTCGAGACGACTCCCACAGGAGTATCGCCATCGAAAATCGGAATGCGGTTGGCGATCAATACATTGTTGTTACGGTAAATTTCCCGGTCAAACTGTGATTGTTTGCTGGTTAATAAATCCAGCATAGTGCTATTAGGCAAAATATCGTTGAGGTGTTTTCCCTTCAGACTCTCACCTTCAGTGAGGCCGAATAAGCGCACCGCCTCCGGGTTAAAAGTGATAATAAGCCCCTGCGGATTGACGGCGATAATGCCTTCGCGAACACTTTCCAGCGTGGCGGTATACTCTTGGAATAGCTGAGCTATCTGCTCGGGTTCCAAACCAAAAATGGCCCTTTTGAAATAATTGGTTATACGCAGCGCAGCGAGAATCGATAGCACTATCCCCACTAACATTGCGATCACAATGCTGGTCTGGTAACGCGTAATAATGTCGCTGACGTTATCCAGCATATAGCCGACCGAGACTATGCCTATTATTTCTCCGCGCTCGTCAAAAATGGGTGTTTTACCGCGGATCGAAGGTCCCAAAGTCCCTATAGCCTTGGATACATAAGACTCCCCATATTTAAGCGCGCGTATATTATCACCACCTTTCATTACCTGGCCAATACGCTCGGGAACTGGATGGGAGAGTCTGACCCCTTCTTTAGTACCAATAACAATGAAGCGGGCATCACTGTTTTCGCGGGTACGCTCTGCTAATTTTTGCAGATTACGACTGTTTAGATGTTGTACGCCAATGCGCACTTCCGGTTGGGCGGCAACTCCTTTAGCCATCTGCAGGGCGCGCTGGCCAATTTGTTCTTCAAGTGAAGAAGCTAAGTGCTGCAGTGCATAACCACCGAGTAGCAGTGCTTGCAACAATGCAGTGGCGCAAAGTGCCAGCAGCATTCTATTTCGTAAACTCAGCGGTATTATTTTTCTAAAATTCATCGCTATGCACTATCTGAAGATTAAAGTTGAGGCATTGATGGGCTATTTAGCTGCAGCAACTAACAGCGCTGAGAAACATTTACCCAGTTACGATAATAAAAGAAAAAGACAGCAAGGGGAACAGCCTAAACTAGTTAGACCAGATGAAAAATTAGTGCAGACAACTCAGTGGTAAGCCATTGAGTTGTCTGCAGCGAAAAGTGCAAAGTTAACGCTGGGTATAAAGGTTATAAACTATTGGCCTTAGCTTGGGCGGGGGTTAAACCTTTAAGCTCGCCCCAGTTATTTTCTGCGGTGTCAATGTGACCTGGTACGTCACTGAGCCACTTTTTTTGCACTGTTTTGCTAAGGTTTAAATATAACTTGTCGTCGACGATTCTCCAGGCCTGTGGATCAGTGTCAAACTTTAAGTTCATCGCTACTCCCATGGCGCAGTATCCACCGTATTGAGGGGCGTATTTTTCGCGATTGGCCTTGAACAAATCTCTGTTTTGGGCATTGGAGAAATGGTATATAGCATTTTTATGGGTAGCGCTGAACTTGCTGCTGCCCTGCACAGGTTTGCTCTGGGTGAAATAGGCGACCGGGTCGTAGCCCTTAATGGCTATGTCATTAGTATCGGCATTAGCTTCTATGTCAGCGGCGAAGCTGAGTTGACTAATGGCCATAGCAGCGGTGACCACAATTGATTTTAGTAATGTTGTAATCTTCATTTTAATGTCCTATCTTAACGTTTTACGGGGGATATGCTTTACTGGCATGCAGTGTTTCGAGTAATACTTTAGTTAAATAGCAATGAGTGTGGCCATCCGATCGTCCAAAAACTGAAACAGATTGTGTAAAACTGTCGATCTAAGCAATATGTCGAGGATTGAAAGGAATCTGCTCTGGTCTCGTCTGTTTAATAGAGCGGTAAGAGTGGCAAAAGTGGATAAAATTGCACTGATTTTGGATAATTTTTCAATAGCGACAGAAGTGATCTTCAACGGTAACTTTTGTGGAAGTAAAACCTTAGGATCCAATTTGTCCGGTGACTATGGTCACTTGCATTTTCTCAGATCAGGGAGGTTAACAGTACTTAGTGATCGGGGGCACAAGTTAGTGTTCGAACAGCCTACAGCGATAGTGTTGCCTTACTCAACCGCACACCAAATAGTTTCTGCAGAATCCACAGATGTCGACGTTGTCTGTGCGACTATCAAATTTAATGGCACACAGCAGCGACAATTATTAGCCAATTTACCTAAACTAATCTGCTTGGATATTAGCACTGGTGAGATGCAACAAACGCTCCAGTGGCTGTTTAAGGAAACCGATGGACAGGAGCTTGGCCAGCAGAGCATAGTCAATAAGCTCTGTGAAATCTTTATGATTCAAATGTTACGACAATTATCAGCACAGGGGATAGTCTTGCAAGGTATGTTGGCAGGGCTAAGTCATCCGGCGCTGGCAAAGACCATAGCGATGCTGCAAGAGGCGCCAGAACGAGATTGGAATTTAGCAGCTATGGCCAGTAGTGCAGCGATGTCTCGCTCAAAATTTGCCGCGTTGTTTCGCGATACGGTCGGGCAAACGGCGAATGAGTTTTTAACGGATTTACGAATTTCGCTGGCCCAGGAGCTACTGCAACAAGATCAAGCGGTTTCTATAGTGGCCAACCGTGTCGGTTATGAACACGGTTCGGCTCTGGCCAGAGTCTTTCGCAAGAAAACTGGACTCTCGCCCATGCAATGGTTGGAAAAGTTACACAATAAATAGCAGCAATGAGCAAGTCGTCTTGAACTGCCAGCCAGATCGGAGACAGTGAATTGCTAGTCGCGAAAACTGATATGCGGCCAGTTTCTCTGCTTGGCTACTTGAGTTAAATGCTGGTCGGCATCTACGGCGATAGGATGGTCGACTAATTCTAACAGTGGTAAATCATTACGTGAGTCACTGTAAAAATAACTGCCTTCGAGCTTTTGTGGATTGTGCTCAAGCCACTGTTTTAGTCTGACTATTTTTCCCTCTTGAAAACAGGGAGTACCAGAGAAGTTACCTGTATATTCACCGTTAATCATCTCCGGGGCCGTTGCTATTATGTCGTCTACCTCCAGGGCTGTGGCGATAGGCCCAGTGACAAATAGGTTGGTGGCGGTGATGATTAAAATAAAATCCCCTTGTTGACGATGCTGTTGTAATTTTTGCTGCGCTTTCCTCTGCATCATAGGCTGAATTTTTTGCTGCATAAATTCACTGTGCCACTGTTGTAATTGCACAACACTGTGATCTTTTAGCGGCTTTAAGGCGAATGTCAAAAAGGCCTGCATGTCCATATTGCCGGCTAAATACTGCTGATAAAACAGGTCGTTGGCTCGACGGTAAAGATCGACGTCAACGATGCCTTTTTCACAGAGAAACTCCCCCCAGGCGTGGTCACTGTCGCCATTGATTAATGTATTGTCTAAATCAAAAATTGCCAGTGCCATGAAGTTAGTTCCCGTGGTGAAAATCGCTTAAAGTGAGTATTGATCTTGCTGTAGCCAAAAAAATATTATCTTACCCTAAACTCACAGTGAAATGAGTAAATTTTGCCTAAAAGTAAAAAAATGAATAATGATTTCAAACTGATGTTGCTTAGCTATTTGCACAAGGACAGATGTGTGGAACAATAGCTGAAAGAATTTTAGGAATGTGCTGTGATAGATTCAGACGGGTTTAGACCAAATGTGGGTATCATTTTGGCCAACTCGCAAGGTCAAGTACTGTGGGCACGCCGCATTGGCCAAAGCTCTTGGCAGTTCCCCCAGGGGGGGATTAATGAAGGCGAAACTCCAGAGCAGGCTATGTTCAGAGAGGTCGAGGAAGAAATCGGCCTGAAGGCAAGTGATATCGAAATTGTCGCGGTCACCAGAGGCTGGTTGAGGTATAGATTGCCCAAGAGGATGATCCGCCATCACTCTCTGCCTGTGTGTATTGGACAAAAGCAAAAATGGTATCTACTGAAAATAATTAGCGATGATACAGCCATCAATATAAATGCCACTGATTCACCGGAGTTTGACGGTTGGCGCTGGGTAAGTTATTGGTATCCATTGGGGCAAGTAATATCGTTTAAGAGGGAGGTATATCGCAAGGCGATGAAAGAACTGTCGCCAAAGCTGGCGAGACTGGTCACTGTTGATTGATCAGGGGTTGGGGTATTAGCGGACATCTCTAGTCGCTACTATACTGAGCGAATAGAAACTGGAAGTTTTTTGTAGATGTCTGATAAGGGAGTGAAAAATGCTGAAATTGCTGCGCAAAATTGTAACTGAAGTAAGGGCTGAGTCCGATTTGGAGGCAGTGCTAAAGTTAATTGTGTGCAGAATACAAGAGGGCATGAACACTCAGGTTTGCTCCATTTATCTTAAAGATACAACTAACCAACGCCTCACTTTACGCGCCACTAAAGGTCTGCATCAGAAGTCCATCGGCAGCAGTTTATCTCAGCATGAAGGGGTGGTCGGGCTGGTCGCTAATCGTGCCGAACCTGTCAATACTGATGATATAGAACAGCATCCATCCTACTGTTTCGTCCCCGGCACTGGGGAAGAGCGCTACCATTCATTTCTCGGCGTGCCAATTATCTACCAGCGAGAAGTGCTGGGGGTACTGGTTATTCAGCAATTTGATGGCCGCCGTTACAAAGAGACGGAGGAGTCATTTCTGGTGACTGTCTCGGCGCAATTGGCCGGCATAATTATCCAAGCTGAAGCAACTTCCGCTGTCACTGTGACTAAACTGCACAAAAAATCTCAAGTTGATCGCTGTTTTATCGGTGTTTCCGGGGCTCCGGGTATTGCCATCGGCAAGATGGTAGTAGTGTCTGAGAGTGCTGAGCTAGATAGCGTCGCGGAGCGTCAGATAGAAGATACCGACACCGAAGTCCGCTCTTTTGAATCAGCCCTTGAGCATGTTCGCAGCGATATACGCTCGGCCAGCGCGCGTCTGGCGCAAAAGCTCGGCGAACAAGAGCAAGCCCTGTTTGATGTGTACTTACGGATGCTTGAAGATAATTCTCTGGCCGGCGAGATAGTCAAGCGGATTAGGCAAGGTAACTGGGCTCAGTGGGCATTGAGTTCGGTGGTCATAGAGCACTGTCGTCAATTTGACATGATGGATGATCCGTATTTAAAAGAGCGCGCCTCAGATATTCGCGATTTGGGTAAGCGTATCTTGGCATACTTACAAGAGCAGAAAGGCCCGCAATCTATCGACTTGGCTGAAGGCAGTGTGTTGGTTGCCGAGGAGTTGTCTCCGGCGATGTTGGGGGAAATTCACACCGAAAAGTTGCTAGGTCTGATCTCAGTGAAAGGTTCAGGTAATTCCCATGCTGCGATTTTGGCAAGGTCCATGGGAATCCCTACTGTAATGGGGGCGGTCGAACTTCCCTACAAAAAACTTAGCGGTCGCACAGTAGTCTTGGATGGCCACTCAGGCAGGTTGTATCTGAACCCGTCTCAAGAACTGCTGCAGATCTATCAAGCTCAGTTGCAACAGGAAGAGCAGCAAGAAGCCGAGCTCGATGTTTTAAAAATGCTGCCAGCGCAAACCCAAGACGGCGTGACTATGCCACTGTGGGTTAATACCGGTTTAATAGCCGATGTGCAGCGCGCCTTAGATAAAGGTGCCGAGGGCATAGGTTTATATCGAACCGAAATCCCTTTTATGATCCGTAATGTATTTCCCTCGGAACACGA
>MAAC01013473.1_pt1 | contig 25030 bp, 23 predicted proteins | sample 1115981 | NCBI WGS metagenome assembly MAAC01 (sample SAMN04961126, study PRJNA320927) | seawater metagenome | isolation source: sample BD02T64 sea water enriched with oil for 64 days | place: USA:Gulf of Mexico | collected 2013-07-27
TCATCGAGAGTATAAGCATCCTTATTCATTACTTTGCCTACTTTTACGAGATACCAATCCAAGCAGCTAAATAAAACGAAAACAGAGAAGGCGATAATAATTATCGTAACCATGAATTCCATTAAAGTTCCCTTTTTAGTCTATAACTGTTCGGAGTGTAACTGTTTTGTAACTAAAATAAAGTGAGAGATAAAGGAAATTTTAATTAAGGCTCGTTTTTCAGAACTGATATAAGTTAGGGGCGATGTTGTAGGCGAATTGGATTTTATGTCAGGTTAAGAGGCGAGTGTTTTTGAGTGGACACATTGCGGATACTTTTCACTAGACCAAAAAAAACAGCAAAACGCTTTTGGCGTAAGGTGCTGTTTTAATTGTACAAATATGGTGCGCTCTCGGAATCGAAACAAGGACGCGAGGATTTTCAAATCTCAGTATAAGGCAATAAAATCAATAGCTTATGTTTTGTTCTGCTGCTATTTGACACTGAAATGACACTTTTGCACTGGATTTAGAGCATTAGTATAGATATTTCTAGCTGGTGCCTTTTACTACCCTGCTTTCGTACATTAATTGTTCGCCAGCTCAAGTCCGACAGCTGCGCTTGGTTAGGCATTTTTTGCCTCTATTCGATCTAAAAGATTAAGAACATCTTCGGTAAATCTTTCTAATACTATATTCAGTGTCCATGCCTTTTTACCAAACTCGACACCTTTAAATTGAATCGCGATCTTGCTGTCACCTTTCCAGATACCTTCTGGTAGAACAGGCTTGGCGACGGTATCTGCATGTATTATTTTGTCGCAAACCTGTTTCAGTGTTGCCGGTCTATCAATCAATTTTTCGTCATAATAAAGCCAAGATGATTCCGGGAGCTCTATATTTGGATCTAAAATTGCTTTTTGATACAAATTTACTCTGATAGCAACAGCAAGATTTAGCAAACTACTAGAAATTAAATTTTGAAGTACAGATTCCAAATTTTCAGTTATTTTTAAGCGGCAATCACCCGAAGAAAAACTGCTAGTTGTAAAGTCCATCCCGTGACAAATAAGACAAAGGCGCCTTATTTCACTGAAATCTTGTCGGTGTCTTAAAATTAGATCTCTCATCTGACTATTTTCCTAACGCTTGGCTCTACGGTTTGGTGCAGTTAGCGGATTTAGTCCTGCGAAGCGCAAAAATTTCAACGACTGTACCAAAATCCGTAGCAACCACTTGTTTATACCATTTTCACGGCAAATTGCTTAATAGATGAAGCTTCAACTATAAGTTCTAAAGCCACTTCTGAGTTTTGAAACTGAAACTTTAGGCCATCAGCATAACCTTGATTGTTTACTAAACTCCAAGCCCATAATAGTTCCTTACCAATAAATTCCGAGAAAAATATTACGCTGTTGCTTTTGATAAGATCATTAATCTCAATTTTACTGCATATTTCTATTTCATCTGTATCTTCAACTACCCGAATGAGACATTTAACTTGCTCGAATGTTAACTCAATGGCTGAAACTTCGTTCGGAAGCTCAGGAAAAGAAAACCCTTCAACTTTTAATAACCTCCCCGCCGAATCAACCAATTCAAATAACTTCATATGATGACCGTACTTGGTATAACGCCCGTGTAACCTGCAAATTGTAGTGTAGGTTTTTGTGCAATATGTAGCGAAGCGAAATGCACAAAAAGCCGGAGCGAAAATTTGTCAGGTTGACACGTTTATTAGGCTTTTGTAATAAACAGTTTTTAAATCTGTTAGTTCTTGTTCTGAACTAGCTAAAGAGGAATCAATATATCTTTTCCCATCTTTACAGCAGTAAATATGAGACATTTGACCGGCCTCATCTTTGGCCTCAATGATTTCCATTAAATCAGACACTGAATATTCACCATTATTATCACAGCGGCGAGACAATAATGATATACAGCTGCCTTTGAATACTGCTTGGTCTATGAACTGCAAAGTGTCATGTACAGACCCAAACATAAATCTATTCACAAATATACAGCCGTCCTCGTTTTCAACTTCTGCATCTACGAGGAATATATTGAAATTTAGACTAAGCTCAACAAGTGGGAATCTTCTTTTTTCTGGCCCACCAAATAATTTATCAATCGGGCTTTCTGATTCCCATTCTTTCTGGATTTCAAAATACATTTTGTTGTACTCCGTATTATTTGTTCGTTTAAACGTTTTGTTAGCTTAATTATCGCGCGAATTATTTAATTGTTCTATTGCTTCATTAACAGCAAACACAATTTCAGGATCCTTTCCTTTTAGTTCAATTAGCATTTTTTCATGATATATACATAACGAAACGTCATCTTCTTCTATAGAAGAGCAATCTTTAAAATCTAGCTTACACTCGCCGGTTATAGGGTTTATCAATACAACTTCTTCTTCTTCAAGTTTTTCTCTCAGCTTCTCAATTGTACTTTCATAATCGTTAACTAATGATTGAATATCTTCTTTGGTTGCGTGATCAGATGGAGTGATATTTTTATATACCATATTGGCTAAAACACTTGCTCCTATTGCCAAAGTCAGCTTGGATAACTCGATCAGTACTGCATAATACTCGAGAGCACTATGTGAGGCATTAATATGAAGTTCGAACTTTTCTTTTAGCTGATGAGGATAAGTTTTTTGCACCATTTCGAAAGCTAAGTTGTCTATTTTTTCTTCTATTTGATTGCTCATAATTTTCCATTAAGCTAACAGCTTATTCTATTGAGATCACATTAAGACTCTTTCGTGACTTTTCAAATCTCATTTTCTGGTTACGATAATTTCTAATGAATTCAACAATTTAGATTTTAAATTACCAACAGTTTAGCATCCAATTTGTAGAAAGCGAGCGCCTGTTTTTTTCGCGACCTCTATCCTCAATTATAGAAGCACCTCTATAGCCTTACTTCTTAAATATCAACACCTTAACCATCCCCCTTGCGTGAATCGGCGACCAATCATTTTGGTGCTCACGAGACCTGTGTCTTTCAAATTGTGTGGGGGGGGCACATTTACCTGCATGTATAGGTAGTACGAAAAAGTGAGTAGAATATGTCGGCGTTGACGGGATGAGCTAAGGTTAATTTTTCAGGTCATTTAACTGGTTTACGGCGCTTTCTTGGTTGATGGTTCGGGTGTTTCGATATGACATCGTTGTTGATAGTGAGCTATGGTCAGCCAACATTTGTACCACTTGGGGGTCAACGTTCCTGTTTAACAGTTCAGTGATCAATGTAGCCCGCATTCCATGGTGGAACGGCTTGATGGGCAGCAAGTTGGCAGATTTACAGACAATTGACATTTGACGGCTAATATCACCTCTATCATGACGCCACAACGATCCATCGCCCTTATCCAGGTAATATTTTTCTTTCTTGCTGCGGCTGGCTAAATCTTTGGTTAGAAATTCAAATAACTCATCATTGATGGGCTTGGTCGGCCACTTCATACTTTTATTCTGAAAATCCAACTCCTTGTTATCTTGGATTTTTATCTGCCGTATTTTTAGATCAATATGTTTGATCTGTAAGCACCAAATGGGGGCGACACGTAACAATGTGTTTGTTGCCAACATATAAGAGCGATAAAGGTTTACGAACTTTACCCTTTCGGCGGGTGTCTTTGCTGTTTCAATTCCCTCTAGGAGCGCTTTTCCCAATTGGTCTCATCCATGGAAAAAGTTTCCATGTCCTTCTCGATCACCCTGGGGCTCTTGATGCGAATTAGGTTGTCTATTAATTCACAGTCATAGGCCCAACCAAGGAATATTTTCAAATGTCGAAGGTGCTTTTTCTGCGTTTGACCAGACATTGTTTTGTTGCCATGCCCTTTGGCTTTCTTCAAGAAGGCTAAAAAAATGATGTTATGTTCGCGAGATATTTCATTTACGGCGTGATCACCGCAGGCTGCAATATAAAGGGATAACGATTGTTCATACATACTCATCGTTTTACGAGTATTGGTAACATCCATTTCTTTTATCCAAATATCCTTAGCCTGTTTTACGGTCATTTTTTTTCGTATGCGTTGGGCTTTCTTTTTGTCCTCTTTCGCTTGGTTGCTGCGTAGCTCATGTAGCTTTGCATGGTAAAGCTGATTCAGGGTTGCGATTGCTTGATCTTTGGAAAAAGCTGAAATGGTTTGTTGGCTGCATAGAATGCGCCGTATCCCTCGTCTACCTGAGACCCAGCCGATTACCGGATCACTTGGAAACTCCCCAATCCAGTTATTACCGCGTTTACTAAAGTGTTGTCTAGCCACGGATTCTAGTCTCATGCCAAGCAACGCGCCCTAAAATCTCAACAAGCCCCTCGTCATCCTTGGGGACGATGATCTCACCATACATTGGGTTCTCCGCGCTTAATTTTAAAGACCCGTCCAGCTGGCGTTGCATTACTCGTATGGTTAGGTTCCCACCAATTCTCATTGCAAAGGTACCGTTACCCGTCAGGTGTGTTTGATTCAAAATGCACACCCTCGCTATTTGGAAGGTCGGTGCCATTGCCTCATCAAGGGTTTTGATGGCTACAGCGGCATCTGGAGGTAAATTAAAATCTATATCAAAAAATTCCTTGTCCATATGAAAAGGTGAAGAACCTGACCCATCAAAAAATGGAATCGAGACCGTTTCATTACCCTGCATCGTAAACAGCCCTTTCTTATCTCCTTTTCCTGTTTCAATCCAGCTCATGCTAAAGCCAGCAATGCGGCATAACGTGGCAATGCGGGTAAACGCAACCCCATTGGGGTCTGACTTGTAGCGGTAAACCTGTGATTGCGATATATCCAGTTCACAAAGTCATTCGGGTTTCCGGTAAGGAGTTCAAACTTATTAATGAAGATGTGCGCCTGCACCTTTTTAACCCTGGTGTGGCTACCTTTACGGTGCAATCAGAACAAAAGCTATCAGGCATTGTTCATTTTTCTTTAGGTTATGATCCTGACAAATTACAACGTTATTTTATTGGTTTCATTGAAAACAGTATGGCCCTTGATGGGCAGCAACAACAATTGTTTTGTCGTGAGCTGTCAGCAACGTTAAACCGGTTGTTGCCCTTAAATTTGCGTAACGTCACCTTAAACGAAACACTGGAAGCCATTAGCCAGGATTCTGGTTTAGTATTTGTGACACCAGAACAAGACTACAGCAACACAAAAGCCCCTTCGTTTTATTCTATGGGTGGTGGTTACCACTGCATGGATTCGCTAGCGAAAGTTTTTTCCATTGACCAATTACTTTGGCAGCAACAAGGCGATGGTCGAATTTATGTGGGTAGTTGGCAACATAGCTATTGGGTTAACAAACCTGCAGAGATCCCCTCTGAATGGCAAACAGGGTTTGGTGTGGCGAATCGATCACGTATTCCAGTGATACCAAAAATTCGACCTGGTGTTCTGTTATCCACGGGTGAAACCATTACCCAAGTTCATTTGGATCAAAACCATATCAATCTCACATGGAGTAAAAAGCCGTGGATGAAGCGATTAAAAAAATAGTGCTACGGTTATTTCCAGAGCTTACCGGCACGTATCATTTGCCGCGATTTGCCAGAGTGGTTGCCATTAGTGATCCATTAGAAAAGCCTGAATTAGCGGATGACTTTAGACCACGCTATGCGGTGGATATCGAAGTGCTAACGCCACAGGGGGAAGTTGATGAAGAGCTTCCCCGTTATCGTTGTGTGCCGCTACCGGTTCAGTGTGCGGGTAGCGAGCGTGGTCAATACGGTTTTCCAGATCCGGGAGCATTGGTTGAGGTGGGTTTTGCTTATGGGTTACCGGATCATATTTTTATTCGAGCCGTGTTGGGTCATCAACAGGGTATTCCGGGTGTTAAGCCAGGCGATATGGTCTGGCAGCAATCTGAAACGGTAAAACAGAAAGTCACTGCAAAAGGGGATTGGTTGCGTGAAACTCATGGTGGTATTCATGACCAGTGCAACACCAGAAAAGTAGATGCGATCGAAAACCAAGAGAGCTATCAAAACTCGCATGAAAAAGTTAGTCAGCACAGCATTGAAGAGGTAGCCGGTAAAAAAATCATTGAAGCGCTGGGTGCATTAAAATTATTAAGTGGTGGCCATTGTAATCTATCGTCGGTGGATAATTTAAACCTAACTACCGCCACCGATCAAAATCAAGTCGTGGGTCGAAACAGGAACACCACGATAAAAGATAATGACACAGCCAATGTGGGGGGCGATAAAACAGCAACAGTTGATGGTGATCGATCATTAACGATCGAAAAAAGTGATACTCAGGATATTGGATCCGGTAGAACGACAACTATTGGTGGTAGTGAAAATCATACCGTTGGATCCAATCGCACGTTAACCATCACTGGGTCCGATACGCAACAAACCGGGCAAAGAACCGTTAACGTTAATGGCAATCATACGAATATCGCAACGGCCATAAGAAATATACAGGCGCAGGTCGTGCAAATGATCGCGAATGCTTCGGTATTGATCTCTGCTCCTTCTATAGCGTTAATCTCACCAACAATTGCAATTGGTGCTCCGGGTGGGCCGGATGTGTTGCAGGTCATCGCGGCGCTTTGCGATGTTGTTAGTCAGTTGGCAAGTACTACTGCTGCACATACGCATGTGAATAATGGTGCCGCTCCTCCATCGTCGTCGGGTGATCATGGGGCACAGTCTGCAGCGGCAGTGGCTTTGAAAGCGTCGCTTGAAACGGTTATGCCTTAATGTCTGGTCACGACTTTAACGTAAAAAATGGTTGCTAGTGTCGGTTGACAATAAAGTGTCATTCTATGAGATCGGAACTCGCTTAATGTTGACTCAAGCAAGGCGATCACCGCTTAGGCTGATGAGATGCAAGTCTATTGACGGCTGTCGTTTATAAAGCGGCCGGTCGAACCATTTCATGTGAGAATCAAAAAACCTGAAAGCGTACGTTCAGATTCAATAACGCAGCCAACAACGGCAAGTCTGCCCAAGGAGCATAGCGACTGATGTTGCTTGGCCTTGTTAGCTGCCGTACCATGATTGAAAGTGAGAGCTATATATTTCGCCGTTTTTAGATTTATACCTTATTTCACCTTTTATGCCATTGGTTTTTTCCAACAGTTTCATAAATGAACCGGGACATAAATCACTTTCTGTCTTGCCAAGCAGTATCTGTGGTTCACTAGGTTTAAGTCTATGGGGCTTATCTATCCACGCAATTTTGTAACAAATTGGATTTAGCCCTTGATTTTCAAGATACTTAAACCATTTGTTTTTATCATCTATTGTGTAAATAGCTCCACTATCTTCAATGGTTAACTCTACAACGACAGCAGTACCTTCGCCTGTGTTTTCCATAAAATAACCATTTTTTCCGCTACCACCCTCTGCAAAAAGTGTTGCCTCGATATATGGTCTCTCGCTTTCAGCTTTTGATGACTGATCTGAAAAATATTTTATTCCGTCCCAGCTCAATGAAAGGCTAGCTATTACTAATGCAAGTGATGCAATTTTACTGCTGGTATCCATGATGTTCCTTATCAGCTAAACGCTGGTAGTTGTGGTAGCGGGGGCTTTTAGGTGCAAAGCGACGACCCGGCTGTCCGACAGGCTGCGGTTGTTAGGCATTTATACTGCCATTAATAGAAAGATATAAGCTACCGGCACCAACAAATAGGCTTATAGCGCCGACAACAAAGCTCCAGCGTGTAAACCTCTTCTGCTTTAAAAGCTCATTTTGATTTGATGCATAAAGCTCGCTGAGAGAGGCTGCAAGTTGTGAAACTTTATTTGATTCAGGATTATCCATGATGCTGGTTAGTTGGTTGAGCTGTATGCTTATATTTTCAGGTAGCTCGGCGAACGGCTCATTTTTCTGATGTTCGTTAATTAATTCTCTCAACGAAGCGAGGGCTTCTGATAGTTTTTCATCCTCACCAGAAACGGCATCTGCGTGCATTATTCTTAGACTTAATAAAATACCTTTTCTGTCCTGTGACCATCGCTCCGAGATATGCAGCATGTCTTCATATGTAAGCTGCCCCTTAGTAATACCGGCTTTGACTTGCTGTCGAAATCTCTTCTTCCAATTATTTCGTGCAGAATCGATTAGCATCGGTATGGTTGCTATTGTAATTGCCCCTATAGTCAGACCGACTGCAGGTAATATTTCCATCAATATGCTCATCTCTATCCTTGTTGCCTAACGCCGGAGGTCAAATTACACGCCCTTGTTAAGCATTTGTAGCTACTTTAGCTAACTCTAGCCTTAAATTATCAACACTCTTTTCTAACACTAAGTGGGCTGCTGCAGAAGGCTTTAAAAATCTCTCACCGTCGATATTTCCTTTTTTATACTCTTCTTTGTGAGCAGCAGAAATATCATTAATCTTTTCTCTGTTAGACAAAACTACTTCATAAGCTGGCTTCAGCTCAGGTACATAAATATTCATGATCATTTCAATTCTTTGAAAATCAATATCATGCTTTTTGTCTTCATTAGTAATGTCATCTAAATAATCATTGTAAGAAATATCCCCTTTCATAACTAAAGAAAGCTTGAAGAAAATCACGAAGAAGTCATTTACCCAGTGCCCAAGAATTACATAAAGCTCTTCTATGCGTTCTCTTTTTACTTTATCTTGATTTAACTCTTTCTCATGCATTAGCTGGAGTTGAAGCCTAGATAAACTCGACTTATTAGATAGGAATACTCCAATAATTCCGATTGTCGCACCTAACATAACGCCAACCAGTCCTATCCATGTTTTCGAATCTACAGACTGCGCTATCTCAATCATGCGATCTTCCTTTTAGCCTTTTCGTTGCGTGCAATCAAGACCTTGTTATTATCGCGACCTAGATTGGTCAATTATAGAAATACAACTTAGCCCTACAACCCTGATAATATCAAAGATTCCCTTCTTTTTAACATAGGGCTGTATATATGGCCAGTATTTTTGAGCTGGAGCTATTTAATGAATAAATCACTATTTATTGAAGCCGTGAGTACCGAGCTAAGAGCCTTTACTTCGAACGTCTCCTTTTGCTTGTCCTCGTTATATAGCTAGGTCTTTAACTGCTTGGCCGTGCAGTTGGAACATTCAGTATTTCATATTTTTTCAATGGTTTGAGGTGTGTTGCATCTTGTGTCTGTATCGCCAGAGCCCATGAAATCAGCCTCCTCTGCACCAGAAGTGATTGTTTTCTGACTAATAAAGCCAAGAAAATCACTCCTCCCCACGCCTGCGCGGTTTGGGTACTTTGTGGTTCATTGAAATGCAAAATGTAGCCATAGGGTCGCGCTATAAGGGCTGTACGGGGTTCTTACTTTTCACAGATTGAACAGTTGGGAAGAGAATTGAACGTTCTTAGCAAGGCTGTTTATGGATGCAGCCCACGTAGTACGTGGTTTTTTGAGTGAGAGCTAAGGATTTTTGTCAGCTAGATATTTAATCCATGATGACAGTGATGGCCGTGTTTTCTTGGCTGACTTTTCCCATTTGGTTTTTTGCACAGGGAGGGGGGGCTAATCTCGAAACGTGCAGTTAGGCTGGTTGGGTTTAGAGTCAAATGAATAAAAATAATATGGACGCTGTTTTCGAGTGGACACATTATGGACACTTTTCACCAGGCCAAAAAAAACAGCAAAACGCTTTTGACGTAAGTTGCTGTTTTAATTGTACTAATATGGTGCCCGGTCTCGGAATCGAACCAAGGACACGAGGATTTTCAATCCTCTGCTCTACCGACTGAGCTAACCGGGCTAAGAAGGCGCACATTAAACCTTTACTTGAGCTTGGAGTCAACCCCTTCTTTCATAAAGTTATTTTTCTTCTGGTACATAACCCTCTGGACGCTCGTAATCATCACCATCCATGAACTTTTCAAACTCTTCAGAAAGAAACGTTTGAGTGCTAGCGTCCATTAAATTCAGGCGTTTTTCGTTAATCATCATGGTTTGATGTGCTAACCACTCTTGCCAGGCTTGTTTCGATACGTTGGCAAACACTGCTTCGCCTTTTGTGCCGGGGTAGGGTGCTCTTTCTAGACCTTCTAATTCTTGCTTATGCTTTCGACACAGAACGGTACGACTCATAATTGCCTCATGTTAATTTGCTTAGTAGTTTTTTTACAGGTGCGGCTAACCCTAACTTACTGGGGGCGCTGGGGTTAAACCAGGTATGCTGGTCACTGTCTGAGACAGTAAGCGGCGAATGGTTTAGCCGAATGATAACCGGAGTTATCATTAAGTGGTAGTGCGAGAAAGTATGCTTAAACTCTGACCATTGTTCAATTTCTTGAATGCTTGGGCCAGAATGAATTGCCTGGCGTAATACTGGAGGGGCTGTATCAAGCATGTCATTAAGATTTGCGGAGGCTGGTGTGCACTCCGGAAAACTGTAAAGGCCGCCCCAGATGCCATTATCTGGCCGCTGCTCTAAATAGACACTGCCTTCGCTATTGAGCGTGATTAACATGTGGACATGTTTCTTTGGCATTGCCTTTTTGGGCTTTTTGTTAGGGAAGTCGCTCTGGCAGTTATTTGCGTAGGATTTACAGTCTGCGCTGACGGGGCAGATTGTACATTGGGGTTTGGCGCGGGTGCACAGTGTCGCGCCAAGGTCCATCATTGCTTGTGTATAATCTCGGCTGCGGTTGTTGGGGGTGTACGTTTCGGCAAGATCCCACAGGGTGTTTTGAGTCTGAGTGTTGCCTGGCCATCCCTCAATGCATTGGTGGCGAGTGAGTACTCGCTTTACGTTGCCATCTAATATGGTGGCGGGTTGCTCAAAGGCGATAGAAACAATCGCTGCTGCGGTGGAGCGCCCGATACCGGGTAATTCAACGAGACCATCAACCGTTGTGGGAAAATCACCTTGAAGGCTGGTGCTCACGTGTTGTGCTGCTTTGTAGAGGTTGCGTGCGCGAGCGTAATAACCTAATCCCGTCCACAAGTGCAGTACTTCATCGATATCTGCATTTGCTAATGCATTTACGTCGGGAAAGTTTGCCATGAATGTTTCAAAGTAGGGTATTACGGTGGTTACCTGCGTTTGTTGCAGCATTATTTCTGAAACCCAGACGCGATAGGCATTGATATCGTGTTGCCAGGGCAGGTTTTTACGACCGTGATCATCAAACCAATGCAGTACGTGCTGGGCAAATGAAGGTGTACTGATTTTCTGGGGCAGCGTAGGGTTGTCGTTTTGTGGCATGTGATCTGGTTACAACTCTGTGATTATTCTTGGCTAATAGGTTGCTCAATTGATTGAGCTGAGTGAGAATCTGGCCGTATAGTGTACCAGGTACAATATGCGATGAAATGGGGCCATTTAGAATGGCCTCTTTAGCACTGGCGCTTTCAGAGGTTCAACTATACTGTTTGAATGTGAATATTTTCGTCTATATGGAGGTGCTTGGTTAGAATGACGTCTAACTGATTGAAATTGTTATGAAACGTATAAGCTGGGCGAGCTTTGTAACGCCAACAATTCAAGGTAAATTTATGCTGGTGATGCTTTTAGTGTCACTGGTACCTCTGCTCGTGTTCGGGTTATTGTCATACTACCAAGCCAGGGACGTGGTGATTAGTCAGGTAGGTGAGCGGTTGCAGGCAGGTTCTAATCTAGCGATGTCACAAATAGATAGAACGTTTGCGTTTAGTAAGGAAAATATTCACTCCTGGGCTGAGCTTGAGATCATGCAGGAAGTAGCCAAGGGGGACCCTGAGGGAACGGTGAGTGCGATGCTGGAGGACTATCAGCGTTCTTACGGTATCTATAGTAACCTCGTCGTTGCTGATATTGATGGCAGTATTGTTGCTGCTGGTGATCAAGATTTATTAGGTGTAGATGTTGCCAAAGCGCCCTGGTTTGTCGAAACCATGCGACAACGAGCGCCGCGAATGGGGGAGTTGCGATTAGACCCTTATATCGGCGGTTATGGCGTATCGATCAGTGTCCCTGTTTTTAAAGAATATTCTGATGAAGATGTTGTCGGGATATTAAATGCGAGCTTCAGTTGGACTGAGCTGCTTACGACCGTAAATTCCATGGAAGTGGTCAGCGAAGGACAAAGCGCAAAGGGTTATGCGATTTTGATTGATCGTGATGGTTATATCATCGCGGCGCCTGGTTTTATTTTGCTTGAAGATGACGGGAGTACTGCAGATAGCGATATGTTGCGCGTTTTTGGTAAGCGCTGGTGGGCAGCCGAGGACCCTTATGTATTGCAGCAATTATTGAATGTGCCTGATCAGCGCTATATTCGTAAGGGCGAGCAGCGTTTGTTGGTGGTGAATACCCCCGCTCAATCTTTTGATAACCTTGCGGTTACAGGCTGGAGTTTATTGCTGATTCGAGATGCGGAAGATGCACTAGAGGCGGTAGCTTCTATTCGGGAGCGGGCTCTGTTAATTGCGCTGATTACGGCTATTTCTATTGTAGGTTTGGCGTATTTGCTGGCATGGCAAATCACCCGCCCTATAACGTTATTGTCTGCTTGGTCAAAAGACTTGGCAAAGGGGGACTTAAGCCAAGAAATTGATATTAATACTTCCGACGAAATAGGGCAGTTAGCGGGTGCGCTGGATGAAATGCGGGTCGATATCAAGGGATATATGGATGACCTCAGTGAGGCTAAGGAGCGTTTTAAGAGTCTAATCGATTCGGTAGATTGTGTGGTTTGGGAGGCGGAAGTTAAGCCTATTCGAATTATTAGTGTTAGTGGTCAGGTGGGTCATGTGTTGGGGTATAGCGCTCAAACAATGCGAGACACTATGGGTAATTGGGAAAGCTGGGTTCATGAAGATCATTATACTGCTGTGAACGATACTTTTCGATTGGCCGTTGAAAATGCGCAGGATACTTTCGTAGAATTTAAAGCAAAACATGCTGATGGGCATTGGGTGTGGTTAAAAGCGTTTGTCTCTGTTGCTATTGAAGGGCTTGAAGTTATTGGTCTGCGCGGTGTTATGGTGGATATATCTGATATCGTTAAGGCATCGGAAGAGATGAAGGACGCTCGTGATTTGGCGGTGAAAACAGCTGAGAGTAAATCTCGCTTTTTGGCCATTGTTAGCCATGAAATTCGCACCCCTATGAATGGCATGTTAGGCATGCTGGATATGCTTAAAGATGCGGGGCTGGGTGCTGATGAGCAGTCAAAACTTGATATGGCCTGCCAGTCTGGTAAAAATTTAGTGGCATTGGTTGATGATGTGATGGATTTCACCAAGCTTGAGTCTGGGGAAATGGAATTCAACTATAGCCAGGTGGATATTCAGCAACTATTTCATGAGGTGATTGCTCTGGTCGCTCCAGATGCCTATAAAAAAGGCTTGGACATAGGGGTGATAAAAGAGGCGAACTTACCGCGTTATATTCTTGCTGATGCCGTTAAGCTACGACAAGTGTTGTTAGCATTACTCTCCAATGCGGTTAAGTTTACCAGTCATGGCTCTGTTTTGTTGTGGGCAGAGATGCTTGCGCAAGGGAGATTGTACGTAGAAATAAAAGATACCGGGGTAGGGATCTCCAAAGAAGGGCAGGACGAGATATTTAAGCCCTTTACACAAGAGGATGTCTCTACAACAAGGCGTTTTGAGGGTTCGGGGTTAGGGTTAGCATTGTGCCAGCGTCTTATTGAGGCAATGGGTGGCAGTGTTGGTGTCAAATCTATTAAAGGGGTTGGTTCGTCATTCTATATCGAATTGGGTGTTGAGGAAGTTGGGGAAAGTAGTCCTCACATTGCTGAGCTACGACACCGTTTTCAAGGTCATTGCCCCAGCAGTTCGGCACTATTGATTGGTGATTTACCGGCAACTAAAATGGTGTTGCAGATTGCCTGTCAGCAATGGGGAGTAGGATTCCATTGGGAGCCAAAAGAATCTCGGGTTGTTAGAAATCTTGATGAAATCCTTCGTGCTGATAGCTACCGGTGGATTTTTATCGCTCAGGAGATGAGTGATCGGTTCTGGGAGCGAATGAACCCTTACCTTAGTGAGAATGATGGTGTCCAGGTAATTCAGCTTCGCCTTCCGAATGAACGGTATGGCCAGCGACCTTTGCCTCACTTGTATGTGCCCTTTTCTCAAGAATCACTGTCGGATTTGATGCTTGATGGGCATATTGACGATTTGCTTGGGGGGAAAAAAGTACCTTTGGACACGAAGTTGGTTTCAGCTAAGGCTGCGGAAAGCCCCAAATCATTACTCGGTGATGGATTTCGGCGGGTGTTGGTGGTTGATGATAATCCAGTAAATCGTAAAGTGGCTTGTGGTTTTTTGAAGAAGTTAGGCTTCCAAACCGATGTTGCAGAAGATGGCAAGCAAGCGCTAGATGCGGTGGCAAAGAATACTTATGGCATGATTTTTATGGATTGTCAGATGCCTGTTATGGATGGCTATGAGGCAACTAAGGCGATTCGAAAGGGTTTTGCAGATGAAATGCTACCCATCATTGCGATAACTGCAAATGCGATGGAAGGAGATAAAGAGAAGTGTTTTGCTGCTGGCATGGATGACTATATTGCGAAACCGTTGCGAATGGACAAGCTGAAAGCAACAGTTACGGTTTGGGTAAAAAGGCTACAAAGGGCATAGTTAAACTAAGGTTATTGCCACGATTATTCTGAAAGTAGCAAGTTTGCTGTTTTTTTGTTCTCACTCTTCGTTTGATATTCGAATCCTGCTGATGAAACGTATATAATCCCTTATTTCATTGATTCATTGAGAGCCTTATGACTGAGCGTATAGCCCTGGTAGAGAGAAATACCCTGGAAACACAGATTAAAGTATCGGTGAACCTTGATGGTACCGGTAAAAGTAAGTTTGATACTGGGTTGCCGTTTCTTGAGCACATGATGGACCAGATAGCTCGCCATGGTTTAATTGACTTGGATATTCACGCTGTTGGTGATTTGCACATAGATGCTCACCACACTGCGGAAGATATTGGGATTACTCTTGGTCAGGCGTTAGCTAAAGCGATAGGGGATAAGAAAGGTATTGGTCGTTATGGGCACGCTTACGTGCCATTAGATGAGGCTTTGTCACGGGTGGTGCTTGATTTATCTGGACGTCCAGGCTTATGCATGGATGTGAAGTTTACCCGCGCTAGCATTGGTGGGTTTGATACAGAATTGTTTTTTGAGTTCTTTCAGGGGCTCACTAATCACGCATTAATGACCCTGCATATTGATAATTTGAAAGGGCATAATGCTCACCACCAAGCGGAGACTATCTTTAAAGCATTTGGTCGTGCTTTACGTGCTGCGGTGACAGTTGATCAGCGTTTGGATGGTGGTATGCCTTCAACTAAAGGTGTTCTGTAGCTATGGTTGGACGTTCGGTAGAAAGTACTACGGGAAGTGTCAAGAACACAGTTGCCGTTATTGATTACGGCATGGGGAATTTACACTCAGCAGCTAAGGCATTGGAGCATGTAGCGCCTAATGCTCAGGTTATTGTTACTGCTGATCCAGAGAAGATTTTATCGGCAGATCGAGTGGTTTTTCCTGGTGTGGGAGCTATCCGTGATTGTATGGGAGAGATTCGACGTTTGGGTCTCGATCAGGTGGTAAATGAAGCCATCAAGAGCAAGCCATTTTTGGCCATCTGTGTTGGCCTGCAAAGTATGATGACACGTAGTGAAGAGAATGATGGTGTACCTTGTTTAGATATCTTTTCTGGTGACGTGAAGTTCTTTGGCGAGCAGTTAAAAGATACTGATGGCAGTATTTTGAAGGTGCCTCATATGGGCTGGAATCAGGTGTCTCAAGTGCAAGTGGGCCACCCTCTGTGGCAGGGTATTGAGGATAACGCGCGTTTTTATTTTGTGCATAGTTACTATATCTCTGTGGCAAACGAAAAGCTTATTGCTGGTCGGACGGAATACGGTTTTCCGTTTACGTCAGTGGTTGCACAAGACAATGTATTTGCAGTGCAGTTTCACCCAGAGAAAAGTCAGCATTCTGGGTTGGCGCTGTTAGGTAATTTTATGCGCTGGGATGGCCAAAGCTAGGTCAGCAGAAAATACGGTAATAAATATTTCTGTCAGGTGAAAGGTTTAAAATAATGGGTTTAGCAAAACGAATTATCCCTTGTTTGGATGTTGATAATGGCCGTGTTGTAAAAGGCGTGCAGTTTGTTGATATCCGTGATGCAGGTGACCCTGTAGAGGTTGCTCGTCGTTATGATGAGGAAGGCGCAGATGAGATTACCTTTCTTGATATTACGGCAACTCACGAAGGGCGAGCGACAACGGTGAAAACCGTAGAAAAAATGGCATCGGAAGTTTTTATTCCCTTGACTGTGGGTGGCGGTATTCGGGAGTTAGAAGATATTCGTCGTATGTTAAATGCAGGAGCAGATAAGATTGCCATTAATTCCGCCGCTGTGTTTAATCCGGAGTTTGTTGGTGAGGCCGCGGCAAAATTTGGCTCTCAATGTATTGTTGTAGCCATTGATGCGAAGCGCGTTAGTTTACCTGGGCAGCCACCTCGTTGGGAAATCTTTACTCATGGCGGTCGTAAGCCTACCGGTATTGATGCCGTTGAATGGGCGAAGAAGATGGTTAGCTACGGTGCAGGGGAAATTTTGTTAACGAGTATGGATCGTGACGGTACTAAAAACGGGTTTGATCTTGATGTGACGTCAGCCATTAGTGAGGCGGTACATGTGCCCATTATTGCGTCAGGAGGTGTCGGGAATTTGCAGCATCTTGCCGATGGCGTGACGAAGGGAAAAGCAGACGCGGTGCTGGCGGCTAGTATTTTTCACTTTGCCGAATATACAGTGCAAGAAGCTAAAATATTTATGGCTGCTCAGGGAATTGAAATGCGGTTGTAGGGATTGTTGTATAGGTTTCGTTAAGAAATAAGTAAAAAAGGTGGAGGTTTTTTAGGTCCTCTGCCTTTTTTACGGTAGTTGCATTTGAGAAACAACGGACTCTAATGCGGTGTCAAACATGTTGTTTTCTTCAATTCGTATCGCTTCACCTCGTAATATATGTAAGGCTAATGCTGCTTTGTCCATCTCTAGGGGCTCGCTGGTTTCAATACATTTAAAACTGTATTTTCCGAGAACAATGGATTTGTCGTTTAGGCGGTAGCGCTTTGTGTTGGCGCTCTCTTTTGATGTAGAGCCTTCCGATGTTGAGTCTTCTGGTTTGTTTGATGTGATTTCAAAAATAGTATCAAGAGGTAGGCGATTAACCTGTTTGAAAATAACGTCTAACTCTTGCATGTCATTTAAACTGTTGCTGTCTTTTATGTCAGACTTAAGGGTGTTGTCTGCGGCGTTGATGGTATCCCAGTCTACATCCTCATTGTCGCCGTCAATGTCAAAGGCACTGATGGAGTCAAAACGGGAGAATAAGCCCGCTGTAGGGTCAATGATTTCTGTTGGAGTATCGAGTTCTACTGCGTCAAATTCTGCACTGTGTTCTGATTCAGTCTCTTCGAGGATTCTGCCTTTTAAGCAAAGGAATACGTCTAAGGAATCATTGCAGTCTTCTTCTACATCTTTTCCGTCAATACCTCGGATAATTTGCAAATGCATCTGAATCATTTGTTCTTGTAGCGCATCACGAATTTCGATATTTAGACCGTAGTGATCAAATAGGCCTCGTGTGCCTTGAATGATTTTGGGTAGGCGGCGTAATATTTCTCTTTTGCCAACATCATCGGCATTAACCTGTGTGCTCCAAAGGGTAGATGCGTATATTTCTGTGGCGGTGTTCCATTCTTCGCTACCTTCACCCTTGCGGATTAATATTTTGGCAAGAATCGCCCCCCAAACCATTCTTAATAGTTTGTGGAAGTTTAGCTCTTTATTAAGTAGCGCTTGTTGCGATTCTAAGAAATCCTGAATGGTGGAATTTTTAATGGCTTTACTGTATTCAGCGTTGTCATAGCTACCGTCAGACCATTTGATAGAGTAGATAGAGTCCTCTATGTATTCTTGTAGCTGATTACTATGCTCTTCAAAAATACTGACATCACCGCTAAATTCTTGTAGCAATGAGGTGACGGAGTCTCTTAATTCGTAATAACCTTCTTCTGCGGAATCTGATACGCGTAGCCCTAGCTTTCCGAGGGTATTAATATACTGTCGGACAGGGTGGTCGGCGGACTGAAACATTTTGCTGTCGGTTAATGCAACTTGCATAACGGATGCTTGAATGCGGGAAACTTGGCAAAAAACTTCGTCAATCAAGCCGCCATTGTGATTCAGGTCTTCGAACAGGTGGCTTACTAGGTTGAGTATGTTCTCGCTCACCTTGTCGATAACGGTAAGAATACCTTCGTCAGTGAGGTTTTTAAGCGATTCCTTTAGAACGCCACGTACATCCAATATTTCGTTGTCGGAATCGACTCGTGCTCGCTCAGATAGCGTACGTAATAGTTTGGCTATATCATCGGTGCTAGCAGTTTGCACCTGGGTGTCGGGGCTTAATTGGCTAAAGTCAATGTCTGAGAAACCGGAAAAATCATTGCTACTATTGGTAAGGTTTGCTGGTACATCCCAGTTTTTTATAAGTCCACTAACATCAATATTCGTTCCGATGTTGGCGCTTTGATTGGGGTTTTGATGAGAATCGGGAGTCTGTCCACCTGGGATCTCTTCAACAATAGGAGATGGTATGTGGTTTTGTGCCGCTTCTTCGGCTTTTTTCTTCGCAATTAGGGCATCGACAGTTTGTTCTAACGGCGTAATAAATTCATCGTAAAATGGGGTGAGCAAACCAAAAAAGTGAGCGCCAACAAATCGATAAGTAATACGCGCAACTTGTTTGTCTTTAAAAAACTCGTCCAAGCTGTTTTGCAATAGCAGCGCCAAAAAACCAGGGCGAATACAATTTAGTACACCTTCGGTTTCTTCATCGCTGTCTGCAGGCAGGGTTTTCCAACCAGATGCTAATAAGCAGTGCTCAAAATTGTGTTGAGAAATGGAAAAGCTACTTTCGAGTTTTAGTTGAAATTCCAATTCACTGTCAGTAACAAGGCTTAAATTATCGGTATGAAAGTTTAATGCCTGTTCCATTTCAAGGGTTGTGAGTTTTTCAGAATGTGTAAGTGCCTTAGAGAACGAGGCGCTGAAATGTGTAAGAATAGTGTGCTGGTGGTCTTTTATTTCCCGGATGACAGACTTATACGCTGTTTGATCAACAAAGTTTTCAGTTTTCTCTGCTATCTCAGAAATCAGGGCCGATTGTTGTTTAAAGCTGTTGTTGAATAGTGTCGGGATTTCACTAATCAGTATTTGCAGGTTATTATCACTCATACTTTTTTGTCGCATCTTCGCCGTGCTGCCAACCATGTATCCACCTTTCAACAACCTAATCTATTTCATCTCTAATTAATGAGAGTGTGAACTCTATCACAGTTGGGTTTTGGGTAAAAAATACCCAAATGGCATAACTGTTGAGCGCTCTATAGATGGTGGGAATAACGTCCCTTATTACGTAATGTTATGTAGTGTTACGCGTTTATATGTAAACCTTTGTAGATGTATATGGGTGCTTTGTCATTAATTTTACCTGTTAACGGTGTTTAAGCTAATAAATAAAGTATAGGTCTTATTGCTCAAAGCGAAAGCGAGTATGAAGAGGAGTCGGTAATGAGGAGACTAAATGGAGTAAGTTGTCATTAGATAGAGTCGAGTTTGATACCCAGTGAGCTTGTACTAGTTTGGATACACTGACCAACTCAACCCCTTTTTCGTGTAGATTTTTTAGGTGAGAAGACAGGTATTTGATGGTTCCTGGGTGAGGGTGTGCAATGCCGATGGCATACCCATTATTTTTTGCTTTCGATAGTAATTGTAGAAATGCCCGATGTATTTTTTCCTCTGACGGGTTGTTGTCCAGAAAAACATCTCTGCGAAGATTTGGGATTCCGTGTTCTGAGGCGACTTTTCCTGCAATTGAGGCTGCATTGGTAACACTATCGATAAAGAAAAGTTGCTGCGAAGATGCCTCTTCCATAATCCATTCCATTGCTTTTCTATCTGTTGTAAGCAAACTTCCCATGTGGTTGTTAAAGCCACTAACGTATGGAACAGCAGAAAGTGAGCTATTTACTAGATCTTTGAGTTCATATTTACTCTGGTTAACGGTAAGGCCACCGGTATCGAGCTGTTTTCGAACCGTTGCTTCCATTGGGAGGTGTAAAAGAATCTCTTTATTGTTTGTGTGGGCAAGTGTGGCAAGTTTTTTTGCAAATGGAGTAAAAGGAATAACCGCGTAGGTCAGGGCACCAGGTAGATTGATGATATGTTCTCCCGCAGGGCGGTTGTAACCAATATCATCAATAATGATGGCGATTTGAGCTATTTTTGTGCTGGCGAGCGGTGATTTTGGGTGTGTCTCAGCTGATGCAGGGGGGGCAAAGAGGATGTTTGTAATGAGAGCACATACCATTAAAAAACAAACACCAGAACAGTAAACTAGCTGTTGTGCTGGTTTACTGAAGCGGTGAATTAGGTGTGTTGCCATCAAGTCCCATGCTACGGGATGATTCATTGTTTTTGCCTTGGTTCTTGCTTGAATTGTAGTGAGTTACTTTAGCGTAGCTCGGTAGGTTCAGCGTCCCCGGTTTTATCGGCAGAATATTTTCCAACGACATTGAGTGCTTTTAGTAAGTTTAACGCCTCGTAGAGTTGGTAGTCTCTCTCCTGTAAGGTTTTTTGTACGTTTTGTGACCCCTTTACGTTTGAAGTGTTACCTTTCGCAGGGTTTTGGAGGTGGCCGCTCAAGTCAGCTTCTTTGATGTAATTGTAGCCACTTACTTTTGTTAGTTTTGCGTTCTCCACCACAATGTCTGGAGTAATACCCTGTGCTTGGATCGAACGGCCGTTTGGCGTGTAGTAGCGAGCAGTGGTGAGCTTGATAGCTCGATTGTTCGGTAGTGGGCGTACGGTTTGCACAGAACCTTTGCCAAAGGATTGGGTGCCCATAATAACGGCGCGTTTATGATCTTGAAGTGCTCCTGCAACAATTTCACTTGCTGAGGCTGATCCGCCGTTGACCAGTACTACCATGGGGGCACCATTAAGTGCGTCTCCAGGGGTTGCTCTTAATTCCATTTCAGAATCGGATAAACGACCCTTGGTGTAGACTACAAGTCCGCCATCCAGGAATACGTCAGAGACTTCAGCTGAGGCCTGTAGCACACCACCGGGATTGTTACGTAAATCCAATACTAAGCCATTCAGTTGGGTGTCGCTGTTCTCTTCAATCAGTGAGTCTAATGACTTTCTGATATTGGCTCCAGAGGGCACTTGGAATTGACTCAGCCGTATATAACCATAGTTTGGTGCTAATAATTTGTTGCGAACGCTACGGGCTTTGATAACGGCACGTGTCACGCTGATTTCTAGGGTACGATCAGCTCCTTCGCGAACAATGCTTAGTATAATGTCAGAACCCGCTTTACCTCGCATGAGTTTAACCGCATCCCCAAGTGATAAACCTTTTACGGGAGTGCTGTCGAGCTTGATGATTAGGTCGCCAGCGAGTACGCCGGCTTCCTCTGCTGGTGTGCCGTCAATCGGTGTGATGACTTTAATAAAGCCGTTTTCCATGCCGACTTCAATGCCAAGCCCGCCAAACTCACCCGTCGTATTAACTTGCAAGTCTTCGTAAGCTTCGGGTTTTAGGTAGGCTGAGTGAGGGTCAAGAGCGGTTAACATGCCTTGGATGGCGTTCTCTAACAGATCTTTATCATCAGTTTCTTCAACGTATGCTTTTTTAATGATATCGAAAACTTCTGTGAAGGTGCGTAGTTCAGTGAGAGGTAAAGGGGCTTTGGCAGCGTTTTCTTTTGAGTCACCTTCTTCCGAATGGGCTTCTTGCTGGGGTGGCACTGCCATTTGTTCTAGGTTTGTGTCATCAGCCCAGGTAGTGATGCTTAAACAAAATAACAAGGGGGTGAGTAATAGGGGACGAAGTAATGACCTAGATGACGGTGTATGCCATTGAGGTTGTCGTAATGTCTTGCTTAGTACGTTCATCCAATATTCCTGTTTTGCCTCAAAGGCTTCTTTTTATGAGAGTATCTTTAAGATTAGCTTGTATTTGGGGGGGAATAACATCATTTTTTAACAAAATCGAAAGATCTCAAGGTGTTACGGCTTTAAGTGAGACCATTGGGTTAAAAAAAGGTTTCCTATTGGCTAACTTCTACACCACTTCGATGGATTGATGGGTTTTCCTTGGTGACGTAGTTCAAAATATAACCCAGAGGTATTTTGTTCAGTGTTTCTGCCGCTGTAGGCAATGATATCGCCGTTCTCGACCCAGTCCCCTGGTTCTTTACTCAATACTTCGTTATGTCCGTAGAGTGATAAATAACCATCTCCATGGTCGAGGATGGTAAGCAGCCCAAAGCCGCGTAGCCAATCGGAAAAAACCACTCTGCCACGATGCACTGCGGTAATTGCTGTACCTGGACGAGCATTGATAATGACGCCGTTCCAACGTAATTTTCCTTGGGCGCGACGGTTGCCGAAGCGTTTCGATACTCGACCTTTGGCAGGCCAGGTGAGTTTTCCTTTACGGGTTAAAAATGGCGTACTATTAATGCCGGCAGGCAAATCCGCCAGTGTTTCTTGTACTGCATCCAGTAGTGTTTGTAGCTCTGCTTCACTGGTTGTGAAGTGCTTTAGCTTGGCGCCTTTGGATTCTAGTGATTTACTTAACTTCGCGATAACACGCTTTCGGCGATCTTGGGCTTTTATCAATAAAGCCCTGTCGATTTCTAGCTGCTCTTTAAATTGCGTAAGCTTATTCAGCTCTGCTGATATAGTGGCTTTGTTGGCTGAAATTTGCGTCAAGGTGCTATTGAAGTTTTCAATACGCCCGAGTCTAGCTTGATGAAAATAGTCATAATATTTCAATGAACGGGCGAGTTTCTCGGGATTCTGTTGGTTGAGCAGTAGCTTTAAATATTCTTGACGGCCCGTTTGATAGGCCGCTGTAATGTCGGATAGCAGGGCTTTGGTCTGACGATTTTTAGCTGAGCTGAGTGCTCGTTGTTCTTTGCGCAGTAGGGTGATGCTCTTTTTAGAGGATTTAAGGTTGTTATTGACGCTCCGGAGGTTCTTTTGTGTTTTGCTTATCTCAAGTTCTGCTTTTCTCAGGTTGGTTTCCGTTTTGCTTCGCCTGCCTTGAGTGCTTTTAATGACGTTCTTGAGAACTTTGATTTGCTTCTTAACTTGAGATAGTTCTTTCTGGGTGAGTTTTTCATCCACCACCTCGCTTGCATGTGCTCCAGAAAAAGACAGCAAGCATAGTATTGTAAGCAATGATGTGAGTGATGTTTTAATGATTGGCATCTTAGATTAGCGATTGCCCAGTCATTTCTTCTGGCTGTGGTAATCCCATTAACGCCAATAGCGTGGGAGTTACATCAGATAATGTCCCGCCTTCTTGGCGTAACGATACATCGTCACTTCCAACGTAAACAAGAGGGACAAGTTCACAGGTATGCGCTGTGTGAGGCTGGCCGGTGTTTGCATCCTGCATTTGTTCACAGTTACCGTGGTCTGCTGTGATTAACATATGTCCGTTAACGGATTCAATGGCAGATACAACTTTTTCAAGACACTGGTCGAGTGCTTCGACGGCTTTTATTGCTGCTGACATAACACCGGTATGACCGACCATATCACCATTGGCAAAATTACATACGATGTTGTCATATTTTCCACCGGTGATCGCGTCGATGAGTGCCTCAGTCACTTCGGGAGCGCTCATTTCAGGCTGAAGGTCATAGGTGGCGACATCTGGGGAGTTAACTAGCTTTCGATCTTCGCCATCAAACGGAACTTCTCGCCCACCATTGAAAAAGAAGGTGACGTGGGCATATTTTTCAGTTTCCGCAATACGGCACTGGGTTTTAGCTTGGTTGCTTAAGTACTCTCCGAATACGTTTTCAAGCTTGCGGGGAGAGTATGCACAGGAGGCATCTATGCTATCTGCGTATTCTGTTAGCATCACAAAGTCACATATTGCAGGATGTGTTTTACGATTAAACCCATCAAAGTCAGTGTCTACAAAGCTTCGAGTGATCTCTCGAGCTCTGTCAGCACGGAAGTTCATAAAGATAACGGCATCGCCATCCTTGATAGTGACCAATGCTTCATTGTCCGCAGTTATTAATGTGGGTTTAACAAATTCGTCAGAAAAATTACTCCCGTAGGCCAACTCTAATCCTTCTATGGCTGTGGGCGCGGAGTATTCTGCTGAACCTGATGTCAGCATGTTGTACGCTGCTTCTACTCGCTCCCAGCGATTATCTCTATCCATCGCATAATAGCGGCCTACTATTGATGCGATCCGGCCAACATTAAGCTCTCGTAGCTGCTTGTCTATTTTTTCTATTGAGCTTTTTGCGGATTTTGGTGGTGTATCTCTGCCATCGAGAAAGGCGTGGACGTATACCTGCTTTGCTCCGCGTTTGGCAGCCATATCAATCATGGCTTGGATGTGATCTTCATGGCTGTGAACGCCACCTGGAGACAGTAGCCCCATTATGTGGACGGCTTTGTCTGCGGTAACAGCTTTGTCGACGGCATTTTTGAGGGCCGTATTGTCAAAGAACTCGCCTGTTTCAATGGCTTTGGTGATCAAGGTGAAGTTTTGATAAACCACGCGGCCAGCCCCTAGGTTCATATGTCCAACTTCTGAGTTACCCATTTGGCCGCTGGGTAGGCCAACATCCATGCCCGAACCTGATATTAATGTGTGTGGGCGTTTTGACCAAAGTTCATCCCAGCAGGGTGTGTTAGCGTGGGCGATGGCATTGTTATCGGTGGCTTCTCGATGGCCCCAGCCATCTAGGATAACAAGCACATGGGGTTTACGCTGAGAGGTAGTGGTCACTGATATAGTACCTTTTGTATTGTTTATGGGTAAATCAAAGTAGAGCGGCGCCCATTTTACCTTAATTTCGCACTAGATAAAGCAGAGGGTTTGGCCTTTCTCTGCTTGGGTGTATACTGCTCAACCTCAAATTTGTTGATTATTTACGTATATAGGGGCCGTTAATGGAC
>MAAC01015572.1_pt1 | contig 25012 bp, 14 predicted proteins | sample 1115981 | NCBI WGS metagenome assembly MAAC01 (sample SAMN04961126, study PRJNA320927) | seawater metagenome | isolation source: sample BD02T64 sea water enriched with oil for 64 days | place: USA:Gulf of Mexico | collected 2013-07-27
CGCGAATGGTGCCTTAGCTCAGTTGGTAGAGCAATAGACTGAAAATCTATGTGTCCCTGGTTCGATTCCTGGAGGCACCACCAAAACCACTCTTTTTTAAGAGTGGTTTTTTTATGCCCAAATTTTTTACCCAAAAACATATCAGCTACAATTACAGACCAATACAAAATGTTGTAGAGTTTAAATATTAAGCAAAATCACTTATTAGTCTACACAAGAAAATATCTACCTTTCTAACACCTTCTAATTATAAACAGAAAACATTCTTGCCTTGTATTGAAAAGTCTTGAATATTGGCTTCAGTTATGTTGTTTAGTTCTGTGAAATAAAAGTAAACCTCTCCCATTTTTAGCCTACGTCTGATAAGTTTAAAATAATCAAAACTCTTCTTTTTCATGCCACTACACAACTTTTGTATTGAGTATTAAGAAGAGCCTTTGACAGTTTTATACTGTATTAAACGACATTAAAACAGATGAAATTTCACGGAGGACTGCATTTAATTAAACCTATTGTACTTTTATTTACAGTAATACTACCTGAATAAGTTACAACCTACTTATAAAACCCCCTTTACATTTCCGTATCTAACTAGTATTCACTAAATTACAAACTCCACACAAGTGGAAATCATATATCAAAACTAAAAAACCAGCAAAAGACAAAAGGATTTTAGAGACACTAGTTGCTATTAAATTGAGTTTAATCGCTAAAAAACTTTGGCATCAAAAACAGAAATAAACTATGCTTAAGCCACTTGTTTTGTTAAACAAAAAAGAAAAGCACTTTGAGTTATAAAAAAAATAGGATTGAGTCTTCAAAAGAAGAACAATATAAAATACTCTTTGACGATATGAAAGAAATGATTGGAATTATAGAACTCATTTACAATAAAAGTGACCAACCCATCGATTTTTATATCAGAGATATAAACACTTCTTTCGCAAAGTTCCTAAATAAGACTAAAAAGGAATTAATTAACAAAAAAATATCCTCTACAACTTATCATCTAAAAGACAGCATACTCATTTCCTATGCTAGTGTCGACAAAACAGGCAAGCCAACTAGCTTTAAAATTCATGAAGCCGCAAATAATAAGCATTATTTCGTTACAGTATGGAAAGTCTCCAAAAACAGGGTGGGTGTTTCATTTTCGGATATTTCCCAAAATGAAACAAATAAAATTGAACTAAAAACAAACCTGAAAAACGAGAAAAAAACCAGGAAAGAGGCAGAACGCATCCTAACAAAAAAAAGAATAGAACTAGACAAAACAAATAATAAGTTAGCTCTTACAAACATGGAACTTGCTTTTCAAAACAAAGAGAAAGAAAAACGAGCAAGTGAATTAGCAGTTGCAAACATAGAACTCTCCCTTCAAAACAAAGAGAAAGAGAAACTAGTAAAAGAATTAAAGCTATTTATTCAAACTGCCAACACCCCTATTTTTGGTATAGATAATAAAGGACTTGTTAACGAGTGGAATCAGTGCGCAGAAAGAATAACAGGATATAAAAAAGAAGATATTCTTGGGGAAGACCTGATAAAAAGCTATACCGCTAAAACGTATATAAAGACTATTAAAAAAACTTTCTACCTCGCGTTAAAAGGAAAAGAGACCACCAATTTTGAGCTCCCGTTATTTACCAAAGAAGGAAAACGGATCAAGATACTATTAAACTTAAGTACACGTAGAAATATAGATGGAGAGATAATTGGCGTTATGGGAGTAGGACAAAATATTACAAAAATAGATAAACTACGTACCAAAACAGAAATCATTGCAAAAGAATTAAGACAGTTTATTGAAACAGCAAATACACCAATTTTTGGAATAGATAATAGAGGCAATATTAATGAATGGAACCAGACTGCTGAAAAAATCACTGGATATAAAAAAAACAATGTGTTAGGGCTTCACTGGACAAAATTTACATCTGAAAAATCTCGATTAAAAGCTAAAAACGCTGTAAATAATGCACTAAACGGAATACCAACTGCAAACTTTGAGTTCATGGCATTTGACAAAAACAAGCAGAAGGTAATGTTACTGGTAAACACAAGTACTCGTAGAAGTGCCTCTGGAGAAATTACTGGTGTATTAGCTGTAGGACAAGATATTACAGAGTTAGTTAGTTATCGTAGCGAACTAGAATTGAAGGTAATTGAAAGAACTTTAAAATTAAATGAAGCCTTAAAAAAGGAAAAAGAATTAAGCGAAATAAAATCGAAATTTGTATCAACAGCCTCTCATGAATTTAGAACTCCGTTATCAGCAATTAATTTTGCTGCTGGCTCTATTAAAAAATACTGGTCTAGGATGGAGCCAATTAAAATATCCGAAAAACTAACCAAGATAGAAGATCAAGTTAAGCACATGACGGAGTTATTAGACGATATTTTAATTGTTGGTCAGGCTACCGCAGGTGAAACCAGAAACAATCCATTAAGTTTAAATATTGGAAATTTTATTCAAGAAATAATTGAAGAAATTTATAGCTCATGCAAAAAGTCACACGAAATATTACTAATTGATACCGAAGAATTAAAAAACACTGATATTTTTATTGATGAAAAATTGGGGAGGAATATTTTTATCAATCTAATTAGTAATGCTGTGAAATTTTCTCCAAACGCAAAAAAAGTTACTATTGAATTGTCGTCTAAAAAAGACAACATCTTTTTTTCAGTTACAGATTTCGGAATTGGAATTCCCAACTCAGAGTTTCAAAATATATTCTCGCCTTTTACCAGAGGAAAAAATGTTGATTTGATTCAGGGAACGGGTCTTGGCCTCACAATTGCAAAAGAAGCGATAGACCTTATAGGAGGCGATATAACTGTTAAAAGTAACATCAAAAAAGGATCATCTTTTATTGTGAGGATTCCAAATAAATAATTTAATATTATGTATAAAGTATTAGTTGTAGAAGACACATTAAGTATAAGAGAAGAGATTATGGACATTCTCTCAATGGAAGGATATGTTGTTTTTGAAGCTGAAAATGGAAAAACTGGTTTTGAAGTGGCCTCGAAAGAAAGTCCAGATCTTATTCTTTCTGATATACTTATGCCAGTACTTAGTGGTTTTGAAATGTTTGAAAAACTACAAGAGAACAAGAAAACCATGAGTATTCCATTGATTTTTATTTCTGCAAAAGCAGAAAAAGAAGATATTAGGATTGGAATGAACCTAGGAGCTGATGATTACTTAACGAAACCTGTAAACACTAATGATTTGGTGAACGCTGTTGAAAATAAAATTAAAAAAAAATTAATTAGAGAGCAAAAAAATATTACTCAAACAAAAGAGCTACTGAACACGCTTCAAAACCAAAAAATGCAACTAGACAGTTATTCTCATTTAATTTTGAATGGATTAAAATCTACATATATAAATGTTTCAGAGCTATTGGAGTGGACTAAACAAGAGTTAGAAAAAACTAGCAATTTCAAAGAATCTAATCTTAAAATTAATGAAAAATGGAGTAAGCTAGAACACATTGAGTCTAACACCCTTAATATTCATGCCATGGCAGAACGGGTAATCAGTGAAATAAATGAGCCTTCTTATATCACAATTTCAATAAACGGAGAACTGCCCACCATACTTACCAATGAAATCTTGCTGCAAGAGGTTTTTAAAACCCTAATACAAAAATCCATAGATAGCATCGGTAAAAAACTTGGTCTTATTGAATTAGATTGCCAAACAACTGAAAAAGAATACATTTTTTCTGTTAAATACGATTATGTTAGACTAAATCCAAAACACCATAAAAAAATATTCGAAGAATTCCAAGTAATTAAACCAACTAATTCTATAGGTATTGAATTAAACATTGCTGAAAAAATCATTTCTCATTACAAAGGAAGAATATCCGTAAAAAGCATCCCTAATAAAGAAACTATCTTTTCATTCAACCTTCAAAAATCAATTAATAATGAGTAAAATTTTAGTAGTTGAAGACTCTAAAAATATACGAGAAGAAATTTATGAGATCCTTCAATTCGAAAATTTTGAAGTGATTTGGGCTGAAAACGGCATACAGGGATTAGAACAAGCAAAAAAAGAATTACCATGTTTGATCATTTCAGATATCTCAATGCCTAAATTAAATGGGTACCAGTTGTTAGCTGAACTTCAAAAATCATCAGCCACCGAATCAATTCCATTTATTTTTCTTTCTGGAAAAACTGAATTGCAAGATTTAAGGAAAGGCATGAATATGGGTGCAGATGATTATTTACTAAAACCTATTAATACAGATGATTTAATCAAAGTTGTAAAAAGCAAATTAAAAAAACAACAATTAATTAAAGAGAATATAGATGAATTAGTCGAAGAAAATGAATACTCGTTAAAAGAAGCTGGTAGAATGGCAAAAATAGGCTATTGGAGATATGATAAACTAACCGATACAATATTTTGGTCTGAAGCTGTTCATCAAATTTATGGTACCGACCCTAAAAAAGGCGTGCCAGAACTTAATGAAATTCTTAATTGTTTTAATGAAGAATCAAGAATACAACTTATCGAATCAACAGTAATTCTTTCCATCCATGGTACTCCTTTTGATATTGAATTGCAGATGACCAATTTAAAAAACGAAAATCGTTGGATACGAAACATCGGAGAGCCTATATATGATGATAAAAATAAAATTATTGGCAGAAGAGGGGTCTCCCAAGATATTACGGAGCAAAAACTAATAAGAAGTAAAATTGAAAAAGCAGAAGAGATGTATCGCCTATTGGCTGATCATTCCAATGACTTGATTTGTTTACAAGAACCAAACGGTACTTTTAGATATATCAGTCCCTCTGTAAAAAACCTTTTAGGTTATGAACAATCGGAGTTTCTGGGTAAAAAAGTATTCAGTTTAATCCATATAGAAGACATAAGGTCTTTAAAATATGTAATCAAGAAAAGAGTATTTAGAGAAAAGGAGATGGAAACTTTTACTTTTAGAGTTCGCCATAAAAAAGGACATTTTGTTTGGCTAGAATGTTTAATATCTACCGTTTATAAAGAAAACAAAATTAGCTATTTTATTACATCTTCTAGAAATGTAACGCAATCGGTGTTAGCAAAGGAAAAAATTAACAAGCATCAAATATCGCTTCAGAAATTAACTACTGAAATCACTTTGATAGAAGAAAAACAAAAAAAAGAAATCGCTACTAATATACACGATCATCTAAGTCAGTCTTTAGTTATCTCAAAAATGAAGATTAACGAGTTGAGAAAAAAACCAGAGTTGACAGAAATTGATGAAGATTTACAATTTATCGAAACACATATTTCTGAAGCTTTAGAAAACAGCCGTAAAATCACCTATGAACTTTCACCTCCGGTACTATATCAATTAGGCATTATTGATGCATTAAATTGGTTACTAGAAGATGTAGAGGCTACACACAAGATTAAATGTCAACTCAGCACCAACATAACCAGTATTAAGCTTGGTGACGGAAAATCTATTTTACTTTATAGAAGCATACAAGAGTTAATAACTAATGCAATAAAATATGCCAATGCGTCTTTAATCACTTTAGATTTCAACAAAAAAAATCATGGTCTTAATATTCTAATTACTGATAATGGTGTTGGATTTGACACTTCTACATTAAATAACCATCATCATTCCGGCTCAGGTTTTGGTCTTTTTACCGTTCAAGAGCGTATTAAAAATATACAAGGAAAATTTACGATAGCATCAGAGGTAGATGCAGGGACAACTATTCATTTTTTTATACCTTTATCTACATGACTTACACAAACGACATTAAAATAATATTAGTTGACGATCATAAACTGCTTCGAGATGGAATGAGAAACATTATAGAGAAAAGGTCAAATATGCATATAATTGGAGAAGCCTCGAATGGTAGAGAAGCTATAAAAATATGTTCAAAACTATTACCAAATGTTATTATTATGGATGTTGCAATGCCTGATTTGAATGGTATAGAATCTGCAACACAAATTCACAAAACTCATCCAGATATAAAAATAATAGGTCTTTCTATGCATTCTGGTAAACAGTTTATTCAAGGAATGTTTAATGCTGGAGCTTCAGCTTACTTACTAAAAGATGGAGATGCTGATGAATTGATTACGGCAATCACGACAGTTACAGAGAATAAAAAATACCTCTCAAAAGACATCAATCAAGAGTTTCTCGCTTTAATTAAGAGCGGTGAAACTTTGACTAAAACACAATTAAGCATTAGAGAGAAAGAAGTCTTACAATTAATTGCAGAAGGTAATTCCTCTAAAAAAATAGGCGAGATATTATTTTTAAGTTCAAAGACTATTGATGTTCATAGAACAAATATTATGAAAAAAATAGATTTATATACTATTTCTGAATTGACAAAATATGCAATTCAACAAGGGTTAACGACGTTAGAGATTTAATAATTACAGCATTTTTAAAACTAAATTATACGCATTTTGCTTATATCTAAATCAGCAAAAAACACCTATATTCACCTCTCACCCAAATTTATTTTAGGTAATATATAAAATCTACATTTTGAATTCAATTTTAAATAATTTATTAGTTGTAGAGGACAATTCTTTTATTGGAAAGAAGATTATTAATTCCGCAAAAAGACTTAATAACATAAAAGATATACGAGTGACAGAATCTTTGCATGAAGCAATTTGTTTTTTGGATGAAACTAACTTTGAATTAGTGATACTCGACTTGAGCTTACCAGATGGAAATGGGATAGAGCTATTAAAATGGCTTAAAGAAAACCCATCAGAAACGAAAGTTTTTGTTTTTTCTACGAGTACAGAACTAAAACAAATTTGCTTAAAACATGGAGCCTTTTCATTTTTTGACAAAGCAACAGATTTTGATAAATTAATTGAAGCTATAAAAACTCTTAACTAAAAAGTATTTTTTCTTTAAGCTAAAGAGTTTTAATACTAATTAAATTTCTTCAAAACTTAGCTATAAAAAAAAGCCAAACTATGGGGGACTAGTTTAGCTTTTCTACCTAATATACTAAGAGGTATAAATACTATTAAAATTACATTCCTTTGGTTATAGCTTATTCAAAAATCTTCTTATTTACTAATATTTTATAAAGCTTAGCTTCTCGATAGATGAATTCACTAATTCTTAAAATTAAAAGACATGAATTCTAATGAGTTCATTAACTAGGCAAAACTCACACCGAAGAAAAGACATCTACACATAGTAAAATCTTATCCGAATCTAGAAATTATGCCCGCTGTATCAATTGAACAGATAAATAGCAATAGCAGTTTCCATAAGTTTTTAACTCTTTTAGGACTCATCGGATGAAAAGTAGAATGGAGAATGCCAATGAGACCCCTACATCCCTAAAACATTCTCCCTCTTTTCTTTTACATATAAAGTTTTTCCTTTAGTTTAATTTACAAACGATATTTCACCCCAACAAAACCACTAATTACATATCCATTTTTTGAGTTATAAAGTACTCTTAAATCTTTTCTATATGTAAGCTGTTGTGTTACAATAAACTTAAAGCGATCATTTATAGTATAGTTAAGCTCTCCATCAAGATTAAAACTAAAAAAACCATCTTTTTGCCTGTAGATTTTTCCAAAATCCAGATAGGCACCAGCGCCTATTTTTCTATAAATACTTTTAACAACATATCCTACTCCAAGAGCATAGCGTCTGTAGTTTTTCCAATTAAATCAGCATACTCTACAGAAAGGTAAGTTGATAAATGGTTTTTTTTTCAGATTGTAAACAGGAATTTCAATCTTAGATAAAAAGTTAACCGTTAACGGATCGTTTCCTTTTTGGTCTCCAACTAAGAATAGTCTTAGATCTTGTTGTAGAGAAATTTCAATGTTCTTTTGTCCAGAGCAATAAAATGTAAACATAAAAAAACTGCAAGCAAACAACATTTCTCTCATTATCGGGGGGAGTTATATGTAAATAATCTTTTGTTTATATCTAAAGGAATAATATATACTTCAATAGTACTCTTCAAATATATTTAACAATGCAAAGCCATTCAATAGGTAGTTTTCTTAATTTACAACATGAGATTAAAAGAGAAAAATAATTGAAGTATATCTTAAACAAGGAACTTAGCTAGCAATCTAATTAATGTGTAATATTTCTATATTATTAAAAACAAGTATTGCAATCTTATTATCATTTTTTATTAATTCTTAGTAGCAAAAAAACATTCATTAGAAAGTAGTAGTAGTAGTAGTAGTAGTAGCACCCAGAAAAAGCACCTTTAAGTTCATTTTTTAATACCCTGTCCTGAAACATATTACAACACATAGTATACAGAAAGGCGCCTTGATAGTCAACCAATTTATCAAACCTAAAACTGACAGAAACTTCAATACTTTATATGCAGACAACAACTAAATAATCAACCATATACAACCTTATTTAGATGTGATGTACATTAGGACAAATTTATATTTGTAGAAATATTTCCTCAAGCTTTTCAATTGTGAAAGGCTTTTGCAGAACAAAATCAATAGTATATTTTTCTTTAGCCTCCTCATCAATATTCCATCCAGTGACTGTTACAATTTTTATTGCGTTTCCAAAATCAGTCCTAATAGCTTCTATCAACTCCCATCCATTCATTTCGGGCATACCAATATCTGTAAATACAATATCACAAGTGTTTTTATTAAGATATTTTAAGGCATTCTTTCCGCTATTTGCGATATTACATTTGTGCCCCATTAACTCTACCAATTCACAAGCACCGTCTGTAATAATAATATCATCATCTACCCACAGAACATTAAATAACTCTTTGGCTTTCGATTTATTTTCGCGAACAACTTTAATTTCATTTTGATCGCTCATTGGAAAAACCATTTCAATAGTAGTCCCTTTTGTTAACTCAGAATATTTAACAGCTACATCCCCATTGTACTTACTTACTGTACTATACACACCACTCATTCCTAAACCTCTTCCTAATTTGAATCCTTTAGTAGAGTAGAACGGTTGAAATATTTTTGATTTGGTTTCTTCATCCATTCCAATACCTGTATCGGTAAAATCGGCAAATACACCTTCAGGTATTATACCTGTTTTAATAATAATGTCTCCTCCATTAGGCATTGCTTCAACGCAATTTTTAATTATATTATAGACGGCTAATTTTAAATCCCCTCTATTACATTTAATTTTCGGAATATCTCCAAAATCAGTTACAACATTTATCTTCAATCCTTTCTTTTCCACACCATCCTTCCAAAGGGGTCGTGATTGGCTCAAACTTTCTTCAATCAATGCATTAAAATCTATAAATTGCGAGTTTTTGTCTGCGTGTTCTGTATCACCAAATTTTTGCAATGTACTAACTCTGTCGGCAACATCATTTATAATAGATCCAATGTTTTTTAACCCCTCTAGCGCTTTATCTGGTATATCTTTTTGAAGCTTGATAATTTCTAAATTACCCATCATCTGTTGTAATGAATTATTAAAATCATGGGCTATAGAAGAAGACATTTCTCCTACAGCTTTAAGTCTTTGATACTTGACCTGCGAGCTAACATCTTGACAAGTGCCATGAATAGCTATGATCTTTCCATTTACATTTACTATCGGATTCGCAATTCTTATTACCTCTTTAATACTGCCATCATTACTTAATATTCGGTGTAGATATGTATGTCCAATACCCAATTCCATAGCTTCTTTTGTTAAACGATCAAGTTCAAGAAGATCATCGGGATGAGTTTTCTTACGATACTCTTCAAGTAATTTTTCTGGAGACGCCTCCTTCAATTCAAAAATATGGTAAAGCTCACGTGACCAAGTAGATTTAAGCGTCTCAACATCATACTCCCAGCTTCCTATTTTAGTGATTGTTTGTGCCATATTCAAACGCTCTTCAATTTCTTTTAATTCACGTAGAAGCTTTTCCTTCTCTGAGAGAGACCTTTTAATTTTATTTTTTGCGATGTTGCTTTCAGTAATATCATGAGCAATACCAAGAAGCTGAACAACCTTACCTGTAGGGTCTTTAATAGGTACAACCCTTATTTCTCCATGGCGTTCACCTGAAGGCAAGTGAGCAATTTCAAAGTAATGTATAGTTTCTCCCTTACTGTAAGTTTCAGTGTACTTAGACCTAACCAACTTATGCGATGCTGGCGGGAGAACCTCTTCTAATAATTTACCTTCTACATCTTGGCGACTAAGACCAGTAACAAATACAAAAGCGTCATTGATCGAAATAAATCTAAAATCTATTTTCTTATCTGTTACTTCTATATTAATTAACCATATCGAATCTATTGTGTTATTATAAATTAAATTTAATTGATGTTCATTTGCTATTAATAATCTTTCAGATTTTTTTCGCTCAGTGATGTCTTGTGTAGTCCCTGCCAAGGCGACCACCTCTCCTTTATCACCCAATACCGGTTTACAAATCGCTCTTAATGTTTTTTGCTCACTATCGGAAGGACAAATTCGAAACTCAATATCGAATGGAATTCCTAGATTAGTAGCGTTGTTATAAGAACTATTAAATAATATTAAATCATTGGTGTGAACTCGCTTAACAAGTGCATCATATCCTGGAGGGCCTTCTCTGGAATCTAAACCCCAAATAAGAAATGTTTCATTTGACCATTCTATTTTTTGGCTTGAAAAATTAAATAACCAACTTCCAACTTGCCCTAATCTCTGCGTTTGACTCAAGAGTTTGTTTAATTCATATAGTTTTGCATTTTTAGAATCTAACTCTTTTTTATTTTCAATAAGTGCTTTATTTTGACTCTTTATTTCTTGTTCAGCAATTTTACGCTTATGTATATTTCTACAAACTTTAACAATTTTTATTATCTCACCTTCAGTATTTTTAAGTGGGTAAATATATTCTGAAAACCATTTTTTTTCTCCTTGCCAATCAATAAGCACTTCTAATGTTTCACTTTCACCTGTTTTCTTTACTTTTTTAAATGCATTCTGAAGTGTGTTAGAAACGTCTTTATCAAAAAGAGCGCTGGGCATTTTCTCTACGATATCTTCTGGAGTTATAGCATAGCATTTTGGTCCATTATAATAAAGATATTCACCATTAGGTTTATGTATGGTAATCATATCTTCAGATGCTTTCAATAACAAATTAAAACTATCCTCGTTTTGTTTTTGTCTACTTTCAGATTTAAATTCATCAATCAGTTTTTCCAACTCTTGATAGGTAGGTTTCTTTTTCGATTTCATTTTTTTTACAACTTTAATGATATCGAACATCTTGTGTCTTATATCGGGAACCAACCTAAGGTAATGAAAATGAGACTATAAAAAAAATAAATTATAAAATTATTAATTCAAAATTTACACCTATAAAAAAATTTAGATAAAATAAAACGAATAAACAGTGCGCTTAAGTTTTCAAATATATGTTCAGTGATACAACTACACTTTTGTTAAAAACAACTAAAATAATTAAGTAACTGAAGTCTCAATTCAGTCAACTGAAAGATTAACACCTAACCATAAACGTTTACAGATCTGGCCGATTTCTTTCATTAAATAGGGCAATATTTTGTACTGAAAATCTTGAAATGAATACTACTGTTAATGATAATAAGAACTTCATAATTAGAATAACAAATTCAATGATCTGTTCGTTTGATGAAAGAGAATAAAAAAGAACAATAAATAGAAAGTATTGAGATTGACAAATCACATGGCAAATACGAACATCAAAAAACATATTAATCTCAGACACCACATTCATAATCTGGAAACGAAACAATAACTTAATTTCTTAACGCACCACGAAAACCATTCTTTTCAAGCATGGTTTTTTTACGCAATAAACTTATGATTAAAACAATAAAAAAACTCTAGCTTTCACTAGAGTTTACATATTTGAATTCCATTTATTTCTATTTATTCTTTTATCAAGATTTTATATCCCCATGCACCAAGATTCAAAGGTTTTGAACTAGATAGTTTAATTTCTTCTCCAGTAATATAGTCTTTATAAACTCCTTCAGCGCCTAAAGCTCCTTTAGTAGGCTCTTTTGATAAGTTTGCAACAAATAGCACCTCATCGCTCCCTTTCTTTCTTATAAAGGCCAATACTTCTTTTTGTGTTTTCAATCTAATGTACTCTGCCGCATTTTTCCCTCCATGTAAAGCCGAGTTTGTTTGCTTTAATTCACCTAAAGCATTTAACAAACCCCATTCTTCACCCTTAGTATGCGGAATAACATCTTTCTCAAAGAATTTTAATCGATGATTTAGTCCATATTCTTGCCCTGAGTAAATTAATGGCATCCCTGGTGCAAAATAACTCAACACGGTTAATACTTCTGATGCATCTCCCATTCTTTCTTTAATTGTACCATTCCATGAGTTTTCATCATGATTGGTTACAAAAGTCATTAAAATATCGTTTGCTTCATAACGAGCTGTATCTTTCGCATAATTTTCATCCCATTTCTTAGCTGCATCCACTCCTTTTGCAAGGTCATTTAGCGTATGATGCCTGTCCCATCCATATGCTACATCAAACAAATTTTCTTTTAATAACTCAGGTTCCCAGGCTTCAGCTAACATAAAAATGTCTTTTTGAGCTCTTAATTTCGGAATTGCCTCTTGCCAAAAGTCTGTTGGAACAGAGCCAGCAACATCACATCGAAAACCATCTACCTGTTCATGTTGCAACCAGTACAACATATCATTTATCATTTCTGATCGCAAACCTTTACTATCATAGTTTAAATCTGCCACATCTGCCCAACCAACTGGAGTACCATCTTCATTTAAAGGATCTGTAACTTCTCCTTTGGCATTTTTTGTATAAAACTCTGGATTGGTTTTCAACCATGTATGGTCCCAGCCAGTATGATTTGGCACCCAATCTAAAACAACATACATGTCATTATCATGAGCAGTTTTCACCAATTCTCTAAAATCTTCGATAGTTCCAAATTCGGGATTTATTTTTTTAAAATCCGAAACTGCGTAATAACTACCTAAGGCTTTTGCGCGCTCTTTAGGGTCTTCAATTTTAGATGCAAAATCTCCACCTGTAGCTTTCCTTTTTGTTTGTGAAATAGGAAAAACGGGCATCAACCAAATAATCTTCACACCTAATTCTTTTAGCTGTGGAATGTCTTTTGTAAATTCATCAAAGGTTCCTTCTTTTGAATATTGTCTAATATTCGCTTCATAAATTACCGCAGTTTCTAACACTTGATTAGAAATTGGAGCAATCGTTTTTGTTGCTGTTTTTTCTTCAGTTTTACATGCAAAAAATGCAAGGAAACCAATTAAAATTATTGCTGTTTTCTTCATTTAATTATCTTTTTTTTCTAATAATACGATTGTTTGTTCTGTATGTAATTCAACTTTCCCATCTACAACAGTAACTTCTTTATTTGTATATGCATCTCTAAGCAATTCTCCTTCAGAAAAAAGATTGCCTACAGCAATGCTGTTCTTTCCTTTCACTAAATTCAGTCCAACAATTACTTTATCTCCATAATTCTCTTTAGAATATATTCTTGAAAACACATATGGGTTTTCTGATATTTGTTGATGTATTCCTGCACCAATACTTGGGTGATTATTTCTAAATTGCCCCAATTTTTGCCAATGCACTAATGTTTGTTTGTTTTTTTCATCTGTTAAAAGCTCTTCCCAATTCATAAACGAGCGTAAAGTTGCATCGCCAACAGTCCCTTCTATAACTAAAGAACGAGCAGATTCATCTCCATAGTAAACTTGTGAGGTTCCGGGAGACAGTAACAATAATGTTCCTGCCAATAGTGATTTTTCTCTTTTTGCATCATAAGGCTGTCCATCATCATGAGAGCTGATATAGTTCATTGTTCCAAAACCTTTTAAATCATTTTGAAGCGTGTTAGAGTACAAATCAAATACGTCTTCTATCGTTTTTTGTTTGGCATCCCATTTAAATTGAAAATTAATCAAACTTTGAAATGCGCCATCAAAATAATTGACACTTTTATCTCCAAAATCATAATGCTGTCCTGAACCAATTCCATAACCATATACCTCTCCTACTAAATAAAAAGAGTTTTCATCTAATATATTTTTTGGATTGTCTTTTTTCCATTGATTAAAAGCGAAATCACATTCCTTTTTAAACTCTTGCCAAACAGTATCTTCTACGTGCTTAACAGTATCAACCCTGTACCCATCAATTCCGAATTCTGTAATATAATCTGTTAGCCATTTAATAATGTAAAATCTTGGTGCTCTCGGATAGCCTGTTCTTTCAAAAAATGCATCCAACTCGGCAACTTCATCATCATATCGGCCTTCTGATTTCCACTTTTCCACTAAATATGGTGGCAATTCAACTGCTTCATTGCTTTCCGTTTTTACATCAGGTAAATTTTTAACCAATGTACACGGAATTGTAGTTTCTGAATCTTTATACACACACTGTGGCGCTGTGCGCACCCAATCTGAAGGCCAAACAGGATCTTTATCTGTAACCGGACCAGTATGGTTGATAATGGCATCAAACAACACTCTTATACCCTGTTTATGCGCCAACTGCACCAACTCTTTCAAATCTTCTTTTGTCCCATAATTAGGTTCTATCTTTGTCCAATCCTTAGGCCAATACCCATGAAAAGCATAGGTTAACCCAGTTCCTTCATCAGTTCCTCCATGAATTTGCTCTACTACAGGCGTCATCCAAATAGCATTGATTCCCAGCTTTGTAAAATACCCTTCTTTTAGTTTTTTAATAATTCCTTTGATGTCTCCACCTTCAAAACCTCTTAACTTTCCCGCTTCTTTGGTTCTCTCAAAATTGACATCATTTGAAGTATCTCCATTATAAAAACGGTCTGTCAATAAGAAATACACGTTTGCTGCTTCCCAAACAAAAGGGCGTTTGTTGATTACCGTTTTTGACTCTTTAGAATCACAACTAGATAAAACAATAAGACTTATACATACTATTAAAATTTGCTTCATGTTTTTAAAATTGTATTGCTATTTTTTCATTATTTTTCGTGTGCCATGTTACTGAAATTGACAATTTATTTGTTTTTTCATCCCAAGTAAATGTAGCTTCTGTATCTGCTATAACTACTTTTGTTGGTTTTTGTTGAATGTTGTGAACTATCAACTGAATTTCTTTTTGATTCTTAGCATATTGAGTACCTGTTTTAGCAGAAAAGTTGACTACTAAAGATGTTTTATTGAATGTACTCTTAAATTGAAACAATTCATATTTCTCTTTTTCAAAAGCATTTGCGGTAATTCCATCATCTAAATAAAGTGCCCCTTTGCTCTTCACTACACTAGTGTCGTGGTAATAATGCAAAATGATTTCATTTGGATTAAAAGCAACTGTAGTTTGTATCACTTTTGTCATCGGAATAAAAGCACCTGCTCTTACATAGGTTGGAATATATTCTTGTACTGTTTGAATATTTTTAGTGTTCCCTCCTTCAATTTTCTCATCCGTATAAAAATCAAACCAGTTGCTTTTTTTCGGGAAATATACCTTTTGATATTTCTTTTTCGAAAAAGTAATTGGTGTAATTAAAAAATCATTCCCCCATAAATAAGTTTCTGAATTTGATTGCAATGCTATGTTTTTAGGTTCTTCAAAGAACAAAGGTCTCATTAATGGCGCTCCAGTTTGATTATTTTCAAAAGCCAGGGTATAATTATACGGCAATAATCTATATCGTAGTTCTATAGATTTTTTAGCCAAGGCTTTTGTTTTTGATTCTCTAAATATTGGTTCGCTCGGAACTTCTTCTTGTGCATGAGGTCTATAAACTGGCTGAAACACTCCATATTGCAACCAACGCGTATACAATTCATCATTTAAATTCGCTCCAGCAAATCCACCTAAATCAGAATGCATGTATCCCATTCCTTGCATTCCCATTTGTAGTGCAATTTCTGGTTGAGATTGTAATCCTCCAAAAGTTCTGTTCACATCTCCAGACCAAGGAATCATCCCGAATCTCTGAGAGCCTGAATACCCTGCTCGCATTAAAATAAATGGCCGTTCATTTGGAAATTCTTTTTGATATCCTTCAAACAACAACCTAGCCCAATCATGACCATAAATATTATGTACCTCATCTGCTGTTCCTGTAAAATGCTTTAAGGCTGATGGATGTACTTCTGGCTCTCCTAAATCTCCCCAGAAACCATCAACACCCAATGCTTTAATTTCTTTGTAAATATCCCAAAACCATTTTTTCCCTTTTGGATTATAGATATCTATCAACCCTGTATTTCCAAAGTAAAAATCAAAGGTAAATGGATTGCCAATACTATCTTTTGCCAGCACATCTTTTGCCACTGCTTCCTTCCATTTTTTTGAAGTTGTCAACACAAAAGGCTCCGTAATAAATATGGTTTTCACTCCTTTTTGTCTAAGGTTGGCTGTCATTTTTTTAACATCTGGGAACGAATCTTTAAAAACTTCTAAATTCCCCATGGTTCCTTGCAATTCTTTTCCAAACCAATACAAATCCAAAATTATAGCATCAACCGGGATCTTCTCCTTTCTAAATTTAGCAATGGTTTGCTCGGTTTCTTTTTGTGAATGGTATCCAAATCGACTTGAAAAATTACCCAACGCCCAACGAGGAGGCAATGGTTGCTTCCCTGTTAAATCTGTATAATTATCAATCAAATCCAACCACGAATCACCAACAATTATTTGATAGGTTTTTCTTCCAGAAATGGTTTCATAGGTTAATGTATTCTCTTTTTTACTGTCTAAATCTATATATCCAATAGGTGCATTGTCAAAATGAAGCAGGTATTTTTTTGAGGATAACACAATAGGCATTGTAAAATTCATCAATTTCGATTCCGTTTCATATCCATAATGTGCTTTATTGTACAGTTGTAATCGATTTCCTCTTCGATTCATTCCCAAAGCTCTAGCACCTCCACCATACAATACTTCATCAGAAGTCAAATTAAATTGTATGGTTTCAAATTCATCATTCTGTTGGTATCCATTTTTTTCAGAAATCACTTCTTTACCTTTATGCCAATACGAAATAGAAAAAGGAACTTTATTTACAACTACGGACAGGTCTTTTGTTTTAAACACAATCGACTGTTCGGTTTCTTTATAGGTGGTATTTGCAAAGGCTGATTGCAAAACTACTGCATGTGATGTAGTTGCCTGTTCCTTTTGCCCATTTGGAACAAACGTAGTTTCAGCAATTGTTGCTGTATAAAACTTAATAGCATAGCTTCCATCAGAAACTGTCAATTTTAATTGGTCATTCAATTTTTCTGAACTCACAAATGTTCTTTGTTTTAGCTCCTTTTGAAACAACCACAGCATTGATTCTTCAAAATTGGTTCTCCATAATTTTTCATTATGCCTTCCTTCTGGAACAACTTTAGATGTGACATTCTTTGGAGTAAAACCTTGGTTTTTTAAGGTTCTAACCATTGAATTCATATCCTTCACAGTCTTACTTATCTCATTATAGGCGGTATTACTCCCTTCTTTCCCTCCAGCTAAAAAATACATTCTGGTATCTTTTAATCCTCCATGCTTTTTAGAGAACTCTATAACTTCTGGTGCAAACCAAAATGCCGGCGAAAACACGCCTATTTTCCCAAAAATAAATGGATATTTTAATCCCGCATAATGTGAAATTAAGCCGCCCATAGAACTACCAATAATTGCTGTATTCCTTTTATCTTTTAATGTTTTATAATTAGAATCGATATAAGGTTTCAATGTTTTTACCAAGAAATCTAAATAATCATCCCCTTCTCCTCCTCCGTATGCATCATTCTTCCATGGAGAATATTCATCCAAGCGTTTAGAACCTCCGTTGTCAATTCCGACAACTATTACTTTAAAATTTTTATCTCTGTATAGTTTATTCAACGTTTCATCAACGCCCCATTCACCATAACTAGAAGTTTCAGTGTCAAAAATATTTTGAGCATCGTGCATATACACTACAGGATATGCCTCTTTAGACTTATGGTATCCAGGAGGTAAATACAACCTAACTGTACGCTTTCTATTTAAATTTGGAATCTCAAATTCTTTGGATAAAACAATGACATTTTTTGTTGCTGTAGATGATTTCTTATGACTTGTTAAATGACTCCAACCAGCAATTTGAAGACGTAAAGTATCTCTTGTTTTAGTATACGTATAGGACCGATTATCAATACTCGCTCCATCAATAGCACATTCTCCTGTTTTCCAAGAACCTTGCGTAAATTTAAATAGTATATTTTTAGAGAGGTCTTTGAATGTAATAGAATACCTATTGTCCTTTTTCTCTAATTGATATGCTTTTTTCCCACCTGACCAACTTTCAAAATCTCCTGAAATAAAAATTGAGGTATTTTCTGGGGTTCCTTTTGGCAACTCATCTACAATAATTGTTACTTGAGATGAAAGGTTGAACACAATAAACAGGACTACTACAGAAAGAATTCTCTTCATTTTAAAACTATTTTTTTGTCGTTAAAATCAGACTCCCTTTTTGTTGTAATTCTAGACTACCATTCCAAACAAAATCTTCTCCAGTAACAATGTTCTTTACTATTCTACCATTCAATCCAACTTCAGAAAATCTTTTTAAATCAATCGTAATAGGTTTCTCATTTTTATTAATAATATGTACAACTGTTTCACCTTCAACAATCCTAAACAACATATATACTCCATTGTTAGGAGCAAAATGGACCGTTTTTCCATTATGAATTGCTTTACTAGACTTGCGATAGTTCAATAGTTTTTTCAAATAAGATTGCATGCTTCTTTGTGTCTCTGACAATCCTTTTCCTGTAAAAGCATTTATCGCATCATCTTTCCAACCTCCCGGGAAATCTGTTCTAATTAATCCATGATCTCCAGGTTTTGCAAAATCGTCCATCAATATTTCTGTACCATAATACAATTGTAGAGTTCTAGGCAAACACAGCATATAGCTCAAGGCCATTTTTGTGTTTTCGACATCACCTTTTAGCTGCGTGTAAATTCTACTCATATCATGGTTGTCTGGGAAAATCATAATGTTCTTTGGAGTAGTGTATGCAAAATCATTTGCCAATCCTTCATACATTTTCACCAAACCTGTATCCCAAGATTCTTTTTCATTCAATGCGTTCACGATATTTGATTGCATTGGGAAATCCATTGTCGAAGTCAAATTAGATTGATATCCATCTTTATTCTTTGCTCCTTTTTGCCAATAGGCAACTAATAACGGATTGTAACTCCATTCTTCACCTACAATGCTAAAGTTAGGATATTCATTCATAATTGCCCCTGCCCAATTCGACATAAACTCTTTGTCTGGATATGGGTATGTGTCTTGTCTAATTCCACCCAACTCTAAGGTTTCAATCCACCAAATACTATTTTGAGTAATGTAAGTTCCCATAAAAGAATTTCGCTGATTTAAATCTGGCATCGATTCTACAAACCAACCATCTCCCATTTCTCTTTTATCTATTTTAGAAGCATATGTATCTTGATTGCTGGTTCTTCTATGGTTTGATGTTTTTGTCTTTTTCCAAGTCCAGGTTTCTCTATTTTCTTCATAATTATCTTGATCGTTTACCCAGTTTTTAAAAGGCAAATCTTTCATCCACCAATGTTCCAATCCACAATGATTAGCAACTTGATCCATGATTAATTTCATTCCTTTTCCTGACATTTTTTGCGCCAACTCTTTGTAATCATCTATATTCCCAAACCTTGGATCTACCTGATAAAAATCGGTCATTGCATATCCGTGATAAGAACCTTGTTTCATATCATTTGTTAACAAAGGACTTGGCCAAATTGCCGTAAACCCTAAATCAAAAATATAATCAAGGTTATTTGTAATTCCTTTAATATCTCCACCATGACGTCTGTAATCATGCTTTCTATTTACTTCTTGCTCCAACAATCCATTAATTTGATCATTTGAGGTATTTCCATTCGCAAAACGATCTGGAGTAATTAAATAAACAGCATCAGAACTATTGAATCCTATATAACTTTTAGCAGATTTTTTTCTTGCTTTTAATTGATATGTATGTGTTTTCTTTTCTCCATTTTCAAAAGTAAAAACAATGTTAAACTTCCCAGGTTTAGTTTCTTTGGAGATTAACAAGTTCAGAAATAAATAATTTGGACTATCCGCTTTTGAAACACTATCAATAGTAACTCCTTTATAAGAAACATGAGGCACAGCTTTCCTAATTTCAGGGGATTTTACCAAAAGCTGTAACTTCATATTTTTAAAACCAACCCACCAATTTGGTGGCTCAACTCTTTCTATTTCAAACATTTCTTTTACACTACCATTTTCTGCTATATCAGCATTCGGTTGATTCGTTTCTTTACACGAAATAAAGAACAACACTAAACTTAAAGATAAAAAGAAACTGTTTTTTTTCATTGTAAAAGATGTTTTAAGCACCATTATATGGTTACCAAGTTTTTTGAATTTATGCCCACTAATTTATCATTCACTAAAATGGATAGTTTTTCTCCTTGAACTAGTTCAAAACTAGTTTCATTTTGAGTTACATTCACTTTTATAACCTGATTTCTAAAATTCACTTTAAACGAATAGCTTTTCCATTGAGATGGAATTCTAGTCTCAAATGAAATCATATTCTTTTTAATCCTCATTCCACCAAAACCTTCAACAATACTCATCCAAGTACCAGCCATTGATGTAATGTGCAATCCTTCTTCTACTTCATGATTGTAATCATCTAAGTCTAAACGAGAAGTACGTAAATAGAATGTGTAAGCCTGCTCCATTCTATCTAATTTTGCTGCCTGAATACTATGAACACACGGAGACAGTGAACTTTCATGAACCGTATAAGGCTCGTAAAAATCGAAATGTTTTTTCAATTCCTCCGCAGTAAAGTCATCTTCAAAAAAGTAAAATCCTTGCAGCACATCGGCTTGCTTAATATATGGAGAACGTAAAATTCGATCCCAAGACCATTTTTGATTAATTGGCCTGTGTTCTTTTGCCAAATTTTCTACCGCAACAAGTTCCTTGTCTAAAAACCCTTCTTGTTGCAAATATACTTGGTGTTCATTAGAATACGGATAATACATATTATCTGCAACAGTTTTCCATTTTTCTAATTCTTCTGGAGTAATATTCGTTTTTTTAGAAATACGTCCATAATCAGAAGTAAAACCCGACTTCACTTTCTCTAAATTTTCTAAGGCATATTTTATACACCACTGTGCTATATAATTGGTATACCAGTTGTTATTTACATTATTCTCATACTCGTTTGGCCCAGTTACGCCCAAAATCACATATTTCTTTTTTGCTTCAGAATAGGTTGCTCTTTGCTGCCAAAAACGCGCAATACCTATCAATACTTCCAACCCTTTTTCTGGAATATAAGAATAATCGCCTGTAAATCGATGGTAGTTATAAATTGCAAATGCAATAGCACCATTTCTATGGATTTCTTCAAAAGTAATTTCCCATTCGTTATGGCATTCTTCACCATTCATAGTTACCATTGGATACAATGCTGCTCCATTGGTAAACCCTAATTTTTCTGCATTCTCAATAGCTCTATCTAGTTGATTGTATCTATAGGTTAATAGATTTCTAGCAACCTCTTGATTTTTGGTTGCCATATAAAACGGAATACAATAGGCTTCTGTGTCCCAATAGGTACTCCCACCATATTTTTCTCCAGTAAATCCCTTAGGTCCAATATTTAAAGCTGAGTCTTTTCCTAGATAGGTTTGATTCAACTGAAAAATATTAAAACGGATTCCTTGTTGTGCCTTTACATCACCTTCAATAGTAATGTCTGCCATATCCCAAATTGTTGCCCACGCTTCTTTTTGCTCTTCTAACAATACGTTGAACCCTTTTTTTGTAGCAACAGCTAAAGCTTCTTTAGCTACAGCAACCAATTGATTCTTATTGTGATTTCTATCAACAACATACCCTCCAAATTTATGAATGGTGTAAGTTTCATGTTGTTTAATCTCTGCTGAATAGCTAAAACTTATGTTGGTTTCTGACTGATTTGTTTCTGTAATCGCTTCTTTGGTTTCTCCATTAACAAAACATTCAGATTGCATAAAAGTACAGGTATGAAAGTTTGTTTTCATCGTATGCGCTTCAATAAATGCTTGATTATTCTCTTTTGAAACATTTTGCGTGTTCCAAAAAGCATCATCCCAATTGGTATCTTCATTTGTAATTCCGCTATCCAAATAAGGCTGGAAAATAATTTTCGCGTCATTATTTATTGGTGTCACTTGGTATTCAATGGCACCTAGCTCGTCATGAGATAAGCTTAAAAATCGTTTGGCAGCTACTTTTATAGTACTCTTATTTGGCAATGTTGCAGTAAAACTACGAGACAACCAACCTTCTTTCATATTTAGTTCTCTCTTATAATCTAGAATGTCAGTACAGGTATTTAAATCTAACGCTTCACCATTTACATGAACATTAATTCCAATCCAACTTGGCGCATTCAGTACTTTTGCAAAATATTCTGGATATCCATTTTTCCACCAACCCACTCTTGTTTTATCAGGATAATAGACACCTGCTATATAACTTCCTTGAAACGTTTCTGCTGAATACGTTTCTTCAAAATTAGCGCGTTGTCCCATGGCTCCATTTCCAATACTAAACAAGCTTTCTGAAGATTTCACTCGACTTTCATCAAATCCTTCTTCTATAATCGACCAATTGTCGGGTTTTATATAATTTTGATTCATTCTTCTATCTCTTTTTGTCATTGCAAAGAATAAAATGAGGTGGCTATCTTTTGAAAAGATTCCTTCACTTCATTTGGAATGACATTTACTTTTATTCTTTAATTAACTCTTTAATAAAACTGATTTCTATTTCTGTAAAATCATTGAAAATATAATCCGCTTCATGTAAAACAGCTGCATCTCCAATTCCAATAGAAATCATGTTTGCTGTATTTGCTGCTTGAATTCCGGCCACCGAATCTTCAAAAACAATACAGTTGTTTGTCTGTATATTTAACTCTTTGGCTGCGTTTAAAAACACTTCAGGGTTAGGTTTCCCTTTGGTCACATCGTTTCCGTCAACAATTACCTCAAACTGAGGCTTAAGGTTTACTTTTTCAAGAATCATACGTGCGTTCTTACTTGCAGATCCCAAAGCTATCCCTTGTTTTTCTTCGGATAAAAAATCTAAAACCTTACACACATCTGGTAAAATTTCTTGTGTATCCATTTTATCTATATGACTTAAGTAGTCATCATTTTTTTGTTGCATTAGATTGGTGAATTGATTTTCTGAAATCTCTTTACCTCCCCATTTTAAAATTTTCTCTAAAGATTTCACTCTACTCACTCCCTTTAATTGTTCGTTTTGTAATTCTGTAAAATCTATATCTATACTCTTAGCAAGATTTTTCCATGCTATAAAATGATATTTGGCAGTATCAACTATAACACCATCCAAATCAAATATGAATCCTTTTCTATTCATCTATTCGTTATTTTCTGTATATGTAATTGCATTTTTATCTGTTATAAATAAATTACACAGACCTGCAATAATTAAACTTAAACCTGCAACTGTCATTGCATTAATTGGTTTTTCTCCTAGTAATCCTGACACAAATGTGATTCCGCCCAAAGCCGCTATAATTTGAGGTATTACAATAAACATATTGAAGACACCCATAATAACCCCCATTTTTTTTGGATCTACAGAGCTAGATAACATGGCATAGGGCATTGATAAAATACTTCCCCAAGAGAAACCTATCAAGGCAAATGAAAACACTAAGTATTCTGGAGATGGGATAAAATACATTGATATAAAACCGAAACCACCTAAAACTAAAGAGCCCAAATGCACAAACTTTCTATTAATTCTTCTTTTTGCTGTATACAAAACAAGAATCAAAGCAAAAGCCATTGAAGACAAACCATAGATTCCCATATAGGTACCTACTTCATTTGATGATTTCTGAAAAGCTGTATTTGCGATATCGAATGCTTCTTTTTGTGCGGCGATAGCCATATCAAAATTAGCTTCTATTGGTGCTGGAGTATGAAAAACATGCTCTGTTAATGCAGGGTTTGCTAAGCTCCACATAGTAAAAAAGGCGAACCAACTAAAAAACTGAACCAAACCTAATTTCTTCATGATGCTTGGCATGTTTCTAATATTGTTTAAAATATCAGGAATGAATTGATTCTTTTTTGCTTTTTCTTTTTCAAATTCCTCTAGATCTTCTGGCGGATATTCTGTTGTGGTAAAAACAGTATATAAAATACTTACTAAAAACACAAAGGCACCAATACTAAAGGCTACTTTCACAGACATTGGAATTACACCAGACTCTGCTGCATCACTCACTCCAAATTGAGAAACCATCCACGGCAAACTACTAGCAATCCAAGTACCAACTCCAATAATTAATGTCTGAATAACAAAACCATAAGAACGTTGAGAGTTAGGCAATTTATCAGCTACCAATGCTCTAAAAGGCTCCATTGAAATATTTATAGAAGCATCTAAAATCCATAAAAAACCTGCAGCAATCCAAAGCGTAGGAGAATGAGGCATTATTAACAATGCTAATGAACTCAAAATGGCACCAATTAGAAAATACGGCCTACGTCTTCCCCATCTTGGACTCCAAGTTCTATCACTCATATAACCAATAATGGGTTGTACAATTAAACCTGTTAATGGAGCGGCAACCCAAAGAATCGGGATGTCATCAATTTCTGCTCCAAGAGTTTGAAAAATTCGAGACATGAAACCACCAGTTAAGGCCATTCCAAATTGGATTCCTAAAAACCCAAAACTCATGTTCCAGATCTCTAAAAAACTTAGCTTTTGCTTATTCATTATCGTATATTATAATTAATACTACGATAAGTTTTTACAACTTATCAATACATTTAAAGTGTGAAATGTAAAACTATTGATAAGCTTAATTAGGCGGTAAATATATAATTTTTTATTTATACTTATAAAAAATATTTA
>MAAC01019418.1_pt1 | contig 24976 bp, 19 predicted proteins | sample 1115981 | NCBI WGS metagenome assembly MAAC01 (sample SAMN04961126, study PRJNA320927) | seawater metagenome | isolation source: sample BD02T64 sea water enriched with oil for 64 days | place: USA:Gulf of Mexico | collected 2013-07-27
TCGCCGTTGATCTTCACAAAAACCTCGTACAGATGCCGAGACCAGTTCGAGTGTACATCCATCCGACTGACACGCTTCTTGCGGACCTCGACGGCAAATAACAGGCCAGATCTGTTCCATCAGAACCGCACAGTTTCATGGGTGATTTCGATCCTGCGCTCATGCAGCAAATCCTCCACATTCCGGAGCGGCAGTGGGAACCGGACGTGCGACATCACCGCAAGGTGGATTATCTCGGGACTCGTCTTGAAATTGCGGAATAGATTGAGTTTGGTCATAGCTGGACGCAAAGGGACCAACCTGCCCGCCTCGACCAGCTTTGATCTGATAGAACCAATCGTTTAACAGCCCAGCCCCAATCGTATCAGCTTCGAATACGTTGACCATCCTCAGAGAATAGATAAACGTCGTCATCATTGAATGAAAGGCTGACAGTTGATCCGATCGTATATTTGTGTTGCCCCATTAGGCGCACAGTGATCAGATTTGAATCTTCAATGCGGATATATACGTTGGTATCGGCTCCCAATTGTTCCAAGTGGCTAATCTCACCAGAAAGCACTCCGGTATCCGCCAGTGTGATGTTTTCAGGGCGAATTCCAGCTGTTTTCGCGTCTGTCGCTCCAAGCAATGTTGCATCGAAAAAATTCATGCTTGGTGAGCCGAGAAAACCTGCAACAAAAAGGTTGTCGGGATTGTTGTAAAGTTCCATTGGGGCACCAATCTGCTCTACGCGACCATCTCGAAGCACAACAATCTTATCAGCTAGCGTCATCGCTTCTGTTTGATCATGTGTAACATAAACCATACTGGCTTCGAGCTCCCGATGCAGACGGGCAATCTCTAGGCGGGTGTTGACACGCAGTGCTGCGTCTAGGTTCGACAGTGGTTCATCAAACAGGAATAACTCTGGTTTTCGAACAATCGAACGACCAATTGCAACACGCTGGCGCTGACCGCCTGAAAGTTCGGCAGGGCGTCTGTCCAAATAGTCTTCGAGTCCGAGCATGTCAGTCGCGAATTTAACTCTTTCCTTGATATAGTCAGCTGGCTGCTTCGCTTGCTTTAACCCCAAGCTTAAATTGTTTCGTACAGTTAGATGCGGATAGAGCGCATATGACTGAAAAACCATAGAAATCCCGCGATCAGAGGGGGGCAAATCGTTTACACGTTTACCTCCAATTTCCACTTCACCGGCGGTAGCGTCTTCTAAGCCTGCTATGATCCGAAGCAAGGTGGATTTTCCGCAACCCGATGGGCCGATAAAAATCACAAACTCACCGTCTTCGACCTCTAACGAGATATCTTTCAAAACTTCGACGGAGCCGAAGGACTTACAAACGTTTTTCAGGTTAAGAGAACCCATGGTATTTCTCCTGTTAGAGATCGATGGTTTTACCGGTGCGGATACTTTCATCCGCTGCCAGACATATACGTAGGGATTGCACTGCGTCAGACATATGCCGCGTTAGATCCGTCTTATTGGCGATTGAATTGAGAACAAATGCTTGCTCGAAGTCGCAAAGTTGTTGGTGTCCGGGTTCATGCGGTAGGTCGATAATTTGATCTAAATTTGCAAATCCACCATCGGCGCTGGTGGCAGCGGGATGGACGCGCAATGCGCCTACCTTGGTATGGCTGTCAATATTGGCCGATCCACCCTTTTCAGAAGCCACAATTGAGACAGCGCCATTCGGTGATATGATGTCTTTAACAAAATAGGCGGTTTCAGAAACCATCGGTCCCCATGCGGCCTCGTACCAGCCGACGGAGCCGTCATCAAACAGCACTTGAAAATGACCGTAGTTATACATTTCCGGGTCAATTTCATCGCTAAGCCGAACCCCCATCCCACGGACTTGAACCGGTTTGGCGTCGGTAATTTGGCACATTACATCAACGTAATGCACACCGCAGTCGACAATTGGTGAGGTTGTCTTCATTATGTTTTTATGGGTCTTCCACGTGTCGCCACTGGATTGTTGATTGAGGTTCAAGCGAAACACATATGGCCCGCCGAGATTACGCGCCTCAGCAATCAGGCGCTTCCAGCTAGGGTGATGGCGCAGGATATAGCCAACGACAAGTTGCCGGTCTGTCTCAATCGCTTTAGCAACAACCCGCTCGGCGTCCGCGACATTGGTTGCCAGCGGTTTTTCGACAAACACATGGGCACCAGCTTCCATAGCCGCAATCGCGTATTCCGCGTGACTATCTGAATATGTGCACACAGCAACAAGGTCCGGTTTAGTCGCGGCCAACGCCTCGTAAAACTCTTCGAATACTGGATACACATTTAGCTCGGCAGGCATTTCGAGGGCAGACCTGTTCATCAGGCCTACAACCTCAAATTCAGGATTGTCATGGTAGGCCAGTGCATGACTGCGCCCCATATTTCCCAACCCACAGATCAGAACGCGGACACTCATTTTACCGCTCCTGCCGTGATACCGCGGATAAGTTGGCGCGAGAAGATAATGTACAGAAGTAGTACAGGAAGGATCGCCATCGACAATGCCGAAAGGACAGCATTCCAGTCCGTAACGAACTGCCCGATAAACACTTGGCTACCAAGTGTCAGAGTTTTGGTTTCCTCGGCGGGAGCCAAGATAAGTGGGAACCAAAGGTCGTTCCATATCGGAATCATGTTAAACACAGCAACCGTAGCCATTGCGGGGCGCACAAGTGGCAAAACGAGCACAAAGAAAATCCGATACTCCGAAAGCCCATCAATGCGGCCTGCATTCTTTAGGTCGTCCGATACCTGCCGCATGAATTCCGACAAGATAAAGACTGCCAACGGAAGCCCTTGTGCTGTGTAGACGAGGATCAGGGCGGTCAGTGTATTTACCAAACCACTTGCGACCATCATTTGAAGGATCGCAACGGTGCCGATACGTATGGGGATCATAATCCCGAGCGCCAGGTACAACCCCATCAGTGTGTTTCCTTTGAACCGGTACTCGGCCAATGCAAAGGCAGCCATTGCGCCGAATAAAAGCACCAATGTTAGCGACACTACCGTAACAATCATCGAGTTCTGGAAATACAGAAGGAAATCCCCCTGCTTTATCACCGTTTGATACCCGATAAGGCTGAAACTATCCGCATCAGGCAAAGACAGCGGCTGCCGAAAAATTGCCTTACGGGTTTTGAAACTGTTAATCAGGATCACGAAGACTGGAAACAGAGCGATCAAAGTATAAGTTATCAGTACCGCATGTGCTGCAATAGTGTTGGTCCAGTTGCGTCTTGCCTTGTTCATGGGAGGTCTCCTTTAGAACTGGTAGCGACGCAAGCGCGTCTGGATGCCGAAAAGATAAATACAGACGCCGATTAGAATGACGCCGAACATGCCGGTTGCGATGGCGGAGCCCATATACGGATCGCCGAGCTGCAACTGGAAACCGAAGAACGTGCGGTAAAGGAACGTTCCGAGAATATCTGTCGAGTAGTCCGGCCCAGCAAGTGCGCCTTGGGCTGCGTAGATTAAGTCAAACGCATTAAAGTTGGCTACAAACGTTAGGATCGAAATGATGCCGATAGAAGGAAGAATTAGTGGAAGCTTAATCTTCCAGAACGCGGACATACCTTTAATCCCATCACATTCGGCGGCCTCAAGCACTTCGTCAGGGATCGACAAAAGCGAAGCATAAATCAGCATCATCGGAATGCCTACAAATTGCCAAACAGAAACGAGTGCAAGTGTTGTTAACGCATATTCTTCTTTCCCCAACCAGGGCTCGAACAGGCTTTTTAGACCAACGGCATCCAACATCGATGGGGCGATGCCCCAAATGGGACTTAAGATAAGTTTCCACGCGAAGCCAACAATCACGAAGGACAGGATCGTCGGGATGAATATAGCTGTCCGGTAGAAGGCGCTAAAACGCAGTCCCGGATGACTAAGAATAGCTGCAAGCGCAACCCCGATCGGATTTTGCACAAGCATATGAATTAGGAAAAACCAACCATTGTTCTTAAGCGCATTCCAGAATTGGTCGGACCAGGCTGGATTTCCAAAAAGAGTTCGGAAATTATCAATACCGGCAAAAATCTGATTTTGGCCGTCAGCGATATAAAGGGACTGCTTCAGCGTCGAAAACAATGGAATGATCATAATCGCCGTGTAAACAATCACTGCAGGGGCGAGAAAGACAGCTATGTGCCAGCGTTTCTTCGTTCGATTTAAAGCTTGATCGCTCATACTGAAATTCCCCTTATCCATGGTATTATCGGGGCGGCGATCACCGCCCCGAATTCTTCAATATCACTGTTGAGGCGCGTACCAGCTGGCCAGACCTTCTTGCAGTCGGGCTCCCGCGGCTTCAGGTGTTTCCGCACCTTTGATTACGGCCACAGAAGCGTTCCATGTGTCATTTTCAAGGTTTGGAGTTCCACGCGACAGGATCTGGTATGTCGAACGAATGGATGAGCTACACTTTCCACGCCAGCTTACAAATTCCTGAGCCAGCGGATCTTCCATCGCAACGTCATGATTAGATAGAGAGAAAAAGCCTGGCAACGCGTTTGCGTAAATGGATGCAAATTCTGCAGAACCCATCCAGTTGAGGAATGCAGTTGCCTCAGCGCTATGCTCAGAAGCGGTATTCAAGCCCATCGCGATATCAGCATGATCCGAGATGTAGCACTCGTCTCCGGCGTTTTGCACAGGTGGATTAAATGCACCCATTTCAAAATCTGCTAGGCCATTAAATCCTGTAATTTCCCAAGAACCGGCTGGATAAATTGCAGCGCGTCCAAGCGTAAACAGGTTTTGGCTGTCAGGATATGTCTGAGCTTCGTAACCGTCACCCAGATACTCACCCCACTTCGCCAACTGGCGGTAAGGAGCAACCCAACCCTCATCTGTCAGACTTTGTTCACCAGCGATAAGCGCCAATCGGCCCTCTTCACCTTTCCAGTAGTTTGGACCAATATTGTTATAGCCCATTGTTGCGGCTTCCCACTGGTCGTTCGTACCCATTGCCATCGGGAGGTAGTTACCGTCAGCCTTGATCGCATCAAGTGCGGCAAAGAACTCGGCTTCTGTTTCAGGAATTTCGACACCAACTTCTTCAAACGCTTCTTTATTATAGATAAAGCCGTGGATAACCGATGCCATTGGTACACAGAAAGTGACGGAGGCATCGTCGGTGCTCCATCCCGACCTTGCAACAGCACTAAAGTTGGCCATGCCCTCGATATTTGTTAGATCAGCAAGTTGGCCTTTATCATAAAGTGCCAGTGAACCGTCAAATGGCCGACATGTAATCAGGTCACCTGCCGAGCCAGCATCTAGCTTGGAGTTCAGAACCGCGTTGTACTCTGCAGGAGCTGAGGGCGTGAAATTGACCTTGATGCCCGGGTGAGTTGCCTCGAACGCCGGAATGATGCTGTCTTGCCAAATAGTAAGATCATCGTTGCGCCAGCTTTCAATCGAGATGGTTACATCTTGAGCGAACGCCATTCCGGCGGTGCTAAGCAGTGTGCTCGCCAGCAAAACGCCGGCAATTCTATTCGACTTCATAGTATTTCTCCCGATTGTTGCGCTTATGCGCGTTATATTCCCGAGTATTCAGCCCGGAATTTTCATGGATAGGGCAATTCGCAGATTCTGATCTGCCCTATCCAAATACCCTTGCGCTTCAGCGTTATTTTTGGCCCCTGAAGCTAAAAGAACAGCCAATTTGACGTTTCCGTCAGCCTGTCCGATTTTCTCTTTTGCGACTTCGTCAGTGCATTTGGTCAAAGCCACCACAATATTTTCTGCACGTTTGAAGAGCTTTTCGTTGTTTGCGACGACGCTAACCATTAGCCCGTCCATAACATGGCCGAGTTTAATGCCCATAAGACTGGACATCATGTTTAGCGCAATTTTTTGTGCTGTTGCCGCGCCCAAGCGCGTCGATCCAGCTATAACTTCAGGTGGCGTTGGCAAAAGAACGGAGACGTCACTATCCGCAAGCAATGGCGTGTTTTTGTTATTGCTTATTCCTATGGTCGAAGCCCCTAATTTCCGCGCGACTTCCATAACAGTGACGGGATAGGGAGTGCTTCCGCTCGCAGACAGGCAAATGACACAGTCGTTCGCCCCTATCTCTTGAGCGTCAGATATCGCAACATCGACATTATCTTCAACGTCGCCAGTCAGGCCGACCATATCATTCAAATCGCCCGCTCTAAGAATGGTTATCCGGTCGACAGGAATTCCAAATGTTGGTGCGAGCTCCAAACCATCGGTCATACCAATCATACCGGAACTACCTGCTGCGGCATAAACTAGGTTACCACCGGAACGGATCGCTTGCGCCATAAGTTCTGCGCCACTTTCCAAATCAGGAATTGCAGTTCGAACAGCTTTCGCCGCCGCGACCTGACCATCAAGAAGAATCCCCAGCACGTCACCACTATCAAGACAGTCCAGACCAATACCTCTGTCATGAACCGTTTCTGTTTGATGTTTAGACATACAACCCTCTTCTTACATTCATTCGTGACAAATATAATGCCAAGTTAATACCACATGTCTACATATTTTTTCAAAAATCTGTAAAATTTCTACATATAAGCTGCAATCAATTGATATTATTGATACTTTTGACCCCACCTCAACGATGCTTTTTTTGAAAGTTTTGCTTTCATTAAAACTATAGGTATTGTAAAGGTATTACATGACGCAATCACAGCAAAGATATATTGTGGGACTAGACGGAGGCGGCACCGGGTGTCGTGCCGTTGTTTCTGATCATGCGGGAACAATTATCGGACGCGGCAATGGCCCCGCCGCGAATATCGCCACGAACTTTCAAGGAACATTGGAAAGCATTCTAATTGCGACACGCACAGCCTACGCCACAGCAAACCTCCCAATCGAGCAAATGAAGAACGACGTTGCAGTGCTTGGTCTTGCCGGATCAAGAGTAGGTGACCTTTCCGGACGGCTCGAAAAAACTCTGCCGTTTTTTCGCAGTAAAGTTGTTAATGACAGAGATACGACAGTTCAGGGTGCGTTAGAAGATGCCGATGGATCCGTTGCCGTGATAGGTACAGGTTCGTTCTTTGTTGGCCGCCACGGTGAAAACACGGTATCGATCGGCGGCTGGGGGTTTCACTTAGCTGATGACGGCAGCGGCGCACGCATGGGTCAGGAATTACTTCGGCGTACTGTTTTAGCATATGATGGGCTAGCGTCTCACAGCGACTTATCGCGCGCGATTTTGGTTGAGTTTGGTGGAAGTCCCGACGGAATCGTGGAGTTTGCGCTTCAGGCTGACCCACGTGACTATGGGGAATTCGCCCCGCGCATTATCGAAGGTGTTCGCGCCGGAGACATTATTGCACACGAAATTTTCGAGAGCGCGAAAGCTTGCGTACAACACGCACTGGACACAATTGGTGTTGGCAATGGAGGATCGCTTTGTCTCCTCGGAGGCCTCGGACCAATATATCAAGAGTTTCTCGATTCCGCCTACCAAGCATATTGCACGCCCCCAAAAGGTAATGCACTAGACGGTGCGATCGAACTTGCGCGGCGCGAGTTCGCATCCCAACTTGGAGACGAAGTATGAACGTGAACGATATATTTGACACAACGACTTGGCTCTCTACGGTTGGTGGGCCACGCTATATTCAGCTTCAACACCGTATCGAAAAAGCTATCGAGAATGGACAATTGCCGCCAGCTTCACCGCTGCCACCCGAACGTGAAATAGCAGCCATGACCGGCCTTTCACGGGTTACCGTTCGAAAAGCGATAGAACCCATGGTCGAAAAGGGTCTCATTGTTCAGCGCCGGGGCTCCGGATCTTTCGTTGCCGCAAGCGTTGGACGAGTTGAACAGTCCCTCTCGCGTTTGACATCCTTTACCGAAGATATGGCGCGCCGCGGAATGAATTATACTTCTATCTGGCTTGAGCGCGGTCTGTTTATGCCGTCGCCGAAAGAGGTATTGGCGCTAGGCCTCCGAGCTGACGACTCTGTCTCACGAATTGCGCGTCTCCGCAGTGTTGATGGCGTACCGCTGGCTGTTGAACGTGCCTCGCTGTCCACTGAAATTTTACCAAACCCAATGCTCTTAGAATCCTCTCTTTACGAAGCTCTGGAGAAAAGCGGCAATCGACCTGTACGGGCCATCCAACGCATTTCAGCAGCAAACCTTGGGGCCAAGGACGCTGAACTTCTGAATGTTGAAGAAGGGGCTGCGGGTTTGAACATTGAACGCACCTCCTATTTGTCTTCTGGGCGAGTGGTCGAGTTCACACAATCCATCTATCGCGGTGACAAATACGATTTTGTTGCAGAACTACAAATCTCTGGCTGACTGGAGCAACTATCGATGGCTACAAATTCTACATTCATGCGCAGAGAAATCCTCGAGATTCCGGATGCGACCGAAAAACTTTTACGTGACGGCCGGGTTGCGATCGAAACAGCTGCGAAAGACTTGCGTGCGCAAAACCCAGCATTCATATCGACGGTGGCAAGGGGATCGTCAGATCATGCCGCCACATTTTTGAAATATGCATGCGAGTTAACGCTTGGGCTTCCGGTGGCCTCGCTTGGGCCATCTGTTGCATCGATATTTGACGCTCAACTTCGACTTGACGGTAGCGCTTGCATCGCGATCTCGCAATCTGGAAAGAGCCCGGACATCGTTAGAATGGCACAATCAGCCACCCAACAAAGCGCAAAGTCGATTGCGATAACAAATGAAACTTCGTCGAATTTGGCTGCGGTTTGCAATCATACTCTTAATATCAATGCAGGAGTTGAAACCAGCGTCGCAGCAACCAAGACTTTTGTAACATCGGCTGTTGCGGGTCTCGCACTCGTTGCGCATTGGAAACAGGATGATGCGTTGATTGCTGCTGTAGATGCACTACCTCGCCACCTCGAAAAGGCCACAGAATTCGATTGGCCGGAGTTACGCGCCAGTCTTGCAAATCAGAGTTCTTTATACGTACTTGGCCGTGGTCCGTCGCTTGCGATGTCGAATGAAGCGGCCCTGAAGTTCAAAGAAACATGCCAGATACACGCAGAGTCCTATTCTTCTGCCGAAGTATTGCACGGGCCAGTTTCAATTGTTGAGCCTGGGTATCCAATATTGGCACTTGCCTCTCGGGATGCTGCAGAAGCCTCAATCAATTCCGTCGCAGACAAGTTGGCCGGTCAGGGTGCATCTGTTTTTATTACGTCGGACAAAGCAACAAACGCAAATCAACTTGGTTTTGCATCAACCGATCACCCGCTGACTGATCCAATTGCTTTGATCGTATCTTTTTACGCATTCATTGAAAAACTGGCCGCTGATCGCGGCATCAATCCAGACACTCCGCGCAACCTCAAAAAGGTGACAGAGACAGTATGAACAACGCGAAAAAGGCATATTTTGGATGTGACATATTTGATGGACAGACACGGCATAAAAAATCCGTGTTGTTGATCAACGGCGAACGCGTTGCCGGCATTCAATCAGAAGAAGATGTGCCGTCTGAATACACCATTGTACAATTAGACGGTGGTTTGATTACTCCTGGGTTTATCGATCTGCAGGTCAACGGCGGCGGCGGCGCTATGTTCAACGACGAGCCGAGCGTCGAAGTACTACGCACAATCTGCGAAGCACATTTACCATTTGGCACGACATCGCTGTTGCCAACACTAATCACAGATACACCCGAAAAAACGACCGAGGCGATTAACGCGATTCACACTGCGATGGAGGCAGGGGTCGGAGGGGTTGTCGGTTTACACTTGGAAGGCCCACATCTTTCGCTTGCCCGCAAAGGTGCACATGATCCAAGATTAATCCGCTTGATGAGTGAGAAGGATTGCAGTCAATTGATATTGGCTGCAGGTAGTCTCAGCAGTCTGCTTTTGACTGTGGCTCCTGAATCAGTCGCAATGTCGCAAATATCCGACTTAGCCACTGCCGGTGCGATCGTCTCACTTGGGCATACCGATACCGACTATTCTAACGCACGAGCCGCCGTTGAGAGTGGCGCGACTTGTGTCACACACCTATTTAACGCCATGAGCCAACTCGGCAATCGCGAACCGGGTGTTGTCGGCGCGGCCCTCGACGCTGGCCAGCTATTTGCAGGTTTGATTGCCGACGGGTTCCATGTTGATCCCGCGACGATTGCAGTCGCACTTCGCGCCAAGCGCAAACCTGGGCGTATTTTTCTTGTGACAGATGCGATGTCTACCATTGGCACGGAACAAACGAGTTTCACGCTTAACGGGCGACACATAAGGCGAGAGGGAGGACGTCTAACACTTCCTGATGGAACCCTCGCCGGTGCCGACCTTGACATGATATCCGCCGTACGCTTCATGGTTCAAAAAGTCGGCCTAGACGTCGAGGAAGCAATACGAATGGCAACGCTTTATCCAGCGCAGGTTCTAAATCGCGAGAACGAAATTGGTCAACTTATCGAGGGATCCCGAGCCGACTTCCTTCTATTGAATACGCAGCTTAATGTGGATGCGGTTTGGCGCACTGGCAGTCAGATCTGAACAAATATACGAAACAAACGATCCTAGAATTTCCCTACGGAACCTTCAAGCTCTGCTGTCCGTACTAATTCAAACTTGTCTCTGATAGGACAATATCGCTGCCTTTTCTTCATGCCGAGTTGGCGCCAACTGCCTACGAAATTAAGCAACGACAAATGAATGAAGTGGGTGTCTATTGGCTGTCCGTCGTCAGTTTTTTGGAACCAATGGCTGCTTGTGCGTGGTTCGTCTGGTTGGTTTGATTGTGCAGTGCGTTATCTGTGATGCAAGCGGCGCGTTTCGAGCATCCTGCGTTTGATCCTTTCTCTTTGCTGTAGAACGGCTTTGTCGCGCCCGAAGTAAACGTCGACGGGTGTGACGTTGTTCGGGCTCTCGTGATAGCGACGATGGTTGTAGTGATCGACGAATGCCTCGATCTGGGCTTCCGGATCACCTGGCAGAAAGTAGTTCTCGAGCAGGATACGGTTCTTCAGAGTCTAGTGCCAACGTTCGACTTTGCCTTGAGTTTGGGGATGGTACGACGCACCTCAGCTATGCTTCATGTACTTGATCACAATCTGATGCTTCTAAAGCCAAATCCAACGCATCCGCCACATCTTGGGTTCTCAGGTTCGTGCAGAGTTTCCATGAAATGATGTAGCGGCTGTAATCGTCCAAGATCGTGCTGGGATAGAAGCAGCCCTACCCGATGATCTTGAGGTAGTTGAAGTCAGTCTGCCAAAGCTGGTTGATCGCAGTTGTATTGTCTGAGAACTCACTGGCGGCCTTGATCACGATGAAGGCCGGGCACTCATTCAGCGGCGTATCCTTCATCAGTCAGGTGCTGACCAATGGTGATCCGGTCAGGAAGCTACAGAACCACCAGCGGGCGCCCAAAATAATCAGTCTCGCCTGAATCTTCAATGCCCAGACCGAACGCAGTGAGCCCGGTCCGATGTCATATTGGTCTCTTAGAACATCGCCAAGAGGCGGGCTGGTCCACCTGAACCACCTCTGTGGGTTGGCGCACCAACAAATAGAGTTGCGCCAGCGGCCGGCACTTTATCGAGGTTGGCTATATTTTCAATGCCATAGCGATTTGTGGGCAGCCACGCATAGTGTGTGTCGAAGGTCTGCGTCGAACCGATGTCGAGTGAGAGCGAGTCAGTGGCGATTGCGACAGAGCCAGTTTCCTCCATCAGCATTTGTGCAGCCTCAACATGGAAACCCGGGTAGTGTCGAACGCCAGCATCGTCAAAGCCAGCGAATTTTGGCGTTGCGACGTGCTTCTGCCATCCGGAATTCATTGCAACACACGCGCCGTTGGGAATTTCGCCGTGCTCGGAAATCCAAGCACGTAAATCGTCCGGAGTGATTTCAGCCTCAATATTTGTCTCTGCTTTCTCGCGAATATCTATTACACAAAGAGGGCAAACTAGGCTTTTGACGGGAATTTCTTCTACCGATCGCCCGTCGGCTGAAAAGTGAAGGGGAGCGTCGACATGAGTGCCAGTATGCTCGAATACTTCAATGTTAAAGGCGTTGAATCCACTCTCCTCGAATTTTGCCACCTGAGATAATTTCATGCCGGGAGGGCCAAGCCAAGTTGGAAAGGCTTCGTCAATTACGTAAGTCATATCCACTATTCGCTCTGCGCCAGCGGCCAGGCTAGCTGGCGCAGCACCCACGCCAATTGTTGCAGTCGCTGTAATCGCAGGCGCTGCCTTCAGGAAATTTCTTCGCGAAAGCATCCTGTCTTTAACACTTTTCATAACGCAGTGATGGCACATGATATTTTCCTCTAAATGTTGTGCCCGCAACTTCTTGCGGACTTTGCTTCAAATCGAAATCAAGTGTCGCGGTATTTGGCACGCATGAGGTCAGAAATGTCAGTGCTGTGACCGTCCATGCCACAGCCATCTTTGATCCGATATTCATTGTGGGCGTCTTCGGTACCAAGGGCTTTTCGGCTTACATTGCCTATGCGAACTCCAAATTTATTTACCCAAAGTAAACAATATACCACATTCCTTATGAGAAGTTAAATTGGCTGTGTGTATTCTGCGTTGAACGAATACTGGTTCCGGATGATCTGCAATTCGTCTCAGGCCCCTCACAGCAACCCTAGGACCGCCAGAGGTAATGACGTTCGCCGTTGATCTTCGCGAAGACCTCGTCAAAATGCTATTGCCAGTTCGAGTGTCCACGCATCCAACTGACACGCTTCTTGCGGATCTCGGTGGCAAACAACGGGCCAAATCTGTTCCACCAGAACCGCACCGTTTCATGGCGGATATCGCCCCCGCGCTCATGCAGCAAATCTTCCACATTCCGGAGCGACCGCGGGAACCGGACGTACAACATCACAGCCAAGCGGATGATGTAGGGACTCGTTTGGAAATAGCTGAACGGATTGAGTTTTATTATAGCTGGACGCTAAGGGACCAACCTACCCTTCTCAACAGAATTTCCTCTGGCAAGCCCCACCGGTATTATGTGTGACCTGAAGAACTTCAGTGACCGCTTTGGTTGACTTCACAATTCATGGTGGACATTGAGCCGCTCTACGACATTCATACGGCGTGCAGCATTAGCTACTTTGGGCGGAAACTCGACATTCGCTGCTGGTACGAATATGTAAACCGAATCTCAATTAACTGACATTCGCTAGGCTTTCTGTATGGCCGCTCAATTGGTGATTGATCGAAAGAGCAAACGGGCCTCAATGCTCGTCAAGCGGCCTTGATTGAGTTGGATGATTATCTTGAGATAGGATATAATTACGCTGGCAATACATTAGGAGAGACAACGCAATGGATTGGGATGAATTCGCCCATTGGGGCAAGCACATTGCGGATTGGAGCGCGGATTACCATAAAACGTTGCGGGACAAACCTGTGCGTGCGCAATCGGCACCGGGAGAGACCGCAGCAAAGCTCCCGACCTCGCCGCCCGAAGGGGCCGAGGCGATGAACGATATCATGGCCGATTTTGAAGGGATCGTCATGCCGGGTATGACCCATTGGCAGCATCCCCGCTTCTTTGCGTATTTTCCCGCCAATGCAGCTCCACCATCGATGCTTGCTGAGATGTTGGTAACGACAGTTGCAGCACAATGCATGCTTTGGCAGACCTCACCCGCCGCGACCGAAGTCGAAGGTGTGATGGTTGATTGGCTGCGCCAAGCGCTTGGCCTTGCGGATGGGTTTACCGGCGTCATTCAAGACAGCGCCTCTTCGGCGACACTGTCGGCCGTTCTAACAATGCGGGAACGCGCTACTGGCTATACCGGAAACCGGGATGGGCTGTCAGCCAAGGGCCAGCTGCGCATTTACTGCTCCGATCAAGTACATTCGTCGATAGATCGAGCCTGTTGGGTGGCTGGCATTGGACAGGCCAATCTGGTTAAAATACCAACCGAGGGGCCGCGGCACAGCATGGATGTTGCCGCCTTGAAAACGGCTATCGCAGAAGATCGCGCCAATGGCTATACGCCCGCCGGCATCGTAGCAATCACCGGAGGTACCGGTGTTGGGGCGTGTGATATGCTCGGCCCGATTTTAGATGTCGCTAATGCAGAAAACCTTTACACGCATCTTGATGCTGCTTGGGCAGGATCGGCAATGATCTGTCCGGAACTTCAAACGGAATTCTGGGCTGATGTTGATGGGTTTGACAGCATTGTGTTCAATCCGCACAAATGGCTCGGTGCGCAGTTTGATTGTTCCGTCCAGTTCCTTAAAGATCCGCAATCACAACTGAACACGCTGAAGATCGAGCCTGAATACCTGAAAACAACTGGTGAAAGCGTGACGAATTACTCGGAGTGGACGATCCCCCTTGGGCGTCGTTTTCGGGCATTGAAGATCTGGTTCCTCATCCGTTCTTATGGGTTGGATGGTTTGCGGACTCGCATTCGAAATCATATCGCGTGGGCTGGCGAACTATGCGAGGCGCTACGCAGCCTTTCCGGGTTTGAGATCGTCACAGAGCCGATATTGAGCCTATTTTCGTTCCGCTGCCCGGGCGATGACGACAGCCAGCAGCGCCTTGTTGACGCCCTCAATGATGATGGTCGGATCTACGTGACCCAAGGGATGTTCGCGGGTCGAAAGATCATCAGGTTTCAGGTCGGCCAATTCGACACAACCCGCGCCGATGTGATGATGGCGCATAGCGTAATCGCAGACGTTTGGAAGCGGATTTCATGAGATTATCTGCTTAAACCTCCGATGCTATAGGTGTCTCCCGTAATGCCTATCTCGATTGGAGTGTGCAGTAAAGTAGCGAACGGCAGGATTGAGCCCATAGCTGACAAGCAGTGCCTGATTTGGTAGTATCCTTATACTGGTTGGAAAGGTTGTTTGACGATTTACCATTGATACTGGGGAGTATTTTCATGACTGATTATTTTGATTTGGGCAGCTATAGCCGAAAAACGAGCGCCATTCCCGAAGCACAGGGGTGGTTCGACCGAGGGATTGTCTGGTTGTTTTCTTACAACCATGAAGAGGCCATTGTCTGTTTCGAAAAAGCACTTGCTGCTGATCCGGCCTACGCTTGAGTATGCCCATAAAGAGCAGATGGCCTTGCTCTCAAATCAACTGACCCGGTGCAGCGCGCACTTCTGGAGGCCCTCGTCTGCCGCTATCCCGATGATCCCGGAATTGAAGATTACCAGCCATTCAGTGACTGCTTTGCCGAAGCGATGAAGCCCGTTTATCAGGCACATTCCGACGATCTGGACGTGGCCTTTGTTTATGCAGAAGCGTTGATGGGCCGCACGCCTTGGCAACTTTGGGATTTTCAAAAAGGTATCCCAAACCCTGATGCCTCGACCGAGGACGCGATAGCGGTACTTGAACGCGCATTTGATCAAACGCCCGGCGCCTGGGATCATCCGGGTCTGTTGCATATGTATATTCATCTGATGGAGATGTCGCCGCACCCTGAGCGCGCTCTGCGTCATGGTGATCGTTTGAATGGCCTCGTGCCGGATGCCGGGCACCTCGTACACATGGCAACGCATATCGACGTTCTGTGCGGAGATTATCAGAACGTGCTTTCCCGCAATCTCGCCGCCGCAGAAGTAGACGACAGGGCTTTTCCAGCCCTGTGCTGAGTGGCGGCGACGTGGATTGTATAAGCCAATGGTGCTGTCATGTGTGAATGGCTGAATTGAGTCAACACATGCCAGCACCAGTCTAACAGCACATCCTGTTCAGCTGTCGCGGAAACTGCGGTTAAATGACTGAAATAAGGGATCAAGGAGATACCGCCACAGAGGTTGTTCACTGTTCAGGATCATAACTTCGGCGAACATGCCTGGCAAAAGCCGCACATCCTCCACCCCGTCTAGGTCACCGGCGTTAACTTCGACCTTTGCTAGGAAATACGGCTCACCGGTCCGGTCCTCAATTAACCGATCAGCTGAAACTGAACGCAATACACCATGTATCAGGGGCAGGCTGCGCTGACGGTAGGCCGACAACACGATGCGCGCTTCCATACCCGGGCGAACTCTGTCGATGTCATTGGGAGTGACCCGGGCATCAATAATCAGTTGGGCTTCACGAGGAACTATTTCCAAAATTGGCTCCCCAGACCGAATTACACCCGTTTCAGTGGTCGCTCGAATATTCATGACGATGCCGTCAATTGGGGCGCGGATCACTGTGCGGTCAAGTATGTCCTTGCGTGATGGCAGCTGACTGCGGATTTCGGCCGCCTGTCGCTGTATTCCCGCAAGCTCATCATTGGCATTCTCAACGACCTGTTCCCGCATCGTCAGGAGCTGCGTTTCTGCCTCTCCTTTCCGTTGAGCATTTTCTGCAATTTTGGCCCGGTTGCTGGCCTGTTCAGCGTCCAGTGCTGCTTCGGCACGTCTGAGCGCAAGAAGACGGTCCGCTGTTGTCAGGCCTTTGTCGAACAGCTCCTGCAGACCGGAAATTTCCTCCCTGAGAAGAAGAAGTTGCCGAAGTTGTGCTTCAGTGACGCCTTCGAGCCCGGTATTTTGTTCATCAAGCTGCAGCATTCTCTGATGGAGAATGCGCTCACGCCCGGCTTGTGTCGCACGCTGGCTGGTCAGCAGGTTTTGCTGGGCTACCATCGCGCTTATTGCGCTGACGGACTCTGTATTCAGAAGTGCATCCGGAAAAGTGATTTCAGCGACGCCGGATCTCTGGGTTAGCAGCCGTGCTTCGATAGCCAGAAGATGCTGATAGCGTTCTTGCATCTCTCCGACAAAGGCACGTGCCTGCACATCCTCTAAAGTCAGCAACGGCTGCCCTTTCGTGACCGGGTCCCCTTCGTGGACGTGAATGTTCCTGATAATGCCGCCTTCCAGATGTGCGATGGTCTTGCGATTTCCGTCCGGGCTTATGACGCCCGGCGCAATCGAGGCACTGGCCAGAGGCGCAAGCATTGACCAGCCGCCAAACACAAGAACCAATAGGCCCGCAGCGCCATAGGCCACGATCCGCGGCCGTCGTGTCAGGCGGGCCAGTTCAACACCTCCGCCCTTTTTTTTCCCACGCCGGACCCAAAACAACATCATCAGAAAAACCAGAAGTGCTCCTGCGGCAGATAAAACAGCCAGAATTGCCCGGCGCTCCATTTCCCCGCCCCAACCCAGTGAAATCAGCAAGTATTCAACCTGTGGCACCAGCCACATACTCAGTTTGTTAAAGGCCTGCAGAGACTCATTCAGTACAGCCTGGGCGAAAAGCAATGATTTTGCCCAAGCGTCTGTCAGAACTTTCAGGATATCGTTTTCCATTTACGTTTCCGCCTTTGCTGAATGAGTCTGCCCCGCAATAGCAGAAATGCCCGCCGTAACCGTTTGTCTTCTGTCAGCACCGGTTGCAGATCCGGATGGTGTCTGTTTTTGCTGGGCCTGCTGCAACGGTTTTTCTACCAATTTCAGGACATCTGTCCTGTCACCAAATTTCGCGACGATTCCGGCCTGAAGCACCAGAACCTTGTCAGCTACAACCAAAATTTCAGCGCGATGTGAAACGATCACCACGGTTTGCTTCCGTTGTTTGAGCAGCTTAATCGCGTCTTGCAGCGCCTGGTCGCCGGCACCGTCGAGGTTTGAATTCGGTTCATCCAGCACAACAAAAGCGGGATCACCGTAGAGAGCCCGCGCCAGGCCAATGCGTTGCCGCTGGCCAAGAGATATGCGGTCGGCATGCGGGCCGATGTCAGTTTCATACCCGTTGGGTAGACTCAGTATCATGTCATGTACGCCAGCAAGGTTTGAAGCGCGGATAATGGCGTCGCTATCTAGATCCCCGAACCTTGCGATATTTTCCGCCACAGTTCCGGGAAAGAGTTCAACGGTCTGTGGCAGGTACCCGATATACGACCCCAGCTGCACCGAGTCCCATTTGGACACATCAGCGCCATCAAGGCGCACATGCCCTGCGGCAGGTTTCCAGGCACCGACAAGCAAGCGACACAATGATGACTTTCCGGCCCCAGATGACCCAACAATCGCGCAGACTGTTCCAGGCTCTTCGAGTGCAAAATTTACATTTCGCAAAATGGGAACATCGCTGCTTGACGCGACATAAGAAACCTCTTGAGCAAGAATACGTCCCTCTGGTCGAGGTAATGTCACCGCCTCCGGCTCGCGCTCAATATCCTCAAACAATTTCGCAAGGTTGCTCTGCGCCGCACTGGCGGCGACATGGCGCGCCCATGCCGAAGTTAAGCGGTCGATAGGCGCAAAAGCGCGGCCTGAAATTATTGATGCGGCAATCATAGCCCCGGCTGTGATCTCCCCACCAAGCACAAAATACGCGCCAGCCCCCAATATAAGCACCTGCAGCGTCATTCGCAGGGACCGTGTGAAACTCAGAATGCTGGTTGTCTTCTCGCCCAACTCCTGCTGTTGGGCGCGGGCGCGATTCTGACTTTGACGCCACCTCAGAAAGATGGCATTCGTCATGCCAAGCGGCCTGATGGTCTCACCGCCTTCAACAAAGCGGATCGCGGCCTCGTTTGCTCTGCGCACTGACGCTGCCGCAGCCTTTTGCCGGTTGCGCGTTAACAAGTCATTGGCAACGGTTGCGACGAACAAAATAATGGCACCGATTGTGGCCAGAACACCAAGTGCTGGGTGTAGCATCCAGATGAACGCGAGAAATATCACGCTCCATGGTGCATCCAAGAAAGCTAAGGCCGCATCGCTCTGATAGTAATTACGCAAGTCAGAAACATCGCGGACGCTGGCTTCGGGGGTGGTTCCCGCCAGGCGTTTTTCCATTGACCGCCGCAGAACCGGTTCGTTTAGCGCACTTTCTATGAAACCAGCAGCGCGGGAAAGCACCAGCCTTCGCGCCTGTTCAAGGATCCCGTAAATAACGATTGCAAACAGCGCGATTACTGTGAGCCAGAAAAGCGTATCAAGAGATCCACTCGACAATACGCGATCATAAATCTGCAACATATAGAGGGCAGTGACCAGCAATAAAAGATTGATGAAACAACTGATAAGTATAAGCCCAAACCGGTGGCGCTTTACCGCTTTCCGGACTTCGGCTAGGCGTCCTGTTCCTTTTTGCATGAACTGAGCCTCCTATTTCCTATGTTAATCGCCTAATTTCTGTCTTGCTGGTCGCAGGGATTGTAATGGGGTTTGTAGTTAGTAAAATTGCGGATGCCAGCGGTAAAAATATCTGAAATTAGATCCGAAACTGCCCAAGCTCACAAATTGCATCGGTAACTTTTCGTTCGCCGACCAGCAACTCACAACTCTGCTGGCTCGCCATTTAATTCGAGCAATCAAAACACCAGCGGCCCATCAGTTCATTTCAGGAACAAACATTGCCGATCACCAAGGTAAGCAATGGTCCCACTCTCGCTATTACTGCGATGCAGTTCATTTCAATACCTGTAAGTTTCTCGTTGCAACCAGCCGGAACATTGAGCCCCTGAAGAGTTTTAAAAAGGATTACTGCACTGTAGCTCGGAGAAAACATACTCTATTTTCCGCAAAAAATCCATTGATTCGACATACTCCCACCAAATTCAAGAAATAATTTTGCCCGGCTCATTCGCGCGCGGACCGAAAAGTGAGACTATATGGCAACAAAATTGTCAAGATCGAAGTCCGATACGCGGATTTTCGCAGGCATAAACATTCACCCGGCGCTCACGTTGACACCGTTTCGAACTCACTTCTACATTACTGATCAAAGTAACAGGTAACGAAAGAAGACAAGTAAGCGAGAGTACAAGTAACGCTTAGAAAACTACACCCACCATTTGAGTGGGAAAGGCGGGCGAGCAGTAAATCAAACAGCCTGCAGTGAGACCAGAAGATGCACCCCGTGCGTGCTCTGGTACTGGAAACACGTATCCGTACGTGCGCGATTGCGATGTGTTTTTCGCAGGGCGTGATGGCTTTTGTTTAACAAGAATATCCATTTGTAACTGAAACTTAGACGAAACAGTGAAGCAATCCACGACGTCGAGATATCGATGCGTGGCAAGGATGGAATGAGGGCAAAATGGCCAGAAAAATACGCGAGACCGGTAACGGCGGAAATGACACCAGCGGCACCACTAGTGTCACAGGCACAAATGGAAATGATCTTCTTTCGGGGCTTGGGGCGGCAACAACCCTGACCGGTGGAAGGGGGGATGACACCTATCTTGTTGATGACATTGGTGATGAGATAATCGAGAAGAAAAACAGTGGTACAGATACCGCCATCTCGCTGATCGATTGGGAACTTGGAGGCAATCTAGAAATCCTGACTCTGGATGGCAGTGCTGACCTTGCCGGAACGGGTAACCAGCTGGACAATACCTTGAGCGGGAACACCGGTGACAATCTTCTTGATGGCCGTGACGGAGACGACTCTCTCTTTGGGGCTGACGGTGATGACACGCTGATTGGGGGTAGAGGCTCCGATACACTCGACGGTGGCAATGGCTTCGATACTGCTGTGTTCACAGGTTTCCTTGCTGACTATACTTTCCTGTGGAATGACCAAGACCTGTTGGTAACCAATAGTCTTGGCGAAACCGACACCCTGCGCAATATTGAATACCTTTCCTTTGGGGATCAGGTAATCAGCGCCAGCGATATTGGGCCTGCTATTCCTGATGCACCGCAAGCAAACAACGATGCAATTTTAGGCGTCGAAGATACAGTCCTTACGACAAACATCATCGCGAACGACGCTGGAGACCAGATTTCCGTGTCAGCTGTTACCAATGGCGCGATGGGTCAAGTCAGCATCAACGCTGACGGGACAATAACTTATACTCCTCAATCCGATGCCTCCGGATCAGATCAATTCACCTACACGATTGAAGACTCTCTGGGGCGTACTTCAACTGCGACAGTAATGGTGCAAATTTCTGCCGTGAACGACGCGCCGGTAGCCCAGTCCGACAGCTACAGCACCTCACTCGACACTGCGTTGTCTGGCGCTGTCAGCGTCCTGAATAACGACAGTGACAAAGACGCTGATGCGCTGACGATTTCAGACTATGACGCCACAACCGCGCTTGGTGGCACTGTGCAGATGAATGCGGATGGCACTTTCACATACACTCCGCTTTCCGGAGTGAGCGGCAGCGACAGCTTCAGCTATACTGTGTCAGACGGAAACGGCGGTGTAGATACAGGCACTGTAGCACTGGATGTATCTTTGCCGGTCGAGTTGCCTTATTACGTCTCTGGGCTGCTGTATGACAATGAATTGATGCGGCTGAATAATACATCAGAGGTCGGCACAGCGGTGACGATAACCTATACCTTTCTCGATGCCACTCCCAGCTATATTCCATCAAACGATCCGCGCGATATTCATGACACTTTCGCAGCATTCACGGAACAGCAGCAGCAGATAACCCGGGACGCGCTGGCTGAGATTGAGGCGTTCAGCGGCCTTAATTTTGTCGAGGTGGACAGCGCCGAGACTGCAGTGATGACATTGGGCATTTACGACATGGGCGGAGACACTCTGGGTACAGGAACTTATCCGGGTGGCAACATCACCGGCAATGTTTACTCGGATGTCTGGCTCGACACCCAGCTAGCCGGCACCACCATTGAGCCGGGCACTGAAGGCTACTATGTACTCCTGCACGAAATCGGCCATGCAATAGGCCTAGATCACTCGTCTCTTCCCGCGGTTGAAGATAACCAGCAATACACAGTGATGGACTACTCCTCGCATCCGACCATTGCGACGGATGTGACGGGATACCAGCTTTATGACATAGCGGCGCTGCAATATTTATATGGCGCAGACGTAACGGCGACTGGCGGCAATAATGTTTATGACTTCGACGATCTTAACGGACAGGCGATGGCAATTTGGGACGGCGGCGGCCATGACACAATCGACCTGTCCACAGCAAATTACGGTGTTACGCTGGACCTGAATAGCGGTGCATTCAGCAACGTGATCGCAAATGGTACCAACAACATTTCGATCGCTTTTGGCAGCGAAATCGAGGATGCTAACGGTGGCGCGTTTAACGATGTCATTATCGGTAATGATGTCGCAAATCGGATCGATGGCCAAGGCGGAGATGACCTGCTTACTGGCGGAGCGGGCGCGGATGTATTTGTCTTCACCAGTGATTGGGGCGATGATGTGATCTCGGATTATACTGCGGATGAGGATATCCTTGATTTTACGGGGACCATGATTGGACTGGGAGACCTCGCGGTTAGCGAAACTGGCGGCGACACATTGCTCGAATATGGCACAAGTTCAGTTTTGTTGGAAGGTGTCACTGGGTTTGATTTCGGCGACCTTTTGATTGCCTAACCCTTGCGGCGGAACCCATAAACATGGGCTTCGCTAACACATGCTTCTGCATGAGTAGAGAGCCGGCGAGCAGTAGTACGTGTACTGCTCGCCATCAAGAATTCCTGCTTAACATGAGTGTAAGAAAGGGTCTTATCCTCTCATCATCATCTATAGACAGCTGCAAACTAACTGCGGCTAGGACCTGTTTTCGGCTTTCCTCTGAGTCTGCGTTCTGCTGGTGGAACGTCTCATTGAACTCAGGTTTAAGACAAATATCCAATAGTTTCCGAAATAGATCGCTTTAGACAGGCTGCCCATATCTTCTGCAGCACTAGGGGATTCGGCCCGTTCCACCTTCATCTTTCAGAAGGCCGAAGAAAAATATCCCAGATTTTTCATCAGCCGACGCGCTGAAAAGAGTACCATTTCTATCAACTTAGCTTACCAATTTCAAAGCAGTAATTTCTATTCGTTCACCATGCGAATTACGGTCGCCTCAATCTGCACAGTGTACTGGTATATCGTTGAAAAAACTAAACTCCAGCTCCCAAATTGCGTCTATTTCTCCGGATCACTGAAGTTACCTTTCATAGCCAATAATACGAGACCTCCGCTTATCTCTTGCTAGTAGGGTTTGATCCGGCACCGGCTGCAGTATTGAGAAAACGGCTTTTTTGTGTTAATATCTTGTTCATAAATTGGCCCGGTTATTAGAGTTGTTAATTGTGACGCGGCCGACCTGCCGCAGTTGATTTGGGTCAGAAATAGTCATCTTGAGGATATTCAAGCAGGGTAAGGTCGCCATTCATGAATTCGGCCGAAACCCATTAAGCGCTGTGATTGAGATCCGCGCAGGAACCGTATAGCCGCATTAAATCGGTCGGTTTCAGAGACTCCGCGACAGGCATTGTTGGTTGTTGATTGCTGAAATCAGCGAGACGGATTCGTATAATGCGAAGACGACGAGGGACTTCATAGCCGCCGCGCAATTATGTTGGTGACGAGTTGGCTAAAGCCCCCCCCAACTAGAATAAAACAAGACGCAATATGCGCCCTGAGCAATCCGCAGAAATTCTGCGGAAGGAATTTTATATTTAGCAAAGGAACATCTTCATGACTGTCTCCATCTCCCCGAACGGCGAACATCGGCACGATCAGTCTTCAGGCATCCAGTCCGCAGGGATCTTGGACAAGGACGACGTTATACTCAGTGCCGACCTCAATGAACTTCCAGACGTTTTTGAGGCTTTCCTCCTTAGCTTGGTCCCCCTAGGGCTTCGGGAAAATGCGGCGGATTATGATGCAGCACACGAGGATCCTGACGCGGGTTACTTTATTGACGTCACTGCTTCGGGCGACGAGACATTAGAAGACCTTTATTTCAGCACATCCGACGGATCACTGTTCGATGGAGAGATTGCAACATACGATGGTGGCACCGAAATCCATGTGGTCGGCAGCACTGATCCGATCTATCTCTATTCTTTTGCCGATGGTGATATCCTGATCGGTTCGACAGATACTAGCGTCGATATTTCTGACCCTTCTACTTTGGATGGAAGCACGATTGTTTTCGCCTATTATCTCGATGAGAATGCCTCACACACCGGTGCCGATGTCTGGGGCGTGACTTTTCAGCCCCTAGACCACCCCATCGCGGGCGACGACAGCGGAGGTGAGCATGACGATGCCATTGATTTTGGAGATTTTCTACACGTCTCCGCCTCGGCGAGCCTGTCGTTCGCGTTTGATACACTGGAATCTGGTAAATTTCTCTGGGTTGCTGTCGGTGACAGCGACAATGGCCTGTTGGTCACTGGCAGAGACCTGAACGTACAAGACTTGGGAAGCGGTAGTGAAGGTGATCGAGTCAGCGGTGGCTCCGATTCGAGTGACGCTGTCAATACCAGCCAAGGCGGCACCGGTGCCACCATCGGCATCAACAACCAGCAGTGGGTGCCCGGAAATGAGGGTGTCTTTACGTTCGTCAAAGGCTTAGATCAATTGGGTGCCGGACCTGACGCCACCGGAGACAATGTGCTCGAAATCGACTATGATGACGATGATCCCTACATTAACACCGAAGGCGCTGGTCTGTTCATTTCCCAGAAACAGGGCAGCCCTGCCCATAAGCTCGATATGACGATCAGGGTGTGGGAAGCTGGCGGTGGCCTGACTGGGGATACCCCCGAGAATCTCACCCCCGAAGAGGGATTTGACTATATCGGCGCAGAGGGTCCACCGGATGACGGCACCAGCGGCGCTTTTGACGATGACCATGCCGTAGCGGTCGAAACGGTGACCATTGTCAACGGGACTTTCAATGGTGGTAGCCCTGCTGTCTTTGGCGTGGGAACCAACACCATTGATGGTGTCACGGTTACTATTTCTGGAAACGTCATTGAGGTTGATGGCGTCGATGAATTCTTCACCATAAGCTGGACGGTGTTCAGCGGCACCACTTTCAACCGCTTCACTCTGGAGGCCGATGACGGGAAATTTGACGTCGGCCGCGTCGATCTTTCACAAGGGGTTCTCATCACCGAGGCCGTCGGTGATGAAGTCATCATCCACGACGACGGGCCGAGCTTTGGGGCGCAGGTTGCAGCACCGGTTCTGATCACTGATGATACGGACATCACAGACGTGGATGGACCGACCAGTTTCGTCAATGTGTTTACGCCAGACTTTGG
>MAAC01015442.1_pt1 | contig 24970 bp, 26 predicted proteins | sample 1115981 | NCBI WGS metagenome assembly MAAC01 (sample SAMN04961126, study PRJNA320927) | seawater metagenome | isolation source: sample BD02T64 sea water enriched with oil for 64 days | place: USA:Gulf of Mexico | collected 2013-07-27
TAAAGGAAAGAAAAAGGAGAGTAAGATGCAAGCTGACGATATTTTATCCTTTTGGTTGAATGACATAGACCCAGCTAAATGGTGGATTAAAGATGTTGAATTTGACCGGCTTATAGAAAATAAGTTTTTAACTATTCACCAACAAGCGATGAACTGTGAGCTTTATGATTGGCGGCAGACAGCAAAAGGTCGCTTAGCTGAAATCATTGTTTTAGATCAGTTTTCGAGAAATATATTCAGAGATACACCTCAAGCATTTTCCACCGATAAATTAGCATTAGCGCTTGCACAAGAAACAATATCTTTAGGTTTGCACTTAAATTTAAATGCCACTGAAAGAATGTTTTTATATATGCCTTACATGCATAGTGAATCATTAAAAATACATGATATAGCCCTGACTTTATTCAAAGAGAACGGTATTCAAGCAAATGTAGACTTTGAAATAAAACATCGAGATATCATTGAAAAATTTGGTCGTTATCCGCATAGAAATAAGATATTAAATAGGCAATCTACTGAAGCGGAATTAGCCTTTTTAAAACAACCTGGATCTTCTTTTTGAAGTAATAAAACATTAGACATGTTTACATAAACACAAAGCTGTTACCTGTATTTAGGCATTCACACTAAGGAAGATGATATGCACTTGGCACAATTGAATATTGCACAAGCCAAATACCCATTAGACGCACCTGAAATTAAAGACTTTATCGATAACTTAGATCCGGTCAATGCATTAGCAGAGCAAAGTGAAGGATTTATTTGGCGGTTAAAAGATGAAGCTGGCGACGCTACCGGTATTCAAGCTTTTTCAGATCCTAATATTATTGTCAATATGTCAACTTGGCAGTCAGTTGATTCGCTTAAAGATTTTATGTTTAGAACACACCATAAAGACTTTCTTCGTCGTAAAAAAGAGTGGTTTCACAAGTTACCCGAAGATAGCTATGTATTATGGTGGATACCCATTGGTTATACTCCGACGGTTGAAGAAGCAATTGCTCGCTTAACGTATTTACGTAACCATGGCGAATCCGCTTATGCATTTTCTTTTAAAAGTAATTTTACCCCGGCGGAAGCTTCAGCCGTGGTACAAAGCTAGCAAAACAACAAAAATAGATTTTTATCGGCACTTTTGGAGGATTTATGAATTGGCTAAAGCTATCAAATGACGAGATCATGGCAAAGGTGACCCCAATAATGGACAACCTTATGCAAGCTTCCACCGAAATTGACCATCAAAAACATGTCAGAGATTTTAGTGACAATATGAAAAGTATTGTCACTAAAGATGAACTTGAAAAGCAGTGCAGGGAGTACCAACAGACTCTGGGGACATTTACGCAGCGGGAATTAGTCGGCATTTTTAGAAAAAAAGCGGATGTCCGAGTGTTTTGGAAACAATGGTATTCTAAAAGTGAAGATGAGTTTCTTGCTTTTGTTCACATCGTGCAACGTAATGGCAAGCTAGAAGTAGTCAATGCTTCGGTATCATAATAAAAATAGCGTATAGCAATTTGAATAAGGAATAAAAATGAAAACCATTGGCATGTTAGGTGGCATGAGTTGGGAATCAACCGCCAGTTATTACCAAGCAATTAATCAGGGCATAAAACATCAACTTGGCGGTCTGAATTCGGCAAAAATTTGTTTATATAGTGTCAATTTTGATGACATTGAAAAATTACAACATCAAGGTAAATGGTCCGAAACTGCAGTGATATTAGCGGATGCTGCCAAGTCGGTTGAAGCCGGTGGCGCTGATTTTTTAATGATCTGTACCAATACCATGCATAAAGTTGTGCCCGAAATTTCAGCTGAAATATCCATTCCTATACTACATATTGCCGATGCTACTGCACAAACGTTACTCGCAGATGGCGTTAAAAAAGTTGGCTTACTTGGTACACGTTTCACCATGGAACAAGATTTCTACAAAAGTCGGTTAACGGATAAATTTAACATTGAAGTGCTTATACCTAACGACGATGATCGTACCGTAGTACACAACATTATTTATGATGAGTTGTGCCGAGGTATAATCAACGCTGATTCTCGAGAAAAGTATCTCACCATTGTCAAAAATTTACATCAACAAGGCGCTGAAGCAGTTATTCTTGGCTGTACAGAAATAGCTCTATTGATACAACAAATACACACTGATGTAGCTCTGTACGATACAACACAGATCCATGCTCAGCAGGCAGTTCAGCTGGCAATATCTGATGAAAAGTAATACCACCTAAAAAGAAGTAACTATGTCTGATTTAAGAACTGCCGCCTTATGGGCATTTGCTGGTGTGACTATTGGTTTGTTTGCGTTTACTTACAATTACAACATGGTACCAATGTCCCTACCGGGTTATGATTTTTTAGCTGCGCCGGCAATGTTAGCGTTGAGTTTTTTCAGTGAGGAAACCAGCTTCAAAGTTAAATTAATTATATTTTTATTTGGTCAGTATTTAGGTTACTTCCTGATTATTTTTATTATTAGGAAAATAATAAAGTGGCCTCAATTAAACAAAAATAACAAACATCTATGAACATTATCCTCATCACTGACATTTTTGGTGTAACACCTGCACTGCTAACACTCAGTCAGGCGTTAAAAGCCAACACTATAGTAGACCCATACCAAGGGCAGCAGTTAGCTTTTGAAAATGAAGCAGATGCCTATGCTTACTTTAGCGAAAATGTTGGACTTGATGCCTATTTAGCACAACTGAAAAAAGTAGTCTCTATTACCCCTGCGAAGAGTACTTTAATCGGTTTTAGCATTGGTGCTACAACACTTTGGCGACTGTCTGAAACGACATTGGCAAATCGAATCGAACAAGGTTTTGGCTTCTATGGCGGTCAAATTAGAAAATATACTGATATTAAGCCACAGTTTGATATTGAGTTAGTACTTCCTAAAAGTGAGCCTCATTTTAGTATTGACGAATTACAAAATACTTTAGATCAAACACAGCGCGTTAAAATGCTGAACAGCAATTATTATCATGGTTTTATGAACATTTACTCAGACAATTACCATGAAGGTGCTTATCATCAACAAGTAAAAAGATTACTCTCAATACTTGAGCAATAGATTTTGCAATAAAATAATAATTACAACAACATCAAGGAAATATAATGGAAGCAAGTGCAATTTTACAACCCGTTTTTGCTTTAGGGCTATTAACCATAGTGGTCACTATTTACATGTATATCACTCGGGTTGCGTCAATGAGAAAATTACGTATACACCCACAAAGGGCCCAAGATACCAACAGCTTAAAAGAACTTTTACCCAAAGAAGTGACAAGAATTTCAAATAACTATAATCATCTATTTGAACAACCAACGTTATTTTATGCTGTGGCAATTTCTATCGCTGTGCTTGGTCATGTTGATAGTTTCTTTGTCATTTGTGCTTGGTTATTTGTTGCGATACGCGTTGCTCATTCTATTGTGCAAACCACGATAGATAAAGTCATGGTCCGTTTTTCGCTATTTTTGCTGTCGTGGCTAGTACTTGCGGTCATGGTGATCCGTGAATCATTAATGTTATACCAATTTCATTAAGTTATTGCCCACTTGTGCTGGTTAAAATAATCCAAGGCTGCGTTGCTCTCAATTATTTTTCCTGCGCACAACAAGATCACAAACTTAATGAAACTGGTATTATTTTAAATATTAGGATGGCTATGAAGTTAAAAATTTTCCAAGTAGATGCCTTTGCCTCACAAGTATTCCAAGGAAACCCTGCTGCGGTTTGTCCATTAAATACTTGGCTTGATGATGAGTTATTGCAAAAAATTGCTGAAGAAAATAATTTATCTGAAACGGCTTTTTTTGTTATTAACGATACCGTCGTTGAGCTCCGTTGGTTTACCCCGTTAGCAGAGGTTGACCTTTGTGGCCATGCAACACTCGCCGCTGCTCATGTTTTATATCAACACCTAGAATATGCTGCTGAAAAAATAACTTTTATGACTAAAAGTGGTGTGTTGGAAGTTACCAAGACAGCAGCGGGTTATAGTATGGATTTTCCAGCGACATTACCTGAAGTTATCGTAGCTCCACAGGCATTGTTAGCTGGTTTAGGGGATTTACAACCACTGCAAGTACTTGCTGCTTTTGATTATATTGTGGTACTAAACAATGTCGCTGAGGTTAAAAACCTCAATCCTGACTTTGCTCAGTGGTTAATACTTGACCGAAGAGGAGTAGTGGTAACGGCAAAAGGCGATGATGTTGACTTTGTCAGTCGATGTTTTTTTCCTAAACTGAGGGTTAATGAAGACCCTATTACCGGCTCAGCGCATTGTGAACTTGCTCCCTTTTGGGGATCACAATTGAGTAGATCTCATTTACAGGCACGCCAACTTTCTAAAAGAAGCGGCCTAGTTGATTGTCAGTTAGTCAATGACCGAGTTATTTTAACCGGTACTGCCGTTGATTATCTCTCAGGTGAAATCACCCTTTAACATTAAATAGCTATGAGGGTTCTGAGATGGACCAAGCCATTGTTGGTTATCATTTAGATGAAGAAAAAGACTGGGTTGCTGAGTTAGCTTGTCGTCATTTCCAACATGTTCGACATCAGCCACCTTTTATTAATCGCCCTTGGGTAGTATCACTTAAGGGACGTAATTCGATGATCGGTCATAAGTTGGCCTGTAAAAAATGCACAGAAGGTGCACCTAGAGATCATTAATAAAGGCTTCAAATAGAAAGGAAAAATAGATGTATTTAGGTAAGTGTTTATGTGGCGCAGTTGAAGTACAGGTAACTGGGGAAATATCAGAAATTATTCATTGCCATTGCTCGTTATGTCGTAAGAATAATGGTACTGCCTATGCAACCAATGGTTTTGTTAATAGCGCTGAATTTAAGTTAATCAAAGGTGAAAACTCACTTTCGTCATTCTCCTTAAAAACAGGTCGTTACCGTCACTTCTGCACAAACTGTGGTTCACCCGTTTATAGTTCAAATGAAGACGATAAAAGCCGAATTCGTTTACGTTTAGGCATTCTTGATTCAGACATTAGCGAACGTGCAATCTCCCATAACTTTGTCAGTTCTAAAGCGAATTGGGATGACCTTGATGCAAAATTACCACGTTATGATGGCTTTGAACCGAATAGGAAATAGCAGATAAGCTGTTAACTTAGAGAGAAAAAACAGGGAGCCAATGGCTCCCTTTTATTTAAGATGAAATGCTATTACTTCTTCAATGTTTCAAAAACAAACTCTTTGGGAGGTTGAGCGCCCATTAAATGACTGACAAAATAATCCCAACGTTTGCGCATCATAAATGGTTCACGGGCGAAGCCATGCCCTCTATTAGGTAACATGATCATATCAAAGTCTTTATTGGCGTCGATTAACGCTTCAACAACAGCTAAGGTACTGTTGGGATGTACGTTTGTATCCGTTGTGCCATGAGCAATCAATAACTTACCTGTTAAGTTTTTAGCAATAAGTTGGTTTGCTTGGCTGTCATAGTTACTGCTACCGTCTTCTGCTTTTACTTCAACACCGTGATATTTTTCGCCCCATTCATCGGCATAAATACGATTGTCATGATTACCTGCTTGTGAAACGGCGACACTGTAAAAGTCAGGAAATAACAACAACGCTCGTGTTGAGGCAAAACCGCCACCTGAATGTCCCCAAATACCTACTTTCTCACCATTAATCCAAGCATGTTTAGCAGCTAATTGTTTAATGGCGGCAATTTGGTCTGGGATCCCACTGTCACCCATATTGCCATAATAAAAATCATGGAAGCTTTTTGAACGGCCTGGGGTTCCTAACGCATCAATTTCGATGACTATAAACCCTAGTTCAGCGATGGCTTGATTATCTCCTCGCGCGCTACGAAAATGGCGACCACGAATACTACCTACTTGTGGACCTGGGTATAAATAATTGACCACAGGATATGATTTGCTGGCATCAAAATTACTAGGTTTATACATCAAGCCATGAATATTGTGTTCATCATTCCTATCTTTAACAATAAAAGGCGTTGGTGGTTGCCAGCCTGTTTTTTCAAGCGCTGAAATATCCATGCTTTCAAGGGAGAAACCTTTACCATTTTGAGTATTACGAATATAACTCGTTTCGGCTTGGTTATACGTTGAAACGCGGTCTAAGAAGGTTTCACCGTCTTTAGATAAGGTAATTCGATGATGCATTTTTTCAGGTGTTAATAAGGTCAAGTTTGAACCATCTTTATTAACGCTGTACAGATAATGGAAATAAGGATCACCGCCTTCTTTACCTGCTCCAGTAAAAATCAGTTTGCCGGTATTTTGATTAACATTAAGTAATGAAAGTACCGTCCAGTCACCTGAGGTGATTTGATTTTTAACTTGCCCTGTTGATGCATCAATTAAATATAGATGGCCCCAATTTGAACGCTGAGAAAACCAAAGTATTTCATTACTTTTATCAAGATATTGCCAACTAATACCTTGCACTCCTGATTCAAAGAAGCTCTTCTGAGTCTCGGTAAATAAGGTTTTTACTTTACCAGTACTGGCATCGGCAATGCGCAACGTGGCATTTTTATGATCACGAGTTGATGAAACAAAAGCAAAATTTGCACTATCTTCTGCCCAATCAATATCCAATAAGCTGCCATCTCTACCGGCTACTTGGTCTGTTATAGTTGAACGGTGATCGTCAGCTGGCATATCTAGCGGGATCACTTTTTTATTTTCAACATCAATCACCACTCGGTGGATTTTGAAAATGTGCTCATCACCCGGTAAAGGGTACTTCCAGACGTCAATATCAGGGTGACCAACAGCTGTTGAAACAATGCCCATTTCACCAACTTTGCGGCCATCATGCTTAAACGTCGTTAATTTTGTAGAATCTGGAGACCATTTCACCACCGGTGTGGCACGTCTTAACCAACCAGAATTATTGGTGGAATAACCAAAATCTTCAATGCCGTCAGTCGTCAACTGGGTTTCTTTATTGCTGGCAATATCACGTAGCCATAAATTGTGCTCTTTAATAAACACCGCGCGTTCACCATTAGGTGCCAACATTTCATTCGCTTTTTTGGCAAGCGAGTTTACTTCACACAAATAACTGCTTAAATCACAACGGTAGCTTTTTCCCTTAATTGAGACATTTAATACTTCTTCTGTTGAAAATGTCACAGAATAAAAGGGAAGTTTATCTTCGCTAACTTCACCTTCGGTAATACGTGCTAAAGCTTCGGCAAGTTTTTGATGATCAAACGCTAGAGTCTTTTTTTGGCTGCTAACATCAAGTTTATAAAAGCGATTGCCTGCGCTGGTATGGCTACGATAAATAAGATCATTGCTTTTTGACCATGTCGGATAATCCACTGTACCAAAAACTAACTTATCGGTGCTTGCTGATAATTGTTTTTCCGCGTGTTGATAATCAGCCATCGTTAATTGATTAGCCTGTGCAAAACTTGCTGTTAAAGCAGCTATAGCGGTAAGCGAGAGCAGTTTCTTCATGAAAACAACCTTTTATTTTTATAATTGCCAATATCATATCAGTATTTAAATTTTGATGGCAGCGCCTATCAACTATGCGTTCCTTAGAAGGAAGTATATTCGTTCAGCTCTGTTTACAACGTCATTTAGGTCAATATTTTGGGGGGAGGTTTGTTAGGCTAAAGCCCAACCTACAATAGAATTGTTGTAGGTTGGCTTACAGGTGAAATAAAGTTACTTTTTCAACTTAGCAAAAGCGTCGGCAAAGGCATTACCCATTGCTGCATTTTCTACCGGTTTGGGTTTATTTGATCTAGGCTGTTTTTGCGCTTGTCTGTTTTGTGGTTTAGCCTGCGTTTTAGCGGTTTGACCATTATTTTGTCGAGGTTTTTTGGGCTGTTCAATAGCATCATCTAAGCGCATCGTTAAACTAATACGTTTTCTGCTTGCGTCTACCTCTAATACTTTAACCTTAACAATTTCGCCAGCCTTGACAACTTCATGAGGATCACTGACAAATTTATCGGTCAGTGACGAAATATGCACTAGCCCGTCTTGATGCACTCCTAAATCAACAAAAGCTCCAAAATTGGCGACGTTTGAGATAACCCCCTCAAGTACCATACCCACTGCTAGGTCATTAATGGTATTGACACCCTCTTTAAACTGAGCCGTTTTGAACTCTGGGCGAGGATCTCTGCCGGGTTTTTCGAGTTCACTAACAATGTCTTTAATGGTTAATTCACCAAACATATCATCAGCCACTTCACTGATGTTTAATTTGCCAAATTGATCACTACTACCGAGTAATGTCAACATATCGGTATTTAATTGCGCGATAATTTTTTCTACTACGGGATAAGTTTCTGGGTGGACACCTGAGCTATCGAGTGGATTGTCACCGTTAGTGATGCGTAAAAAACCGGCCGCTTGTTCAAAAGCTTTAGGCCCAAGACGTGCTACTTTTTTCAACTCTTTACGATTGTTAAAACGGCCATGTTGATCACGATAAGCGATAACGTTTTGTGCCATGGTTTTATTTAAACCTGAAACTCGGGTCAGTAACGCCGCAGAAGCACTATTAAGGTCAACCCCTACATTATTTACACAATGCTCAATAACTTCATCAAGGGTTCGACTTAACTGGCTTTGGTTAACATCATGTTGATATTGACCAACACCAATCGCTTTTGGATCTATTTTTACTAATTCTGCTAAAGGATCTTGTAAACGACGAGCAATAGATACCGCGCCTCGTATTGAAACATCTAAATCTGGAAATTCTTTCGCAGCAAATTCGGAGGCGGAATACACCGAAGCGCCCGCTTCACTGACCAGCATTTTTTGTGGTTTGTTTTTCTCTAAGGTTTGAATAACCTCGCCAACAAGCTTGTCACTTTCGCGAGAACCCGTACCATTGCCTATCGCAATTAATTCCACTTTATATTGTTGGCATACATTCACTAGCGTACGTAGTGATTTTTCCCAATGATTTTGAGGCGCATGAGGAAAAATAGTCGCGGTATGTAAAAGTTTGCCTGTTGCATCAACAACCGCCAATTTACAGCCTGTTCTTAAGCCAGGATCTAAGCCAATTGTCGTTTTTGCACCCGCTGGTGCCGCCATTAATAAATCTGACAAATTGACGGAAAAGACCTTAATGGCTTCACTTTCAGCACGGTCTCGTAACTGTCCTAATAATTCACTTTCTAGGCTTACGCTTAATTTTGCTTTCCAAGCTAAACGCACAGTTTTAGTTAGAAATTCAGCACCTGCTTGGCCTGTTAAACGAAGATTGTAATGTTCAACAATGATTTGTTCAGCACTTGAATAGCTATTGGCTTCTTGAGTTGGGTCAACCTTGAGCTTTAATTGCAGCATGCTTTCATTTCGACCACGGAACATCGCTAAAGCACGGTGAGAAGGAACTTTTTTCAATAACTCACTGTGGTCAAAATAGTCTTTATATTTGATGCCTTCTTGCTGTTTTCCTTTGGCAACACTACTGGTTAAATGCGCTTGATTAAGTAAATGTTTACGTAATTTTTTCAACAAATTTGCGTCTTCAGCAAAACGCTCTGCGATAATATAACTCGCCCCTTCTAGTACTAATTTTTCATCACTAAAGCCTGCTGACTCATTGATAAACGCTGACGCTTCTTGCTCTGGTGATAACTGCCAATGGTTATAGAGTTTATTGGCGAGTGACTCAAGTCCAGCTTCAATAGCAATTTGTCCTTTGGTGCGTCTTTTGGGACGGTAAGGTAAGTATAAATCTTCAAGCGTTGTTTTATTGTCCGCCTGATTTATCTCATTTTTTAGCGACGGCGTTAGTTTACCTTGCTGTTCGATGCTGGTTAAGATGACTTTTCTTCGATCAGATAAGTCACGTAAATAACGTAACCGTTGATCGAGATGACGTAGGTGATTGTCATCTAACCCTTGGGTCGCTTCTTTTCGATAACGGGCAATAAAGGGAACCGTTGCGCCATCATCAAGTAAGCTAATAGCAGTAATAATTTGTGCGGTTTTTACGTTAAGTTCTTGAGCTATTTGCTCGGCAATTTGAGCCATTCAAATAAATCCATATCAAAAATATTTTATCTCTGAAATATTGGGGCAATCATAGATAAATACAAGTTTTAAAAGCCGGATTTTTTGCTAACTTAAAAGTCTGATAAGAAGTAGAGAGGGGATTAAATAAAAATTGCCCACTTAACATCAATTATATAGCTTAGGACAAGCCGAAAATTTTAGTTAAGTGAGCAAAATTATTATTGCACTAACAGCGCAACAATCGTTTTTACATTTGAGTAAGAATACCAACAATTACTGCAGTTAATACGATGCTGCTAGTAATAACACCACGAACGGTAGTCATTGGACCTTGTTTACCCATAATCGCATTAATTTCTAATACCGCAACGATACCTAATGATATCCACATTGCAGTAGAGCCAGTTCCCATGCCGTAACCCGCAAAGTGAGGACCTGCCATCATACAAAATGCCATAGGGGCAGAAAATAAAGTATTCGTACGAGATGCTAATAAAGCTTTTGCGCCTGCTGCTGGAGCATCGCCTTCAACCATACCTAAAGCAATTTTTTGATTCGGCCAGATAATTAACCAAACATTTAAGAACATCAAAGTACCCATTGCCGCACCAACAACAATGTATTCATTCATCACATTCATTTTCTGAACGCCAACAAGTAATATAACACCTGTTAAAAAGGTAAACATTGCTCCCCAACGGAACCACCAAAGCGCAGCTGGTGCTAATTTGGCTTTACCATCGGCTAAACCTTCAGGTGTTGCTGACTTAAAATAGCCACCTTGAATAAAGTTGAAATAGTATAACAAACCGATCCATGTCATACCGAAGAGCAAATGCCCCCAACGCGTCAACATGTTAATAATGTCCATGAGTTCCATAATCTACCTACCCTTTTTATTGATTTTAGTGATAATTTTAGAAGTTAAGTTATGGAATTAGCCTAATGCCAAAACTTAAAGCCGCCCTAGTGTGATAAAATATCAACCAAAGGTAAAGCGGTAAAGCCCACTTACATTAAAATATATCATTTGTTTGACTAGCCAAAATAGTGAAGTTGAACCTCAAGTATATTTTATATTCACAATTGACCTGATTTCTTAGATTTCAATATCACGATGACTTATGTCATTTCATGAATTTCTTCCCTTTACCTGTCAGCTTACTTTACAGAGTTTTAAATTAACATCATCCCTTCCTATTTTTATGCCGATAAATCAAACAATTAACATTTGGGCTCGATATTTGCAATTATTGGATAAATCATTAAAACAATAGTGGAGAAATAATAATGTTAATAAAAGCATTACGGCTTACGACTTTAATCTGCAGTCTACTGCTCAGCAGTTTATCCCATGCAACAATTATCACCATGGATTTTGTTGATTGGGTAGGATGGGAAGGTTATAAGATTACCGGCACCTTTACTTATGACGACACATCACTTGATGCTAATGGCTTTGTTAATTACAACATGAACGAGCCCCTACCAGATCCTCTCCCAGATCCCTTGCCTGATCCAGTTCCCATCCCAGATACTGGTGATTTAACGTTATCTTTTTCTTTATTTAATTCATCAGGTGATTTGTTGGATTCATGGAATATAACAGATGATAGTGATGCAAAATTCCAATATCATCATGGTGATACCTTTGTTAGCTATTTTGAGTTCAAAGATACTTATGAAATTCTCGGTACTGGTATAGCAACCCAAAACGGTGGCGTTTCTGGTGGTCTTGTGCTTTGGATAAGTGGCGGTGATAACCCACTTGATGGCTCGGATACTGCATTATATGTAACCGCACCTACCTCTACTTCTACCCCAGTACCGGAGCCTGCACCTTTAGCGCTCTTGGGGCTAGGATTAGCCGGCATTGGATTTTCTCGTCGCAAACAGCGTAAAGCTTAAACCGCATTTACCGAGTAAACCAATGAATAGGGTCAGAGCGTTTGGAATATAACCTCTGACCCTTTTTCATTAACTTAGTTTATTTTGAATCACATCTGTATTGTTTAAAGATGGGTAATATTACGTCTGCCATGGTTAATTTTAATCAATACATAAGCCACGTCATATATTGTTATTCTAAACAATAACACCTACTTGTTATTTATTTTGTCATTGTTCATCATGATATTTCTCGCTAAAATAACAAGATGAAAAAATCAAATTATATTACCCGTGCTGGCTGGGATCGTCTTGACCAAGAGCTAAAATACCTTTGGAAAGATGAGCGACCACGCATTACCAAATCAGTATCTGAAGCTGCTGCCCAAGGTGACAGAAGTGAAAATGCGGAATATATTTACGGAAAAAGGCGATTACGTGAAATTGATCGTCGGGTGCGCTTTTTAGTCAAGCGCACCGAAGATTTAACCATCGTCTACCCTAATCCCCAGCAAGAAGGTAAAGTGTTTTTTGGCGCTTGGGTTACACTGGTCGACGAATCCGAGCAAGAAGTCACTTATCGCATTGTTGGTCCTGATGAATGGGACGTTAAAAATGGTGAGATCAGTATTGATTCCCCAATGGCACGAGCATTAATTGGAAAACGTGTCGACGATGAAATTATCGTAAAAACCCCTGAGGGTGAGCGCGAGTTGGAAGTCATCAAAATTTGGTATAAATAACACCATGGTTAATATCGTAATAAAATTGGTGATAAACGTCGTAATTGTTAAGATAGTGCAAAAATTGTTGTCATCTTTTGGAGTGTTTTGTGAATAAAAGTTTTATCACTAATGTCTTGGCTTTATTGTTAACCCTGTGCGGTCACTTTTTATCGCAACCACTTATCTTCACTGTTGGTATATTTGCTTTGTCGGGTGCGGTTACCAATTGGCTGGCAGTGCATATGCTTTTTGAAAAAATACCTTTCCTTTATGGCTCGGGAGTAATTCCAGCACGTTTTGAAGATTTTAAAGCGGGCATACGTGAATTAATGATGGAACAATTTTTTACCGAAGAAAACATAGATCGTTTTTTAAGCTCTCACAGTGAAAATGGCCACAAGTCAGTAGGATTAGATTTAGCGCCCATTATTGAGAAAGTTGATTTAAGTCCTGCCTTTGATGATTTGATTGAGGTTATCGAGAATTCTTCCTTTGGTGGCATGTTAGCCATGGTTGGTGGTAGTGAAGCCTTGCAACCATTACGAGAGCCTTTCATCGAAAAAATGAAATCTACCGTCGGAAATATTTCTCAAAGTGACGAGTTTAATGCCATTTTGCGTGATGAATTAGAACAGCCCAATGTGATGGCAGAAATGCGAGAAAAAGTCAGTGATATTATTGAACAGCGTTTAAATGAATTAACCCCACAATTAGTTAAAGAAATCATTCAAACGATGATCCGTAAACATTTAGGTTGGTTAGTTGTCTGGGGTGGCGTCTTTGGTGGATTAATCGGTTTAATCGCACAACTGACTGGTACTTTTTAATTCCTCTTTTAACCAACATTTCTTTATACCAAGTGAATGAAATATCTGTTCACTTAGTATTGGACTAATTAAGCATGAAATATTTCATTTCTACTCTTTTAATCCTTGCCGTTAATGGCTATTATTTGCTCGTAAAAACACTGTTTTTTTCGCCCTAGAATATTAAGAAAATATTTTGGGTTTTTCCTCCTCAAATTAAAAGGTAATTGGAGTCATGTTTGGTAGCTTAAAGGCTTTGCCAGCCGATCCTATTTTAGGATTATTAGCAAAATATCGTGAAGATACAAATCCACAAAAAATCGACTTAGGTGTTGGTGTTTATAAAAATGAAGCAGGTCATACCGCCATTTTGGATTGTGTGAAAAAAGCTGAGAAATATCGATACGATAACGAAGATACCAAGGTGTACATTGGCCCAACAGGATCACCACTTTTCAACAACGAAATGGCTAAATTAATTTTTGGTGATCATAAAGTTTTAAATGAAAATCGTGCCCGCACCGTTTCTACTCCTGGTGGAACTGGCGCTTTACGTGTTGCTGCAGAATTTATAAAGTCATGTAAAGCAGGTGCTACCATTTGGGTGAGTAATCCAACGTGGGCAAATCATACTGGCTTATTTCAAGCAGCTGGCTTGACGGTAAAAACTTACCCATATTATGATCACAATAATAAATCGTTAGATTTTGATGGCATGTTAGCGGCGCTTAAAGAAGTTAGCGCTGATGATGCGGTGTTATTACATGCCTGTTGTCATAACCCAAGTGGCATGGATTTAAATCAGCAACAATGGCAACAAGTAGCAGAAGTTGCTAAGTCTGTTGGCTTTTTACCCGTTATTGATATGGCTTACCAAGGTTTTGGTGAAGGTTTAGACGAAGACGCTTACGGTTTACGTTTGATGGCTGACAGTGTTGAAGAAATGCTCGCTTGTAGTTCATGTTCGAAAAATTTCGGTTTATACCGTGAACGTATCGGCGCTTGTACCATTATTGGTAAATCATCTACTGCCGTTGATATAGCAAATTCAGTATTACTTTACGTAGTACGTGTAATTTATTCTATGCCACCAGCACATGGTGCCGCCTTAGTTGAAACTATTCTACAATCAGACGAATTGCGTAACCAATGGCATGCTGAATTAAAAGAAATGCGTGACAGAATCAATGGTAATCGTCAGTTGTTAGTTAATAAATTGGTGGAGAATGGCGTAACACGTGACTTTAGTTTTATTACTCGTCAAATGGGCATGTTCTCTTTCTTAGGTATTACTCCTGAGCAAGTACAACAACTACAAGATGAATACAGCATTTACATGGTTGGCTCAAGCCGAATGAGTATTGCTGGTATAGCTAACAGTAATGTAGATTATTTAGCTCAGTCGATTGCGAAAGTTTTATAACTTTCAATAGAAAAACTGAAGTAAAAACGGATGCCGAGTAATCGCCATCCGTTTTTATATACAGGATGTATGGTATGTCGCGATCACATGGATGTGAATGAGTGACGATATACAGGATGTATGGTATGTCGCGATCACATGGCCGTTCTTAGGCATCCTGCCTCCACGGCATTAATGCTTCCATGCACGTCGATGTGAATGAGTGACGATGTACAGGATGTACTATCAGGTTTTAAGTTCGAGACAAAACTTAGACCCTACATCCATATAGGCAGTTACGTAATTGCAGGAGCATAATTTCGTATATGGATCTCACGTATAGGATTAATCATGAAAATAGCAGCCTTATCTGATATTCATAGTAATGTTTTTGCTCTTGAAGCGGTTATACAAGACGCTAAACAGCGCGGCTATGATGTGATGGTTAACCTCGGTGATATTCTTTACGGTCCAATTGCTCCTAAAGCCACCTTTGAACTGTTAATGGAGCATAACTTAACGACTATAAGTGGTAATCAAGACCGACAAATTGTCGAAGCAACACCACAAGAAATCACTGATAATGCCACCATGGGTTTTATCATTGATGATCTCGGAACAAAGCCTATTCAATGGATGAAACAGTTACCATTTGATCATCAACTTACCGATGATGTTTATTTGTGTCATGGCACACCAACTAACGATCTTGTTTATTTATTAGAAGACGTTGCATTAGGTTATCCACAGCTCAGACAAAACAATAAAATCTTAACTTTGATTGCCGAGCAAACTTCCAAGCTCATTTTGTGTGGCCACACCCATATTCCCAGAACTGTTACATTGACAACAGGTCAAACAATTGTAAATCCGGGCAGCGTTGGCCTGCCAGCATACACTGATGATGAACCACTCGTACATTCCATGGAAACCTTTAGCAGTCATGCTCGATATGCCATGATTGAACAAGGCAAAGATGGCTGGGTAATTGAACATATCAATGTGCCTTACGATGTAAAAAGTGCAGTAAACGCATCATTGCAACGGGGAAGGGAAGATTGGCAACACTTTCTTTCTACAGGCCGTAAATTGAGTAAAAAAATTTCATCGTAAAATTTTCATGATATTATGCGCAAATTATTAGGTCATAGGAGCAAAGGCTAGTGACAACAGGTAACTTATTTATACTTTCAGCGCCAAGTGGTGCAGGAAAATCTAGCTTAATTTCAGGCTTACTTAAGCAGACAAGTTCACGTCTAATGCAAGTGTCCGTTTCGCATACCACACGAGATAAGCGACCAGGGGAAGTTGATGGCCAACATTACCATTTTATTGCTATTGACCAGTTTAAGAAGCAAATTAGTCGTAATGAGTTTTATGAGTATGCGGAAGTGTTTGGTAATTATTACGGCACTTCTGAAGCCGCAATAGATCAACAACTTGCCAAAGGTATTGATGTATTTCTTGATATTGACTGGCAAGGTGCCCAACAGGTAAGAATGAAAAAACCTGATGTGACTACGATTTTTATTAGTCCACCATCTAAACAAGAACTGGAAAATCGATTAAAGGGTCGAGGGCAAGATAGCGAAGCCGTGATTCAAGATCGTATGGGACAAGCACAAGCAGAATGTTCACATTATCAAGAATTCGATTACATCATCATCAATGATGATTTTCAGCAAGCTTTGGCTGATTTAACCACGATTGTGGACAATCAGCGCTTAAAACGTAGTCAACAAGTAGAAAATCATCAACTTTTGTTTAAAGATCTATTGGCTAACGATTAAGCACATAGTAAACTACGCAACTATTTTATGAAAAATATCAATTGAGCTGATTAATTAGCGACTTGATATTATAACGTTGGAGTGACCAAATGGCTCGCGTAACTGTTGAAGATGCCGTAGATAAAGTCGGCAATCGTTTTGACTTGGTGTTAATTGCATCTCGTCGTGCTCGTCAAATTGCTACTGGTGGTAAAGAACCATTGGTTGAACGAGAAAATGATAAACCCACTGTTCTTGCATTGCGTGAGATTGAAGCAGGTTTAATCACAACTGATGTAATGAATGAATCTGACCGTCATGAACAAGTTCAACAAGAATCTGCTGAACTTGCTGCTGTAGCAGCTATTGTTGGTGGTCATCCGTCACTATAAGCTTGATAGCTTTATTGAGATGTAAGCGCGTAATTATGATTTCATGATTGCGCGTTTTTTATTGAAAAAAATAAAACCTTCATAGATAGCTTTGTCGCTTGGTATTCCTACTCATTCGTCGTATTCTAACTATCACAATCTAAAGCTAAGTTTAACCATCTTACAGGAAAATTTGCGTGTATCTTTTTGAGCCTTTAAAAGCACATGTTTCAAGCTATTTATCAAAAGTACAAATAGACCTTCTAAAGCAGGCCTATGTTGTCGCTCGAGATGCTCATGAAGGGCAAAAGCGCTCCAGCGGAGAGCCTTACATCACGCATCCTGTGGCAGTTGCCCATAATTTAGCAAAAATGAACCTAGATTATGAAACACTCATGGCCGCATTGCTGCATGATGTGATTGAAGATACTGAAGTTACCAAAGATGAATTAGCCGAATTATTTGGTCATACCGTTGCCGAATTGGTTGAAGGTGTCAGTAAGCTAGATAAATTAAAATTTGATAACAAAGAAGAAATGCAAGCGGAAAACTTCCGCAAAATGGTACTTGCCATGGTGCAAGACATTCGTGTGATATTGATCAAACTCGCCGATCGCACCCATAATATGCGCACCTTAGAGTCACTTCGTCCTGATAAACGCCGTCGTATTGCCCGTGAAACCTTAGAAATATATGCTCCGATTGCCAACCGTTTAGGCATTCATGAGATTAAGAACGAATTAGAAATTTTGGGCTTTGAAGCACTTTATCCCATGCGTTCACGCGCGCTTAAGTCAGCTGTCAAACAGGCCCGTGGTAACCGCAAAGAAATTATCAATAATATCCAAGAAGAAATAACCGTACGCTTGGCAGAACATGGTATTGAAGCACAAGTGATCGGCAGAGAAAAACACTTATTCTCTATTTATCGTAAAATGCTCAATAAAGAATTGATGTTTAACGAAGTAATGGATATTTACGCTTTTAGAGTGGTAGTTGATAATAAAATAGATAATTGTTATCGCGCTTTAGGTGCAGTACACAACTTATTTAAACCCATTGAAGGTCGCTTTAAAGATTATATCGCTATTCCAAAAACCAATGGTTATCAATCGTTACATACATCTCTTATTGGCCCTCATGGTATCCCTGTCGAAATTCAAATCCGTACCCACGACATGGACCAAATGGCAGATAAAGGGGTCGCAGCTCACTGGCTTTATAAACAAGAAGATGATGACAGAGGCACAACCGCGCAACTGAAAGCACGTCGTTGGATGCAAAGTTTACTTGAATTACAACAAAGTGCCGGCAGCTCTTTTGAATTTATTGAAAACGTAAAATCAGATTTATTTCCCGAAGAAATTTATGTCTTTACCCCAGATGGACGTATCATCGAATTGCCGATGGGCGCAACTCCAGTAGATTTTGCCTACGCTGTACATACTGATGTTGGGAACTCTTGTGTCGGCGTCAAAGTTGACCGAAAACCTTTTCCTCTCAGTCAGGCAATTGATTCCGGACAAACGATCGAAGTTATCACCTCCTCAGCCGCTCGTCCTAACGCCTCTTGGCTTAACTTTGTTGTAACTGCTAAAGCCCGTTTGCAAATTCGCACCTATTTGCGTTCACAAGAACAAACCGAGTCTCATGCTTTGGGCAAACGCTTATTAAATCATGCGCTTGGAAAAACCAAAATTGAAGACATTGAACAAGAAAAAATTGATCAAGTGGTGACTGAAACAGGTAATAAAAACCTTGATGAATTGTTGATCAATATTGGCTTAGGTAACGCCTTAAGCATTGGTATTGCCCGCCGCTTGACCGATGAATTTACCGATGAGTCTTCTACAGCCAATCATAAAACTAAAATGCCTATAAAAGGCACCGAAGGCATGCTGGTAAGTTACGGTAAATGCTGTCGACCTATTCCTGGTGATGCCATCCTAGCCTATTTGAGCCCTGGTAAAGGCTTAATGGTACATCAACAAGGTTGCCGAAATATCAAAGGCTCTCAAGAATCGCAATTATTCCCTGTTAAATGGGATAGTGATATTGACCGTGACTTTATCGCCAAATTGCGGGTAGAAATTGTCAATCACCAAGGCGCTTTGGCGGCTTTAACAAATGTCGTCGCCCGTGGCGATTCTAATGTGAATACCTTAAACTCAGGTGAAAAAGAGTCTGGTTTATACGTTATTGATATGGAAATTACCTGTCGTGACCGTATTCATCTTGCTGATATTATTCGTAGAATTAAAGTGATGGTTGATGTGCAACGTGTTGTACGCAACAAATAAGGAAAATATAACCATGAAAACAATTATTAATACTGACAATGCCCCAAGTGCAATAGGCACTTATAGCCAAGCCGTTAAAGTTAACAATACTGTTTATCTTTCTGGTCAAATACCTTTATTACCAGAGTCTATGGAAGTGATTTCTGACGATTTTGCTGAGCAAGCGCATCAAGTATTTAAAAATTTATCCGCGGTTTGTCAAGCGGCTGACGGCTCACTCAATGATATGGTTAAAGTGAATATTTTCTTAATGGACTTAAGCCAATTCGCGACGGTAAACGAGATTATGAGTCAATATTTTCAACAACCTTATCCTGCGCGAGCCGCAGTGCAAGTTTCACGTTTACCTAAAGATGTTGCCATTGAAATTGACGGCGTGATGGAATTACCTAACGTTAGTTAACTAAAAATCTTGCGCTCAACTAAAAAATTAAAATGTGAAATGTAATGACTCCAGAAAGATTATCAAGAATTAACGCCATGTTAGATCACCGCCAGCCAGATCTCACCGTCTGTATGGAAGGTGTGCATAAAACCCATAACCTTGCTGCCGTAGTAAGAACCGCTGATGCTATTGGTATCAGTGACGTTCATGCGGTATGGAAAAATGAACGGATGCGGGTTTCTGGTGGCAGTGCTGCTGGTAGCCAAAACTGGGTGGATGTGCATAATTACACCAGCACAGAAGCGGCTATTAAAGAATTAAAGTCTCAAAACATGCAAATATTGGTGACCAATCTTTCAGAAACTTCGATCGACTTTCGTGAGATTGATTACACCAAACCTACGGCAATCATTTTAGGACAAGAAAAATTTGGTGCATCACAAACGGCACTTGAAATGGCTGACCAAGATATTGTCATTCCGATGGTTGGCATGGTGCAATCATTAAATGTATCAGTGGCAAATGCTGTTGTTCTTTATGAAGCACAGCGCCAACGTAAAGCGGCTGGTATGTATGATACTGCGAGAATTTCATATCAACGTCGTCAACGGTTCTTATTCGAAGGTGGTCACCCTATTTTTGCAAGTGCCTGCCAACGTAAAGGGTTGCCTTATCCTGAGATAAATGAAGAAGGACAAATTGTTGCCTCAGATGAGTGGTGGCAACAAATGCAAATGACCCAAGAAGCTTGGCAAGAACTTGATAATTAGGATATAAAAAGAGGTAAATAGGTGTCAGGAAATCAACAAGGAATAGGAAATCTTGCCCGAATAGCCATTTCAACACTCAAAGGTGTTGGACCAAGCATGGCAGAAAAGTTGGCGAAAATAGGGCTAGTTTCCCTACAAGACTTACTTTTTCATTTACCCAATCGTTATGAAGATCGCACCAGAGTCACCACTATTCGCGATTGTATGCCCGGCATTTTTACCAATATCATCGGTGAAATCACCAACAACCAAATAATACAAGGCCGTCGTCGTATGATGATGGTCACCGTTAATGATGGCACCGGCTCAGTCAATCTTCGTTTTTTTCACTTTTCTGCCGCGCAAAAAAATAACTTACCCATTGGTTTAAATATTCGCTGTTACGGCGAGATCCAACGAGGGGCTCGTAGTCTGGAAATCATCCACCCAGAATATAAGTCACTAGAGCATGATACTCCGCTCACGCCAGCTGAAGAAACACTGACACCGGTTTATCCAACGACTGATGGTTTACGCCAAATTACCTTACGAAACTTAACCGAACAGGCATTAACCCGCCTTAAACGAGGTCAAGTTGACGAATTATTGCCTGATGAATTTAACCTCGAAAGCTATACCTTAGCGCAAGCGTTAGCGTTTATTCATCGGCCCTCACCTGATACTTCAGTATTACAGTTAGAAGCAGGTAAACACCCCGCACAACTGCGCTTGATCAAAGAAGAGTTATTGGCGCATAACTTAAGTATGTTAAAGCTGCGACAATCAAGTGATGTTCATCAAGCAGTTTCATTAACCGCTCGCCAGCAATTAAATGATGACTTTTTAGCGTCATTGCCCTTTTCACCCACCAATGCTCAATCGCGGGTAGTTAAAGAAATACGACAAGACTTAGCTAAACAGCAACCTATGATGCGCTTAGTACAAGGTGATGTAGGCTCAGGAAAAACCTTAGTGGCCGCTCTCGCAGCGATCACCGCTATTGGTGAAGGGTATCAAGTGGCTTTGATGGCACCTACCGAAATACTTGCCGAACAGCATGCTATTAATTTTCAGCAATGGTTTGAACCCCTTGATATTACTGTTGGCTGGTTAGCAGGAAAAACCAAAGCCAAAGCACGTAGACACGCGTTAGAGCATATTGAAAATGGTAATATGCAAATGGTCGTCGGCACTCACGCACTTTTTCAAGAGCAAGTGAAGTTCAACAAACTGGCATTGATTATTATTGATGAACAACATCGATTTGGTGTGCATCAACGGTTATCACTGCGTGAAAAAGGGGCTTTTGAGGGGAATTATCCCCATCAATTGATCATGACGGCAACTCCTATTCCCCGCACCTTGGCAATGACTGCCTATGCTGACTTGGATACCTCGGTAATAGATGAACTACCACCGGGACGAACACCGATAACAACTGTCGCTTTACCTGACACCCGGCGTGACGATGTAATAGAACGTATTCGTCAGTCATGCAGCAATGAGAGCCGTCAGGCTTATTGGGTATGTACCTTAATAGAAGAGTCTGAAGTTTTGGAATGCCAAGCCGCTGAAGACACTGCTGTTTATTTGCAGGCACAATTAGCTGATCTCAAAATAGGTCTCGTGCATGGGCGAATGAAAGCAGCAGAAAAACAAGCGGTGATGGCCGAGTTTAAAAAAGGTAATCTGCATTTATTAGTAGCCACTACCGTTATCGAAGTGGGTGTCGATGTGCCCAATTCCAGCTTAATGGTGATAGAAAACCCCGAACGTTTAGGCTTGGCACAATTGCATCAATTACGAGGGCGTGTCGGTCGAGGCTCAGTCGCTTCACATTGTGTATTGATGTATAAAAGTCCCTTATCCAAAACTGCGACCAAACGTTTAGCGGTACTAAGGGAAAGTAATGACGGCTTTGTTATTGCGCAAAAAGATCTCGAAATTCGTGGTCCCGGTGAGTTACTCGGTACCAAACAAACCGGACTGGCCGATTTAAAAATTGCTGACTTATTACGTGATGCTGATCTTATTCCACAAATTCAGCAACACGCCTTTTTACTTTGGAAAAAACACCCCGAAAACGCTATTGCGCTAATTGACCGTTGGTTAGGTAGCCGCGAACATTTTAGTAACGCTTAACCTTCCCCCTAACAAATCAGGGAATTTACGCTGAGCAGTTAATAATTGCCTAAAAATACGATAGACTAGGGCTAATTATCTAGCGTAGCGAAAACTTTATGTCATCACCAGAGCAACCTTCATTGAGCAATCAACAATCAGCAGATTCAGAGAAAACCACCCATTTTGGTTACCAGACGGTAGATAAAGGTGAAAAAGAGTCAAAAGTTGCTGGCGTATTTCATTCAGTTGCCGCGCAATACGATGTGATGAATGATTTAATGTCGTTTGGCATTCACCGGTTATGGAAGCGTTTCACCATCGATGCCAGTGGTGTTCGTCCCGGTAATAAAGTATTGGATCTTGCGGGTGGTACCGGTGATTTAACCGCGAAATTTTCTAAATTGGTTGGCCGTGAAGGCAAAGTGATATTAGCTGATATTAACAGCTCTATGCTTAATGTTGGACGAGATAAGTTGCGTGATAAAGGTTTAGTGCAAAATATTGAATATGTGCAAGCCAACGCCCAATACTTACCCTTTGAAGACAATACTTTTGATGTTATCACCATTGCTTTTGGTTTACGTAATGTCACCGATAAAGACATGGCATTACGTTCGATGTATCGAGTTTTAAAACCCGGCGGTCGATTATTAGTTTTGGAGTTTTCAAAACCTGAACATGACATTATCAATAAAGTATACGACTTCTATTCTTTTAACATATTGCCTAAAATCGGCGATATTGTGGCTAAAGACGGCGAAAGCTACCAGTACTTAGCAGAATCTATTCGCATGCACCCCGATCAGGAAACCCTAAAAAGCATGATGGATGATGCCGGCTTTGAACAAACTTCTTATAAAAACCTCACCGATGGTGTGGTTGCCTTGCATAAAGGTTATAAGTTTTAATTTGTTATGAGTCAGCTAATGCATCAACAAGCACTGTGTGCTTTGCTTGAAAAAATCATCAATGAGGTATTGGCCTTAAACGTTAATGGTTTAGGGGCGTTATTGCCATTAGAACAGAAGACCCTAACGGTGTTATTAGCTGAATTAACTTTTCCATTAAGCTTTTCCGTTGATCAGCAACAGATTTTAGTTACGTCATTAACCGAGCGTAGTGATTGTCAATTAACCAGTAGTATCGCCAGCCTGATTGCCTTGAAGAAAGAGCAGCAGATAACTGAGCTGATTAAACAAGATAAGCTTGAACTCAATGGTGACATGAAAGTAGCTCAACAGTTTGCTGCACTTTTTGAAAACTTAGCCATTGATTGGCAATCAGAACTCGCTGTGCATATCGGTGATATTCCCACTTATAAATTGTCGCAGTTTTCATTATGGTTAGGCGAAAAAGTCAAATTTGCCGCGAAACAAATACCCGCAGATGCCAGTGAATGGTTGGTGCATGAAAAGCGACTAGTCGTCACGCGCAGTCAAATCAGCTCGTTTAACCAGCAGGTAACTAGCATTGCAGATGAAGTACTTAGTCTACAAGCAAGAATAGAGCAGCTTGCTGAGAAACTTACAACAACACCATCAACGACCAAAATCTAAGGAAGCAAGTGAGCAGTTTTCGTTTATATCGTATTGTAAAAACTTTTCTTAACTATGGTTTAGACGAACTATTGCCCGCTAAAAAACTGCCTTGGTTTATAAAGCTGGGTCGTTTAAGTCTTTTTTGGATAGGCAGAAAACATAAAGACAAACCCTTAGCACAACGTTTTCGCTTAGCGATTGAGTCTCTTGGTCCAGTGTTTATCAAATTTGGCCAAATGCTTTCAACCCGTCGCGATCTACTGCCTGATGATTTTGCTAATGAACTCGCCTTATTACAGGATCAAGTTGCCGCTTTTGATGGTGAACTTGCACAACAAATTATTATCGATGCCATAGGGCGTGAAACCTTCAACGAGTTATTCCGCGATTTTGACCTTGAAGCGTTAGCTTCTGCTTCTATTGCGCAAGTACACACAGCAACCTTAATGCAGGAAGGGCTTGAAAAGAAAGTCGTCATTAAAGTATTACGCCCTAAGATTGAAAAAGTGATCCGTGCCGACCTCAAAGTAATGGCTTTATTTGCCAAAATATTATCGCGTTGGTTACCTGACGGAAAACGCTTACGACCTAAAGAAGTAGTTGCTGAATATAAAAAAACGATCATTGATGAACTCGATTTAAATCGTGAAGGCGCTAACGCTATTCAATTAAAACGCAATTTTAGCCAAGGCAGTGAATACGACCATGTCTTGCACGTACCTGAAATTTATAGTGAATATAGCCATAAAAATGTTTTAGTGATGGAGCGTATTTATGGCATTGGTGTTGCTGACGTTGAGACATTAACCGGTCTTGGTGTTGATATGAAATTATTGGCTGAGCGCGGTGTTGAGGTGTTTTTTACCCAAGTATTTCGTGA
>MAAC01017922.1_pt1 | contig 24970 bp, 22 predicted proteins | sample 1115981 | NCBI WGS metagenome assembly MAAC01 (sample SAMN04961126, study PRJNA320927) | seawater metagenome | isolation source: sample BD02T64 sea water enriched with oil for 64 days | place: USA:Gulf of Mexico | collected 2013-07-27
TAATTTCGTGTAACTTACTTTCTGTATCTTCTTTTTGAATTCCATACAAATGCTCTTGTAGTACTCATTTTTTCTGATAATTGATTGCTATTTAATGTTCTCATAATTAGTTTATTTAAAGGATTGAATTTTTTATTTTTATTTGAAACGTCTTTTAGTATTCCAAGTAAAAGATTTTGTGCTACTTAATTTTTGTGTAATCTGATTGTTGTTTAAAGTTCTCATGTTTTTTATTTTAAATTAATTTGATTCTACTAGATAGACGACAGGAAAACAAAAATGTTACAGTACTATGTAAAACAAAGTACTATTTTAACAGTATTTAACAATAATAGCATAGAAACAATGCTGTAATAGGTGGGTAAATATGTTTTCCTGAAAGTCTTTAGTCAACGATTTATAACCTTGAATTATGATAATAAAAATTCCAGAACACTAAAAAAGCCTCTAGTTGAGGCTTTTTATAATTTTTTATAGGTGACTTATGATTTGGATTGAATTTCTTTGCCCACTTTTTCAACATCATCTAATACTCTTAAAAGATTACCACTCCAGAGTTTTTTAATTTGACCTTCAGTATAGCCTCTTCGAACCAATTCTAAGGTTACATTAAATGTTTCAGAAGCATCATCCCAGCCTTCAATTCCACCACCACCATCAAAATCACTACTAATACCAACATGGTTTATTCCAATTAAGTTGACTAAATAATCGATATGGTTTACAAAATCATTTACATCAACAGCAGGAGGTAGGTTGTCAATATCTCTAAGTTTTTCTTTACGAATACGGGATATTTTTTCATAAAAGTTATAATATTCTTCTCTTTTAGAGGGTTCTAGTAATCCTACATCACTCCAATCCATAATTTTCATTCCTAATGAATCACCTATTTGATCACTTATTACCTTTATAGATTCATTGCGCTTATTATATTTTTCAGTATTTAAATAAGAACTAAAAGCCACTGTTTGAATAACGCCACCATTTTCTTTTAAAAGTAATAATTGTTCATCATCTAAATTTCGACTATGATCACATAAGGCCCTAGCTGAAGAATGTGAAGCAATTATTGGAGCTTTACTTAATTCAATCATTTGTATCATTGCTTCTTTTGAAGGGTGAGAAATATCAATCATCATCCCTATTCGGTTCATTTCTGCAATGACAAGCTTTCCTAAATCACTTAGTCCATTATGAAGCCAAATATTATCTTCTTCCCCAGAATTACTATCACTTAATTGACTGTGACCATTATGAGCAAGAGACATATATCTCCCTCCAAGGTCATAGAATTTTTCAACATTTTTAATATCAGTACCGACTGGATACCCATTTTCTATTCCAATCATAGCTACTTTTTTCCCTGCAGCTTGAATTCTTCTTACATCCTCTGAATTTAACGCCAATTCTATCTGGTCTGGAGCAATATCATTTACTAATTTATGGATTGCATTAAATTTAGACATCGCATTATTATATGCATTTATATATCCTGAGTCAGTTAATGAATCCTGACCTGTATAAACAATAAACCAAGCAACGTCAAGTCCTCCGCTTACCATTTTAGGCAACGTTATTTGTGATTCTAAGTTTTGTGTATAATTAATAGTATCGGTAAAGTTTTTGACATTAATATCACAATGAGTATCTAAAGTTATGACTCGTTCATGAATCGCTTTTGCTTTTGCAATGAGTTTCTCTCCGTTCATAGATTCTTCATTTGGGCTTTCTTTGCATGAAATTATACAAATAATTAATAATAGGAAAAAACTCCAAAAGGGTGATTTTTGAAAATAATTTTTCATAATAGTAGTATTGATTAGCTTTTCAAATATAGAATATATTAATTGGACTTATTTTTAATGCTTCGGAAGAAAAACTAACTTGGTTGAAACTTTAATAATTTCTTCTTTGTTCATTTTCATTTTTCTAAACTTACCGGTATTATAAAGTTCCGCTTGATCTCGATAATGTTTACTAAAAGGATTGCCAGATTGTCCAGTAGGTAAAATACTGATGCTATTTTCAATATTACTAAAGTCTATAATTCTTCTTGTGGAAGGCCCTGATTTTACATGATAGATTCCTGTTTCATTTAAAGAATACCCTCTATTATCAATTACTTCTCTAGCACCCTTAATTGGGAATGGTCCTACATTAAAATATTCCCGTAATGATGCTACAGTACCTAAAGGGTGTTGGTGTTCTAGGGTATGAACATTCCCCCAAGCCCAATCTTTTATATCCCTTCCCAATTGTTTTTCTAAAGCTGCAACGGTTTCTTTTAATGATTCTGAAAGAATGTCTTTTTTGGTTTCTATTTTATCAGAAGTATTAATATCATCCCACCAAATAGATTCGTCCTTATAAATTTGAGCAGCAATGGTTCTTTTTGCCAAATGAGTTGTGTTAAATTGTTTAAATAACTCCTCTCCTAATTCGTCCTCAAAAGTGTTTTTTAAATAGGTATAAATCCACATATTGTAAATAGTTGGTGCAACGGCATCCACTGTATTAGAACCATTCCAGAGCTGCAACACATCTATAGCTCTTTGCTCGTTTTTACTGAAAGAGCTAAAACTCATTTTAGAGGTGAATTCTTTGATAACACTTGAGGAAACTGATGAAGTCACATCGTTGATCATCGCACCCATAGCTGTTTTATTCCAATTGTTTTTGGGTTCTAATAATTTTACAATTCGTTTTGCTCGATCTTCAGGAACGTAATAACCAGGATACAACATTCCAGCAATACTATCGGGTTGATTATTGGCAGAATAAACATAATGATAAGGAGGATTTTCCGCCATTGGATTTTCAGAAAAATCTAAATATTCAACAATGTCATCTTCCCCTGAAGCACCATCCAAAATAAACTTTCTATTTACATGATCCTTGTGTTTATAAAGTTTAGCAGAAGCATACCAGGCAATATTTCCTTTGGCATCGCCATACATAATGTTTAATCCTGGAGCGTGAATCAAAGAGGTTCCTTGTTTAAATTCTTCCATAGAATTCGCATTAGAAATAGCATAAAGGGCATTGGCTGCTTTATTCTCTATTTGGGTATAAATCCAAGACATCGCTATTGGATTGGTATTTGTAATACCTCCAAATACTTGATTTACTATAGGGCCGTGACGTGTACTTTTAAGTTCAAAAACCACATCTTCAGCATCTTTTACTTTTATGGTTTTGGTTATGGATTTATATTCTTCGTAACCTGTTGGTGTTTTGTATTTAGTTGCATCTGCTGGATGATTTTCTTCTTTGTAAAAATCGATGTCATCATTTTCAAACATTGTTATTCCATAGGCATAATCTCTATTATGTCCTAGGAGAGGAAAAGGAACTCCAGCTAGATGATAGCCATACATTTCGTAGTTAGGAGTCACGACATGTGCTTCAAACCAAACAGAAGGTTGGGAATAACCAATATGTGGATCATTTGCAAATATCACCTTGCCACTAGCGGTTTTATCCCCAGAAACCACCCAACTATTACTGCCTATAAAAGGAGGGATAGGGGAGTTATTCATCATTTCATTCACATTAGCCATCATGGTTATAAAGCTTTCTATATCTTCTTTTGAGTTTTTTATTAGTGTAGTATTAGGATTGATATCAACATTTAATTCTTTTAAATAATCCACACCCAACTTTTCTTTAATTGCACTCAGCATTGGATCCGTTTTTTGAGCCATAGCAAAACTAAAAGCCATATAACCAATGGTGTTATAAATGTCTGTTACCGTAAAATGTTCTTTGTCTACACCCACCAGTGTATATTCAATGGGAGTAGGTCCTTCATCAATAAATTGATTAACCCCTTTTAAATAAGCATCCATTATTTTATAGAGTTCACTATTTTTATCAAGTTGACTTATTGTTTCTTCTGATTTTTCTTGTATTCCTAAACTTATAAAAAGTTGATCATTTTCAATTAATTTTTCTCCAAATAATTCTGAAAGACGACCGGGAGCTATTCTTCGTATTAATTCCATTTGCCACAATCTGTCTTGAGCGTGAACATATCCTAAAGCTGTCATGGCATCCATTTGATTTTCTGCGTAGATATGTGGAATCCCATAATCGTCAAAATATACTGTTGTTTCTGAAGAAATGTTTTTTAATGCCAATTCCCCTTCGTAACTTGGTTTTAAATGATTATAATAAAGTGCACCAACTAGGGTAGCTAAAACAATAAGTGCAATAAGAATCTTTAGTGCTTTTTTAAAAATGTGCATAAGTATTATTTAGATTTTGGAAAAGTAAATATAATATTTTCAACATAAAATAAGATCCAATCACCTAAGTAAACAAAATATAAAGCGTTTAATAAGAATGCATTTTATGTTTTGTAACTTCATCAAAATAAAAATGAAAAAATGAACAAACAATTATTGTTAGACAAAAGACCAGAAGGTTTACCAAATAAAGATACTTGGAGGTTTATAACCCAACCTATTCCAGAACTTAAAGAGGGAGAAGTATTAATACAACATCATTATATTTCCTTAGATCCTGCCATGCGGGGTTGGATGATGGACAGAAAATCATACATTCCTCCCGTTGAAATAGGGGAAGTGATGCGAGCGGGTGCTATTGGTAAAGTTTTAAAATCGAATAATCATCCAACATTTAAAGTAGGGGATTGTATCGTAAGTTGGGGTGGAGTGCAAGAATATGAAATAACAACTGGCGAAAATTGCTATAAAGTTGATGAAACAATTGTTCCCATGCCAAAATATTTAGGGGCTTTGGGAATGCCTGGAATGACCGCTTATTTTGGAATATTAGAAGTTGGAAAAATAAAAGAAGGAGATATTGTCTTGGTTTCTGGTGCAGCAGGTGCAGTAGGAAGTTTAGTGGGGCAAATAGCTAAATTAAAAGGATGTACAGTTATTGGAATAGCTGGAGGAAAGCACAAATGTGATTATTTAGTAAAAGAATTGGGATTTGATGAAGCCATCGATTATAAATCTGAAGATATTAATGATGCTCTTCATAAAAAATGTCCAAAAGGAGTCGATGTATATTTTGATAATGTGGGAGGAGAAATTTTAAATGCAGCACTAGCAAAATTAAGATTAAATGCTCGAGTTGTGATATGTGGAGCTATTTCTCAATACAATAACAAAAAAGACATTATAGGTCCAAATAATTATTTATCACTATTGGTCAATAGAGCTACTATGCAAGGAATGGTTGTTTTAGATTATGCCAATGATTATCATAAAGCGACTCAAGAAATGGGAATGTGGATGATGCAAGGGAAAATATCGAGTAAAGAAGATATATATGAAGGAATCGATAATTTTTATAAAACTTTTTTAAGATTGTTTTCTGGAGATAAAATGGGTAAACTCATTTTAAAAGTAATTTAGACTTTTTAATTACTCCATATAAAAAAAGGCTGAATAATTAATATTCAGCCTTTTTGGTTTTTATAAAATCTAAAAATCTTTCTAATTCGTACTTAGTCTTTTATGACGTCTTTTTGCGTTCCAAACAAAAGTTTTAGTACTGCTCAATTTTTCTGTAAGTTGATTACTGTTTAAAGTTCTCATAATTTCTAATTTATATATTAATATAAGTTGTTTTATTAATTTGAAATCTTATACAAAAATACATATATCTTAATATATAGTCAAATTATAGTGTAATATTATATAATATTTAACATATGGCGTAATAGGCTAAGAATATGAAAATTATAAACCTCGTAATCAGTATTTTAAAACCACATGAATTTATGATTTTTATCATTCTTAAAATGATGTCTAGAAAGTAATTTTGAAAGAATTTATAAAACTTCAAATATGAAAAATCTAATGCTTTGTAGTATTGTAATTTTTGCTTTAGGAATTAATACTATGGCACAAGAAATTGCACCCTATATAAAAATAGGAGAATCGAATGAAAGTATTCAAAAAACATCTGAAAATGTGATAGCGGTTTTAGAAAATAACGCATTTAAAGTACTCGGAACTTATAACCCAGCTGGAAAAAATGAATTAAAAGTTATTGCATTTACTAGAAACGATTTAAAAAACACAGTGATAAAGGTTAAAGATAGAGGAGCCTTAGCTGCAATTTTTAAAGTTGGTTTGGTAAGTGATAATGGTAAAGTTATGATGTCTTATACTAATCCGGATTATATTTTAAGAGCTTATTTACAAGATGATTTTGATAAATACAAAATTGAACTTCAAAGTTTTGGTATTGACTTAAAAACTGCTTTCTCAGTAATGGGTAATAGTTTCACTCCATTTGGAGGAACAGTAGAGGCTGATGATTTAAAAAGATATCATTATAAAATAATGATGCCTTATTTTACAGATCCAATTGAATTGAAGGAATTTGACTCTTTTGAAGAAGGAGTTCGTACCATCAAAAACAACCTAGAAGCCAATAAAGGGAATACAAAACTGGTATACCAATTAATATATACTTCAGAAAAAGTTGCAGTATTTGGTATTGGCTTGCAAAATGCAGAAGATGGAGAGTCTTACTTCTTACCTAAAATTGGAGAAGCCCATGCGGCTGCGTTGCCTTATGAAATTATTTTACAAGGCAAAGAAGCAACAATGTTGCATGGTAAATTCAGAATTGCATTGCATTGGCCAGAGTTAACTATGGGGGCCTTTATGAATATCATGAGTACCCCAGGTGATATTGAAGATACTCTCGAGGAGCTTTGTCAATAAAAAACCTTAATACATCCTCATTTTATCTTTTTATTTTTTCTAATATAATAGTTTTAGTTATGCAATTAAAGCGTTAAAATGCTCAATATATTTCTGTTAAAGCTTTCATTTTTATATCTTTAGTAAAAATAAAAAGCCATGAAAAAGATATTCTTATTAGTATTGACTCTAGCAATTTTCACAAATCTTGCTTATACACAAACCAAAGAAGAAAAGAAACAACGTAAAGTTGAATTGTCTCAAAAGGAATATGAAACGATTAAAAAACTAATAGATTCAAAAATGTATGTTTTTAATGCCACTTGGTTAATAACTCAGGGAGGAAGGCAATTAGATGTAAGAAGTAATACCAATCAAATTGAGGTGAAAAATGATATAACAAAGGCTGTTATGCAGTATTTTGGAGTTGTTACTATAAGTAGATTTAGTAGTGATGGAGGTGTAGAATTTGATAGTGAAATAGAAGACTATAATTTAAAATATATTGATAAAAAACAGAAAATTATCATTTCTTATACTGCAAAAAATAAGGCTGAAAAATACGATGTAACAATAACTGTTTTTAAAAATGGTTCGGCATTTGTAGATTTATATAGTACACATAAAAATAATATTTCATACCAGGGTTCAGTTGGCCCTATCATTAATGAACAGTTAGAAAAATAATTTTCAGTAACACTAAAACTATTACTTGATAATTTAAAATGGATAGTAATGATATTTATCATTTTAAGTTCAAATAATCTTCCTTAATTTTAATTGTAATTTTAAAACTATAGTGATGAAGGTAAACACAAATAGTAGCAATCAGCACAATGAATTTGGCAGAAAAATATTATCAATTATCGCACAAGTTCATCCCTATGTTAAGCATCGATTATATACTGCCGAAACAAGAGGAGTCGTGCCTCATAATATGTATAACAGTACTGGTATTATTGATGATGCCATTGTAAAATTGTACGAAAAATATGAAGGAAAATTAAACGATAATTTAGAAATCAAACTCAAATTATTTTCAATTGTTAGCCAAAGATTAAGCTTGCTTTTTAAAAAAGAAGCCTTCCATAAAGAAACTATGAGTACCAATCAGATATTAATTGATGAGCTTAAATTACTGGAAGAAAACTTTGAAATGACAATTAATGAAGACTTGTTGATGGAAGAAGAATTGGATGATATATCTTATCATCAAGAGGATTTTAAAAAACCTATGTATCTCTATGCAGATGCAGAAAAAAACATTATCAATACTTTGGATATTCACGATACCAGAATAGATGATAATAATGAAAAAAGAAAAGCTTTTAATAAGGTTTATAATTGGTTACCTCTTAAAACCTCAAACGTAATAGATCTATTTGTATTTGGTAAATTGAATTATGATGAAATAGCCCATATTAAAGGAGTGGATGTTGAAAATATTAAAGAAACAATTCAGGCTGTTGGGAAGACGTTTAGAAAAAATTTAAATTAACCTTTACAGCTCAACCAAATTAAAAAATACTATTACCTAACCCCCTTTTTTTAAGGAGGTATTTCTTATCTAATTATTAATTCAGTTTAACTAACCAAGACTAATACTCATTTAAAATAAATAGAAGATGAGGAATAATTGGGTTATATAAATGTTGTTCGGAAATTAAAAATTCCAAAAGGTTATTTAATTAAATCTTAACATTTTAAAATTCATTTTTTTGTAATTTAACCTCACACAAAAAATATGAAAATGAAAACTATTACTTCTCTAAAGAAAAAGATTGCCTACAAATTTCTAATTAGTTTTCTATGGGTTATACCTCATGGAATTTTTGCACAAACAAATGAAACTCTTCCTCTTGAAGTACCCGATGATCTCTATGTTCAAGTTTCAAGAGAACAAATGGAAAAAGGACCTGCTTATAGAATAATAAACAGTGAATACTTTACAGTTCAGGTAAATGTAGATGCAGATGGGAACGATATTATTGGTGATGCAGGTAATGAAACCTCCATAGCGGTAGACCCAACAAACCCAAATCGTATGGTAATAGGCTGGCGACAATTTGATACTGTTAATAGTAATTTTCGTCAGGCAGGATATGGATATTCTACCGATGGAGGCTTAACTTGGACTTTCCCTGGAGTTTTAAATCCTGGTGTATTTAGATCGGATCCAGTATTGGATTTTGATGCTGAGGGAAATTTTTATTACAATAGTTTACAAGGTACGCTTACCTGTGATGTTTATAAAATTGATGACGGAGGAGTCGATTGGACCCCCCCCGTACCCGCAAATGGAGGCGACAAACAGTGGATGCGAATAGATAGAACCAATGGTATTGGAGCTGGAAATATTTATTCTAACTGGAACCTTTCTTTTACCACCTGTGATTGGGACTTTACAAGATCTATAGATGGTGGGGGTAGTTTTGAGGAATGCATTCCTGTAGATGGAGCTCCTCGATGGGGGACCATTGCTGTAGATGCAGAAGGAGTGCTTTATATATGTGGAGCAAGTGGTTCTAATTTAGTTCTTATTAAATCTACTACAGCTCAAGATCCAAACTTTCCAGTATCTTTTGATTCATTAGTGTCTGTAGATCTTTATGGCCAATTAACAACTGGAGGAATCAATCCTCAAGGACTTTTAGGGCAAATGTGGGTAGATGTTGATATTTCTGGAGGTGCAGGTCATGGAAATGTATATGTTCTAGCTTCAGTGAATCGAAATTCTAATAGTGATTTGGCAGATGTTATGTTTGCAAAAAGTACTGATGGAGGAGAAAACTTTTCTGCACCAATACGGATTAACACAGATGAAGGAACCGATAATATTCAATGGTTTGGAACCATGTCTGTAGCACCCAATGGTAGAATTGATGTGATTTGGCTCGATACCCGTGATGCTCCATCAGGGTCAGATGATTCTAAATTATTTTATTCGTTTTCTGAAGATCAAGGAGAAACCTGGTCTTCTAATGAAGCCTTATCTATTGCATTCGATCCACATGTGGGTTATCCTCAACAAAACAAAATGGGAGACTATTTCGATATGGTATCCGATAATGAAGGCGCACATTTAGCCTGGGCAAATACAATTAATGGAGGTCAGGATGTTTATTATACACATATCATTCCATCAGAGGTATTAAATATTAACGATATAACATCATCTATTTCAGAAGCCCTAAGTTATCCAAATCCATTTAGTGATGAAACCACCATTTCTTTTACCATTTTAGAAAGCGAAAATATAATTGTTGAAGTTTTTGATATTCTAGGAAGAAAGCAAACAACATTATTAAATGAAGAGGTGTATGGTAATCATTCTCTGGTTTGGGATGGGCATATCGCTAACGGACAACGACTTACTGCAGGAGTTTATTTTGTGTCTATTCAAGCTGAATCTGGTCATTCTGTATTAAAAGTGGTATTAAAATAATTTTTTATAAATTTGGTTATCTAACATTTTTATAAAACCTAATATGAATAATATAAAACTAACTCAATTAGTCCTTTTTGTTACCCTATTTATTTTTCAAAAAGGCCTTGCCCAAGAACTAAATAATGAAGCTTCAGATTTAAATGACGATGCTAAAACTTCAATTAAAATTGGAGCTAAAATTGGTTATAGCCTAGCAAAACTACATGATTCAAATAAAAATACATATGCAAAAGATTATGAATCTGATAGCGGAATTGATTTTGGTTTTACAGCTGAATTTATACTTACCAATACGTTTTCAATTCAAACAGAACTTAATTATACTCAAAGGAATGGAACACGAACTGGAATGCAACCTCTTGGTGAAAACGGCTTAAGTGAACAGTTAAACCAATTCCTTCCTTTTTTAGGCTTGTCTACAATTACTCCTGAAAATCCTATTTATGCTTATTTTGAAGCAGAACAAAAATTAAATTATTTAGAAGTACCGGTTTTAGCAAAATTTGGATGGGGAGATGATTTTCGTTTTTATGGGGAAGTAGGACCTTATGTAGGCATTTTATTATGTGCCAAACAGCACACTAGTGGTGAAAGTCAATTTTATTTTGATGAAGACGGAAATAATCCGGTATTTGTACCAATTTCTGACGATTTATCAGAATTTATAGTATTACCAGCACAGTCATTAGATGCAGAAACGGATATTGAAGATGATTTAAAGACAGTAAATTTTGGAGGAATAGTAGGAATAGGCGTTATTAAAAAATTAGGTGAAAAAAGCGAAGTGTATTTAGACGCAAGAGCTTCTTATACCTTTAATTATATACAATTAAGAAATGTATATGGTGAAACCAATGTTGGTGGCGTTATTATTTCATTGGGGTATGTGTATAGTATCCAATAATTAAATTTTAATTTTCATCTAACAGCTTTTCTAATAATTGATCGTAGGTTATAATATCAGTATAGATCATTCCACCTAAATTAATTATAGGGGAAGTTATTGTGTCTATACCAACTACATATTTTTTTAAGGCCTTTGCTTTATTAACATTTTCAGTAAGATTATAGGTTTTGTATTTGTAAACGCCATTATTTAATGATTTAATTAATGTATCACAATCAATACATCTTTCAGAAGTATATAATAAAATAGGTTTTAGAGGATTTATTTTTATTTTTATAAATTCTGGCTTAATTACACGACGAGAGAGACTATCATTGGCAATAATAGTATAGGTGTATTGTGGTTGTTTGCCTCTCTCTATAACCAAGCTTTGTACCTTAACACGTGATGCTCCAGGAACTCTTGTTAACCTAGGTTTACCAGCACGTTGTCTAAAACCAGTACCTTTTACGTTTAGTAATATATCAAAATCTTGTAAATTTTCATTTACAGCATATAATACAAGACGGTTGTTTTCTAATTCATCTTCAATTTTAATAGGTTTTTTTTGTGAAAATCCACAAACTGTAAATGATAAAGTAATAAATAGACTTAAAAGGATTTTAAACATACTTGATTTTTTTTAAAAATCGAAGATACTATTATTTGTAAGATAATAAGATGTTATTTTTTCAAAGAAAATAATAGATCCAAAGTTAAGGGCTAATCCAACATCAAAGCAGATTTAAAAATGTGTTTTTTATTACTATTGCAGACATAAGATCAAATAAAATGGCAGAAAATAAAGGTGATATATTTCCATTTGACTATAGGTATACCATCAAATAATCATAGGAATATGGATAGGTGTTTTGAAATATAGATTTATGGAAATAAGTCTATCTTCTTCCTAATTTTATTATTTTCCCTTCTCTTAAAACAGTAAGTTCTATAGAATCCCCTTCATTTCTTTGTTCCATCATGGAAGCGATAGCTAGTAGCGATTGGTCTGTTATTTCAACCTCAATACCATTAAAAGCTAAAATAATATCCCCACCAACTATTATAGTTGTACCTGCAATAGTCATTTCAACATCACCAGCTCTAAGACCTATAACTCCAAATGTAGAAGACATCACTACTTTTTGTATAAGTAAGCCTGTTTCCTGAGGGAGATTAAAAATGTGAGCCATTTTCCCAGTTAAAGGAATCATTTCAACACCAGACCAAAAAGGTTTCTTTTCAAGGAGTAATTTCTTGGTTAAATTTGAAGTTGTTGCAAAACCAATACCTTCAAATCCTCCAGATTTTGTTAAGATATTACTTACAATCCCGATTACTTCTCCTTGCATATTGAACATGGGACCGCCAGAATTTCCTGTATTTATCGCTGCATCTGTTTGAATATATTCATATTTTGTAAAAGGGTTCTTATCCTGTATATTTCTTTTAAAACCGCTTACATAACCTGAAGAGAACGAATGACCCAAACCAAAAGGAGCGCCTACTACAAAAACTTTCGATCCAACTTTTGCTTTATCAGAATCACCTAAGGTTACCGTAACTGCATTTTTTCTGGGGTATAGAAGCTCTATTAATGCAACATCTGCTGTGTTATACGATGAAATTACATTGGCGGGAATTATCTCTCCATCGTAAAATTCTACATTTACTTTTTCGGCAACTTGAACTACATGTGCTGCTGTGATAATTTTTGTATTAGAGATCATGAATCCAGATCCTAAACCACCAGAAGTTATTGTTTTTGTGGTAGCCCCCAAGTTTACTAATTCCTTTTGTTCAGTTAAAATTTCTACTACAGCTGGATTTACTCTATCGTATATTTCAGATAAGTCTTGAGCCTGATTAGTTAACGATAATAGAAGAGAAAATAAAAGTAAAAATTTTTTCATGTGTGTGTAATTAATTGAAGTTTTAACAAAATTAAACTAATTAATACTTCCAAGCAACAAATCTACTTTTCTTGTTACCTTGTGTCATGGGAATGGTTTTATGAGTTGTTTTAAGCTTATCTAATTGTTTATAAATGTTTTTTAAGTTTTCCTTTTTGGAAACCAGCGTAGTAAACCAACCCACCTGATTTTTAAAAGCAACACTTTGTTTAATCATTCTTTTTATAAATAAAGCTTCTCCACCATTGCACCAAAGTTCATTTGCCTGTCCACCAAAATTTAGAACAATTTCTTTTTTGGTTTGATAGGGTTGATTGTCTTGCTCAAGATTTCGAAGTTTTTTTAAAGTACCCTTGCTAGCTTCTTCTTCCGATTTATGAAAAGGAGGGTTACACATCGTAAAGTCGAAATACTCCTTTTCAGAAATAATTCCTTCAAAAATATTTGCATTGTTATATTGTTGTCTTATTTCAATGTGTCTTTTTAACTTGTCTGATCCTTTAATATTATTCTTTGCAGAAATAATAGCGTTTTCATCAATGTCAGTTCCAACCATGTCCCAATTGTATATTTGAGCTCCTAAAATTGGATAAATGCAATTGGCACCCACACCAATATCCAATCCTTTTATAGTTTTAGGAGAATCGTTTTTAGCTAATAAATCTGCTAGATAATGAATATAATCAGCTCTTCCAGGAATAGGAGGGCAGAGGTAATGTGTTGGAATATTCCAATTACTAACTTGATAATGTTGTTTTAGCAATGCCTTGTTTAATTGCAATACTGCTTCAGAAGATGAAAAATTAATGGTTTGTGTACCATGTTCATTTATAAAAACAAAAGGCTTTAAATCTGGATTAGTATCGACTAAAGCTTCGAAATTATAAGATTGATTATGTAAATTGTTTGTATGCAAAATAAAAGAGAGGTATTAATATTTATGGTTAAATTTTTATAAAAATAATAAAATATTACTTTTTTAAATAAAAATTTGACACTAAAAAAAATAAAAATTTTTATTAAAAATTGGGATGCTATTAAAATTCAATTTGTTGAGAATTTAACTTACTAAATTAATCATAGAATAAAAATAGAGAAGCATTAATAATTGAGTATTTCGAAAAAAAAAGCAATGTTCTATACATATTTACTATATTTAGATAATTATTTACCACTAATTATTATATAAAACATAACAAAGAGAACAATTAGATTGACATTTGGCCCCATTTTATTTCTATTCATTGTAATAGATTTTTTTATTTTTTAACCTATTAATTTTAATAAATAACCAATGAAAAAAACTAGCCAAATTTTAATTGCCATGGTATTATTATTTTGTAATACTATTTATGGTCAAACACACACAATTACACTTAATGTTAATACCGCTGATCTTACCAGAGATAATGTATCTTCAGAATCAATTACTTCTTTTACTACAACAGACACTCAGGTAGATGTAGAAACTCCATCTGAAGCATTTGCGATTACAGTTGAAAATGGAGCTACCATTATTTGGGAAGGAGCTTCCTCCTCTTCGGATGACGATACTATAGAAATCTTTATGATAAAGTGGGAAAAAGGACCTAGAATATTTAGTTCAGATGATATTCCTGGAAATGGAAATGGAACAGTACAAGCCATTGTTAATGGGCAAACACCAAATGAACCCTATAAATACAAAATTTTATTTAAAGTAAATGGGACAGGTCAAATGTATCAAATTGACCCAAAAATAAAAGTGAGACCAGTAGATTAATTTATTAATATTTTTTAATTCTAATGGGTAAATTATATTCCTTATTGACATTATTATTATTATTATTAAAAGCCTATGTTACATTAGGCTTTTTTTTAATTCTGAGTATAGTTGTTTCTGGGCAAAATAAATCTCAAAGAGATAGCCTTGAACAAGTTTATATCAATAATAATTATAAATCGGAAGAACATCTTGATATCCTCAAAAAATTAGCTTTTGATCATCCAGATCCAGAAAAGGCTATATTTTACAGTGAAACTCTCATTCAAAAGGCTCGAGCATTAGATTCTATTAATTATGTTTATCAAGGGTTATTATTTAAAGGAAATGCGTTAACTAGAAAAGGAGATTATACAGAAGCATTACAAAGCTATTTTAAAGCTGCTAATATTGCAATTGAAGAAAAAAAAAGTAAGGAATTAGGAATTGTGAACATTACCATTGCGGATGTTTATTCTAATATGGGAAACCATAATAATGCCATACAATATTATCAAAAAGCCATAACGATATTAAGAAAAGAGAAAGATTCAGTAAATCTTGCTTCCGCATTATTAAATGCAGGAGATGAATATTTTCTTCGAAATAAACTTGATACTGCAATAGAGTATTTTGAAGAGTCTGGCCTTATTTTTAGGAATATAGATTACCCAATGGGTACTGCTTATAATCTTGGTAATGTAGGTATGGTTTATGCAGAACTGGGTAAGGATTCATTAGCTTTAGTTAATATTAATAGTGCCATAAAGATTTTAGAAGAGTTGGAAGAATACCATGCCATTTCTGATTATTTAACTTATATGTCTGATATATATGAGAAGAATAAGGATTGGAATACTGCTCTCAGATATTCTGAATTAAGCCTTGAACTGGCACAGAATTTTGGGTTTAAAAAACAAATTAGTGATGCTAACCTTCAGATCTCAAAATTGTATGAACAAAAAGGAAACTTAAAAGAATATATTAAATATTATAAAAACCATATCGCATATAAGGATAGCGTTAATAACATTACCTCTGTGCAACAAATGGCTACCATTCGTGCAGATTTTGAGATTTCTCAGAAACAAATAGAAGTAGATCTTCTTAATGAACAAAAAAAGACGCAACGAATTATAGTATTTGCTATAATTGTCGCTTTATTTTTAGTGACTCTTTTAGCTATTGGATTGTTTAGACGATATCATTTTATTAAAAGGACGAAGCTGATTATTGAAAATGAAAAGAATCGCTCAGAAAACTTACTTTTAAATATACTGCCAGAAGAAACGGCTCAGGAATTAAAGGAATATGGAAAAGTAAAAGCTAAGAAAATTGACTCTGTAACGGTTTTATTTACAGACTTTAAGGAATTCACACAATATGCAGAAAATTTACCTCCAGAAGATTTAGTAAAAAGTGTAGACTTCTATTTTTCAAAGTTTGATGAGATTATGGAAAAATATGGCTTGGAAAAAATTAAAACAGTAGGAGACGCTTATATGTGTGCCGGTGGTTTACCATTTCCAACTGAAGATCATGCTTTAAAAATGTTGCATGCTGCATTTGAAATTAATGAGTTTGTAAATGAAGTTAAAAAAAATAATCCGATGAATCAAACGCGTTTTGATATCCGTATCGGAATTAATACAGGACCCATTGTTGCTGGAGTCGTAGGGACTAAAAAATTTGCTTACGATATTTGGGGAGATACAGTTAATATTGCTTCAAGGATGGAAACCAATTCTGAAGCAGGTAAGATAAATGTTTCAGAAAACACTTATAATTTAATAAGAGACGTGTTTGATTGTGAATTCAGAGGTGTAATTCAGGTAAAACATCGTGGTGCTATGAAAATGTATTTTGTAAACAAGAAGGTTTCTTAAACACTTTAATTTAGTATTAAGAGGTTTTTAAATTAACAAGAGTATACTATGAGCAAACAAGACACAAATAATTATTGGGAACAATTAGAGCGTTTAGAAAAGCTAATTCGAGCTTCAGAATTAAAGGCTGGTATTATTTTTTCATTTCATAGTTTGATATTAGGTTTGTTTTTGGATAGACTGGATAATTTCAAGCCTATCTTTCAAGAAAGCTTCCTATTGGTCATATTTGCTTTTTGTTGGATATTTTTAGTTTTAGTATCCATATTCTTTTGTTTTAAATGTTTTCATCCCAAAATGGAATTAAAATATGATAAGAACGTATTTTTCTTTAGAGATGCTGCTTATCGTTTTGGAAATATTAAGGAATACACTGATAAATTGATACAAGTTTGTGAGACTGAAGAAGAGATAATAACGCAACTAAGCCAACAAATTCACGTAGAAAGCAAAATTGTAGATCAGAAGTTTAGTAGTGTTCAACGCGCTATTACATTCTTTGCAATTGGTTTTATATTTGTGATTTTGATACTTGTTTTTTGGATTATTAAAATTTAAAATTTGCGATAGTTTATAAAATTTCTTTTTACTTCCTTATCAGAAGTAGCATTTCTCATTAAACTATTGTAACAGATGCTATTTAAAGTAGTACTTTTGCAAAAATTTAAAGTAAATGGAATCTTTTTCTACATTTAATATTTCCAAGCAGTTGCACTATGCAATTGAAGATTTAGGTTTTGAAAAACCAACACCTATTCAATCACAATCCTTTTCAGTAATTCAATCTGGAAGAGATATGGTCGGGATAGCGCAAACAGGTACTGGTAAAACCTTTGCTTATATGTTGCCTATCTTGGAAGGACTGTCATTTTCTAAGCAGATACACCCAAAAGTATTGGTGATGGTACCTACTAGAGAATTGGTGATACAGGTGGTTGAGGAAATTGAAAAGTTTTCCAAGTATATGTCTGTTCGCGTATTAGGCGTGTATGGAGGTGTAAACATGAATCGACAAAAAGAGGCCGTAATTTTAGGTGCCGATATTATTGTAGCTACTCCTGGTCGTTTATACGATTTGGTGTTAAGTAGAGCCTTACAATTAAAATCGATTAATAAATTAGTGATCGATGAAGTAGATGTCATGCTGGATTTGGGATTCCGATTTCAGTTGACTAACATTTTTGAATTGCTTCCTAATCGTCGACAAAACGTAATGTTTTCTGCAACGATGACGGATGATGTAAATGAATTAATTCATGACTTTTTTCAAGCCCCTGAAACTATTTCAGTAGCAGTTAGTGGAACTCCATTAGACAATATTAAACAGTATTGTTATGCGGTCCCTAATTTTTATACCAAGAAAAATTTATTGGTGAATTTGCTTCAGGATGCAGAAAGTTTCCGAAAGGTATTGGTTTTTGTTTCCAATAAAAAAAGTGCCGATTTATTATTTTCAGAATTGGAAGATTTATATGCTTCAGAATTAGCCGTTATTCATTCCAATAAGACACAAAACTATAGAATTCGATCCATTGAAAACTTCAATGCTGAAGTAACAAGAATCTTGATCACAACCGATATTATGGCTCGTGGATTAGATTTGGACACGATTTCTCATGTTATAAATTTTGACACACCTCCATATCCTGAAAACTATATGCATCGTATTGGTAGATCAGGTAGAGCGGAACAGGAAGGAACGTCATTGTTATTTTACACCGAAAAGGAAGAGCCGTTAAAGGAAGCAATTGAGGGCTTGATGGAGTATGATATTCCGGTATTAGAAATACCTTCAGAAGTTGAAATAACAAATCAATTAACCTATAATGAGAAACCAAGGCATAAAGAACGGAACAATCCTTTAAATGTTGAAGAATCTGGAAAAGGATTTCACGAAAAAAAGGATAAAAACAAAAAAGAAAATCAGGGAGGTTCTTACAAGCGTACCATCAAAAAGAAATATAAAAAGCCCAAGACAAAAGGAGATAAATTTTTCAGAGGGAATAATAAAAAGAAATAATATTCATATTAATTAATTACAAGCATTGAAAACACCAGAATTAGCAGTACAGGAGAAAAAAACCGATAAGGAATTATATGAATACCAAAAGGGAGCGATAAGTAAAATTTTCGAAAGATTTGAAAACGCACCTGAGGATCATCATTTACTTTATCAGTTGCCAACTGGAGGAGGGAAGACCGTAATATTTTCGGAAATGGTGCGTCAATACTTAAAGCATCACAAAAAGAAAGTATTAGTGATGACACACCGTTTGGAATTGTGTCGTCAAACTTCAGATATGTTAGATAGTTTTGGTGTGGTAAACAAAGTGGTAAACAGTACTGCTAATTTAGATGACCAAGCAAAATACAGTTGTTTTGTTGCCATGGTGGAGACTTTAAACAATCGTTTAAATGAAAATAAATTAGACATTTCAGATATTGGATTGGTTATTATTGATGAGGCACATTATAATTCCTTTCTAAAGTTATTTAAATTCTTTAACAAATCCTTTATTCTTGGTGTTACAGCAACTCCATTGAGTTCTAATAAGGAATTGCCAATGAAGGATAGTTACGATGAGTTAATTACCGGAGAAACCATTGAATCCTTAATTAGAAATGAGTTTTTGGCAAGAGCCGAAATATTTCAATATAATATGGGCTTAACTGCGTTAGAAGTGGGTTCAAATGGTGATTATACGGTAAAATCTTCTGAAGATTTATATACCAGTAATGCCATGATGGAAGGGCTATTAGAGGCTTATCAAAAGCATTCTAAAGGTAAAAAAACATTGATATTTAATAACGGTATCAATACTTCGGTACAGGTATATTATTTGTTTCGCCAAGCGGGACTTCCTATTAAACATTTAGATAATACTGCAACAAAGAAACAACGAGCAGAAATTATTCAATGGTTTAAAGAAACTCCAGATGCTATTTTAACTTCGGTAAGTATTTTAACCACTGGGTTTGATGAACCTACTATCGACACTATTATTTTAAATAGAGCTACAAAATCCTTGACATTATATTATCAAATGATAGGGCGTGGTTCCCGTATTTTAAATGATAAATCTACCTTTAATGTAATCGATTTAGGGAATAACATGCATCGTTTTGGCCCATGGGGTGCAGATCTAGATTGGCAAACCATTTTTAAATCCCCAGATTATTTTGTAGACAAAATTTTAGATGATGAGGATATAGAAGGGAATTTTAGATTTGAATTGGAACCTGAAATCCGAGAAAAATTCGTTAATTCTAAAGAGGTTTATTTTGATGTTAAGGCGGCTTATTCAGAAGGAGTAGCCAAAGGAGAATCTTCTAAAAAGATTTTAGAAGATTCTATAGCGCAACATGCTTTTATTTGTGTTGAAAACAGTGAAGATGTTTATGATGCTTTAAGCTTGGCTAAGAAATTAGGAGATGATATCGATCATCGAATTGGACAGTATACCAAATGTATTAGCAGAAGTACCCATAACTTTATTTTTTGGTTAAGAGATGATTATCGTTTAAAACTAAGAAATTACCTGCGGGAAAACTTTGACCGTATCTATGAAGAAATTCATGGTTTTCCTCCTAAAGAAGAAGAGTAGGGTCAGTTAAATTAAGGATTTGAGAATTGCATTGTTTTTTTAAAATAAAAAGCAATGCAATTATACCCCTTCCATTTTTTGTAAAAAAGAACTTTTATAAGACCTGCTTATAGGAATGGCCTTTTTATTTACTTCTACATATTCAGTAGTATATGAAGTGATTTGGTTTATGGAAACAATAAAAGATCTATGAACTCTAATAAATGATTTAGTAGGGAGTTTTGAGACTATATTTGAAATGGTTTCACGACTAACAATTGTTTTAGATTGGGTATGTATTTTTAAATAATCACTAAGGCTTTCTATAAATTGAATATCGGAATAGTTAATTTTCACCATTTTTCTTTCAGAACGAACGATTAAAAATTCTTTAGGTCCATTATCATTAGAAATAATAACCCTATTTTCAGATCTATATTTTTGAATTGCTTGACTTAAACGATCTAAAGAAATAGGTTTTAATAAATAATCTACCGCTTGTAAATCAAAACCATCAATTGCATACTCTCTATAGGCTGTAGTAAAAATCACCTTTGTTGAATCTGTGAGTGATTTTGCTAATGAAATACCTGACATCCCGGGCATATTAATATCTAAGAAAATTAAATCTATAGTATTACTGTCTATGATATCTAAAGCTTCTAAAGCATTTTTACAACTAGCAATTATTTCAATTCCTTCAATTTTTTTAAGGAGTATTTGTAAAATATCTCTTGCTGTAGGTTCATCATCAACGATGATACATTTAATTCTATCCATGAAAAATATGATTTACATGTTTTAGTTTCAAATGTACTTCATACCAATCGGAAGTTTTATCTATTTTCAAATCGTAGTTTTCAGGATATAATAATTCCAATCGCTCTTTTATGTTTTTCAATCCTAAACCATCTCTAGATTCATTTGGGGTAAAGGTATTTTTGATTTTAAAATTCAATTCAGTTTCAGAAACTGAAATATCCATAATTACATTTAAAAAACCATTTATTATGGTTCCGTGTTTAAACGCATTTTCAACAAAAGGAAGTAAGAGCATTGGCGCTACTTTAACAACTTGAGTTTCTATTTCTTTAGTAAATATGATGCTTAACGTATCTTTAAAACGAATTCTTTCTAAATCTATATAATCTTCAATATGTTTAAGTTCCTCTATTAAAGAGACTTCTTGTTTATTGGTTTGATAAAGAATATAATCTAAAAGACTGGAAAGCTTTAAAATAATTTCTGGAGTATCTTCAGACTTTTTTAAAGCGAATCCATATATAGTATTTAGGGTATTGAATAGAAAATGTGGGTGAATTTGGTTTTTTAAATAGGCCAATTCCTGCTCTTTGGTTTTAAACTTAGCAGTTATGATTTCATTTTGAAGTTCTTTATTCCTCATCGCGATTTGAGTATTTTTTTTCCAAAGGCTTGCAAAACTTACCAAGGCAACAATAAGATAAACCAATAGGACAATGAATGTGTAATTTTTACCCAAAGAAGGGAGGTCTTCTGTTTTAAATTCTGGAATAAAAGAAACACTCACTATAAGAAAGAGTAGGATACAGAAGGTGGTAAATAATAAGGATATAAAAGTATATATCCCAAACTGAATATATTTTTTATCATTAAGATATTTAGGAATAAGCCTTCCTTCTATAGTATAAGTAGCAATTGCGGTTATGGGAATTAAATAGGTTGAAATTGCTAATATGTAATTTGATATTTCTGAATTATAACTAAAAAAGAATATATAAAATACCCAAATAGAAATCCAAAACAGGAAGTGTTGCCCTCGGTTATATTTCTTATTTATGGAGAATTTCATCATCAGGCAATAACGTAATTATTTCTGAATATATATATAATTATAGGCGAATAACCTGTTTAACACTGGATTTGACTTAAGGGTATAAATCCTACCATCGAAACCATTTATAAAATGATTCCTCAGAAAATAACCATATATATCTAAAATCCTGCAAAATTCTATCCTAATGTCTTCGTCTATCGCAATAATGAATTCTCGATCTACTTTTAAAATATTTTTACGACCTCAAACAAAAAAACATAAACATTATGAGAATGCCTTTTTCAGAATTTATCACTAGCGGAGATTTAAAGTTCATCATTGTATTTATACTATTTACAGGAATTGCTTTATTTTATTTTATTAAAAAACTACAATCCAAAAAAAGTAAAAACAGTATAGCGTTAATGCAACGATACAATTCTAAAATAAACAGCGCAGCTTTTTGGATACTAATATCTAGTGTCTTTTCCTTATTATTAGGATTCTTGCATAGTTTTTACTTTATAGGGAAAGCTGGTGGAATGGCACCTAATTTAATATTTCAAGGAGTATCCTACGCACTTATTACTCCGGTTTTAGGGATCTGCCTTTATATGATTTGTAAAATCCTTTCAGGAGTATTAAATCAACCATTTAATAAATAAACAAGATGAATAAACTAATTAAGATTTTTGTTGCGGTATTAGTCTTCAGTGCTAGTTTCGCACAACCTTCAAAAGGAGATCAATTTAGAGAGGAAGGAAAATTAGAAGCTGCAATTGAAGCGTACAAGTCAGATTTTTCCAAGGAAACAAAAAACTGGAGAAACACTTATAATTTGGCCTGTGCTTATGCACTTGCCTTTCAGAAAGATAGTGCTTATCATTATTTAACGATTGCATTACAAAATGACACTTCCTTATGGGCCTTGGCAGATACTGATTTATATAGTTTGATAAATGATTCTCGGTGGTCATCTATAGAGGAGGCACAGATTAAACGATATGAGGAAAAAAATGGAAATCTAAAACAAGTAGAATACACCAAAAAGCTCCTAAGTTTTATTATAAAAGACCAAGCCTTAGATTATTATATAGATCAAGCCAAAGCATATTATAGGGAGAATGGAAACTTACCACAATGGTATTATCCACTAGGCGATTATAAGAAGCAAATAGGGAAAAGCAATTATGAAACTATGCAAGAGTTAATCGAAGAATACGGTTGGCCTAAGTATTCTGAGGTGGGTAGACTAGCAGCCGATGCTCCATTATTGGTGATCAATCATCATGAAAGTGAATCTGTTCGGAAAATGTATTTAGAACAAATAAAGCATTCTTGTTTAGAAAAGGAGGGAAGCTGTATGGAATATGCCAAAATACAAGATCGGATTTTAGTAAATGAAAACCATCCTCAAATTTTTGGAATGCAGTTTCGATATAATAAAAAAAGAGACTTAGAACCATTTCCAATTGAAAATCCTGAATATGTGGATCAACGAAGAATAGCAATTGGCTTAGAACCCTTAAAAGATTATTTGAAAAGGAAAATTAATTATAACTGGACGATAGCTCAGAAAAATAAATAATTTGATGAATAAGTATGTGAAATTTCCAGTATAGGAATTCATAAAACGAAACACTTTAATTTATAATTAAAAGGTTAAATTTGAAGGATGCAAGACATTCCTATTCATTTAAATCTTATTGCCTTAATTATCATTTTAGGTATTTTTCTTGGTTTTTTTATTTCTTTTTTTATCATTAAAAAAGCAATAGGATTAAGTATCTCCAATTTATTTATGGGAGTTTTTATTTTGGTATTGTCGTTTTCAATGCTTGAAGGCTGGTTGAATTATACCCATTATATTTTCAAGATATTATGGGCAACAAATTTTGCCGAACCCCTCAATTTTATCATTGCACCCCTCATTTATTTGTTTGTAGCTTCCCAATTTAAAGATTTTAAGAAAGAGAAACAGTGGCTTCATTTTTTTCCGTTTTTATTTTGGTTATGCTATTGCATCTTCTTTTTTATACAAACAGATGTACTTAAATATAATTCTAATATAGATGTGATGCAATTGAATGTTCCTTTTCTAAATAATGTTAAAGAAATTTCAGATGATCCTTTACATATAAGATCCTTTGTAAATATTTTAACTGGAATTTCGTTTATTATTTATAATACTTTAATCCTCCGATTATTGATTCTAAATTCAAAAACTCTGGGACAAACACTATTCAATACTACAAACAAAACATTGCGTTCTTTACGCAATTCCTTATTTCATTTTTTAGTTATTATTGTGATTTTTATTTTTGTAAAATTAATTTTTAAAAATGATGTTGGAGATCATTTTATCTACATTTACTTATCATTTATGATATTTATGACTGCAGTGCAGATGATGAATAGCTCAGATTATTATAACCAAGTCTCTTCTTTTTTAGAAATGCCTACTTTAAAATATCAAAAGTCTTCCTTAGATACCAATACAAAAGAAATTATATTGAATGGGATTGTACAACAAATGAAAGCTGAAAAGTATTATAATAGCAGTACAGCATCTTTATCTGGTTTGGCAAAAACGATAAATCAAAGTTCACATCATGTCTCTCAAGTTATCAATGAACAACTAAATCAATCCTTTTTTGAACTCTTAGCGTCCTACAGAATTGAAGAAGCTAAAAGAATATTAAAAACAGAAATGGGTCAAAAAATAACCATCGAAGAGATCGCTGAACAGGTAGGGTATAACTCAAAATCGGCTTTTAATACGGCTTTTAAGAAAATAACTTCCCAAACACCTTCCCAATTTAGAGACTTATAAAGCCTTGATAATCAATACGAATATGTACTTCCTTATAAACTTGAACAGCTAGCTTATAGGCTGATTCGTTAAAACCCCAGTGTTGGTTATAGATTTGTTTCATAATTAAAAAGCAATTATTATGAACACACAAATCAAATCAATTAACGAACGCAAACATTATATAGATTGGCTTAGAGTTTTAGCTTTTGG
>MAAC01018277.1_pt1 | contig 24955 bp, 14 predicted proteins | sample 1115981 | NCBI WGS metagenome assembly MAAC01 (sample SAMN04961126, study PRJNA320927) | seawater metagenome | isolation source: sample BD02T64 sea water enriched with oil for 64 days | place: USA:Gulf of Mexico | collected 2013-07-27
GGTGGTAACGCGGTGCTTCCAACCGTATGTGCCACTCAATGGATGGTGAGTGTGTGTGAGGACTTGTGTCCTGGCTATCGCTTTTTTGCTTATGACAATTACCGCTTATACAAAGGGGTCGTGTTCGATGGTAAACAAACTGAACACTTGGCGTTGGATGTTGAACAAATAGCGTCAAGCGATACCGAGTTAACATTGCAAGTTAAAGTGTGGAGTACGAACCAAAAAGGGTTTCGTGTGAATCACTATATTGCCGATGTGATTTTGGTTAAGCAGATTGTAGCCGCGCCTCAGCTAAATGGTCTTGATAACGACCTTTTGAGAAATGGCGAGCCCAGCCTTGAAACTACCGCTCCCTATGAAAATGGAACGTTGTTTCACGGGGCGTCTTTTCAGAGCATCCAGCAAGTGCTGGACGTTGATGAAAAGAGTTTGGTATTACGTTGCAATGCGCCAACGGTCGCGAACGTTGATCAGGGCCAGTTCGCTGTTTCATCAACCAACCCATTTGTTGATGATGTGTTATATCAAGCGATGTTGGTTTGGGTGAAAATCAACTCAAATAAAGGTAGTTTGCCTAGCAGTGCTAAGCGATACGAGCAATATGAATTGATACCCCAAGGGGCGGAATTCTATGTGTCGTTGAATGTTGTTAGTGATCAGCCGAATGCAATGAGAGCAGATATTACACTGCATTCTAAATCTGGAAAAATTCACGGTCGAATGCTTGGAGCTGAAGTGACAATTAGTGATGCGCTAAACCCGTTGTTTTTACAGAATAGTGTTGTGAAAACATCTCAAGACAGGAGTGTAAACGCAGAATGAGTTACCCGTTAGCCATTGTCGCTATGGATATGTTGATTGCAGGTGAGAGCGGTTTGGCTCATCTGGATCAAGCTATTTATGATGGACAGTCTTTGGTTAAAACTGACAAAACCATAACTGCTGATGAATTTGTTACTTTTGTTAATTCATTGCTAAAAAGTGGTGTCACCCAAAAGAATCAGCTGAGCCCGAAGAATATCGATTTGTACCTTCTTGGAAATGAAGCTCAGTATGAAGGAATGCTTGGTGAAGCAACCAGTATGGGGCTTAACTCAATTGTCGTTGTTGATACTTTTGATATAGCGCTGGTGGCTGCAGGCGAGCGTCTTGCATCGAATGACAGCGAAGTCATTGTTATTGCTGCGATGCATGGTGGGGGAATAGATAGTGTTGGAATAGATAGCGATGAACCCTTACTTACAACATTGGTGTTTGATAACAATGTCAGTGAAGGGCAAGGGTATCCCGAAACACATGGGGCGGCTGCGATTGCATTAATGCAAGAGGGTTTTCCTAAAGAAAGTCCTTATGCATATATTTTGGGTTGCGCTAGTGATGAAAACGTTTCTACTGCTTGTGCTAAGAGCTTAGCGCAAGCGGGGGTTGATTCTCGCGAAATTGAATTGATTGATTGTGTGTCCAGCATCAATAGCACAGACAGTATTTCCCGGTCGGAATCGGCCCAGCAAGAATTGTCTGGATTAACCGAGGTTTATGGTCAAGGAAGCAAAAACCTTGATTGTGCTTTAGGGTCAATCAATACTCTCGTAGGGCAGTGTGGTCACGTTACAGGGCTAGCTTCTGTTATTAAGTCTTCCCTTGGATTGTTTCATCGCTATATCCCAATGGTTCCTGATTGGAATGCGCCATCGCAACCACAGGTATGGGATAACTCACCTTTTTATGTGGCAACTGAGTCGACACCTTGGTTTGAAAATAAAGCGTTTGGTATTCGTAAAGCTGCGGTAAATCTTGTTGGTGAAAACGCGGTGACACATATCATCCTTAGCGAGAATGATTTTTCAGTCGAGCGTAAGAATGAGTATTTATCTCGAACTAGCTGGTGTTTTTTCCCCTTGCTCGGTAATAATGTCGCAGAACTAACATCAGCATTGCAGGCGTTAAAGCAGCAGCTCTCTGATGAGTCAGATCTGAAAACGTTAGCACAGAGTTATTTTCAGGATTTTCAACGAGATAAAAATAACGCTGATTACACATTGGTCATTTTGGGCGAAAGTGTTGAGGTGCTGGATAAAGAAGTTGAATTAATGTTGGCTGGGTTGCAGGCATCATTTGATGCAAGCACGGAACGAAAAACGCCGGCAGAGGTTGCCTTTGTGTATCCAGGCATTGGAGCACCGTACGTAGATTTTGGACGTGATCTATTTCACCTGTTTCCAGATGCCTACTCATCTTTAGATCAAATGTCTCGTGATGCGGGTCAGTCGGTAAAGCAGGACTTGTTATACCCGCGTTCTCGATATCGTTTAGATGCCAAAGAGAAAAAACAAGTAGAGAAAGAGCTTAAAGTTAACCTACATAAAATTAGCGAATGTGGTGTTGGTATGGGATACCTACTAACCAAAGCATTTCGTGATCAGTTTAAATTTCAGCCTAATGCAGGTGTTGGTTATAGCATGGGTGAGATCAGCATGTACGTTGCGCTTGATGCGTGGACTGATCCGGGTTGTTTGAGTGAACCCTTGGCCGAGCATCCAACATTTAAGCAAAATATTACTGGTGAGCTTTTTGCGCTAAAAGAATATTGGGGGTTGTCTAAATCGGATGAGTCTGGCACCCAATTATGGAATACCTATAGCTTACGTGGCGATCCAGAAAACGTTGCGAAGGCTGTCGCTGAAGAAGAGAAAGTCTTCTTAACCATTATTAATACACCCGATAACATGCTGATTGGCGGTGATCCTGATGCTTGTCAGCGCGTTGTGAAAGCACTGGGAACACGGGCTATGTCTCTACAGCTAGCCTCTGCAATACACAGCGCTCCAGCAAAGTTGGAATATGATCGTATCGTGGATTTGTATTCCATTGAAGTTAACGAAAGAAGTAACGTTCGTTATTACTCGACCAGTGTTTACAAGCCTGTACCGCACCGATCTAAAGCCATTGCCAACAGTATTGCGAAGTCGTTTACTGAACAGGTTGATTTCCCGAAACTAATCGGACAAATGGTTGATTCTGGTGTGAGAGTTTTTGTGGAAATGGGCGCCGATAGATCTTGCTCAACGTGGATAGATAAAATTCTAAAGCATAATTATGTTGATATGCCTCATGTGTGCGTGCCGGTTAATGCCAGAGGTACGGATGATCATATTACCATCGTAAGAGCGTTAGCGAAGTTGGTGAGCCATCAGGTTGATATTGATATTTCATCCTTGTTTGGGCCAATGGACAAATAACGTGTTGAATACATTAATAAATGAATCGTCAAATATACCGTCCAGCAGACAGTCATATAGTTTGGGAAGAAAATGAAAAGAATTGCAATAGTAGGGTTGGCAAATTTGTTTCCGGGCTCAAAAGAGCCAGGAACATTTTGGAATAATCTGTTAGCAAAAGTTGATTCGCGGACACTTGCTACACCTTATCAAATGGGTGATTCCCCTGAGCGTTTCTATCAGGCGGGAAAAGGCCATGATGATAAATATTATTGTCAAACAGGCGGCTATATTCATGATTTTTCTATGTCAGCAGATGGCTTTGATCTATCAGAAGAAACGCTGTCTGGACTGGATGATGTTTTTAAATGGTCGCTTTATGTCGCACGCGAAGCGTTGAAAGACAGTGGTTACCATGGCCGGGAAGATGTACTTGCTCGATGTGGTGTGTTACTTGGGAATTTGTCGTTTCCTACCAAAAAATCCAATGAGTTATTTTTACCGCTCTATCACAAGCCTTTGGAAACTGCATTAAAGTCTTTGTTAGGGGATGATGACTTTTGCTTAGACGACTACCTTGCCAACGCGGGTGGAAGCATCAAGCAAGCTGTTGATCCAAAAAATGGTTTAATTGCGGGGTATCCTGCGGCGGTTATCGCAAAATCTCTGCATTTAGGTGCAATGCATTATGCATTAGATGCTGCTTGTGCATCTTCTTTGTATTCAGTGAAGCTTGCCTGTGATCATCTTAATATGGGCAAGGCCGATATGATGTTGGCAGGAGCTGTCAGTGGCGGCGACCCATTTTTTGTCAATATGGGCTTCTCAATCTTCCAGGCGTATCCTGAAAATGGAATACATGCGCCCTTAGATACCAACTCTCAAGGTTTGTTTGCCGGTGAAGGCGCAGGCATGCTGGTCTTAAAGCGTTATGATGATGCGATTCGAGATGGCGATAAAATATATGCCAGCATATTAGCGGGCGGATTATCAAATGATGGTAAAGGTCAGCATGTTCTTAGCCCGAATTCAAAAGGGCAGGTATTAGCGTACAAACGCGCATACGACGACGCTAATGTTGATCCATCAACTGTAGATTTTGTTGAGTGCCATGCAACGGGTACACCGTTAGGTGATAAAGTTGAAATCACTTCAATGGAGACATTCTTTGGAAGTGATGCATCTGGAAATGAACGTTCTGTTCCGATGATTGGTTCAGTAAAATCTAATTTAGGACACTTGCTTACCGCCGCAGGAATGCCTGGTATGTCCAAAATTGTTTTGGGTATGCAAAGTGGAAAAATCCCCGCGACAATCAATGTTGATAATCCACAAGTGTCAAAAAATGGTTTGATTGGAGCTGATCAAATTCCGGTTGAAACCATTGATTGGCCCGTTACAGCCGGTCAACCGAAACGAGCGGCATCTAGTGTATTTGGCTTTGGCGGTTGTAATGCTCATATGCTTTTTGAAGAGCATGTGCCGGGTGCTATTGTAACTGCGGATAGCGATACGGCATCTAATACTGCTTCCAATAAAAGTTACCAGGCTCAATCTATGGCTATTGTTGGCATGGATTCATTGTTTGGAAACTGTGTAGGCCTTTCCAATTTTGAGCAAAGTATTTATTCAGGTAAACAGCATTTTATCCCGTTACCAAAGCAGCGTTGGAAGGGTATCGACAGTCTTGAACGTGATTTACCTTTTAATCCTCCGGCTACTGGTGCATACATTGATAGTTTTGATGTCGATTTTATGCGTTTTAAAGTGCCACCTAAAGAAGAAGACAGTTTAATTCCCCAGCAATTGCTAACCATGAAGGTAGTTGATGGTGCATTACATGACGCAGGCATGGAACCTGGTGGTAATGTGGCAGTGTTGGTTGCTATGGGCACTGAATTGGAATTACACCAATTTAGAGGTCGGGTTAACTTAACCACACAAATAGTTGATAGCTTAAAGGCCAATGGGATTTCGCTGTCATCTGATGATGAGGCTGAATTAGAAAATATTGCCAAAGATAGTATTTATGATGTTGCAAAGCTCAATAAATACACCAGCTTTATTGGTAATATCATGGCGGCACGTATTTCGTCTTTGTGGGATTTTAATGGTCCTGCATTTACGGTATCTGCAGAAGAAAATTCGGTATTTAAGTGCCTTGATTTAGCTCAGGATTTACTAGGAACATCGGATGTGGACGCCGTTGTTGTGGCCGCTGTTGATCTAAGCGGCAGTCTAGAAAACGTTATGTTGCGCCAACAAATGAATCCATTAAATACTGCTGGTCACAGCATGGGGTTTGATGAATCCGTCAATGGTTGGTCTGTGGGTGAGGGTGCAGGTGCGGTTGTCCTAAAACGTAGTGTCGATGCGGCTTCAGAGAATCAGCGTGCTTATTGTCAAATTGATGGCATAGGGTTTAGCGCAGGTAGTGATGCAAACGCTGTGGCAAATGCTAGTGTTAAAGCATTGAATCAAGCGGGTCGAGTTGCTACTGATATTGGATATATAGAAGCATTTGCAAGTGGTAATATCCATGAAGATCAACAAGAGATCGCGGGCCTTAACGCGGTTTATCATTCTGTTGGCAATGAAACCGGTCAGAATGAAAAAGTTGCCGCTATTGGTAGTGTGAAGGCGAACATTGGCCATACCTATTCTGCGTCTGGTATGGCAAGCCTTATAAAAACTGCATTATGTTTAAAGAATCGTTATATCCCCTGTGTCCCAAATTGGCAAGCTCCTGCTGATCGACAGCTGTGGGATAACAGTAGTTTCTACGTTCAAAATGAATCAAAAAGTTGGCTAACGGACGATATTCGTTGCGCAAGTATCAGTGGCTTAGGCGCGGATGACACCGCTGCTCATGTGGTTTTATCAGAATCCTCACAGCAACCTATTCAACAATCTCAGACGGATTCCTTAGTAGATTCAAAATTAAATATTGAAGATAGCAGTACATTGATATTGGTACAGGGCGATGCACAAGAACAGTTGGTTAATGCGTTAACGCAATGTGAATCACGAATTAGCGAATTATCTTTACGCCATTTGGCAGCCGAGCAGTTTTCAATAAATATTGGAAAGAAATCAAAATACACGGTAGCGCTGCTGGCTTCTACATCAAAGCAATTAGCTCAGGAAATTGCCGCTGCGAAAAACGGTGTTGTAAAGGCAATCCAATCAGGAAAACCTTGGATTACACCTAATGGTAGTGCCTTTGTTCCGGTATCTCTGGGGCCAGATGCGAAGATTAGTTTTGTTTACCCTGGTGGATTCGCATCCTACGTTGGGTTAGGAAAAGATATTTTCCGTTTATTCCCAGAAATGACGGATGCAATGAAGGTGCATACTAATCGTCTGGAAAGCATGATAGGCGACAAGTTATTCCATCCGCGTACGGTTGAGGCTCTTGATAAAGATCAAATCAAAACACTATCACGTGATTTGATCCATACCCCAATAGCAATGTTCGAAAGCGGTATCTGTTATGCAAAACTGTTAACGGAGATTTTAAGTAAGAAGTTTAACGTAACATCTCAGTCAGCGATCGGTTATAGCATGGGTGAAATATCCATGATGTATGCTATGGACGTCTGGGATTCTGCGGATGAAATGAGTGAGTTGCTTCATACGTTACCGGTTTTTAGAACTCGGTTGGCAGGCCCAATGGATACGGTGCGCGAAGCATGGTCGATTGATGCCAGTGTACCTGATGAAGATATTTGGGCGGGATATACAGTAAAAGCGCCTACCGAGCAGGTTCAGACGGTTGTTGATACAGAAGACAAAGTTTTCCTATTATTAGTCAATACCAGTAATGAGTGTGTTATTGCGGGTGATCCTACGGCTTGCGCGAGGGTTGTGAAGCAACTGGATTGTGAAAATTTTGTCGCACCAATGAGCGACGTAATTCACTGCCCACTTGTTCGTGCCGATATCAATGAATTGGCAACCTTGCATAGAATGCCTATTGCAAATCAAACATCAGCAACATTGTTCTCCGCAGTTGGTTATACAGGTATTGAAGTTAGCTCAGATAGTATCGCCAAGAATATTGCAGAAATGTACTGCAACCCCGTTGATTTCCCACGATTAGTGAACGCTGCTTATGATGATGGCGCACGTATTTTTATTGAACTTGGCCCTAGGGATACCTGCACACAGTATGTGAGTGCAGCTTTGGGTGATCGAGAGCACTTAGCCGTAGCGTTTGATAACAAGGGGCGAGATGAAAAGTCTGCACTTGTGCGGGCATTAGCGAAGTTAGCAACTCATCAAATCGATATCGATTTATCGCCATTATTTGACATGGCTTTGTTAGAATCAGTATCTAAAAAAGGCTTGATCAAACAAGTTACTTTGGGACGTAAGCCTTTGCGTGAGAGCGTATTAAGCGAAGAGAATTTGGCTCGATTTGAATCTGTTCGAGGCACAAAGAATACTAAAGTTAAACGGATTGTTACGCCTGTTACGTCTTCAGTGCCCGTGGTACCGGTTGTGCCTGTAGTGCCTGTAGTGCCTGTAGTGCCAATGGTGCCCACAGTATCTACAGTGCCTATCGTCACAGTCAAAACAAAAACGACAGTTAAACCAGTAGTAAGCGTCAAACCTATCACAGCACAGCCTCAAATAAAGGTTGAGCCTGTAGCCGGAGAACATGCCTTTAAACCGGCGGCAATAATTCCAGTTACTCCAGCATTTAACAATAACGACAAAACAGCAGATAAGATTATGAGTGAAAATAAAAGCCAGCTAGCGGCATATAGAGCCAATCTTAGTAAAGTGAATGAAAGCCATCAGGCATTCTTACAGTCTCGACAAGACGCTCTTGGCGAAGTAACTGAGCTTATTGAATTGCAAATTCAGTTAGCAACGTCAGGTCAAGGTGTTGGAAGTAGCTCTATTGGAGGCTCAAATGCTACCAATTACTCATCTGCTGTAAGTGTTGAGCCTGTGACCCCAATGGCCTATGCACAGGTTGCAAGCCAATCAGCGTCCGATGAAGCTTATGCTATTGCGACTCCGCTTGTACTGGAAGAGCGTTATTCTGTTCCCGAGAACATTATTTGGGATGCGGCGGACTTGGTAGAGTTTGCTGAAGGAAAAATTGCTAATGTGTTTGGGCCTGAGTTTGATGTCATTGACAGCTACGCTCGACGTGTACGTTTGCCGACGACGGATTATTTGTTGGTGACGCGAGTTACCAAACTAGATGCCGTGGTTGGTGAGTATAAGCCTTGTAGCATGACGACAGAATATGATATTCCGACAGATGCGCCTTATCTAGTTGCAGGTCAAATCCCATGGGCAGTTTCAGTAGAGTCTGGCCAGTGTGATTTACTATTGATTAGCTATTTAGGTATCGACTTTACCAACAAAGGTGAGCGTGTTTACAGGTTGTTAGATTGTACGCTAACGTTTATGGACGATATGGCGTTTGGTGGTGAAACCTTGCGTTACGATATCAGTATTAACTCATACGCAAACAATGGCGATGCATTGCTGTTTTTCTTCAGCTACGAGTGTTTTGTTGGTGATAAATTAGTTCTGAAAATGGAAGGTGGGTGTGCTGGTTTCTTCACTGATGAAGAACTTGCAGATGGCAAAGGCGTCATCAAGAACGATGATGATCGAAAAGAAATAGCAAATGCGGTGAAGCAAGACTTCACGCCATTACTCACTACACCTAAAGCAACTTACGAGCTTGAAGATATGCGTAAGTTGATAGACGGTGATACAGCAGGGTGTTTTGGTTCTGCCTATGATAAGCAAGGAACTAACCCTGCGTTGTGTTTTGCTTCTGAAAAGTTCTTAATGATTGAGCGTGTGACTTCTATTCAATCAAAGGCCGGCGCTTGGGGTCTTGGTATTGTTGAAGGGCAAAAACAATTAGACCCTAACCACTGGTACTTCCCATGCCACTTTAAAGATGACCAGGTAATGGCCGGCTCACTGATGGCAGAAGGTTGTGGTCAGCTATTGATGTTCTATATGATGCACTTGGGAATGCATACCCAGGTTTCCAATGCGCGCTTCCAACCCATGCCTGGCGAAGCTCAACAAGTTCGTTGTCGTGGTCAAGTATTGCCACAACATGCAACCTTAGAATACAAAATGGAAGTGACAGAGATTGGCCTAAGCCCTTATCCGTATGCGAAAGCCAATGTGGATATCATACTGAATGGCAAAGTGGTTGTTGACTTCAAAAATATTAGCGTGATGTTAAAGGAGCAGGATGGAGCAGCATTGGCTGTTGAACCTACTGAGGTTGATGAAAACCCAACGTTAACCGCTCCATTGATGCGAGTTGAGTCAGACTTGTCTCGAGAGAAAATAACTGGTGTGACGCCAATTCTTCACTTCGAAGCACCGCATCTTAATCCTCCTGTAGGTGGCATGGCTGATAACCGAGTACCAGATACCGTACCGTACCAGCCATATCATATGTTCGAATTTGCAACGGGCGATATTAGTAAGTGTTTTGGTTCTGATTTTGATTTCTATAAAGATATCACTCCTCCCAGAACACCGTGCGGTGACTTACAGTTGACGACTCGTGTGACCGAAGTGAGAGGGAAACGGGGAGAGCTTAAGAAGCCGGCGTATTGTAAAGGCGAGTACGAAGTTCCGACAGACGCCTGGTATTACACCGGTAATGCGCACCCTTCGATAATGCCATATTCGGTATTGATGGAAATTTCACTACAACCAAACGGATTTGTTTCTGCATGGGCAGGAACAACGCTTCGATTCCCCGATAAAGAATTGTTTTTCCGTAACCTCGATGGTTCAGGCACATTGTTGCGTGAAGTTGATCTGCGCGGAAAAACTATCATCAACGATTCGAACTTATTATCTACAACTATAGTAGGTAACAATATTGTTCAATCATTTGATTTTACTTTAAGCACTGATAATGAACCTTTCTACAAAGGTACTGCGGTATTTGGATATTTTGAAGCAAGCGCACTGAAAGACCAGCTTGGATTAGATAAAGGCCAAACAACAGAACCTTGGCATCGAGTGAATAATATTGCTGAAACGAATGTTACTTATATTGATTTAACATCCGATGAAATACAGCAATCAATGTATCAAGCGCCAGCCGCAAAACCTCATTATAAACTAGCCGGTGGCCAGCTTAACTTTATTGATCGTGTTGAGATTGTTGCTGATGGCGGTAAGGAAGGTAAAGGGTATATCTTCGCTGAGAGAACGATTGACGTAACTGACTGGTTCTTCCCATTCCACTTTCATGGTGACCCGGTAATGCCTGGTTCTTTAGGTGTTGAGGCAATCATTCAGTCTATGCAGGTTTATGCATTAGAGAACAAGCTAGGAGCAGAATTTAGCAATCCAATGTTCTCTACTATCTTGAGTACCGTGAAATGGAAATATCGTGGTCAGATAAACCCAACAAATAAGAAAATGTCGTTAGATGTGCATATCAAAGAGATACAGCATAACAACGGTGAAGTTGTTGTTATCGGTGATGCTAGTCTGTCAAAAGACGGATTGCGTATCTATGAAGTGTATGACATTGCTATCGCTATTAAAGAAGCGTAAACGATTGCTATAAGACAGAAGAAATTAAGGGCAGTAATATGACAAATAAACTATCTTTACTGGACAGTACCCAAAATACTCAATGGTGCTGGAGTGTATCGGACGCAACGGTTTCTTATGATGAGGCCTCTATACAAGCTAAAATCAGCAACCTTGATAAGCCTTGCTACTTTGTAGAAAAAGACGGCGTGATTGGTGTTAGTAACGAAGCACACCCCGGTGAGTTGGCAGGCAACCTAAAAGTTCAAGCTTACACTGCGCCTATTAGTGTGGCCCAGTTAGGTGACCCTGCTTACCGAACCGCTCATGGTACTCACTACGCTTATTACGCCGGAGCAATGGCTAACGGTATTGCTTCAGCAGAGCTTGTTATTGCTTTAGGCAACGCTGGAATATTGTGTTCATTCGGAGCCGGTGGTTGTGTACCGTCTCACGTAGAAACATCATTACAAAAGATCCAAGCCGCACTTCCGAATGGACCTTATGCAGCAAACCTAATCCACAGCCCGAAAGAACCCGCTCTGGAAAGAGGTAATGTAGACCTATTCCTGAAGTACAATGTGACAACAGTAGAGGCCTCAGCATTTCTTGGCTTAACTGAGCAGGTGGTACGATATAGAGCGGCAGGATTATCTCAGGATTCCAGCGGAAATATCGTGATTGGCAATCGAGTGATTGCCAAGATATCGCGTACCGAAGTCGCCAAACGTTTTATGGAACCTGCTCCATTAAAGTACTTAACACCGCTAGTAGAAAAAGGCCTTATTACAGCGCAACAAGCTGAATGGGCACAACAAGTCCCAATGGCTGATGATATCACCGCAGAAGCAGACTCCGGCGGCCATACTGATAACCGACCTCTAGTAACACTACTGCCAGCCATTATCGCACTACGCGATGAAATCCAAGCGCAATATAACTACCCCCAAACACTACGAGTGGGAGCGGGTGGTGGTGTCGGAACACCTCAAGCTGCATTGGCAACTTTTGCACTGGGTGCTGACTTTATTGTTACCGGCAGTATTAATCAGCCTTGCTTAGAATCAGGTTCATCCGACCCTGTACGAAAAGCCCTAGCTGTCGCCCAAATGGCCGATGTCGCCATGGCTCCTGCTGCCGACATGTTTGAAATGGGCGTAAAACTTCAAGTGCTAAAACGTGGGACTTTATTCCCTATGCGCGCACAGAAACTTTACGACCTATATCGCGAATATGAGTCTATCGATGATATCCCAGCAGATGAACGCGCGAAGATCGAAAAGCAAATATTCCGTTCACCGTTAGAAGATATCTGGAAAGGGACGGTCGAATTCTTCGAGCAGCGTGACCCAGAATTGATTGCGAGTGCAAAAGGCAATCCAAAACGGAAGATGGCACTTATCTTCCGTTGGTACCTTGGTCTATCCTCACGTTGGGCAAACACTGGTGAACCAGGTCGTGAAATGGATTACCAAATATGGGCAGGCGCCGCACTCGGTGCATTTAACGCTTGGGTAAAAGGTTCATACCTAGAGCCCGTTGAAAATCGCCGAGCAGTTGATGTAGCAGCCCACATCATGCAAGGAGCGGTATACCTACACAGAGTACAAGCACTAAAAACTCAAGGTGTTGTGTTGCCATCTGAATTCTCAATCTACACTCCACAGCCATTGGCATAGAAAATTCAGCGTCTATGTATAGACACTGCCAGTAAATGATGTTGTTCTTCTGAGAGTTACTAAATGGAAGGAAACTAAAATGCTGGCAATGAGTATAAAACAAGAAATCTTCTTCCAGAAATGTCTGAGGCAGGGACGCCGAAGCCAAGCTTGCATGGATGCAGTTTTTTGCGGTTTCTGGAAGAAGATTTCTTGTTTTATACGGTCTATAAGATAGCAACGGCACATGCTAGTAATTACTAAGTTAGCGCCTCATCAGGAATTGGCTGAAGCTGCTTATTCTTATCCAAACATATCATCTCAATCTCACCAATCACCGCAGCTCTCTTACCCTCAGGTCGCCACACCTCCTGATGCCAAATCGTCTTAAACTTCCCGTCTAACTTATATTTCGTACGAATCTGACAAACGTCAGCAAACTCCACACCCTCCTGGAAAATCATATTCGCCTTATAAACCGCAAACCCCAAGCCCTTCTCATTCCACAACTGCGCCAATCGATTGCTATCGATTACATGCTCACGAGCACGTTCAAAATATTTAAGAAAATTAGGGTGGTACACAACACCAGAGTGATCCGTGTCCTCATAATAAATTTGTACCGGCAAGGTAAAAGTATCGCTCCACATGATGTCGTATCTGCTCATTTTAAATTAGGGAGGCTATTATATATAATCAACCGCCCGTCATATACCCCAAAAATGTCTAGGCTGACTGTACGAGGTATAGATGATACGTATTTGACATAATTTCCATCTAACCTACAATCTGAAAGAGTAGGGATTGGGTATAGATAAAAAGGAAATATTCTATGAAAATTCATTTTGCATTGCCGGGTGTTATCATCACATTATTGTCAGCAGTGTTTTTTGTCGTGCTGAGTAATTTAGTGGTTAATAAACCTCATCAATATCAGCACTCAACCTTTACTATTTATGCACCTGCAACTCCTCCTCCGATGTTTGATCAATGGTTATCCAAAAAGGATAAGGAGTAACGCTAATGTTCAATATTTAGGTTCAATATCTAGGTTATGGCATCAATAGTTTATGAATTAAAAGTGTTGTTATCAGGTGTTTTGATATTGAGATTGAAACTCCTGCAAAAATGCTGGTAGTTGAGCTTCGGGCAAGAAGTTTATACCGGCTGCGGCTTTTCTACCTCCACCGGATGGAAATTTACTGGCCAAAGTGTCTGCATCGCGTTTATTGGTTAGTGGTGCACGAATACTGACTAAATACCCTTTTTGATCATCTTTTGTTTGCTCTGTCAAAACGGCATGGGCACTGTTTGGCGCTTGGTTTGCCAAGTCGTTTCCAAATACGCCACTGACTCTTCTAGCCCAACGTTCATTTGGCAGTAAATATGCACTAGCTTGTGCTGTTTTATGAATGACGTCGGCTGAATCAGCACGACTGAAATCGGATTGATAGCCCTCTTCAAGTGTTTTGAATGCATCGTGCCCATCTTCAATAAAGTCGATAGGTGAAGAATAAGGCAGTAAAATGTTAAACAGCGCCGCGGGATCGTAGAACAGGTCTTCTAAACTCGCGCCATACCCGTTGTAGTTAATATAGGTGCCAAGCTTTTCTAACAACGCCAATGTATCCCGACTGATGCCCTTTTCTGAGCCTAATGAATTGGCTTTATCAATAAGGTTATCGCCGAATGCAGCCGTTAAGGCCCATAAGAAAAAGCGGTTATCTAAATGCTTGTTAATGATCAAGCCGGTGCAGGTATCGGGTGATAAGTTGATATGAGCCGTTAAGTTTGGGTGTTTCGGAATATCTCCAGATTGATGATGGTCAGCATAAAATACTTGTGCACCCTGTGTTAGAGCTGATTTAAGGCCTGGTTGATTTTTGAGCATTGAGATGTCGAGGACAGTGATCCTGTCATCCTGGCCTATAGAGTGTTCCGTTGAAAGGGTGTTTAGTAAGTCTACTTTTCGTTTGACGCCGGAGATAAGCACGGCATCTCTCGGGGAATCTAGACGTAGCTGTAAAAGTGAACAAATGCCGTCGGCATCCCCGTTAAATATATCAAATGCCGTCATAAGTGAGTGCCATGTGAGTAATAGGTAAGTGATTAACGTAAGTAATTAACGTAAGTAATGTAAGTAGTGACGGGTGATTGTAGTCATCGTCTTAGTTTATGAATAGCTGTTTTTCTATTCTCTAGCTGATATGTAGCAATAGTAGCTGCTTATAATTCTCATTTGTATTTGTTACTATCATCGGCTTAAGTATGCGATGAGAATAAGGTGGAAGGTTTGAGCAAGTTGAAAGTTGATAAATCAATTATTGAAAGCGTGAGACAAGGCGTGGGGCGATGCATGGCATTAAGCATGACACTGATCATGGTACTGAGTATGGCTCTATTGTTACCGGCCTCTCTAAGTCTTGCAGATACGCTAACTGAGATCCAACGCACGGGTAGCGCCAAGGTGACAGAAGGTAAGGCATCTCAAGATCATGTTAATCGTCTATCAGCAACCACCCAAGGTCAGTTACGTGAATACCGTCTTCTTCAGAAACAAATCGAAGGGCTAGAAACCTATAACAAACAGCTCGGTAAACAAATTCAAAATCAACAAGAGCTTATCAAAAAGTACGATACATCCATTTCTGAGGTGGCATCGATTGAGCGTCAGATGACCCCCTTGGTGGTTAAGATGGTGAAGAGTTTAACGGATTTTATTGAATTGGATATGCCGTTTCACATGACTGAGCGTAGAGAGCGTTTGTCTCGAATGGAAGAAAACTTGGTTGCGGCAGATATCAATGTTGCTGAGAAATTCAGACAAATAATAGAAGCCTATCAAATTGAAAATGAATATGGCCGTAAGGTCGATAGTTATCAAGATATTGCCATTATTGACGGTGTAGGGTACGAAGTTGATGTGTTAAGAGTCGGGCGAATTGCGCTGGTTTCTCAAACCAAAGATACAACCATAACAGCAGCCTGGGATAACAACACAAAGTCGTGGCAACGGCTGGATAATAGTGTCTACCGAAACGCTGTTCGAGAAGGGTTAAAAATGGCGAATAAACAAGCTCCCATTGGGATGTTAGTGCTACCCATCTCGGTAACAGGAGGAGCGCACTAATGAATACTGTAAAAGCGTTAGGATTATTAGTACTACTGTTTTTTCCTCTTATGGCTATCAATGCTATTGCCGAAGAAAAACAAGCCTCCCCTGAGGTGGTGTCGGAATCTTCTAAGAAACTATCGCTGGATATGTTGCTGCAAGAAGTTAAACAAGGGCGCAGCAGAGACAAACAAAGGAATAAACGAAGAGAAGCCGCATTTCTAAAAGCGAAAGTTGAGCGCCAGAAATTGATTGATGCCGCTAAGGCGAAAATTGCGGCGCTGGAGGCGACCAGCGCAACACTTGAATCAACGTTTAATGACAATGAAAAGGTTGTTAAAGAGAAAAAGTCATTGCGTGATGAACGATTAGGCTCTTTGAAAGAGCTGTTTGGCCATTTGACAGGTGCAGCGGGTGATATGCGCAGCCACTTAACGATGTCAATTACATCTGCAGAATTTGATGATAGAAAGCCGTTTCTTGATGGGCTTATTAAAAAAATGAATGCTGGTGTCGATCTTCCCAGTATTCAAGAGATTGAGGCATTTTGGTATGAGTTACATCGAGAGATGACTGAATCTGGTCGAGTCAGTAAGTTTACGACCACCGTTGGAACGCAAGAGAATCGGGAAGTTGTTCGCGTTGGAACGTTTAACTTAATATCTGATGGTGAATACCTGGGGTTTGATTCAGATACTGCTCGAATTTACGCATTGCCGCGACAACCTACGGGATATGCTGATGGGGTTGAAAGTGTTCAGCGTGGAGCGGGTGTTTATGCGTTGGGTATTGATCCCACTGGCCCGGCTGGGGGAGGCTTGTTAAAAGCACTAATTAACACGCCCACTTGGGTAGAACGTTGGCACCAAGGTAAGTTGGTGGGTTATGTGATCAGTGTCGTTGGCTGTATTGGGTTGTTAATTGCCTTGTGGCGCTTTTTTGGACTAGCAAATGTCGCTTTGTCTATTAAACGGCAACTTGCGGATAGTAATGCTAATGCGAATAATGCGCTTGGGCGAATTCTTAAAGTTGCCGATGATCACCCTGAACTAGACACTGACGGTCTAGATTTGAAACTGGATGAAGCGATATTAAAAGAGCGTCCAGCTATTGAAATAGGGTTGCCAGTGTTAAAAATCATTGCAATGGTTGCCCCTTTACTTGGGTTGTTGGGTACAGTGACGGGAATGATTATCGTGTTCCAGGCAATTACTGTTTATGGTGCAGGGGATCCTAAAGCGATGGCAGGAGGTATTTCTAGTGCGTTAGTGACTACTGTTTTAGGCCTGATTGTCGCTATTCCAATGTTGTTGTTACATACACTGTTACTCGGCAAAGCGAAAAAGATATTGCATATATTGGAAGAGCAAAGTGCTGGTATCATCGCCTCTCGTACTGGCCGCTAATTAATGCAATTATTTTTACTGGATTTACTGCAAACCCTACAGAACTTTTTCTCAGCGGGCGGGCCGGTGTTACTGCTCATTGCCGCCGTGACATTTGTATTGTGGGTGTTAATGCTTGAGCGCTTATGGTTTTTGCGTGGTGATTATAAAAAACATTTTTATTCCCTGGAGCAACAGTGGTTGGCTCGAGATGAGCGTTCATCATGGAGCGCCATTGTTACTCGTCAGCAGTGGATCTCTGAAAGCCGTGTATTGATAAGCCATAATTTAACGTTAATTAAAACGCTGATAGCGTTATGCCCGTTGTTTGGTTTGCTAGGAACCGTGACGGGCATGATTGATGTTTTTACGGTGCTAGCGGTATCTGGTGGCGGTGATGCAAAGTTGATGGCAGCAGGGGTTTCAAAAGCAACGATACCAACAATGGCCGGTATGGTTGCGGCGCTGTCGGGAGTATTCGCTAATATTTCAATAACACGTACTGCCAAAGCTGAGTACCAACTCATTGAAGAACATTTAATATTGGATCACCGTTTATGAGTCGACGACGTAGTTATCTTTACCAAAGCGACAGCGAAGAAGATAGTGCAATTGATTTAACACCCATGCTGGATGTGGTGTTTATCATGCTGATATTTTTTATTGTGACAGCATCTTTCATCAAAGAGTCTGGCGTAGAAGTCAATCGACCAGAGTCACAGACAGCGGCACAAAAAGATAATGCCACTATTTTAGTCGCCATTAGTGCAGATAATAGTATTTGGATTGATAAACGGCAGGTTGATGTGCGGGCGGTACGGGCCAATATTGAACGGTTGCACGCCGAAAGTCCGGAGGGTGGTTTAGTGATTCAGGCGGATGAGCATTCTTCTATAAAGACTTTTACCGCTGTGTTGGATGCTGCAAGAGAGGTGGTTGTTCCTAGTAAAATCTCATTGGCTACAACTGCGGCAAAGACAAACTGATGAATGTTGTACAACGAACATTGATCGTTATTCCTGTAGCGGCCATAGTTACCCTGTGTTTACTGACCCTGATGGCGATGTTGATATCATCTTCAGATGAGGAGGGGCTAGCAGATCGATCCGTTACTTTGCCCAATATTCTGATGCCGGATGTGACCATTGAAACACGACGGCTTATCGATAAGCCAAAAAAACCAAAGGCACTAAAAGAGCCAGAGCAAGCAATGCCTCAGCAGCAATTGGTTCAGCAAAAAGTGGCTGCATCAGCGCTTTCTGTGATGACACCGGATCAACTAACAGGGAATATGGATTTATCCATCGGTTTTGGATTGCAGGCGTCGGATGGTGAATATTTACCGATGACAAAGTTGGCACCAGAATATCCACGTAGAGCATCCCGACGCGGTATCGAAGGTTTTGTTATTCTAGAATATACCGTTACCAAAAAAGGATCGGTTAAAGACATTATTGTGGTTGAATCAAGCCCTAGTAATATTTTTAATTCTGCGGCTAAACGTTCCGCAAAAGGTTATAAATATCAACCGAGAGTAGAGAACGGAGATCCTGTAGAGGTTTTTGGTGTGCGTACAAAGATCGTTTTTAGGATGGAGAAGTAATGCGATTTCTTTGTTTCTTATTGTTGTTAGTTACTATCGCTTCTAGCCAGCATGTTAATGCAAGGGCAGCATCCGGCGCCATTGATGCCAAAACCTTTAAACAACTTACAAAAGCTCAAAACTACGTTGCTGAAGAGGCTTTTGACGAAGCACTTACGGTACTTGATAAACTGAGTAAAAAGAAAAACCTTTCAAGTTATGCGTTGGCGCAGGTGTGGAACTATCAAGGGTATGTCTACGCAACTAAAGGGGAGTTCTCAGACGCTATTCAATCTTATCAGAAGGTTCTAAAACAGAAACATGTACCAGAGGCCTTGGTATTGAATGCTCGATATGTACTGGGGCAATTATATTTCCAAATGGAAGCTTATCAGGATGCAATAGACAGCTTGTTAATGTGGGTTGATGAGGTGAAATCTCCAAGTGCCATTGCATTGATTATGTTGGCACAAGCACATTATCAATTGTCTAAGTATGATGTGGCGTTAGACTTTGTTAACAAGGCAATTGATAAGCAAGAAGCTAGCTCGAAAAAAATAACGTCAAAGCAAACCATTGTCCCGGAATCTTGGTTGCAACTTAAGGCGGCGCTGCACTTTGCAAAACAGGATATAAAAAACACCGTTACAGCCTACGAGGTATTGCTACGACGATATCCCAACCCTCAGTATCTAAAGCAGTTGGCGGGGTTATATGGAGAGCTGGGCCTTAATCAAAAGCGATTAACAACATTTGATGCGGCCTATGAACATGGAGAACTTGGTAAAGGCAAAGAGCAGCTGAACTTGGCTTATATGTTTCTAGAGCAAGAGTTGCCCTTCAAAGCCGCCGTTGTACTGGAAAAAGCGCTGGCCAATGGGGATTTAAAAACTAATCTGAAGTATCAAACACTATTGGCCGGTTTATGGTCGCAATCAGGCCAGCACGACAAAGCAATACCGGCCTACCAGCAAGCCGCTCAGCTATCGAATGATGGTGAGTTATATGCTCGGTTGGCGGGGGTGTTTTATCAAGCGGTTGATTATGCGTCTTGTGTTAAAGCATCTAAAAAAGCCAGCGCGAAAGGAGGGTTGTTGTTTCCTGGTCAAAATTTTCTGTTGAGGGGGCTTTCCTTAGTTAATCTGGGAAAGTTAGAGCCAGCGCTGCAAGCATTCCGTCAAGCTAAAGAGCATAAAAAGACGTTTAAGGCTGCCAGGGAGTGGGAAAAATATACGCTGGCTCAGCTAGAAAGAGAATCCACGCTTTAAATCTAGGCCCTCGCCCTTAAGCTCTTTAAGCTCCCCAGGTATGAGTATTGGCTTAATATTGATCTGCATCATTGACAATGGTAATCATTATCATTAATATTTGCCCCAACGAATGAGAATCAATATCATTGATGTAGTTTATTGGGGGTTTAAGTTGAAAAAATCATTGTTGTCTTTAAGTATCTCGTTAGCCATGTTGCCGTTATCTGCGGCATCTGTTGCTGCAGAGCAGTCTACTAATACAAAAAACATTGAGAAGATGGTTGTTATTGGTAGTACTGAAAGTGCGCGAAGCCTTGCTGGCTCCGGTGCTGTAGTTACTGCAGACCAGTTACAGACTGAGGTTACTACCGATATCAATCAGGCGTTAAAAACGGTACCTGGTATTTATATCCGAGAAGAAGATGGTTTAGGTTTACGTCCCAATATCGGTATTCGAGGCGCAACAAGTGAGCGTAGTGGAAAGATTACATTGATGGAAGATGGTGTGTTGATTGCTCCAGCTCCTTACTCAAACCCAGCGGCTTATTACTTCCCGACAGCCATGCGTATGTCGATGTTTGAAGTCCTTAAAGGTGCGCCTTTGTTGCGTTATGGTCCGCAAACTACCGGTGGAGTGGTGAATATGTTATCTACGCCAATCCCTGAGGAGTTTGGTGGTTCGGCTGTACTATCTATTAATCAGCGTGGTTCTACGGATATTCATGCATTCGTTGGTGGTAAGAAAGACGGTTGGGGTGTTTCAGTTGAAACCGTTCAACGAGACGGTGATGGCTTTAAAGATATCGACGGTACTTCAAAAGAGCCTGAATACGATATTTCTGATTATGTTGTGAAGTTAGGTTGGGAAGGTGAGCGACAGAGTGTTTTGTTGAAGTTGCAGCGTTCTGATGAAGTGTCTAATGAAACGTATCTTGGTTTGACGGATGCAGATTTTGATGAAGATCCGAATCGACGTTACGGTTTGTCTAGCATTGATGAAATGGATAATGATCACAAAGGCGTGAACTTAACGCATATTTTTGAGTGGTCTGATACGGTCACTTCCACAACGACAGTTTATCGAAATGAGTTTTCGAGAGATTGGTTTAAGTTGGATAAGGGCGGGAAATACATTGACTCTGTGAATGAAGCTGATGCGAACGCTGTCGACTACGCCGGGGTTTTGAATGGTACGGTAGGAGCCTCTTTAGAATATAAGCACAACAATCGTGAATATATTTCTCAAGGCCTTCAATTTAATTTCGACATCGATTTTGGCGATCACCAGTTTGCGATTGGTGCAAGAGCGCATCATGATGAAATGGATCGTTTTCAGCCAGTTGATACATATAACCAGTTAGCTACAGGTGAGTTGGTATACGTCTCTACTTCAGCATCGAGTGCTACTGGTGTTGAAGGTAAAAATAACCGCGAAGAGCATGCTGATGCACTAACTGGTTGGTTTGTAGATTCTTGGCAGGTGAACGATGAGTTAAATGTAAACCTCGCTTTGCGCTACGAAGACGTAAACAGTAGCCGAAAGCAGTATGGAACAACAGCCCGTACTGATGCACCAGTAAAAACCAGCAACGATACTTCTATCTGGCTACCGGGCGTATCGTTTACTTATGACCTATCTGATAAATGGCAAGTATTAGCGGGTGTCCATAAAGGTTTCTCCCCTATTGGCGGTGGTGCAGAGGATAACCAGGATCCAGAAGAGAGTAAAAACTGGGAGGCCGGTGTTCGATATGCAAGCGGCCCGGTGTTCTTAGAAGCGATTGGTTTTTACAGTGAACTTACTGATACAACCGAGAATTGTTCAAATGCATCACCTTGTAGCGATGACGCGGAATCAACTTCTGGTACCTACGTGCTGGGTGATTCGGTTATAAAAGGTATTGAGTTGCAAGCAAGCACAAACTTTGATGTGGGTAGCTTTAACTTACCAGTTGATGCTGCGTTCACGTACACGAAAGCTGAAAGTGTTAAGGATAATCCTAATGAGGATGTAGAGTCTGGAGATAGGCTGAAAGCTGTGCCAGCGAGAGTGTTTAGTGTGCGTGCTGGATTGGAACACGACAGCGGTTGGAATAACTACATCGTAGGTAAGTATATTACCGAAATGTGTTCTTCCGCTGGCTGTAATCGTAAAGTAGGCGAGTACGAAAAAACCGAAAATTTATTCGTCGCAGACTTCATTAGTCGCATTCAACTAGAAGAAAATGTCGAAGTGTTCTTTAAAACTGAAAATATCTTCGATACTCAGCATATTGTTTCTCGCTCACCAGATGGTGCACGTCCAAACAAGCCAAGAACAACGTCGGTTGGAGTGAAGTACGACTTTTAAGCCTGACGACTTTCCCTTCCCAACGTCTACAACTAAGGTTGTAGGCGTTGGGAAGGGAAAGTCTTTGGACGTAGGTGTAAATGTTAGGTTATTGTGTCAGTCGGTATACGAAATTCTATCTGCGCTTAATCAATATGTATGTTCAAATTATTTATATTTCCCTATATCTGCCCCTTCTCCGCGTTAGTCGCCCCAAGTGCCCACCTTTGCAGTCTTCCTATAATCCAATTTTTCGTATACCAATCGCTTTCAAATTCCGAGCTTCATTAATATTTTCTCATAAAATAACGCTTGTGCTCGCTCGATTTAGTAAGAATACTTGTTAGGGTTCATGGCAATAAATCCGAGCATATTAAGGTAGCTCTAACGCCTTTGGCTTAAAAATTCATCAATAACAGAGCTGAGTACATAACTTTGGGCGAAAGCGCTGCATCATTACAGGTACCATCCTTCCTAATTAATTTAATTGAAGATCTAGCGTTATCCAATGGTTTAAGTGTTGATGACCTTTATCAGTCAGTTTTACTTGATAATGGAAATATTGTTACCGTCCAGGGGTTAGATGATGCCGTACGTTGGTTGTTGAATGGGACAAAAAAACCATGGTTAGCGCTTGAATTTGGTCAGCGTATTAATTACCAACAACTCGATGTTTTTGGCCCTTTAATCGCAAGCTGTGGGACTATCAGAGAAGCGTTGGAGCTGTTTCAAAAGTATCATCAATTGTTACACCCGTTCTTGGGGCTTGCATACAGCATCGAAGGTAAAAGCCTTTGTATTCGCTACAGCATTTTTGAGAATCAGCCTGATGACGTGTTTTATGCAGAAGCAATACTAGGTTCTATCCCTGTCTGGGGGGAGCGGTTAACGGGGAAGCCACTAAAGATTAAGCAGGTTTCTTTTAGACACTCAGAACCATTCTACGCAGGACGATACAGAGAATATTTTAAGTGTGACGTTCTGTTTGATCAGGATTTTGATGCGCTTTGGGTAGAATCCCACTTGCTCAATTTACCTATACTTTCTGCATCCCCCGGTTATCACTCGAAAATAAAGGAGCAAGCACAAACGCAGTTACAATCTATTGAGACGTTTAGTGGCGAAATTAAACGTATTATTCGATGTAGCCTTCCTGATGATATCGGGGTAGAAAAAGTTGCTAGAGTGCTGAACTGCAGTGAACGAACGATGCAGCGTAAGCTTGCTGAAGAGAAAACAAGTTTTAAAGCTTTAAAGCAGGAAGTGAGGAAACTGGTAGCAATAGAGCTGTTGGAAACTACGTCACTATCCATTGAAAAAATCGCTTTTCGCTTAGGGTATGAACAAAGGACTAGCTTTGCAGTCGCATTTTTACGGTGGACTGGCGTGAAGCCAACTAACTGGAAACGCTAAATACCTGAAAAATCGCATTTTTACTGATATGTATCATAGGGTTACAAATCTTTACTCAGGTGGCGGCAAGTCAATGTTTTTTGGCGGCCATCGACTTACCTCATAAATCTATCTCCTTTAATCTAAACCCACTACGACGATATGGCTAAATAATAATCATAAGCCAGGACGTCTTTGAAGGGCTTCGTTCCATAGAAAGGTTCGGAGTAAATTGATGATTTAAGGGGTGTACACATGGTTGATCCTAACGGCATAGAAAGTGTTCAGCATTTGCCTGTAGTGATAATAGGAGCTGGGTTTGGAGGAATGGCACTAGCAGTCAAGCTTCAGGAAGCTGGTATTGAGGATTATCATATATTTGAACGAGCTAAAGAGGTGGGCGGAACGTGGCGTGATAATACCTACCCTGGATGTGCTTGTGATGTAGCATCAAACCTATATTCATATTCTTTCGCGCCAAACCCTTCATGGGCGCAGACACATGGGAATCAGTCAGAAATATTTGGTTATCTCAAAGGCGTGGCAAAAGACTTTGACTTGTACCCTAACATTCGGTTTGACCACGAGTTAATAAAAGCCACTTGGGATAAGAAAGCAGAGCAATGGTCGCTAGTAACAAGCCAAGGAAAATATACCTGCAGCGTTTTAGTTACGGCTACTGGGCCATTTGGTGAAGCGGTAATCCCAGAGTTTAAGGGCGCTGAATCTTTCAAAGGGTCGTCTTTTCATTCGCTTCATTGGGATCATGATTATGATATTAAAGGAAAGAAGGTCGCTATTGTGGGAACTGGGGCCACGGCTATACAGATTGTTCCAGAGATTCAAACTGAGGTAGAGCATTTAACCGTTTTTCAAAGAACACCTAGCCATGTATTACCAAGAGTTGATATAGCAACGTCAACGTTAAAGCGAGCCGCGGTTCGTTATGTGCCTTTTTTACAGCGTGGGATTAGAGCCGCGTGGTATACGGCTTACGAAGGTTTAGTGGGGTTACCTCAGTTTGTCGACTCGCGATTTCTTGTCCCCTTCGAGGCGGCAGCAAGGTACCACTTGTTCAAGCAAGTTAAAGATAAAGATCTACGAGAAAAACTATCTCCTACTTATCGCTTTGGCTGCAAACGCCCCGTATTTAGCAGTAAGTATTTCCTATCGTTACAAGAAGAAAATGTGGATTTAGTTTGTTCTGGAATTGAAGAAATAACTGAAAAAGGAATTGTTGATTCAGAAGGGGTTGAGCATGAGATTGATACGCTAATCTATGCGACAGGATTTCGTTCCCCTCATCAAATTAGCGGTAAATTATTTGGTAAAACTGGCACGTCTCTGGCGGAATACTTCGGCTCTCGCCCTCGTGCCTTTATGGGAACATCTATCGCTGGATTCCCGAATTTATTTATGATGATGGGGCCTTTCTCTGCGGCTGGTAATCAGTCTGCAGTGTTTATGTTAGAAAC
>MAAC01017923.1_pt1 | contig 24952 bp, 22 predicted proteins | sample 1115981 | NCBI WGS metagenome assembly MAAC01 (sample SAMN04961126, study PRJNA320927) | seawater metagenome | isolation source: sample BD02T64 sea water enriched with oil for 64 days | place: USA:Gulf of Mexico | collected 2013-07-27
ATAGCACCACCACAAGCCAGTTTCTTTTTAAGAAGTTTTAGAACTTCTTTTTTTTCTTTGTCTAAGAGATAAAATCTCCCCACTAGAGTTACTGGTTTACCTTTTCTTTTTTCATATGTAAATACCAGTTGATGTTGATTTTTTGCTTCAATTTTATTTGAGTTCTTCTTTTTTGCTTCTTTTGAAGTATCGTAAGTATCTCCATCAAGATTAGAACCCATTTCAAAAAGTTTCATTACATTGCCTTTAGTCTAGATTGAATATCAATATCTTCATAAGATATAAATTCTTGTATTTTATATTGTTCAATAGCAACACGACCAATCATTGCAGCATTATCAGAACAATATTTTAGTTCACTTAAATACAAGTTTGTATTGTATTTTTGGCACAGTTCTTCTATTTGTGTTCGCAAATAAATATTGGCACTTGCACCACCCACTATGGCAAAGTTCTGAGGAGCTTTTATTTTAAATAGTTTTTTTGTTTTTTGCATGATATGAGTTACTGCTGCTTTTTGAAAACATGCCGCAATATCTGCTATTTTTTGTTCATCAATAGGCTCGCATTTTTCAATTAACAATCGCACTGCATTTTTAAGTCCAGAATACGAAAATTCTATTTTAGGCGATTGTCTAAGTGGAATAGGAAGTTCATATTTGTTTTCATCACCCTTTAAAGCATACTCTTGAATAACAGGACCTCCTGGATATCCAAGTTTTAACATTTTGGCTACTTTGTCAAAACTCTCACCAAAACTATCATCAATAGTTGAAGCCACGATTTTCATTTCATTTAAAGAGAAAATTATGAAGAAAAATTTAATTTTAGTATTTTCGTTTTTACTGTCTTGTTTCGGAAATGAAATTTCCCAATTATCTTTATTAGGGGCGGTCTTATCTTGAGCTATTACTTCAAAGGTTTTTTCATATCCTTTTACTAGTTGGGCACCGTTATTATCTAACCAACTTTCATCAATAACTAGCTTATATTTTTGTCCTTCTACAAGCGGAAGTCCCATTTGTAGATTGGGTTGTAATCCTGGTTTTATTCTGCCGGGATCAAAAAGAATAGTCAGTCGTTTTCTTTGAGTGTCCCAAAGTTCATCGGAAAATTTTAAGAAAGCATCTTCCTCTAGTTTTCCTTCTGGCATTTTGTATAAATGAATATATTCAAACGCATTTCCCGTTTTCATAGATTCAGAAAACGATATATAGAGTTTAAGTTGATTCATAGGAAGTTTATCCGTTGTAGGATAAACCATAGTGACATAAGTACTAGAATTCAGTGTTTCTTTAGGAATAGTGACAACAAATCGGTATTGGCTTTTCGACTTATTATTAGAAGTAATTAGTACAGTATAAGAAGTGCCATTTGAAAACCCATATTTAGATTTATAAAGAGTTTGTGAAGCAACACTTTCATAATTCCCTATTATTTTTGGAATCTCAGGACTAACAGAAACAACACCAAAATAAACGGAAACATCATAATCAGAATCTTTCAATTCATTTTTATCAAGTCCATTAATAACAATGGCCTCCAATGCTGAATTATACGATACGTCTATATCATCTGAAGGAAAGCTCCAGAAAAGAGTATATAAAATTGCAATTACATGAAACACAACTTAGCTTTACTAATTAAAGCTACAAAAGTAAGTTCCATTGTACTCTAGTAAAAGGACAACTAGGCGCAGAATTAGGACAATTATGGTAAGGTATTTACATCTACTGGAATAACACCTTCGTGTTTTTTAAGTAATGTTCTGAGTTGGTTTGTGCTTTTAAGTCCACATTTTTGAGCGACATAATCCATCGTATAGCCTTCGGCAAGTAAGTTGACCGATTGCTCTACCCTCAATTTTGCTAAGTAATCTCCAATGGTAATACCCGCTGTTTTTTTGAATTGCCGCGTGAGGTTTCTTGCACTCATATTAACGGTTTCCGCTATATCTTCAATTGTAAATGCGCTTTCTAAATTACTCGAAATAAAATCTTGTGCGCTATGAATTCTTGTATCTAAGTGATTTCTATATTGCAAAAAGATACTCAACTGAGGATCCGATTCACCACGCCTAAAATACATGACCACTTCTTTGGCTACCTCGACTGCAAACTTAATTCCGTATTCCTTTTCAACTAAATACAGACATAAATCGATACCAGAAAGCATTCCTGCACTGGTATAAATACGTTCGTTCTCTACAAATAATCGGTTTTTTAATAACTCGGTATCTGGGAATTTTTGTTCAAAATCATCAAAGGCTTTCCAATGAGTAGTAGCTTTTTTTCCTTTAAGCAAACCCGCATCTCCTAATAAAAACGCCCCTGTACAAACAGATACTAAAGTTGCCCCGTTATTATATTGTGAATTTAACCAGGTATAAAAACCTTGACTTTCTTTTTTAAAATTAGTGTCGATTAATAACGAAAAATCAATACCTGGAATTACTATAATATCGTCTTTAAAGAGTTCAAATTCTTTATAGGGCGTCAATTTTGAAAACCCCAAGCCTATAGCACTATCTAATTCTTTATCTAAAGTACTAGACACAAAATGAAGGTTGATATCTGCACCATTGTCTTTGGCTTCGTAAAACAATTGCGCTGGACCCAAACTATCCAATGGATGTGTTTGTGGCACAATTATAAAATAGATATTCTTCATATACAATCTAAGTAATTATCCTTTTCTAAAAATGAAGTTAATTTGGACAATTACAAATTTAGAAATTCATTTCCATTTATTGTGCTTTTTGTTTGCTCCTATTTTTAATGAATAAACTTCAGCCGAGAGCTCTTAAGAATCTTCTAAACTAAAAATTTTGTTACAAGTAATGGTTAGACTGAATCAATTCTTTCTCAGTTACTTAAAAATAGGGGATTCTGATAAATAGATAATTCTATTCAGCATGAATCCCCTTTTATATATAAATTACAAACTTTTTCTATTGTCTTTGGTGTTTTTATCAATCAATTTATAATAAGGATCGACCCCTACAACTATGGGTTTCTGGTCTACAATTAGGGTGATCTTGTTATTAATGGCCATTATTTTATGTTTTTTCAAGTATAGCGGTGTCGTTATGCCATCTTCCTGAGCTTCTCCAAAAACACCAACATCAATGTAATCGGCTAAAGGCAATGATAATAAAGGCTCTTTTACGTTGTTGAGTTTATAGGATAAAGTTTTACCAGACTGATCTTTATAGGTAGGATTCCCCTTTCCATCGGTTCTATATTTACGAACATTAAAAGATAGTTCAACCTCGTATTTGCCATTGTCTAGCTTTTTTGAAGAAAAATCAGTAATTGTATTATCATAGAGCGTTATGGTTTCGAACATATCTTTAATAATATATTTCAGAGAGTCCGGAGTACTTGCTTTAATTTCTGTAACTAAGTCTGTAGATGTTGGATATGGCGGACCTTGAAATTTGTTTTTTTCTAAAAATAGACGCAACACGGTATTGAGCTTGTCTTCTCCTATATAGTCACTCAATGCATAAAATGCCACAGCACCTTTAGAATACCGTATGTATTGTTGTCCAGAATTGTATTGCAATGGTTTTTCCCCAGTAGGATCATTTTTTCTCCCAGACAGATAATGGTCCAATGCATATTTTAAAAAAGCATGCATTTTGGCTTTACCATATTTTTGTTCTAGGGTTTTCAATCGGATATAATCAGAAATACTTTCTGTGAGCATCGTTGCTCCCAATACATTCGCGCCAATTACCTGATGTGCCCACCATTGGTGTGATACTTCATGAACTGCCACTGCAAATGGATAATCGATACCGTTTTCATCGGAATCATCAACATTTGCAATAAAACCATGACTTTCAGAAAAAGGAATCGTATTTGGGAATGCCTGTGCACCTAGTCCTAACGTTCTTGGGCATTCTATAATACGGAGTACCTTGTGTTGGTATGGCCCAAAGTTTTTAGTATTATAGGCTAATGATGCCTTTAGACCTGCCATCATTCTGTCTAAATTGGTTTCGTGTCCTTTATGATAATAGATCTCTAAATCGACGTCCTTCCATTGGTCCTTTTTAACTTCATAACGACCGGAATTAAAGGAGAACAGATTTACCATTTTGCCATCCACTTTATAGTTAAAATAACGACGGCCATTAGACTTCCATTCTTTTTGTAAGGTTCCTGGGGCGATTGCAATTTGATCTTCAGAGGTGCTTAATGTAGCTTCAAAAGTGATCCAATCGGAATCTCTAGACAATAGACTATTCCCCAAAGCTGTTGTGTCCGATGGATAGGCTTTCTCCATATAGGCTTCCAATCCATTAGCTTTTCGTAATGCATTATTTTTGAGATCCGATTGTTTATAACCTAGCTTAGGAAATAAGGAAGAGCTCTTTAAAAATGTGCCGTTGCTCAAAACAGGAGAATTGGTTTGTAGGGCCGTATTTTCAATGTTTTTTATTGCAAACTTTAATTTTAAACTATCCCCTGGTTGCAAGGGCTTGTCTAAGCGATAAATTTCGAAATTAAATAAACTATCGCTGGATACTAAACTATGTGTTCTATCAAAATCAAAGGTTATAGGAAACCCTTTATGCATGATAAAAATACTGTCTATAGCCACCTTGGTTTTATTCACCATCAAATAACTGGCATCCAAATTAAAATTCAATTGCTTCGGAAAGATATTCATTTCCACTTTTACAGCTACAATCCTTGGCTGGACGTAATCTTTGAACTTACGATATTTTAGTTCCCATTCTATTTTATGATCGATTTGCTCTTCTTTTGTTATTCTTATATTTTCTACATTGTTTTCGTAATAAATACCAAAGCCCATACTTAAAAAAGCAATCGCTATCAAAGCAAAAGAGACTGCTGTTTTTCGTCCAAATCGAGACTTGGCTATCGTTAGACGCTCTCTGAATGAGTTAGGCAAACCTCTTAATAAAAATAGACTCGATCCTATTAATAATAGCAATCCAGACATAAACCAATACCCTCGGTAGATAAAAAAACTAGATAAATAATCCCCATAGCCATCCATGTCCGAATATTGATACCAAGAGCCATCTCCAAATCTAAATACTGCTTGTTCTATACCCAACATTCGTGTTAATGGCGTGTTGAATAAAAAAAACAGAACCATCAAAGCAAACATTCCCAAATAGGTGTTTTTAATAAGGGTTTGCACGAATAAAGCTAATAAGCCCCAAAGTAAAAAGAGACTAAAATTCACTATAAAAAGATCGAATAGATAATGAAAAATCTCAAAATTGGTATAGTCTTTATAGAGTTGAAAGGAGATTCCTGCTACCATTACCATAAACAGCATAAGCAATTGCATTTTTGCCAAGGCCAAAACTTTAGAGATAACTAAGGTCCAATTTGGTATTGGGGTTGCATCGAGCAGTAAATTTATATTAGCTGTTTTCCCCCTACTATTAAGCATTCCAGAAAATAAAAATGTACAAAGCATCATGGTAATAAGGTAACCTTCACTAAAACGAACCATTTGCCAGGTTGTTGGTAATTTGTTGGTGCCTCTAAAGCTTTCAGAACCCACATATTCACTTATAATTGTGAATATCCCAAAAATTAATATGGCAATAAAAGCAACACTTTTAATAATGTACTTAAAGTCCATATTGGAGAGTTTCCAGGTAATTTTTAAATTTTGAATAAAAGAATAATGCAATTTAGCTTTTGGTAAATGAATCTTGTTAATCCCTAATGTATTACTTTTTAAGAAACGTTTTCCATTGGGTTTCTTGAAGGAGATGGCAACAGCATCTTGACTAAAGCTAAAATAACGATATACAATAGCAAATATAATGGTAGCAATTCCCAACCATAAGAGTCTGTTGTAAATGATAAGGCCTTCAAATGGTATTGTTAATGTATTGAGTTCAGTTAGTGTCCAATATTTTGTGTAATAGCTGACTGCCGAGCCTCCTATTGGATTTAATAAACCGGTTAAATACCCTTGATCAGGTCCTGAAACTAAAGATATCATAAGAATTTGTATCAAGATCAAGCCAATAAAAGTTATAAATCCTGCAGTTATACTTCTTGAAAAGGTGACTACAGCAAAAACAATTGCACCATAAAACAGCACATTTGGAATGAGAAATATCAAATAGGTCTGTATATATCCCATACTATTAAAAGGTACAAGCAGATCCTCGTTTACGACCGGCAAACTAAACCCGATTTGCATTCCAATACCCACTGCCAGTACAATACAGCACACAATAGTGATGCCGCTAAAGAATTTTGCAAATAAATAATTGGCTTTTGAAAATGGATAAGAATACAAAATAGTATGCATCTCACTTTTATAATCTCTATGGATACTAGCGCCAATAATAGAAGGAAACAAAAAGAATATTAATGCAGTTAGCGTATTGAATATATTATAAATTCCCATAGGAGAATTTGCCTTTTTAGGTATGGAATTTTGAATAGTTTCACCATCAAATACCCCTGCGATACCAGCAGCAGTGAGTAGTGCAGTTATAAAGAAAATGATCAGATATATGTAAAACATTGGATTCTTAAGCCAATATTTTAATTCGTATTTAAAAATTGTTGTAAACATTTGTTTAATTTTTTGAATTGAAATATCAGTTAAGAAACAAGTGCTGTTTTCAGATTTTTTTCGTCCTGAAGCAGGGTAATAAAATATACATCATCCAATTCCGGAGTGCTTTGTATAAAGTCCATACCTGGTTTTTGATCAGCAAATACACGAATGTTCATCGTGTTATCTCTATTGTAGTTGGAAGACAAAACAGCATATTTTGATGCCATTTGTTCCAAAGCATCTCCTTGGATGACTTTGGTCCATAATTGACCATCAATTGCGGCAGTGGCTTTTTCAGGGGTGGTATGATTTAAAATACGCCCTCCGTTTAAGATTGCCATCTCATTACACAATTCCTTGACATCTTCTACAATATGTGTTGAAAATATTACGGTGCTGTTGGTTCCTATTTCTCGTAACACATTTAAAAAGCGATGGCGCTCTGCAGGGTCTAAGCCTGCTGTGGGCTCGTCTACAATGATTAGTTTTGGATTATTTAACAACAATTGTGCAATTCCAAAGCGCTGTTTCATTCCTCCGGAATAGGAGGCCACATATTTTTTTCTTACTTCACTGAGGTTAGTGATTTCCAATACTTCTGAAACGAGTTTATTTCTGTCGAGTTTGGAGCTCACTCCTTTGAGCATTGCAAAATAATCCAACAGTTTTTCGGCAGACATTTTTGGATATACTCCAAAGGATTGTGGCAGGTAGCCCAATAGTTTACGCAGGACCATTTTGTCTTCTAACACATTAATATCTCCGAAGGATATGCTACCAGAATCTGGGCTTTGCAAGGTTGCAATGGTTCGCATTAATGATGATTTTCCTGCACCGTTTGGACCTAATAATCCAAACATTCCTGTACCTATTTCTAAGTTTATATTGTCAATGGCTTTGACCCCATTTGTATAGGTTTTTGATAAGTCTTTAATTTTTAATTTCATTATTGTTCGTTTTTTGATTGATGAATTTGTGGATAAAATCGAGTGATGAATTCGATGGATAAAATTAATAGGATTGTTTTTTTTAGCGAATTCTTACTGCGGTTCCATAGGCAAGAATTTCTGAGGCTGTATCCATTACAGATGAAGTTGTTAATCGCACATTCACTACTGCATCGGCACCCATTCTTTGAGCTTCTAAAATCATTCTGTCCATGGCTTGTTGGCGCGCTTCATTTAGCAATGAGGTATAGGAGTCTAGTTCTCCCCCTACAATACTTTTTAGTCCAGCGAAAATATCTTTTCCTATATGTTTCGCTCTTACCGTACTTCCTTTTGCAATGCCTAAGATTTCGGTAATTTCTTTATTGGGTATATTCTCTGTAGTTGTTATGATCATTTTATATTTATTTAAGTTTCTATTATTTAAAAGTAATTTCTACTATCCTTGAATTATTCCGTTGAATAACTGCTCTACCTTAAAGATCCTTTTTCTGAAAATGGAACCAAGAAGATAAAAATGAAAGAATAAACATACCAATGGCTAACAATGACATTCCTAGTGTCTGTTCGAAATCTTCAATAATAAAACCCTTGGTTCGTGATAATATCGTTATAATAATCTGAGGAGTTATCATTGCAAAAAGATAAAACCCGATGGCAACAAAAAAATTGAAACGGTAATAAGCAAAATAAAAAAGGGACAGATTAATCAATAGATTCATGCCTACAATAATAACCTCATTAGTTCCTATTGCATATTGTGGGTCGGAATTTAGAACATTCATAAGCGCCATAAAAACAATAACCCAGATTAATAAATTAACCGTTACTATGCTCAGCGAGATTAAAAACCGAGCGGTAACAATTGCTTTTCTTGTAACGGGTAAACTTGCGGTGTTAATTCGTATACTCTTACTTTTTAGTTCTGGGATAAAAGGCACAATGATGGCAATAAATATAAAGGAATTGGCACCGGAAGCGAACATCCGATCCAAATGAGTATTGACGAATATCATTAGCATACCCATGACCAAACTAATAAAGGAAATACCCATAATCTGAGTTTGGTATGCTCTGAAATCTCTACGAATTAGATTTAAAATCATTTGCTTATTCATATATCTCTTTTATTAAATATTGAAATGGACACCCTAATGGAAACTTTCATTATCAATAATAAGAGACTAATCAATAAAAGCAGCGTTAACCAAATAGGTTGCTTTAATCCCCACTCCAAACTGTATTGAATGTCAGCCCAAACATTATTAAAATTAATCATGATAGCAATGAAAGAAATAAACATCAAAAAGTTAATGATAAAAATAATCAGCAATCCTTTGGCAAAGCCAAACCTATATAGAATTGGAGAAGAAAAACTGTAGAAAATTAGTACTATAATTCCCATGACCAACCACAGTATGGGTTGATAGATGGAATCCAGTACATCACTTTCATTACCTCCCTGAAGAAGTGCTCCTATTTGCACCCCTATAAAATGAATGACTAATGCCATTAGAATTTGTATAGTAGCGGTTGCGTATTTTGCCAAAACCATCTGACTCCTCTTTACAGGTAGGCTGGCAAATAATTTATCTGTTTTGTAGATTTCATCCAAGCCTATAAAAAGAAGGGAAACCATACTGCTACTTATTAGCATTATCATAAAGTAGATAATCATTTCCGGGTCAGGGTTTCCATTATCTTTTAACAGTAAGTAAATAAATAAAATACTTATCGTTAAAAGGAATGCCATAGTGAATAGCTGAAACTTCCAATAGGAACGAAAATCTTTAAGGATGAGTTGTAGCATACTATCGACTTATTTTTGATTTTAAATTATTAAAAAACATAATGTCTTCTAAATTTGCCCGATCATAAACTACTTTTTCTCCAAACAGTTTCTTTGTCTTGTCAACGTCGTTGGTGAGTCCTTCAAAGCCATAGGCTCCAGTTCTGACCGCAACGAAATTCTTTCTTGTTTCCTCATTCAATAAGTCATTTCCTCCCTTTACCATGGCATGCTTTTCAAAAACAGCGTCTTTCGTTTCAGAAAAAACGATTTTTCCATCCATTACATAAGTGATATAATCTGCAATCTGTTCGATATCGGTGGTAATATGAGAAGAGAATAAAATCGATTTATTTTCATCCTGAATAAGCTCCCTAAAAAACTCGAGTAACTCCCTACGAACCACCGGATCCAAGCCAGAAGTAGGTTCGTCCATAATGATAAAATCGGCATGATGAGATAATGCAATTGCAATAGAACCTTTCATCCCCATACCCTTAGAAAAATGCTTTAGTTTTTTGTTTAAAGGCAATTTAAAACGATCTACAAGATCATAGAATACAGCCTCATCCCAGTTTTCGTAAAATGGTGCAATGGTATTTTTAAGTTTTTCTAAACTGAGGTGTTCATAATAATTAGGAGTGTCATAAACAAAACCTATTCTCTTTTTGACTTCAACTTCATATTTTCGATGGTCTTTTCCAAATATCTTAACCTCTCCATTTTGTTTCATGATTAAATTCATGATAATCTTAATGATAGTAGTTTTTCCAGCGCCATTAGGCCCTATTAACCCCATGATATATCCACTAGGTAATGTAAAGGACACATCATCAAGACGGAAATCGCCATAGTCTTTAGTAAGGTTGGAAATTTCTAATATATTACTCATAAAATTCTTTTTAATTTTATTCTTAAATCTTTATAATTATTCACCATTATCATTATAAAGGATTGCAAGCATCTCTTGAAGCTCCTCAAATGTAACTCCTAATTTTTGTGCCTCTGTAATGGTATCGCCCATCATATCTTCTATAGATTTCATCTTCATTTCACGCATCAGCTCTTTATTTTGAACAGCCACAAAGGTTCCTTTACCTCCGACGGTATCAATAAACCCTTCCTTTTCCAATTCTTCATAGGTACGTTTGGTGGTGATTACGCTGATGTGAAGTTCCTTGGCCAACTTGCGAATAGACGGTAAGCCATCTCCTTCTTTCAGATCCCCTGAAATTATCTGGGCTTTTAATTGTCGACCTATTTGAGCGTATATAGGCTCTGGGGACGCATTTGAAATAATTATTTTCATCTAATAGTGCTAATAAACATTACATTGTCTATACAGCTTATAGTGTATATACTGTATATACGCAAATATATATAATTATTTGATTTATAGTGTGCTTTTAAAAAAAAAAAACTATTTAATACAAGTTATTAAGAATCTGGACTTAAGGTTCTAGAAAGAGACAATCTCATTATGTTCCGGATAATTTTAAGTCAGGGAAGTATATACTTTAGACAAGCTACAATTGATTGAAGACTCCTTTATAAGATTCAATAAGGATGCTTCGGGAAAGAGATATTATTTAACCCCAAATTTTATTAAAAAGCGGGGGTTGCTTGTTTTACTTTTCTTTAAGAGTAACTGTGGTGGTTAGTCCTACACTAAAATTTCTGGGTAATTTTTCAACACCAAAGATTGCTCTAGAGTGTTTTCCTTTTTCTCCTAAAACCTTTACAAATAAATCGGAAGCACCATTAACAATAGTTGGTGACTCATCCCAATCTTTTCCAGATTGAAAATAGGCATCTATATGATTGATTCCGATTATAGAATCCACCCCAATTTTCGTTTCAATTTGAGCGAGAACATTCAAGGCACATAATTCAAATGCCTGATAGCCTTGGTCCGTAGTAATTTCATCTCCCAATCGACCTTGATATAAATAATTATCGTTATTAATAGGAAATTGAATTGCGATATAGGCAATATTTGCTCGTACATTAACCGATACATAATTCCCTCCAGGGGTAGAAACTTTAGGGAGCTCTAATCCCAATTCATTTAATTTTGTTTTTAAATTCATTTTAAAATGGATTGGTAGCCCATATGGTAACTTCTGGAACAAAGCCTTTATCTCTCATCTCAACAACAGACAGGATGGTTTGCGCAATATCTTCCGATCCTAATTTATTGCTTTCTTCTATTCGTTCTTTTCTATCCTGGTCTGCAAAAGCTGTAGTTACTTCACTAGGATTAACCAAACACACTCTAATATTATCTTTGCGCAATTCGGCTTGCCACGATTGTGTCATTCCTCGAACCGCAAATTTTGAAGCGGCATAAACAGTTCCCCGAGCAAATCCTTTTAAACTAGCCGTAGATCCAATATTGATGATGTTTCCATATTGTTGTGCTTTAAAAACAGGTAGGATTTCTTGTGTTAATAAAGTCAGTCCGAAAACATTAGTGGTATACACCTCCATCAAATCTTGTTCTGTAATTTCCCCTAAAATTGGAAAAACACCAATGCCCGCATTATTAATTAATACTTCAATCTTTCCTTCTAAAAGAGCAAGGGCTTCTTTCGCTTTTTGAGGAATCGATTTTAGATCACTAATATCAAACAGCAATGGGATTGCTCCTATTTCGGCTGCTACACTTTGCAGTTTTTTTTCGTCTCTCCCCGTAATAACCACCTTTGCACCTTTGGCGATAAACAGTTTAGCGGTTTCTTTTCCAATACCAGAACTCCCTCCAGTAATTAATATATTCGAATTATTGATCTTCATAATATTCTTTTTTTACTTTTTAAGCTTTTTACTTTTGAATCTTGAAAAGAGAATGATACTCTTTTTACTATTGATAAAATAAACACCTGTCAATAAGATTATAGCCGCAAGGATAGATTGTGATGTGATTTTTTCATCTAATAGATACCAGCCCAACAACAATGCAATAATGGGATTTACATAGGTTGATGTTGCTACTTTTTCTGGTGAAACTACTTTTAATAAATAATTAAAAGAGGTAAATGCAACAATGCTTCCAAAAATTATCAGCAGTAACATTGACCATAAAACAGGTTCACTCCAATCCGTAGGGCTGATCCAAGTTTCCCCTAAAGAAAGACTGACTATAAAAAGCATGACACCTCCGGTTAACATTTGATAGCCTGTGTTTACAAAGTAATTAGACGGCAAGTCTGCTTTCCCAACAAACAAACTGGCATAGGCCCAACTGCACATACATATAAATATCAAACCAATACTTAATTCACTATTTTCATGCATCATAATATGATTCTGACTTACCAATAAGTAGATACCGATCATTCCTAATACCACACCAATCATGGACATGGGTTGGATTTTTTTTCCTTGTAAAACTCGCATCATAATCAAAATGACCAAGGGTTGAGCAGATATTTCAAGTGCCGCAAATCCACTATCTACATATTTTAAAGCCCATACCACAACTCCATTTCCAAAGGTTAAGAATAAAAAACCTGCAATGGCAGTATTTAGAAATTGTTTCTTAGTTATTTTAATGGAAATCTTCATCATTCTAGCAATTCCAAAAATGAGTAATCCAGAAATGATAAACCGAATAGAAGCTAACATAAATGCTGGCAATTCTGTGACAGCAATTTTATTTAAAAGATAGGTGGATCCCCAAATCACATAGATAGCAAAGAATGCCAAGGCTATTATAATTTTGTTTTGAGGTTTATCCATATCTTTTATCTGTTATGACAAATGTAGACATAAAGCCCCATAAATTTTACTGAAAATTAAAAGAGAAAAATGCTGTTTAATTACAATACATTAAAGATGACCAATGCGTAAAGATAAAAACGCACAAAACGTAACAATCCAAATAATAAGTAATCTCTGAATTTATAATGAATCAATCCCGCAGCAATACTAGTAATAGCGAATGGAATGGGTAATAAGGCACCAACAACAATTAAAAACCCTCCCCATTTGCGGATCATCTTTACATGTTTATGCATTTTCACCTGTAAATAATTATATACAGATGGCATTTTAGAAATTGTTTTGCCTATTGTATAAGATATGATTCCCCCTAGGTAGGATAATATCGCAAGCATAGACAAATAGAAAATTGGGGCATCTGTTTTATCCGCCCAGGCGATAAATATTTCTGGAGGAACTAAACCCAATAAGGATTCCGAGGCAAAGAATACCGCTAAAATCGTTAATGGATTATAAGTCGTAGTAATCGAAGTAAATAATACATTAAAATCGATTAAAAAAGCATGAATAAGCCATAAAGCGATTATAAATATGGCAATTGGCAGTAATGATTTTCCCAAACTAGATTTTACAAATGCATAAAAACCAGTATAGGAATAATACTGATGCAATAGTTTAATTTTAGATTTTTTAATACTTTGTTTGGGACTCGAATTCATAACATTTTCACCCTTTTTTTATCAAGGGTTGACAAAGATAATACACCTTTATCTTTTTTTTTTAAACATCGCCTAACTTAACAATATATTATGATTTTACTTGGCTTAAACCCCATTTTAACATTGAATATTAAAAGGCTTCTATCCCATTCATTAACAAATTGTTGGCATAAAACTTCACCAATTGAATGTTGTTTTTAATTAAAAAATAAATTTGTCTTTTTGATATATGAAACTAAAGATGTCTATTCGTCAAAACCAAGACCTAAAAACTGTCTGAAAAACCTAGTTGTTTATCCTTAATAATTCTTTATATTTGAATAACTAATACACTAATCATTGCTTAAAAAACTCTTTCCACATAACTCGAGATGGGTTCCTGTTTCCATTGTTATTTTTGGAAGTATCGTTGGTCTTTCATTATTTCTTGCCAAAGAGTCTGAAGTGGTTTCCTATATGGGAGACAAACCACAAACTTGTGTGAATTGTCATGTGATGACTTCTGAATACAATAGTTGGATGCATAGTTCTCACCGAGAAGTAGCCACCTGTAACAGTTGTCATGTTCCACATAATAATGTGCTCAATAAATATTATTTTAAAGCAAAAGACGGTTTGTATCATGCCTCCGTTTTTACACTGCGAAATGAACCGCAAGTAATCCAAATGAAAGAAGCATCGCAAGAAGTGGTTCAACAAAATTGTATTCGATGCCATTCTAAGCAAGTGAAAGATGCAAAATTGGACGGATGGATTGCAAACCATGCAGAAAACAGAACCGACCGACAATGTTGGAGTTGTCATCGAGAAGTACCTCATGGAAAAGTGCACGGGCTTTCCAGTACGGAATATCTTTTGGCTCCTAAACCGACGGATGTAGATAAAGATATTGTCCCTAATTGGTTAAAAGAAAAAATTAACAAATCACAAAAATAATAGTATGAAAAATTGGACCTTGTTTATTGTTACTGCCGTAGTCGTGTTTTTACTCGGTATGTTAGCTTCAAATGTGATTAATAGAAAAAACGAAGCGAAATTTGCTTATACTCCTAAAGTTATTATTGGTGAAAATGAACCAAGAAATGACGTTTGGGGGAAGAACTTTCCGAAGCAATACCAATCCTATTTACAAACTTTAGATACCAATTTTGTTTCTTACCAAGGTGGAAGTGGAATGCACGATTTATTAGAAGATGATCCAATGCTAGTGGTATTATATGCTGGTTATGGTTTTTCTAAGGATTATAATCAAGGGCGTGGACATTATTACGCTATCGAAGATTTACAAAATTCTCTAAGATCTGGAGGTCCAACCGGTCCAGATGATGGACCTATGCCAGGTACTTGTTGGGCCTGTAAAAGTCCTGACATTCCTAGATTGATGAATGAACAAGGTATTGCGGAAACCTATAGCGGAAAATGGGCAAGTAAGGGTCATGAAATCGTAAATAATATTGGTTGTGCAGATTGTCACAATCCAAAAGATATGAGTTTACAAATTACGAGACCAGCTTTAATTGAGGCCTTCGAAAGTATGGGGAAAGATATCACCAAAGCTACGCATAACGAAATGCGTTCTTTGGTTTGTGCACAATGCCATGTGGAGTATTACTTTAATAGTAAAACACCAAAAGAAGGAGTCCCCTATTTAACTTTTCCATGGAAAAACGGAATGTCTGTGGAGAATATGGAAGAATATTATGATGATATAGAATTTAAAGATTGGGAACATTCTATTAGTAAGGCGCCAATGTTAAAAGCACAGCATCCAGGCTATGAGGTTTTTATGACTGGGATTCACGCAGACCGTGGTGTTTCTTGTGCCGATTGCCATATGCCTTATAAAAGTGAAGGAGGGCAAAAGTTTACCGATCACCATATTCAATCGCCATTAAATAATGTAGCGAATTCTTGTCAAGTTTGTCATAGAGAAGAAACTGCTAAATTAATCGACAATGTGTATACCCGTCAAAAAGCAGCAACAGAGAATCGTTTAAAATTAGAAGCACAATTGGTAAGAGCTCATTTGGAAGCTAAAAAAGCTTGGGATTTAGGGGCTACGGAAGAACAAATGGAACGAATTATGCAAGGATTACGTCACGCACAATGGCGATGGGATTTTGCAGCAGCCTCTCACGGTGGCTCTTTCCATGCACCAGTGGAAACAGCACGTATTTTAGGATCTGCAATGGATGTGGCTCAAACTACTCGATTAGAATTAGCACGTTTATTAGCGGAATTAGGATATACCGATGAAGTACCCATGCCAGACATTTCGACAAAAGCGAAAGCACAAGCTTTTATAGGCTTGGATATGAAAAAATTGGTTGCTGAAAAGAAAGTATTCCAAGAGAATGTAATTCCTAAATGGTTGGAAGAAGCAAAGGAGCGCGAATCTAAAATGGATGTAAAGTCTGGAGTTACACCCAATTAAACCTAAAAAAAATAACATTTAAAAAACTCATTACTGAATTTGTTCGGTTTTGAGTTTTTTTAAATCATAAATTAGACTTGTTTCATATGTCAAAAATCATAAAGATTCTTTTCTCTCCAAAATTAGCAGTTTTGGCATTATTTGCTTTTGCAATTGCTATGGCAACCGCAACTTTTATTGAAAATGACTTTGGAACCCAAACTGCATTTACAGTAGTTTATAATTCTTGGTGGTTCGAAATGATTATGGTGATTTTAGGGATTTGTTTTGTAGGGAATATTATTAAATACAAACTTTTTCGAAAAGAGAAATGGAGTGTCTTATTATTTCATATTGCCTTTATCATAATTCTTATCGGTGCTGGAATTACACGCTATATGGCTTATGAGGGAATTATGCGGATTAGAGAAGGAGCCATTTCCGATGTAATTGTTTCTGACAAAAATTTTGTGCAAACACAAATTACAGATGCCAATGGTAAAAGCATCAGCCTCCATAAAGAGCTATACTTCGCTCCTATTAAGAATAATGATTTTAGTATTAGCTCTAAAGATTTGTCCCAACCTATATCTATAAAATACAAGGAGTTTATTACCGATGCTATACCACAAGTTGTAGATACTGATGAAGAAGGGGAACCTTTACTTCAATTAGTGATTTCTGCAGGAAAAGGACGTGAATCCATCTATTTAAAAAAGGGTGAAATTCAAAAACTGGGAAGTCATGGCCATGAACTTGCCTTTGAGAATGCAGCTTCTAAAGAATTAAATATTTTGGTAGTGGATGGGGTTTTAAAAATAAAACCACAACAACCGGTTACCTTTTTTGAAATGCAAACCGAAAATGCAGGAAATTTAACGGTTGACAGTTTACAGTTACTAAGAGAACGTATCTTATATCGATCTGGAGATTATTCCTTTGTAATCATGTCGTATCATAAGAATGCGAAAATAAAAATGGTCTCTCAGGCGGAAAAACAAAAAGATAACGATGAGCTAAAAGATGATGTCCTTATTCTGGAAGCTTCTGTTGGCGCTACAACCAAAGAGGTTACCTTATTATACCGTCACGGTTTTTTACCCGTCACCAATGAATTTGAGATGGAAGGATTTAAATTTCAAATCTCTTATGGTGCCATTGCCTTAAAAACACCTTTCAAAATTCAATTAAACGATTTTCAATTGGAACGCTACCCAGGTTCCACCAGTCCTTCATCTTATGCCAGCGAAGTCACTGTAATAGATCAAAATACAGAAACGCCTTATCGCATCTTTATGAACAATGTATTGGATTATAAAGGCTATCGTTTTTTTCAAGCATCCTATGATACCGATGAAAAAGGAACCGTGCTTTCGGTAAACCATGACCGTACAGGAACTTTAATTACCTATTTGGGCTATCTATTCATGGGTATTGGGATGCTCTGGACGCTTTTTGGAAGAAATTCTAGGTTTGGTTTGATACGAAAAAAATTAAAGAAGCTGAACGCTAAGACAATTCCCTTGGCAATCCTTATATTTTTAAGTACTGCATTTTCCATGGCTGCTCAAAATTCTTCTAATAGAATTGACAGTTTGGTAGCAACTCAAGGGATTGATAAAGAACATGCGGCTAAATTTGGGCGTCTATTGGTACAAGACTTAGACGGGCGTATTAAACCCATCAACACTTTAGCGTCTGAGTTTTTAAGAAAATTATCTGGTAAAACTTATTTTAGGTATGAATCCACTACCCTAGATGCCAATCAAGTATTCTTAGCCTTGCATGGAAATCCGAGATTATGGACAGAGGTGCCATTAATTAAGATAGATCGAAATAAGGGTGGGAACTTATACGATAGCATTCCATATCATTCCAATGATTTGGTTTCGTTTAACGACTTTATAGACCCTCAAAAAGGGTACCTATTAGAAACCCATGTAGAGGAAGCCAATACTAAAAAACCTTCTGAACGTTCTGAATTTGATAAAGAAATGTTGAAAGTAGATGAGCGGTTTAATATTCTGTTTAATATTTTTTCTGGAAACTATTTAAAGATCTTTCCTAAACGAGACGATGACACTAAAACTTGGTATTCTCATGTACATGATTTCAGAGATTTTAATACGGAAGATGGGGATTTTGCCAAAGGAATTTTACCTCAATATTTTACGGAAATAGAAAAAGCAAAATCCTCCAACGATTGGACCTATGCAGAAGATAAACTCGCCTATATTCAAAAATATCAAGAGGTACTATCTAAAGACATTATCCCATCTAAACAATTGATTGAAGCGGAGTTATGGTACAATCACTTAAACCTTTACTTTTGGTTGTTTCTGTTGTATTTTATTTTGGGTGGAATCTTATTATTTACGGCAATTACTCGAATATTTTCGAAAATCAAGGGGATAAAAACACTTTTTAATGCACTCTTATTTCTTATTTTCCTTTCCTTTTTGTTACATACAGGGAATTTAATATTGCGTTGGTATGTAGCACAACATGCCCCCTGGAGTAATGGTTACGAAATGATCACTTTTGCGGCTTGGTCCTTAATGCTGATAGGATTGGTATTTCATAAAAAATCTGACTTTGTAGTTGCCTTAGCTACCTTGTTTACAGGAACCTTATTGTTTGTGAGTTATTTGGATTGGTTAAGTCCTGAAATTACCAATCTAATGCCTGTTTTAAAATCCTATTGGTTAAAAATACATGTAGCTACCATTATTAGTAGTTATGCACCCTTGGCGCTTTCAACCCTATTGGGATTCATGTCTTTGATTTTAATGATAATAAAAAATGAAAGCAATAAAAAAGTCATCGATATAAAAATTAAGGAATTGACCTATATCAATGAGCTTTCCATGACTATCGGTTTGTTTGTATTGGCGATAGGAACTTTTTTAGGAGGGGTTTGGGCAAACGAATCTTGGGGGCGATACTGGGCTTGGGACCCAAAAGAAACCTGGGCTTTGATTAGTGTTATTGTCTATGCTGCGGTCTTGCATTTTCATATGATTCCAGGATTAAAAGGAAAATTCACCCTTAATGTAGCCAGTGTCTTTGCTTTTTATACCATCTTGATGACCTCATTTGGGGTGAACTATTATTTAACAGGGCTTCACTCCTACGCTACTGGAGACCCAGTGCCTATCCCAAAATTTGTATATGTGGTCACGGCAATTGTACTAATCATTTCGGTAGTTGCATATTATAGACAAAAGAATTTAAAGGCCCAACAATAGTAATTTATTTTTTCCTAATTTCGTACCGCTATCCCTAAATTGACAAGTATATGAAACTCCATATTAAAAGATTTCTACTTATTGTAAATCTCCAAACCTTAGTCATTTCTGGATTAGCCGTGATTTCCACTGCAATTTGTATTCACTTTAAATACGAAGCAGAATTTCCACTAACCTTAGTTGCTATATCTATAATTTTCCCTGTAGTATTTTCTATTGGTGGAGCTTATAAAAGAAGAGAGGCCGCACTAAAAGAATACGCTGCAATTAAAGGTTATTTACGTGCTATTTACTTTGTTTCTAGAGATTGGATTGAAAACCCTAAACCTAAGAATGTGACGAAGATGAATGAAATTATATTTGATTTTTTTAATAATTTCAGGATTATGTTTACCGGGCCAAAATCTCAATTAATAGAAAACGAAAAACGTGTTTATGATAATTTTTCTGATTTTTCACTGTATATAAAACATGAATTAAGAGGAGAAGGCCTGTCCTCTGGAGAATGCTCTCGTACCAATCAATATTTACAAAAAATGATGGTTTCTTTCGAGTCTATCAAACATATATACCAATACCGAACCCCAAGAACATTAAGAGCATTTAGCTCTTTATTTATAAAAATACTTCCCATTATTTATGGGCCTTATTTTGCCTTTAAGGCAGAGGAAATGTCCTGGGGACTAGAATTTGTGATTCCAATATTACTCACTATGATTCTGGTGAGTTTAGAGAATATTCAAGAACATCTAGAAAACCCTTTCGACCAGATTGGCGAAGACGATATTAAGTTTAATGTGGAGAAGTTTATAGAACGACTAAATCACAAATCTGAGGATGATGACTAAGGGTAACAGCCTTATTATTTACAAAGCAAAACATTTTAACTCTCCCCTTTTTCTAATTGCGAACTAGTAATTCTTTGCTTTAAAACAAACCTAAAACATATATTATCAAATAGTTAATATATTTTTCATATATTTATAAGGAGATTATTCTTATAATCCTATTAAATTTTACTCCCTTCATTTTTTAAGTTAACATTAATTGCTTACGTTTTTACATGCGTATTAATCTTATTAATTAACTTAAATCCAACTATAATGAAAATAGTACACATAAGCGATTTACACTACCCAAAACATGGTGGTACAGAAACATTAATTAACAAAATAATAAACTATTATAAAGATGAAGATGAAAAGCCTTTGGTAATATGTACAGGAGATATTCTTGATACACCTCCCGCTTATAATAATGACACTAATTATATAAATGCTGTGAATATATTAGAAAAGTTAAAAACACAGCAATTTAAAATTTTAATTTGTCCAGGTAATCATGACTTAAAAAAAGGTGGTTTAAAAAAACGCAAACGTATTTATTCCAATCTAATTAGATTTGACAAACATTACAGTTCATTATTACCTACTAATTTAAGCTTAAATGGAATAGGGAATAATCCTCTTCTAAATTTCCCAATTATACACAAAATTGACAATAAGTTTTTTATTGGATTAAACTCAATGACCTATCAACCTAAAACAGCGAAAGGAATGCTAGGAAGAGAACAATTAACCAAACTTAAAAATGAACTTTCTAAAATAAGAGAAGACTATCAGAACCCTGTTATCACAGTATATTTGCATCACAACCCATTTCCCTTTTCTCTAAATGTATCAAAGATTCCTGATTTTGGAGATCGAATAATTTCAAATAAATTAAGATTAATTGATAGAAAATCTTTTTTGAAAATTGTCAAAGGGGTCAATATTTTACTTTGTGGTCATTTACACTATAATAAACGTCAAATAAAATATGAAAACAAATATAATATTAACTGTATACAGCTTACTGGAGGTAGTACAGATGAAAATGAAGAGACCTGGACTGAAATAGAAACATCTACATATAAAACAAAAGACATTGTTTTATGATGACATAATAATTAAAAAATCTACACTTTATAATAAGTGATTATACTTATTATAATCCTTTACTCAATAAATTAATCACTATTAAAATAAGCAATATGGATTTTATCAACTGTCACATTCATACTTTTACAATAAAACATATACCTCACAAATTCTTGCCTTTTAGACTAGTTCAAATACTTAAACCAAAAATTATTAGAAAGCCTTTAGGCTGGTTTCTAAGAAAGGTATTGCCTATTACAAATAGAGACTTACTTGATCGGTATATCAATTTTATTGAAATTACTGCTAATAAAAGTCAAGAGGACACTTTAAATCATGTAATGGATTATTATCCAGAAAACACAAAATTTATAGTACTCCCAATGGATATGAAATATATGCAAGCTGGTCGAGTAAAAGTGGGCTTAGAAAAGCAATTGGAAGAATTATTAAAGGTCTATAACAAATATCCGAATACTGTTATCCCTTTTATCGCAGTTGACCCAAGAAGAGATGGAATTCTAGATTTGGTTAAAAAATATATTGAAATACACAATTTTAAAGGAATAAAAATTTATCCAAGAATAGGTTTTTATCCTAACGATGAGAGATTGAAACCAATTTATGAATATGCTCAAAATAATAACATCCCAATACTTAGCCATTGTTCCAGAGGAGGAGTTTACACAAAAAAGATTTCTAAAAAAATGTTAGATCATCCCACAAGAGGGAAAGTAAAAAAAATAAAACCCAAAGAGTTTTCTCATTATTTTACCGAGCCTCAAAATTATAATGGTATCATGGAAGAATTTCCCAATTTAAAACTTTGTTTAGCTCATTTTGGTGGAAATAATGAATGGGATGCATATTTAGATAAACCATGGAACTCAAAAAATCCAGACTTGGAAGATAAATCATGGGTCTCAGATATAGTGGATTTAATGAAAAAACACACTAATCTTTATACAGATATTTCCTATACAGCATTCCATTCAGATAGATATTTCCCACTGATGAATATTTTTTTAGATGACAATAAAATTAAAGATAGAATCATGTTTGGTTCAGATTATTATATGGTTGAAAGGGAAAAAAAATCAGAAAGAGAAATGGCCTTAAAAGTAAGATATGCTTTAGGAGAAGAGAAATTTAAAATGATTAGTAATAATAATATTAAGAACTTTTTGAATAACTAAAACCCAAGTCGGAATAAGCTGAAAATAGACTATAAACAGAAGTAGGTATTTAACAAATAAAATTAAAAAAATGAATCTTACTAAAACATTAAAAAACCAGGGATATGACCTAATTGAAGGTCCAATTAGAAATCATAATCTTCTACAATTATGGTTAAAAAAACCTTTTAATGATGTTGAGTTATATTACTCGAATATTGGCCATGCATTCACAGGTAATGTGGAATTAAGAGAAGTTGAAAACGTAGCTTTAAATGTTGATTCTACAACAAAAGATGAATACGGGTTCAATATTGGAATATCGTTGCTTGAAGAAATATTAAAATCATTAGGATTAGGAATCTTTGAACTCTCCGCAGAAGTCAAATCAGGAAAAAAAGTAACAATTAGTTATGATAATTCTATAACAAAAGAAGTTCCAATTGGAGAAATTCAAAATTATTTATCAAGTGCAGATTTTAAGCACCCCAATAAAGCATTACTTAAGAATGCTAATCGAGATAATATATTGATAATTTCAGGTGTTTTATTTGCTAAAAATCTCATAGTTGAAATTGAAACTGATTTTACTTTGGAAACAGCATTACTTGTTAAGTTAAATGAAATTGTTGATGGAAAACTTGACTTTTCAATGATTAGTGAAAGCAAATTAAAGATGGTTTCAAGTGGTAATAGCCTCTTCCCTGTTGCGGTTAAAGCTGACAGAATTGATTTTGATAATGGTTATTTTGAAAACACGAATCTTGTAACCGATAATAGAAAATTTTTTTAGTAAGAAAAAACCTATAACAATGACAAAAATAATAATATGCTATTGATTAAAATGAAACTTATATACTAGCATACCAAGTAGTTATTTTTTTTACATATTTATAGCACGATTATTCTTATAATCAAATCATTTTTACTCCCCTTTTTTAAGTATTGATTTTTATCATACAGTTCAGTAATTTTATTTTAGATCAACTGTTTGGTATTGATATACTCCAAAAGAATTGATATATCAAAGAAGACATATTAAAATCAAACACATAAATAAAATAAGTTAACAATTATTAAAACTTGTAAAACTGTCAAAAACAAAATTTACACAATATGCAAATAAAAATTTTATATACAATATTCATATTAGTTTCGATAACTACTATGGGTCAATCTCAAAATGGAATAACTGCACGATTAATTGATGAAAATGGTAATGGTATTCCAGGAGCTAATATTATATTAGAAGGAACTACAATCGGTACTGTTACTGATAGTGAAGGAAAATTTACAATCAATAATTTTTCTTCATCTACATTGATAATTTCTTCAAATGGAATTACCAATTATGAATTCAAAATTGTAGAAGAAGATTATTCCTCTGACAAATCTATTAATTTGATGATTTCTGAAAATGAAATTATAACAAAATTCTGGTGTTGCACTAGTCATCAGCCTTCTTCAACACATTGCGATAAAAATAGAAGTGAACTTAGAACTTCTCATTCATCATCTGAAATTTACAAAATCAAAATTCCTAGAAATTAAAAAATGAAAAAAATCTATATAATTATATTATTCGTTTTAAGTCTTTACTTTGTCATAGGAGGTATTTCAAATATACTTATAAGAGAAATGTTCGAGATAGCTAATGAACTACCTGAGAATCCTGTATATGATATTTTTGACGGAAAATATAGAAATATTGAACAGCAAAATGCATCCATTCAAAATGAAAAGATGCTGTCTTTTTTTCCAATTTACGAATCTCAACATATCATGAGCTATTTATTAACATTAATTTGTTTCGGATGCTTAGGCTCTATAATTAGATTATTGCTTATCAAAATGTCTAATAATATTAGTCTTGGAAAAATGCAGATAATTATCTCTCCTATTCTTGGAGGATTATTAGGCCTATTGGCACTAATCTTTGCAGAGTTAATACCTGAATTTAAACACGAATCTGGTAATTACAAATTTTATTATACATTAGCTTTATTAGGTGGAATTTATACTAAGGAGTTTTTTCACTGGTTAGAAATCCGTTTTAGAAAATTATTGCAAAATTAAAGTCAAATTAAAAAAGTTTTTATCTTTACCATTCTGTTTTCAATACTAAGTATGGCTGATAAAAAGAAAAATGCACCACTACCAGCATCTAGCGCAGGTCTGCTAAGATTCTTTGAGGATGAAACAAAAGGATTTAAGATTGATCCAAAAATCATCATTTCTATGCCAATAAGCATTATTGTAGTCTCGTGGGTTATAGATCTGCTTTTAATTCCATAAATATCATGTCAGATTCAAATGACATTCAAAACATTCAATTATTGTTACTAACGAAAAACATCAGTTTTTATTCTTATCTTAAAGGCTTTTATACCAACAGTATTGTTTTATATCCTAATAACTCTTCAAAAAACACAAAAAATACCCTTTC
>MAAC01013337.1_pt1 | contig 24941 bp, 27 predicted proteins | sample 1115981 | NCBI WGS metagenome assembly MAAC01 (sample SAMN04961126, study PRJNA320927) | seawater metagenome | isolation source: sample BD02T64 sea water enriched with oil for 64 days | place: USA:Gulf of Mexico | collected 2013-07-27
TTTGGCCGGAGCAAAAGTGCGACACTATTTCGGATATAGGTTTGTGCACAGCCCCGCACTGCGGCGTGCCCCCATAGAGCAACGAAGCTGTGCGGGGCTGTGGACAAACCGGGGCGCTGTGTTTGGTGTTCTGGCTTTGATCGACTGACGGCTGTGTTTGAGCCGGAAGCCCCCGCCGTTCATCTCCAGAATCTGGACAGGGTGGGTCAGGCGTTCGAGAAGCGCGCCTGTCAGGCGGCTGGAACCAAAGGTGCTGGTCCATTCATCGAGCGGCAGGTTGGACGCCACGATGGCGGAATCGCGCAGTTAACGCTGAGAGAAGACCTCAAACAGCAGTTCAGCGCCGGCTGGTGACAAGGGCACATATCCCAGTTCATCAATAATCAGCAGCCGTACCCTGGTCAGTTGCTTCTGCAACTGCAGCAGGCGCTTCTCATCCCGGTCTTGGATGAACTCGTGCACGAGAGCCGATGCGGTGATGCGGTGATGTAGCCGACGGCCAGAAAGATGCTCAATGCAGGCTTACGCCTTTCCAGGCACTCGTATTTCTACAGCTCAGATCAACAGTCCCACGAGGTGGTGTACGGGTCTTAGAATTGCGTGCCCCAGCGGGGATGGCTGTCGTCGATCACCAGGGCGTGGCTGTGGCGTCGATTGCCCAGTAAATGCGGATGATCGAGCGGCAGGTTGTCGTGGGTGTGCTCGACCTCCACGGAATCGCTTGCAGGCCAGAGTTTCACGGCAACGAGGGCACCTATGGCGGCCAGAAGCGCCATCCCCGTCAATGCGATCACGATCCCGAACACAGTCATCAGCCAGCCCGACAGCGGATAGGTCACCAGCCAGCAGGCATGTGACAGCGCGAATTGCGCCGCAAAGAGCGCCGGGCGGTCCTCTGGGTGGGAGGAGCGACGCAGCAACCGGCCCGAAGGCGTCAGCACGGCGGAATAACCCAAACCCACCAGAAGCCAAGTGCCCAGCAGAAAGGGCCAGCCAAGGCCGAAGGACAGAACGGCCCCCGCCAGCCCCAACAGTGAACCTGCCATCAGCACCGCGCCGGCGAACATCACGGGCCGGACAGGCAGCGCGTCGAGCACACGCGGCAGGATAAACGCCGCCGCCATGGACCCCGCGCCGAAGGCGAACATCGTCCACGCCAATGCACTTTCCGGCAGCCCCAGCGAGCCGCGCACCAAAACCACAGTGTTCACCAGCACCATCGCGCCCGCCCCCGCGGCAGAAAAGTTCAACGCCAGAAGCCCATGCAGGCGGGGCGTGGCCAGGTAGATTCGAATACCGCGCGTCGTGCTGTCATAGATGCCCCGTGGCCTGGACGGTTTCGGGCTGGGCAGCAGAACCGAAACGATCAGCAGGGCCGAAGCGGCGAAGCCCACCACCGTGCCGAGGAAGAGCACGTTATAAGAAATCACCGCCAGTAACAGCGCGGCCAGCGTCGGGCTGACGATGTTCTCAAGATCATAGGCCAGCCGCGACAGCGACAGCGCCCGGGTATAGCGCGCCTCATCGGGCAGCACGTCCGGTATCGTTGCCTGAAAAGTGGGTGTGAAAGCAGCAGAGGCCGATTGCAGTAGAAAGATCAGCATATAGACCTGCCAAACCTCCGTCACGAAGGGTAGCGCAAGCGCCGCGCCCGCTCGTATCAGATCGAGAACCACCAGAAACGCCCGGCGCGGCACCCGATCAGCAACGGCACCCGCAATTGGCGCAATGCCCACATAGGCCACCATCTTGATGCTGAAGACCGTGCCCAGCACCATCGCCGCCCCGTCCCCTGCCAGATCATAGGCCAGCAGCCCAAGCGCGACCGTCGCCAGCCCCGTTCCCAGCAGCGCCACGACTTGCGCCAAAAACAGGTGGCGATAGGTGCGGTCAGACAGAATTTCCAGCATTTTGTGCCTCAGAGATAACGGGTGATCGCCTTCAGCTCCGCGCGTTCAGTGTCAGAGCTGTCCGCCTCAAGACAATGATCCATGTGATCATGTATCAAAGCCTGCTTGGCATTGCGAATGGCGCTTTCCACGGCCTGCAACTGCTGCACGATATCGAGACAAGGCCTGCGCACCTCGATCATCTCGATTACGTGTCGCAAATGACCATCGGCGCGTTTCAGCCGGGCAACGACTTTGGGGTGGCTTGCGTGGGCGTGTGGTTTTGTCATAGGAGAACCCTATCCTCCCCTGGGGGATACAGCAAGATGGCACAGACAGATGGCTCTGCCACAGCTATGACGTGGCAGAGCGTGACCTTAGCCCCGCCGTGCTGGCGCGGACGTCCTCACGAACCGGTTCCGGGAGGCGCGGTGTAGTGACATCTTTCGGCGCTTCGGACCAAAAATCGTGCAGTGCAGCACCGGTCACTTTGGGCGGTGGGCGCAACAGGTGGGCGCAACATTTTAATCTTTGGACAAAGATGGAGTGTTGAACATGAAGTATCGTCGTCGGATTTACTTTTCGGCTTCGCAGCGGGCTGAGATCTGGCAATGTGGCGAGTCGATGAGTTCGGTTGGCGCGTGTCTGACCGGCAGTCATCATCGGTTTTTTCGGTGACCTCACCAACCGGCGGTATGCCTTTGGGGTGCTTGTCAGTATTGGCGACGTGACTGAATTTGATGACGAATTCGCCCTCGTCACACGCAGCATTTGCGGTTGCCGCGCCCAAAGTCAGAGAGAGAGTGTCAGTGCGGTTGTCAGAAGATACTTCATAGGATGCTCCCGTGCATTGGTTTGACGCGCGGATGAGTTTTGAGATCGGTGCGTCTTGTGACCTGGGAGATTAATCGGAAATCGTCATAGAATTAGTCGCCATTACTACGCAATAATGCCGAATAGTAATTTCGTATTATTCAGAGATAACGGTAAAGGATAGTCTGGTGGGAGGTCGGAATATGTTCGAAGGATTTGTGGAGGAGAGGATCGAAGGCGATGGTGCCACGTTGTTTGTCCGCCGCGCCGGGCCAAAAGATGCGCCTCCCCTTGTATTGCTGCACGGCTATCCTCAGACATCGGCGATGTGGCATGGTGTGGCCCCGATCCTGGCAAAGTCCTGTCAGGTGATCTGTCCCGATCTGCGCGGCTACGGACGCTCTGACAAGCCGGTCTCGGACGAAACACACTTCCCCTACTCAAAACGCGCTATGGCACGGGATATCGTCGCTGTGATGGAACGCCTTGGACACGACCGCTTTCTGATCGGAGCCCATGACCGGGGCGCCCGGGTGGCGCATCGTCTGGGACTTGATCACCCAGACAGGGTGGTTGCGATGACGCTTCTGGATATTGCGCCGACGCGCGAAATGTATGCGGGCACCACCAGGCAGTTTGCCGAGGCTTATTGGCACTGGTTCTTTCTGATTCAGAAACACCCGCTGCCTGAACAGTTGATCGGTGCCGATCCTGAAGGCTTCTGGAAGCTGAAATGCATTAACCAGGCCCGGGGACAACACCCGTTCTCGGAACAAGCGCTGGCGGAATACTTGTCAGCCTTTGCCGACCCGGCTGCCATTCACTCCAGTTGCGAAGACTACCGCGCGATCATGACCGACATCGGGCATGACGACGCTGACCAGGGTCGCAAGCTTGCCATGCCGCTTCTGGTTCTTTGGGCGCAACGCGGGGTGATCGAGAGCTGCTTTGACGCGCTCAAGCTTTGGCGTCAGCGCGCCGAACTGGTCGACGGCAGTGCACTGGACGCAACACATTACTTGGCAGAGGAGCTCCCGGAGGAAATCGCAACGCGCATGGCTGATTTTTTTGCCCGGCATATGAACACGCAGGAGGCCGGCCAATGAGCCGGACACTTTATGACAAACTTGTGGACGCACATAAAGTTTGCGACTTGCCAGACGGCGATATGCTGATCTGTGTCGATTTCCACATCATGAATGAATATACCAGCCCGCAGGCGTTTTCCGGGCTCGAGTCCAAGGGTCTGACGGTCTGAAACGCAGAGCGCATCTTTCGGTGGTGGATCACGTCAATGTAACGCGCAGCCGTCAGGCGCCGGAGGCCGCATCGCAGTTGATGATCTACAATCTGGAATAGAACTGCCGCACCCATGGAATCGCTTTGTACGGGCTTGGTAACCCGCGACAGGGGAGTGAACATGTGGTGGTGCCCGAACTGGGGCTGGTGGCGCCCGGAATGGTGATTGCCTGCGGCGACAGCCATACCACGACCTACGGTGCCTTTGGCGCACCTGGGTTCGGTATCGGCGCATCTGATGTGGAACATGTGCTGGGTTCCCGGACTCTGCGCTACAAGCGCCTCAATACCATGCTCGTGCGCGTCGAGGGTGACGTGGCAGCCGGTGTGACTGCGAAGAACGCGCAAGTGACATCGCGATCACCAGAACACAGTCAATAATGATTGTTCTTGCATGTTCATTAAAGTTCCCACCCTGCCGAGCCTCGTTAGTTGTAAGAGGTACCGCTGTTGAGCGCCAAAGGTCCTTGTCGCTGCTGTCGGTCATGTAACTACCGATTGCTGGCGACACCGACCACGGTGAAGGCTGCTTTTCTGGCACCGCAGTAGCTCGCCTGTTTCAGTCAAACAGCTCCCCTTACCAATTTTCCAGTGTCGGTTGCGAAAGTGCAGGAAAACGGAATGCGGCAATATTAAGGCTAAGAGTCGCGAAACTGCGTGTAATCATCGACAAATAGTGTCAACGAGTTTGGCGCTGGACAGCAAGAGAGTGCGCCAGGCCGTTGAAACAGATTGTTTCGAGCGTTGCGGCTTCATGATGAATTTGGGTGCTGTCTGGTTGAGCGTAAACGAAGCGGCAATCACCTTATTGTTGAACCCGGCGTCCTGACCGCCGATACTGCGAGCATGGCGGAACATCATAAAGAAGGTCAGCGTAGAAGAAGAGCCCATCTTGCTGGGCATCCAGAGTGGATGGAATATCCGCGCACACGACCCAGGGCCTTGAAGGCTGGCACTGATTTCTTCTTCTCCGGGCGAATGTGCAAGAACCGACATTACAATCTACGCTCAGTTTTGGGTTCCCGGTGTGTTGCTTGCGAAAGCAAAGCAAAAGACGTGAGCCCATCTCTGGCTACCTTCATGCGGGATTGGCTTTCTGAGGCGTAGCGGACGGTTCTGTAACCTCTCACTGCCACAGATGGAGGCTCTGGTCTTTGTTGTTACAGACCCACCACCTCTTACAACAACCAACACGCTTGGATTGCACAGAACTGGCCCGCGCCCATGGTCGGGGACGCCGCACTGCCGACGAAAATCTCAGCGCCGCGCGCTGAAAATGCCCCATCTGGGAAAGGATTTCTCTTTATTCAGGCGGCGCGTGTGAAACAATTGGAACGCAGTACGCTCCAACTTGTTTCCCAACTACAGAACCCGTCGCATCAGCGTGACGGAGTCTAAATGTCCCAGAACAAGAACTCTTCATCCATTACGCCGTCTTCGTTCCAGTGGCCAATGGTCGCCATAGTCAGGGAATAAGACTTGCCTGTGGGCTCGATAAACTGGCCGTCGCCGATTGGCATGGCCTGCGAGAAGGTGCCCGTGATCTCGCCAACAACGCCCGTCCATTCGCCCTGCCCGATGCGGATCGGACGTTTCTCGATTTTGGTATCCGGAGCAAAAACGAAAAAGGCTTTCTGGTCTCCGATATGAACTTCGTTGCCGATGGTGGTCCGCCCGTCCGGCCAATGCACGATGATGTCTTCGGCATGGCTTTCAAGAAGGCGGTCCCATTTCTGGCCCGAAAAGACTTCGAAATCGAGGATGTCGAAGGTTTCCAGGTTTTTGGCGACACGGGCCTCCTCGGCCTGGCGCGCAGCGAGTTCCGCCAGCGCGGCGGTGACGGCAGCACTGTCTTGTGCAAATGTGGAGGTGGCGAAGCCAGCGGCCAGAGCGGCGGCGGTGGTCAGTGTGGTGAACCGTTTCATTTGCGTTTCTCCTTGAGATAGTTCGAGCATCACTGCGATGTGATGACCTGAACTTAACGCTGCCACATTGCCGCCTAAACGATGATTGTGCGGAACGACTACCCCTAAAGCATTCCGAATTGGCTGGCTAAAGAATATTCGCCTGCCGAATATCCTCGTGAGCGAAATCAATCAGTGCCCGTATTTTGCGCGGCAGGGTGCGGCCTTCAAGATAGACCACACTGACCGGGATTGTCGCGCCTTGGTAGTCGGGTAAGAGCAGTCTCAACTGCCCGGCCTCTACCGCATCGCAAACAGCGAACCTGGGGCTGTAGACGATGCCCTGGCCGGCAACGGCCAGGTCGCACGCAGCACGGGCAGAATTCACCATGAACTTCCCGGATATCGTCACGCCGCGATCCACGCCATCCCTGGTGAAGCCCCAATTCAGGGGTGCGCGGCGGTTGGTATCGACGATACAGCGGTGGTCCGTCAGGTCCTTCGGAACCAGGGGTTCGCCGTGCTCGGCCAGATAGGTGGGGCTGGCGGCAGCAAAGCTTTGAACGTCACCCAGTTTGCGGGTCTTGACCGACAGGGTCTGTGTCACGCCCAGGCGGAAGCCCAGGTCGATGCCCTCGCTGGCCAGATCGACATAGCTGTCGTTTAGACGCAGGTCCAAGGTCAGGTCCGGGTACTGTTTGGCGAAACGTCCCAGCATTTCGTTCACGTAGACCTCGCCAAAAGTTACCGGACCCGAGATGCGGATGATGCCGGAAAAGCCGCGCGAGTCTTCGGCGACGTCGGCCAGCAGGTCGTCCAGGTCGTCCAACAGCGCCGGGGCGCGGGCCAAAAGATCCTCGCCCGCCGGGGTCAGGCCGACCTTGCGCGTGGTGCGCTGGAACAGACGCACCCCCAACCGTGCCTCCAGTTCGGCGACATACTTTGAAGTCAGCCGGTTTGACACCCCCAGTTGAGCTCCGGCGCCGGTAAACGAGCCGGTCTGCGCAGTGGCGACGAAGGCCTTCAGCCCGTCAACGATATCCATTCGCGCCTCGGCATTAGGAACATTTTGAGGAAAATCATTCCACAACTTCGCCATTTTGTTGATTGCCTGCAAGCCCTAACTTACTGGAATAACGAAACGAGACGCCCGCAATGGCTGACCGGCAGAAACCTCAAAAGAGGGAATACTCATATGATTGACCAAAAAAACCGCTCCCTGCGCGTAACATGAGAGGGACCGTCGCGGCAGCCCCTCGCCCCTCTACTGGATGAAAGATAAAAGGAGCGTGCAGATGCCTGGCGTGCAATCCCTTCAAACCCTGAAAAACCGCTTCAAGGCATCTGATCGGATGCCCGTGGTTTTTCTGGGTCACGGGTCCCCGATGAATGCCATCGAGGACACCGAATTCAGCCGCAGCTGGACCGAGCTGGGCCGCGCCCTGCCGCGACCGCAGGCGATCCTTGTCGTCTCGGCCCACTGGATGACGCGGGGCTCCACCCTGATCGATGTCTCGGCCATGCCGCGCACCATTCATGATTTCTATGGCTTCCCGAAAGCCATGTTCGATTTTCAATACCCGGCACCTGGCAGCCCGGATCTGGCCCGCGAACTGGTGAGCCTTCTGGCCAGCCATCACGCCAGGGAAGATGACACCTGGGGTTTGGATCACGGTGCCTGGACGGTGCTGAAGTACATTTATCCTGGCGCGGACGTACCCGTGTTCCAACTGTCGATCGACATGTCCCGCGATCTGAACGAGCATTTTGAAATCGGCAAGGCTCTGTCCGAACTGCGTGACCGGGGCGTGCTTATCCTGGGCTCCGGCAATGTGGTGCACAATCTGGGCGCTATGCGGTTTGGTGGAAAACCGCAGGAATTTGCACTGGAGTTCGACACCCTCTTTGCCGACCGGCTAACGGATCGTGATTTCAAAATCTTGACCGACCGTCAGGGCCTTGGCGCGCTCTTTACTGCCGCGCACCCGTCGGTTGATCACTATTTGCCCGCTCTGACCATCGCCGGGGCGTCAAACGACAAGGACGCGCTCACCTTCATGACAGACAGTATCGACCTTGGCTCGGTATCGATGCGGTCTTTTGTATTTCACGGCTCATAATCATTAAAAGGACGACAAACATGCTTGTTAACGGAGAATGGAACGAAGACTGGCAACCGGTTCAAAAGGCCGACGAGAAGGGCCGGTTCGTGCGTCAGGTCTCGGGGTTTCGCAATTGGGTCACGCCGGACGGCACTGCCGGTCCGACTGGTGAAGGTGGGTTTACGGCCGAGGCGTGCCGCTATCGTCTTTATGTTACGCTGATCTGTCCCTGGGCCTCGCGCACGCTGATCGCCCGCAAGCTCAAGGGGCTGGAAGGCGTCATCCCGGTAACCGTGGTCAACCCGGAATTGACGCCTCAGGGCTGGGCGTTCGGTGGATATCCCGGCGCCGACGAGGACCCTTTGTTTGGCACAACTTTTATGCACGAAATCTATACGCGGGCGGATAACAATTATACCGGCCGGGCCACGGTGCCGGTGCTGTGGGACATGAAACGCAATGTGATGGTCAACAATGAAAGCGCGGACATCCTGCGTATGTTGGACACAGCGTTCGAGGCGATCGTGCCCTCGGAGCTGCGCCTTTACCCGGGCGATCTGGCCGTGGAAATCGACGCGCTGAATGAGCGCCTCTATGACCTGTTCAACAACGGTGTCTATCGTGCCGGGTTCGCCTCATCGCAGGAAGCTTATGACGAAGCAGTAGCAGGTATTTTCGAGGTACTCGAAGAACTGGAAAACCGCCTTACGGGCGACTACCTGTTCGGCGGCCGGATGACCGAGGCCGATATCCGGGCTTTCGTCACCCTGATCCGGTTCGATGCGGCCTATCACGGGCTGTTCAAAGCCAACCGTAAACAGATCGCGGATTACCCACGCCTTTCGGCTTATATGGAGCGCATCCTGCGCTTGCCTGGGGTGGTGGACACAGTGAATATGGATCACATCACCCGCGGCTACTACTCGATCAAGGCGCTCAACCCGACAGGCATCCGCCCAACCGGGCCGGATCATATCGAAAGACTACTTGAGGCGGCGCGCACAGGATAAGGATTGCTCTGAAGCCTGGCCTGAGCAATTGCGATGATGTCATGGTTGATGAAACCGGTGCGCGCCGCAAATCCATCGGCGTGGTTCCCGCATGGTTTTGCTGGCCGCGAAAACAATAGATTTCGCTGCGGATGCCGACAATACTGTCCACAACACCCAGTGACTGCGCTGCACTCTCCAAAACGATGCCCTGCTCGATATGCGCTTCAATGAAGCCGTAATACCTGTCCGGTGAGGCAAAGCCCGGCTGACACAAACCGGCGATTTTCATCTGGGCCCCGGCAAATGTAACGCCAGCGGTGTCAGTTTGCTTGTACGCTTCAGCAAGGGACAAAGCGCCGGGCCAGACTTTGCTACCTACCAGCGGGCCAAAGCGGCCTTCTTCGTCCTGAAACGATACCACCGCAACCAGACGGCCACCCGCTTCGAGCGCGGCCCGCGCCACTTCCAGTGCAGCGATCACCCCGTAAGCTCCATTCAGGCAGCCGCCTTCCGGCTGGCTGTCGGAATGCGAGCCCAGCAGCACCGCTTTGCCATCCCCGGTGGCAGGCCAAATACATTGCCAACCGGATCAATAACCGGTGTCAGTCCGGCGTCGTGCATCCGCCCGGCCAACCACCGGCGCGACGCCACAGTCGTATCGCCTGATCAGTTAAATGCGCCGTCGCTATTGACGCCCATCCAGGCCTTTCGGTGGTTCGTTGAGCACGGCGGTCGTCACGGCAGCGGATGGGAGAATTTGGCCGCGCGGGTAATTCCGGATACGCCGGTTCCTTGCAACCCCTTTTTTGCGGCACCTTATTTGACAATGCCGGTGCAAATGTTGGTTGGGCAAAACGACGAGATGGTTCATTGCAATCGCGAAGTGCAACGTGGTGTGTTCGACCGGATCGCTGGCGAAAAAGAAATTGTTGAAATCGAGGGTGGGCATTTCGGGTTGCTTTGGCATCCGGGTGTTCAGTTTGATGAGGCAGTCAAACGACAAACCGATTTTCTGACCCGTGTGCTTCCGTGCAATTAGAATAGCCGGCCTAAGCCGCAATGCAGTTTCCGCGCGCTGCGGGCGCAGGCTGTCACTCGCATCAGCCCCGCTGGTGCTTCCGGCCCAAACCCGCCATTCAGACGAAGCGCAGCAAACGTCCGCTTAAAACCCTGAGTGACCACCGCTGCGCAAGGTTCTCGATGGCAGTTATGCTACGCAAACTTCCCTTTTTGTCGAAGGATGATCTGGAAGCCATTGCACTTCCCGGCTGTCGTGATCGGCTTGAGGCAGACATTTGTCGAAGATGCGGTTATGTTTTTGGTAAGCCCGTCCCGATACGGGCGCTTTTTGACAGCCTTAATATATTCAGAGGCACATTATGGCATTACGAGATAGCTACGGAAATACGATTTCGGTGAATTCCCAAATTGCGCTGGATCATTATAATTTCGGTCTCCGACTATTTCTCGGGGCGGATTTTGGCGCGACAGAAGAGTTTCAGGCGTCTGTTGCTGCGGACGAGAGCTTTGCGCTGGGTCATGCAGCTCTGGCAAGATCATTGATGATGTCTGGGCAGATGCAGGCGGCAAAGGATTCAATCCGCCGAGCCCAGGAACTTGCGCCAAAGCTGGACGCGCGACATCGGCAACATATCGAGTGCCTGGCGCTGCTTCTTTCGGCACAGCCTCAAAAGACCCGGGCACTCGTCAAGGCCCATGTCTCGGAGTTTCCCCGCGATGCGCTGGTTGCGCAACTTTGTTCCAATGTCTTTGGACTTATCGGGTTTTCGGGGGAAATTGGGCGTGAGGCGGAGTTGCTCGCATATACCTCGGCGCTTTTGCCCCACTATGGCGAAGATTGGTGGATGATGTCGATGCATGCCCTTTCATTGTGTGAGACCGGGCAGATCGAGAGTTCGGCCAAGTTGATGGAGAACTCTCTCGCTCTGAATCCACGCAATGCGAATGCCGCGCATTTCAAAGCGCATGCGCAATATGAGGCCGGAGAAACAACAGCGGGCCGGAATTATCTGACAAACTGGCTTTTGGATTATGATGATCGGGCCGTATTGCATGGTCACCTGAGTTGGCACGCCGCACTCTGGGCTTTGCACGACGGTGACGAAGCGATGATGTGGCAGGTTATTGATGCTGGCGTTGGTCCCGGATCGTCAAAGGGATTGCCGATCAATGTCCTCACCGATACGGCTGCAATTCTCTATCGCGCTGAGGTTGCCGGGCTTTCGGTAGATTCAGATCGCTGGATAGAGTTGAGTGACTACGCAGCGCGCTTTTTCCCGGACACGGGGCAGAGCTTTGCAGACATGCATGCAGCATTAAGCCATGCCATGGCAGGGCAAGAGGATCGCCTGGCGCATATTGCTCAATCGGCAAAAGGTTTCGCCGGCGATCTTGTACAACCTGTAGCACGTGCCTGGGGCGCAATTGCGAACGAAAACTGGTCCACCGCTCTGGAGGAGTTGGTTCAGGTGATGGGACGCACCGAACGTTTGGGCGGCAGCAGGGCGCAACGAGACCTTTTGGAACTGACCTATGCGAACGTGCTTCTAAAACTGGGGCAAACCGCAGAAGCGCGCCGCTGCCTGTCCATCCGCAGACCAGTGCTTTTGGTTTCTCCGCCAATAAAGGCATACCACGCGTAGTTAAATTTTACGTACTGTTATACCCCTTTCAACCTTTCTTAATGCGGTCCGCAAGGAACGCCATTTCCCTTCACAAGTGGAAATTTTTACCGACGCAGGCGACCATTGGTGAAAGCGCAGCGAACGGCGACTTTGTCCGCGTCCCGGGTGGGTGTGCAGCGAATGGCACAAATCCGCCAACTGCTTCATCAATATGCGTTAAGCAGAAAATGTTACTTAGAGCTCAATTCTGCCCTTCGCTGCTGTGGTCACTAGTGTCCGCTCAGGGCCGATACGGAACTTTGAGCAACCAATTCAGCGTTTTGTCGTCGCTAGATTTCAATCACCCTCGACTGTTTACCATCGAAAACAAACAAACCTTGGATATGTGAACGCCTTCCGATCGAGAATTCCAAGTTTAACACCACCAATTTGTCGGAGTTCACAGATGCAAAGGCCCTGGTCGCCAGCAAATCTTCAGGCCGGTCAACGCCGCCAAGCAGCTCGTCCAGCAGTTTGTTTGATATCGTCATTGTCGTCATGCTCCTTCGTTAAGGAAGCATGGGCCAAATCATCGATACACAGAAGATCGGACGCTCTCGTCTCATTCGCTTTGAAGAGTATTAAGCGCTACACTTGCGCCCTTGGTTACATCTCCGCTTTCAAGAAACTGAATGCCCATTCCTTCCAATGCCAGTCGGACGTGTTGTGCTGTCGATGCTTTACCTTTGCCCTTATCCAGTTTGTTCAGGGTATTTCGGTGTAGGCCAGTGCGTTCTGCCAGCTCCGGGTTGCTTAAGCCCAGCGCGGCCTTTGCCATTTTGAATTGTTCAGCGTTCATTCTGCCTGTCCACTTGTGCTGGTAGCACCTTTACGATGCTAGAAGCACATGCCGAAAGTACTACAATATGCTAGCAGCACACGAAAGGAATGACACTGGACCGCGCCGAAACCATACCCACGGGTCAGCAAGACCTGACTCGCCGCAACATCGTGATGGCGCTGCCGATTGCTGGCAGTGCCCGCGGTGGCAGAGGCCAGAGAACCCGAAGACCCGATCATGCGGCTGTATCGCCAGTGGGTTTCAGCCCGAATGAACCGGTATGCAACTGCTGACCTTCCCGGCAATGAGCACTGGAGACAGACAGAAGCAACGGCCGCTGAGGCAAGAGAAGACGAAGCATTCCGGCAGATGATCGAGATGACACCGACCACTATGGAAGGGATCTCCGCACTGATCCACGTTCTATGGAATCTCGAAGGTGGACCTGTCGCGGTTTGATGCCGCTCCTTTGATAGCATTTAATGCACCAATGGAGATGAGATATGGGACATGGAAGAACAGACGAATTCCGCAAAGATGCAGTGCGTATCGCGCTGACCAGCGGGCTGACGCGCAAACAGGTAGCGGACGATCTTGGCTTTGGCATGTCGACGCTGGGGAAATCGGTGTAACCGACGACAGTGACGCCGTTTTTGCTGACGACTTTTTCGTCTGTCACCGTCAGGTCACAGTTGCCGCCACGCTCGGCCGCAAGGTCGATGATCACCGAGCCCGGCTTCATCGCCAGAACCATGTCCTCCAGCCAAAGCTTGGTTGCATCGCGTCCCGGGATCAGCGCTGTGGTGATGACGATGTCCATCTCCGGCGCCAGTTCGCGGAATTTCTCGAGTTGCGTTTCGCGGAATTCCGGGCTTGACGGCGCGGCGTAACCGCCCGTTTCAGCGCCATCCTGCTGGTTCTCCTCGAAATCGAGATATACGAACGCGGCGCCCATACTTTCGCATCTGTTCGGCCACTTCTGGCCGCACGTCAAAAGCGTAAGTGATTGCGCCCAGAGAGGTCGCGGTGCCGATGGCTGCCAGACCGGCAACACCCGCGCCGACAACAAGAACTTTGGCCGGGGGTACCTTGCCTGCCGCCGTCACCTGGCCAGTGAAAAAACGGCCGAATTTATTGCCCGCTTCGATCACAGCGCGGTAGCCGGCGATATTCGCCATTGAGGACAGCGCGTCCATTTTCTGGGCACGTGAAATCCGTGGCACCATATCCATCGCAATGACATTGGCGCCTTTGTCGCGGCACAGCTCAATCAGGGCGTCGTTCTGACCGGGGTAAAAGAAAGAGATCAACGTTTGATCTGCCCGCAGAGAGTTTGCCTCATCCTCGGTCGGCGGCCGCACTTTGGCAACGATATCGCAGATTTCAAACAGCGCAGCTGCGGTCGGGATGACTTCAGCCCCGGCATCCAGATAGGTGGCGTCCGAAAATCCGGCCGCCTGCCCTGCCCCGGATTCTATGACACAATCATAGCCCTGCTTTTGCAGCTGAAGCGCACTGTCCGGCGTCATAGAGACCCGCGCTTCCCCGGCAAAAACTTCTTTTAACGTCCCAATTTTCACGTGTTTTCCTCGGTGTGGTGGCGAATGGCGCGCTGTGGAGGGTGTCATGCCCCCACAAGGGCACTGCCATTTGCCAGGATTGCGTCTGGGTCAGCCTGTGCAGACCGGTCCGTACGCCAGCGTTTTCATGTGTGCGAGTGTTTGCGCTGGAACCGTGAAACCTGCGCCGCGACTTTCGCCGAGGGTTTTCAGACGATTGCTGCCAGGCAGGCGTGTGCCCTCTTGTGCCGCAATCTGTTCCAGCAGGGTTTCGAGCCGGTCTGCAAAATCCGAGGCACCAGCTGCAGGCTCAATGGCAAGAATAAACTGCCCGGCTCCCGGGCGCGCGCCTTTGCCGTCGAAAAACGAGCTGGCCTCATGGCTGAAATTACTACCCGTCAGAGCTGCGGCGAGTATTTCGACCATCAGAGCAAGTGAAGCGCCCTTGGCGTCACCAATCGGGAGCATGGTGTCTTCCAGAGCCGCTTTAGCGTCGTTTGTGGGGTTGCCATCCTTGTCGAGCGCCCAGCCGTCGGGGATTGGCAGATTGTTTTGATGCGCGTGCATGACTTTGCCACGCGCCACCCGTTACAGCCGAGGGGGGCGGCGCTTTCGAAACACTGATGTCGAAACATCCAAGACCGACAGTCGTTATTTGCGGCAACGACATTTTAGCAATCGGTGCGATCAAACGCGCCAAATCTCTGGGGCTGCGCGTCCCGGAAGATGTCTCGGTCACCGGATTTGACAATATCGAAGTGTCTTCGGTCGTAGAGCCGGAACTGACTAACGTGCACGTTCCACACCGGAAAATGGGGACTCTTAATGCGCAGACGCTGCTGGCAATATCAAAGAGCGGGTCGCTTGTACAAAGTCACGAGCTTGAAACCGTTATCGTAGAAAGAAGCTCCCTGTCAGGACCTCGCACGTAACCAGAGCGGGGAATACCCAGCATATCCAGGGTCTTCCTGGTGGGCAGCTGAGACCTCTTTGTAGATATGCACGGACTATCGGAACGGTCAACTGGTGCTGTCGGCCCATTGCGGACCTTTATGGACGGCGCAGCGAATGGCAGAAAAGAGCCCAATTGTGACCAGTGCCGCTGTTGCAGAAACTGGTCTGGAAGGGCGGAATGCCGAATTTCGCTGCCCCTTGTTTGAATTACTACTTTCTGTTGGGACCAGAGGGCCTGAAACTGCGAAATCGGCTAAAATGTTGACGCTGCCACGCAAACACCGTGCACATTTCCGCCTGCGAGAAAACGTGCTGCGCAGATATTGCGGATATTCGAAAAGGTGGAGGCAATCTCGGCTGAAAATGGCACGGCCAACGAGCAGGCTCTTTTGACCCGGCGTGTGCCAATCATCTGCAGAATCTGTTGATCAGGTTTTCATAGAGCGTCCTGGCTTCACCAATATGTTCAACAGGACAGTATTCGTCGGTCTGGTGACACATCTCTGTTTCGCCAGGCCCGATGATCACGGCTGGTGCGTTATCATATCCCGGGACGAGTGCTGATGCGTCGGTGAAATATGCGGCACCCTGGAAATTCGGCTTTCCTCCAAAGGTGTTTTGGTAAACTTCTCCGAAGTCAATAAGGGCATCACTCTGTAAATCCGAGGAAATACCGGGAAAATTCGTCAGTGTCTCGATGCAAACGTCTTCCCCCAACGCTTTTGAGATATTACTCAGGATTTCAGAGTGATCCTGTCCGGGGAGCGTACGAATATCCACTGAGATTTCGGCAGCGTCCGGTATCGAATTGATGTTCAACCCGCTTTGCGCAATGGTCACAGCTAACGTCGGCGCGCCCAGCAACGGATGCCTCACGTCACCAAGGTCCAGTGTTTCAAGTTTTTTGATGACGCTGACCATCTTGTAGATTGCATTGACCCCAACATCAGGCATGGACGAGTGAGCCGTTTTGCCCTGAACAGCGATACGCAACCTCAGAGACCCTTTGTGGGCACTTACGGGTGAGTTTGAGGTAGGTTCCGCAACGACAATAAGAAAAGCGGCGCCGAGCGCCCCGCATTCGCTCAAGTGAAAAGCACCCTCACATCCGGATTCTTCTGCCGCAGTAATCACCAACGAAATACCCCGCCTGAAAGTCGGATGTCGCTTCAGCTCTGCCAGTGTTGCCGCGATGAACGCGGCAACACCGCTTTTCATATCGGCCGAGCCGCGTCCGTGAAGATTTCCGTCAGCGATTTCACCTGCGAAAGGATCGCGCTTCCACGGCTGTTCACCCAGAGGAACAACATCAAGATGGCCTGTAAACACCAGGTGTGGCAAATCTTCTCTTCCAGAGATTGTTGCGACGATCGATGGCCGTCCGGGCGAGAACTCATACTGCTTCACGTCAAGACCGGCCTCACAGAGCAGTTGAGAAACGAAATGCATTATTTTCTTTTCATCCCCCGGAGGGTTCATCGATGGGATTTGTATCAGGCTTTGGGCCAACTCAATCGCGTTGAGACTCATTTCAGGAAATCCTGTTCATTTGGGAGAGCGAACTGGCCGGCTGTTACCGGCACTGCGCAAACTATTTTAGATTTGACGGATCGATATTGATCGACGCCTTCTGGCAAAACGCACGCAGCCCTTCCGGAGACAGCGCAATTGAGCCATTGCCGGAGTGCCTGTGGCCAATCCAGCCAAGTCGTGCATCAACGAAGTTACAGCGGTTGACGTAAAGCGTACCGAAGTCCAGGGCGCCGACAAACCGTTCGGCGCGGTCACGCGATGTCGTGAAAATTGACGCCGTCAGGCCAAATTTCGTGTCGCCGATAAGACCGATGGCTTCTGTATCACTTGCGACCTTCATCACAGGCAATACAGGCCCAAAGGTCTCTTCCCTCATGATCCGCATGTCATGATCCACGTCCGCAACAAGCGTAGGCTGAATGAAGTCGCAACCATCAACGGTTTCCCTCGCGCCTCCGCTGACGATCCGCGCACCTTTCTGGCTGGCATCGGAAACCAGCTCGAGCAGCACATCGATGGCAGCTTTGCCTCCGAAGAGCGGACCCAAAGTTGTTTCATTTTTTTCCGGGTTTCCGGAGACTTCTGCGTCGAACACAGTTTTGGCCTTGTCCAGAAACTCATCATAAAGCGTTTCATGAACATAGACCCGCTTCACTGCGCAGCAGGACTGACCGGAGTTGTGCAGTCTGCCGGTCTTCACCGCCCACTGCACAGCGTGGTCGATGTCGGCATCTTCGGCGATGTAGGCCGCGTCGTTGCTGCCCAGCTCCAGAGATGCTTCGATGAACGGATCGTCCAACTCTTCGTTTAGGGCCCGCTTTGCGACATTCTGCTGGATCGCCCGCCCGCCATTCACCGATCCGGTAAACACCACATGATTGACGTTCGCATTGGTGATAATCTGGTCGGAGACATCGAAGTCCACAGTGATGTTGAACAGAAGGTCACTATGTCCACCCATCGAATGAAACGCCTTTTCGAAAAGCGTTCCGACCGAAGGTGTGGTCGTGTGTTTCAGGATGACCGTATTGCCACCCAGCAACGCACAAATGACACCATTTATGGCTGTAAAAAGCGGGTAGTTCCAGGGGCTGATGATATAGATGACACCTTTCCCGCGGTACCGGATTGTCCCTTCGAAGTCATTTTGGTTGTATTTTCCGAGGTCCATTGAATTCAGGCTGCCATCTTCAGCGAGGGTGCACATATACTCAGCCCGCTCGAGCATGAAATCCATCTCTTGCTGTGCCGCAGCAACGGTTTTGCCCGTTTCCTGCGCAACAGACCTGGACACACCCTCCTTTGCCTTGCGAAAGACATCCAAAGCACGGCGGACCGCTGCTGAACGTTCGGCGACCGGAACACGGGACCAGCGCCTGTAAGCTGCGCGGGCGCGCTCGATCTTTTGGTTTACGTCCGAAAAGGTCGCCAGTTCCGCCTCGAAAACCTGTTCCCCCGAAAAAGGACTAAAGTGTTTGATTGTGCTCATTTGTGATCTCCTGGAGTCGGTAGAAATCGGCGCATGCGGCAAACAGCGGCGATTCAAAGGGGAACTCATTCTGTTTCCCCGATCAATGCATCCAGCGTGGCGATAAGTTGCTCTACCTCCGCCAATGCCGTGTAATGCACCATCGAAAACCGCAATACGCCTTGCATTGGATCAATCTTCAAAGCCTCGAGAAGGCGATAGGAGTAAAAGTGCCCGGCGCCGCACAGAATACCCCGGTCGCCGAGTTTTGTTGCCAATTCCAGAGACGAGTGTCCCTCCACCATGATGGAGACAGTCGGTGCACGGCCTTCGGCTCTTGCCGGCCCGACAATTCTGATGGCGGGATGATTGCGGAAATAGTCCATCAGAGGAGACAGGATTCTGAATTCCGCATCATGCAAAAGCTTCCGGACATCCTCGGCTTTTTGCAATTGCGAAACCCCATCTCCGGATCCGAAATGGTGCGTGTAAAGAGCTTCGAAATAGTCGCCGACCCCTTTTGATGCCGCGACTTGCGCATGGTCAGGGCCCGCAGGGCAAAGCCGCTTTTCGCGAACCTGTTCGTTGAAAAAATGCCCCTGATTGCTCAACAGTGCCGCCATTTCCTCGTTGACGACCATGACGCCCTGATGCGGGCCAAACACCTTGTAAAGGGAGAAGAGGTAGATGTCCGTTCCGAGGGATTTGAAGTCGGGCAAGCCGTGTCCGCCAAAGGAAACGCCGTCGACAACTGTTCGTACATCATTGGCACGGGCCAGGGCACAGATTTCCCCCACCGGATTGATTTCGCCGAGAATATTTGAACAATGCGGAAAGGTCAGAAGTTTGGTCTTTGTCGTGATCAAACCCTTCAGGGTCTCTGTTTCCAGGCTGCCTGTGCCTGGATTCACTTGCCACTCGCGCACCGTGATGCCGCGACCGGCCAGCCGTCTCCAGACACCGGAGTTTGCTTCGTGATCCTGATTGGTGACGATGATCTCGTCTCCGGGACTGAGCCAGCCCAAAACGGCGTTTGAGAGTACATAGGAGTTCTGAGACGTCGACGGACCAAAATAGATTTCTTCTGGTGAAGCGTTTAGCCATGCGGCCAATGCGCCATAGCTCTCATCCATCCAGGCGCCCGCTTTGGCTGAAACAGGGCTGGCGTGATAGGGCTGCAGCTTGAGCTTGCGAAAATAAGTTTCGAACCTGTCCATCACAGGCTGGCACATGTAAGACCCACCGGCATTTTCGAAAAAAGCGGTATCGCTCAACTCGGGATCGGAAAGTGCAGGGAACTGATTGCGAACAAAATCGATATCTAAAGTCGGCATGATGGGTCCATTCGTTACATGTTGCTTACCCGCTAAGTTACGGGTTCCGCCACGCGAGTGTCTGCGCAACTTGCATTTGCAAACGGGCGCTCAATGCGATATTTCGAGCCTAAGCGTTCTAAATGAGACTGAAATGATGCACGAACCAGCACTTGACCGACAGGATATCCGCATTCTTGAGATGTTGCTCCGGGACAGCCGTATTCCGCGCCTGGAGCTGGCCGAAGCAGTCAATCTGTCTGCTTCCCAATGTTTCAGGCGACTGAAACGGCTCGAGGAATCGGGCTTGATTGAGCGCTACACCATTGTTCTGAATAAAGAGAAAGCGGGGTTCGATGTTTCCGCTATGGTGATGATACAGTTCAATAAATTTGAGGATGGCGCGCGCGCAAAACTGGTTGAGCTCATCGAACAGACCAGCATTATTGACCTGTGCTACTCGGTCACCGGAGAAAGCGATTTCCTGCTCAAGGTTAGCTGTTCAACGATGAAAGAGTTTAACACGCTGATAAACCAGACGTTTGCGACCAGTTTCATTTCCAGCGTGCATTCGTACATGCTGTTGGATTGCATAAAGGATCGTGCAGCTCTGCCGGCATCTCACAGTTAGCGAAGTTCGGTTGCCAAACTAATGTGCCTGACTACCAGGGCGGTAATAGCGGTCTCAATGGGATAGCACGTTTTGGGTTCCAACTGTGTTCCTCGCTTCATGCTTTTCCCTGCAGGCGCAATTCACAGTAAGCTTCCGTTGAAAGAGGCCGTGGTCGAGTCCCTGCTGTTTGCGCGCGCCGAAAAGCCCGATCTGCCGGTGATCCTGGCTTCCAGGTATTACTACCGGAATGGATTTTCTGTCGAACGCACCGCGATTTGTGACGTGTCGCGTCCCGCGCCACTGCGCAAAACATCCGTCGGGCTGGCAGTCTTTGCGGTGCTTGAGAACAACCGGCACCCGAGCGGTCACTGACTCAGGCCGCCGCTGCAATTCGGTTGGCCCGGCCTTTTGAACGGTGATGACGCCAGTTTGGGAACTACCCAGCCAAAGCAAACTTAGAAACCACTTTCGCTGCCAGCAAGCCAAAGTACCGTACCCCGTCGAACATATTCGCAAACTGAAATGTTACAAAGAAAAGGACCGGGTATACAATTTCCGGACGCGTTATCTGCGCCACCAAAGCAGGTTTCGTCGAAAGCGTTCTTGAAATCAGACGCGCAATTGGCGGAACCAGGCAAAAAGAAAGAAACGCTCCAATGATCGCACCGACTATGATGTCGCTGGGGTAGTGCTGACCGCCCAACACCCGGGACAAACCAACCACAAAAAACGCGTGAATGAGCAGCAGCACGCCGACCGGGCGAGAGACCTGGTAGAAACCAGCCGCCAATGCAAAAAATAGCAATGCGTGGTCGCTCGGCATAGAACTCCAGTTTTCAAGGAATTCGTTGGTCTGAACCGAATCTCCCATAATTTCTGCAGTTCCCAACGGGCGGAGCCGAAATGGCAGCAGCGTGGCAAGTGCGCGCCCGACTGCAATTGCGAATACCGAGACAATAAGCAACGAGGACAGTTTGATCCGCCTCGTTTCAAGGTTTGAGCAAGGCTTGGACCACAAATACCAAAAACATATCGCTGGAATTAGCCCCTTCACTTCGACGAAGTTAGTCCCGACTTCCACCAGCCCTCTCAATACCCAACGAGAACTACTGATGTCGATTGCTGCTCTGGACAGCTTGTAATCATTTAAAAGCAAAAGATCGATCAAAGTCATTTAATACCTCCTCGTTTCAACAAACACCTATTTCCAAAACACGTCGTTGTATCAAAGGCTCGGGAAGCCCCTTGCAACCGCTGCGTCAGTTTACCAAACGAAATTCAATCATGGGTTTGGCAGAATCTGCAGACGCCGCGGCGGTGCCAACCGACAATTGCCCGACAGGCAGGCGGGCGGCGTCAGACACATTGTCCAACAGTACCAGTGTCCCACCCCACATAGTAACGCCGAAGTACAGCAGCAGCAGAAGCGGCAACAGGAAGGCGATTTCGATACGTGTAACGCCGTCGTCCCCCTTTCGATTTCGAAGTGGATCGATTTGTACTGGCGGATTATTGAATAAAGTCATCATCACAACATCGCTCCGTTTTCAGATCATTGCGCAGTCTTCTGTCCGACCCTGGCGGCAGGCGTCTCGTCTCGTGTGCCACTGTCCCAATTCCGGCGCCCTGTCCCAGTGGCAAAGACCGGCTATTTTACCAGCGCAAGCTTTGAACCAACCGGAAACTCAGGCGTTCCGAAAACGGACTCCAGCCCATCATCGCAACCGCCATAAGTATCCGCACTTCCGTATTCAATGTTGCGTTTGGCCTCGGCGTGGATACCTTCCATACCTGCGACGTCAGACCCCAGTTTCAGCTCTTTTTTCGCGCCCATCTGCACGCCCCGGAAATAATTGTCAGAGCCGAATTCGATGTTGCTGTTGGAGAACAGGTAGATGTTAAATGCTCCGTCGCCGCAGTAGTTCACCGATCCGATGTCATTGTTTGAGCCGAACAAAATCTTTTTTGGGGTCGCAAAGACAACGTTGGACAGCGTGACATCGGACCCGACTTTCACTTCTTTTTTTGCCACGATAGCAATGTCGGAAATAACGCGGTTCGAGCCAAGGTCCGCGACCTTTTTGACGATATACAGCGTGTTGGGAGAGAGAGGGGTCGAATCTGTGATTTCGTTAAGGTAGACCGGGCCTTCGGTGATGAAGTCAGGCATGTTGGTGATTGAAGAGCTCTTCATATCTGCGATAATGCCTGCCACCAACCCCGGCAGCACCAGATCATACTCGGCTTCCATGAGCGCATCTTCGACGCCACCATTGTTGCCACCTTGCTGAAAGCCAGAAAAGTCATGCATCGCAATTATGGCGCCTGCTGCCACCTCGTTGTCCGAACCGATTTTCACCCCGTCATCGCCGTAGAGGCAGAAGTTCTCTATGTAGTTGTTGTCTGAGCCGGACAGCACTTCTCTGGCAGAAAAAAAGCCGCCACCTGTGCACCCGTTCCCGGGTTCAATTTCAGCGACAGCAGAGCGGGAGATTTCGAATTCACTGATCCCGGCGAAAATTGCAAAAATGGATTGTAGCGGGTTTTGATTAACAGCGGTCCGCCGGGCGGTGGCGCGCACGGCATTTTTCGGGCTGGCGCCTTCAACAAAAACACTGCCATCCCAGTTTCCGGTTTCTACGTCTGCGGCTTTCAGAACGGGATGGCCATCAATGTTGGGATAGTTTTTCGCGCTGTAAATCAGGGCCTCTGATCTGACATCGTCGTTGTCCGGCAACTGACTTGCCCCTGCAAGCGCGGCTGCGGACGCGGTGATCTGAAGCCGGTGGCCGGTGAGCCGCACGAGGCCTATGTCGATAACAAAAGCCAACATCAGCAGAAACGTCGGCAGAGCGACCGCCACCAGCACGATCACTGCGCCTGAGGTATCTTGCATCAATTGTTTCAGATTTTTGGCCAAATTGACCACATTGCTCCCTCCTTACACATCGCGAAAGTGGCCTTCAGGACAAAGTTTATCACCACGGCTGTCAAGCAAGCCGGCGGGCGCTGTCAATGGTCACCCGGAAATTGCCTGTCCAAGTCGCGCCCAAGTTCTGAACTGGTGCCGTGATACTTCTGGACCAAGTCGACGGGTACTGTGCGCATTCTTCAATATCTTTTGAAGCGCTCCACTTAATTGGTCCATTTTGAAGTTGATACCGAGAATTGACTAAGACCCTCACGGCGAGGTTGTGCCCGCGTTGGGAGTGCACCCTATCCTTTCGGGTATATCTGCCTCAGGATGACTGCGCTGAAGGTCCGATTAGTCCGTACAACAGGCATTTGTGCGGTGCGCAGCGAATGGCGACTCTCCGCCCTTCCTGACAAGTTTCTGCAGCAGCAGCATTGATCAATTCGGTTCTGGCCAGCCGTTCGTCGCGATATGAATGAAGGTCAGCAAATGGCCGGTGCGATCACATTACTTCATCGCCCATGCTGTCTGAGAGCACCGGGTCGATGGACGCTATGGTGATGCCCAATTCCGCCCCGCACGGCGCAAAGCCATGTCCTGGCGGTTTAGCCAGTCTGGGAAACAACTCTCAGCATTCCCATGCTGCATATAGGTCTGCCAGAAGGGTTACGCGGCTCGCGCCTTTAGGAGTGACAGCAGGCAAATAGCGTCTCACCCAGAGGGCTATTCAGAGCGCCTCCCGCGCAACCAGCCGTTCGGGGCCACCGCAGCGAATGGCTGGAGAAAGCCGAAAGCGCACTAAATCAGAAATTCGGTTTGCTGACCTTCGCTGCGGTTCACTCCGATGTCTGAGATGCGGAGTTCTCTGCGGCTCGCCGCGTGAAGCATCAATGGCTGAATTTGATTTAGACAAACGGGATTGACAGCGGAGAGGCCTTAATCTCGCTATTCCAATAGTCAGGCCGCAGGAATTTTCGGCCAGTCGCACGCCCACAGAGGTCAGGGTGACAGGCTTAGTCGCAAGACAGTTAAGGCTCTGTCCCGGAGGTTGTCAGCAGGCCAGGCAGCGGTTGGCCTGCTGACAACTTTTCGCTTAGTTCACCTTGCCTGCGCTGGTCAGATAATTGGCCATGCCCTGAACATTCTGCGCTCGCATGCTGTCATAGCCCAGCCAATCACTATAGGCATCCATGGTGATCGATGCTTGCAGGTCTTCGATAGTTTTTCCGGCTTTCAGCCCCTTCAGAACTTCGGCGCGCAGAGTTTCCATATAGATGATTACGTCACCCACATCGCTGCGCACACCGACATTTCCGTGTGCCGGGGCGAAGATCTCGAAATCCAGCGTGTCAACTTTGCGAACCTGATCAATCCAGGCGTCCACGCTCGAACTGGGCAACGTTCTGAAAGGCAGGCGTTTGGGGGCAGCGACGTCGGTGATGAACCCCACATTTTCAGGCCGCACGACTACGGCGAGCATATCTTCGCCATGGCCTTCTCCAAGATAGGTTAGCTCAAAGGTCTTACCGCCAACTGTCATCACGTGGGTTTCACCAACACGCACGGTAGGCGCGACCCCATCGATCGCTGCAGGTGCGTTTTCATGCGCCACCACGGTATTTGCCCCGAAGACTGATCCGCCGGAGGCGTGATCGCCATGGCTGTGGCTGTAGATGAGATGGGTGACCGGCTTGTCGGTGATTTGACTGAGATTGTCTTTGAGCCAACCCGCTGCATCGGCGTTGATCGGATCAACCACCACGACACCGGCATCGGTCACGGTAACCAGCGCATAATGCGCGTTGTTTCTAAATCGGTAGACATCCCCGGATACATTGGTGATCGATCGGGTTGCGTCCTGCGCAACGGCGGCTCCGGCCGCAAACACAGTGGCAATGGCGAAAGCTATAGCGCGAAACGAAGTCGTCATTTGGCTGTCTCCCATGATGGCGAAGTCAGTGCAAATTATACGCGACTTGACATATATGTCCAAACACAGGCCGGTGAGTACGCGACGTACGGCGGACACTCGCCAACGCAAACTGACGCGGTCGCCTCGGAGGTCTCGCGTTTGTGCAAATAGTGCAGTTGTGCCCGGCTGACGATAATAATGCGAGACAAAC
>MAAC01009459.1_pt1 | contig 24934 bp, 25 predicted proteins | sample 1115981 | NCBI WGS metagenome assembly MAAC01 (sample SAMN04961126, study PRJNA320927) | seawater metagenome | isolation source: sample BD02T64 sea water enriched with oil for 64 days | place: USA:Gulf of Mexico | collected 2013-07-27
GCTGCTAGCAAGGCAGCCTTAAACCATGTGACCAAACTCTTAGCTTTAAGTTTGTCGCCAGCGATCCGCGTAAACGCTATTGCGCCAGGTTTAGTTGATACGCCAATGACTGAGAGCTGGACTGCTGCGCAAGAACTATGGAAAGACAAATCACCTATGGGCCGTGGCGCAAAACCAAATGAAATTGCTCATACCGCATCGATGCTTGTTTCAAGTAGCTATCTTACTGGTGAAATTATTTTATCTGATGGTGGTTTAAACCTTACGTAAATATAAACCACCTAAAAAACATCAAATTCGTGCGCTGTGCTCACTGGGATACGTAAAAATCTGCGCACTGATCTTATACCACTTTCGTGGGCGATAAGTTTCCTCAACGGATCTGTCTTAATTCACTTGCAGCGAAAAGACGCTCGACTGATAGGCCGGGCCTGAATATCGAGCCCCTCCTGGAAGGAGTGGCTCGATAGCAAGAGGATTTAAATGGGTGAAATACCACGCCGCTTATAAGGGTGGCCGGGGCGGCGGTTTTTCGCCATTTCAAGGGCTCTGATTAAGACCTTGCGGGTGTCTGCCGGGTCGATGACATCGTCCACCAGTGCCGCTTCGGCGGCGGGTAAAATAGTGGTTTTGGCTTTAAATTCGGCCACCAGTTCCTGTCTTCTTTCTTCCCCATTTTCCATTTCGGCCAACACGCGACCAAAGAGTATGTCGACGGCATCGTCGGGCGAGATGGCGCTAAACGATGCCAATGGCCAGGCCACCAGCATATTGGGCTGCATGCCGAGGCTGTTCATGCCGTAGTGGGCGAGACCAAAGGCCTTGCGCAGCATGACGGTGAAGCGGGGCACGGTGGCGTGCTCAATTTCGTAAAGCAGGCGCGTCGACCAGCGAATAATGCCGTCGAGCTCCGACTGGGGGCCGGGGTAGTAACCGGGAATATCCTGCAAAAATATCAAGGGGATACCAAAGCAGTCGCAAAAATTAATAAAGCGGCTGATTTTCTGGCAGGCTTTAATGTCGAGGGTGCCGGACATATAGGCGGGCTGGTTGGCGATAAAGCCCACCACGCGGCCATCCATATGGGCCATGCAGGTGACGATGTTTTGGGCAAAGGTCGGTTTGAATTCAAAGAATTTACCGTCATCGACCAGGCCGGCAATGATCTTTTTAATATCGTAGGCAAAACGCAGGTCGGTGGGCACGATGTCGCGCAGCTCGGCGCAGCGGCGCTCGGGGTCATCGCGGGTAGGGCGTGTCGGGGGCGCCTCGTTGCAGTTATTGGGCAGGTAGCTGAGGAATTCTTTGATCTTGTCGATGCACTCTTCTTCATCGGCGACCAGTAAGTCGCCCATGCCGCTTTGCTCGACATGCTTGCGAGCGCCACCGAGTTCTTCCAGGGTGGTTTCAATGCCCATCTTACTTTTTAGTAAGGGCGGCCCGGCGATCATCATCGCCGAGTTTTCCGTCATCGGTACGAAGTCACCAATGGCGGTGATATTGGCGTGGCCACCGACACAGATGCCCATGACGGCGACGACGATGGGTACATAACCGCTAAGGCAAACCAGGTTGGAAAACTGGGGGTTGTCGTAGGCACCCTGGGAGCTGACCTCTTCCTCAAGCCGGGCACCCGTACCCTCGGTAAGAATGACCAGGGGGAAACCCTGCTCCAGTATCAAGCGCTTGAGGCGGGTGAATTTCCACTCACAAATTTTGCCCATGGAGCCGGCGCGATACTGCATGTCGTAGGCGGCGACTCCCACCATGCGGCCATTGATTTTGCCGTAGCCCACGACGATGGCATCGCGGGGGGTCTCGCCGGGTTTGGTGGCGGCAGCCAAATCGCACTCCCTGGCGAGGGGCGCTATCTCGGTGAAGGCATCCATATCAAACAAGAGGTCGACGCGCTCGCGGGCCGAGAGCATGCCCTTGGCGTGGCGCTTACTGTAATCGAGTTCATTGAGGGCCTGTTTCTTGTCGAGAAAGGGCTGTAGTACCTCGGTCATGGTGGTGGCACCGGGGCTGTCGGCCTCAAAGAAAACATTGCTTGAGGGCTTCGTTGGTTTTTGCTCTTTTGTCGACACGATAAAATTACTTCCACGGTTGTAATGGCGGGGACGGATTATGCGGCGCTCAATGTAGCGAGCATTGGAGTCCAGATCAAGCGAGCAAAAATGAGCCCGCGAGTGGACTCATTTTGTGCGAGCAACCGCCTTACTGGGATAAAGCTCGGGGCAGTTCGTTAGATTGGCGCGCAGCAACAATATTTTGGGGCTGCGTCTTAAACTGGACTGGGCACTACCAGGGCCTGGCGCAACTCGCGTAGCCAGCGTTTCAGCTGGTTGCTGTTTGTGCTGCCCATGCGGATGAGTTGCTTCTGTGCAGGAGGGAGAGCCTCAAGCTCGGGATCGACAAAATGATAAAGTGCGGAGTCCCGCTTTATGGCGATAGGGCCCGCTATGGTGGGTGTGGCAAGCAGGGTATCGATGGCTTTGAGCAGGGCGCCATCCAGTGCTGTGCCCGGATAGCCCAATTCGCTGTAGGCCATTTCCAGTAGTGGCCTTGTCCAGTGAAAAAAGGCGGCGGCCTGGGCCGTATCAATGGCGATAATACCTTGGGTAAAGACATCGTAGCGCTGGAAATTTTTCGCAGCCATGGTTAGGGATGAGCCTTTCTTCTCGGCAACAAAACCCTGCAGAGGGCGGGGGAAGGGCTGTAGCTTGTCGATAACGACGCCCTTTGACAGGCCATGCAGAAAGGCGACACTGCGCTGTAGCAGAAAGTCTTGGTGCAGGCCGCTCAAGTTTCCTGGCCCAAGTCGAAGTGCCTGCCAGCGCTCGAGTGCGAGCTGTTCGGCGATAAAGCCGCTGGCTTCTTCGTAGAGGGGCAGCGGGGGTAGGGGCTGTAGAGGCTGCTCTGTAGGCTGAGCAAAGGCCAGTGAAACTCTTAGCTCGGGAATTGTTAGCGTCGGTGCCGGAGGGATTACCAGGGCTGCCAATGCCACCTGGCTCGCTTGCTGCAAGGCTTCGGCGGGCTCAGCAACTGGCTCATGCTGTTGCTGGCGATAGTTGCTGTAGAGCAGGAAAATACACAAGGCGAGGAGGCTAAAGGCAGCGACGAGCAAGCCCCGCCTGACGTTTGAAATGGGCCTCGGGTAGGGGACGGCGGCAGCAAGGGCGTCATTGGGTGCGGTTGGCATAGCGTATTCCTGTTGTTTTTATTGGCCTAATCATGCCCTAAGGCGGATCGTTTACGTGCCATCTACCCCGTGTTAGTTGCTTTGTCTCAACTGACAAACTAGCAGCTTATTGGCCAGTAAACACCACAGACTTTAGGGTCATTTCGTAGGATTCCCCGTTGTCTTCGCGCTGCCAAATTTTGACCGGTAAATAGGCGAGTTCCCCGGCCATCCAGAAAACGGTCTCACGGTCTTTCTCGTCTCGTAGCCGGCGCACTTTTTGCGCGGTGAATTTGCCGAGGCCAGTGTCGACTACCTCTTCGCCAGCGCGCTGAAAACGATAGTTTTTGACCTTGCCTCGGGCAATAACGCTGTAATCTAATGGGGAGTCGGGCTTGAAGAGGTCGCGGCGCAACTGTAATTGATAGCTAATGGGCCCGAGGTGTTCCGCTAGTAAGCTGGTTTCACGTCGTTTATTTTTGCGTGTATAAACGGCCTTGTTCTGCTGGTGGTCAATGGTCAGTTTCTCTGTGCGCTTATTGCCGAAGAAGGAGCGCTTCGAGGCATAACCATCAATGCGAATACGGCCCTCGCTATCGAGGTGGATATTCTCGCTTTCATGCATGTTGCCGAGGAAGCTCTTTGCCGAGACTTCGAGGCGATAGCCCTGCTCTAGGGCGATTAGCTGGCGCTGAGCCTCGAGGGGCATGCCGTTATATTTTGCGGTATAGATGGCCCGATAGGCCTGGAGCACAGATGGCTGGCCACTATCGGTATCGGTACCGGCAGCGAGCAGGGGGCTACTCAGTAATAGACAGCACAGCACGAGGCTTAAAATGACAGGCATAATTTATCGCCACAAGTGAAATAGGTGCAGGGGGCGGCTATTACCCCCCCCCCTGCGGGTATTATTAGAGTTGTTGTTTGGAGCCCCCGCTGCCGCTTTAGTTCAGTTCTACTTAACTCAGCGCCCCTTAGTGCCGAACCACTTAGTCCAGCTCGGTTTAGTTAAGGACAACGCTGTCTTCATCATCGCGGGCCGCTTCAATAGCACCAATGATCATGGCCGTTTCGCCGGCAGCCGAGAGTAAACCCAGTGCGGTGTCTGTTTCCGTCGCCGGAACGCAAATCACCATACCAATACCGCAGTTAAAGGTGCGATACATTTCGGTGGGCGAAATATTGCCTTTTTCCTGTAACCACTGGAACACGGGGGGCGCTGTCCAGCTCTTGGTGTCGATAACCGCCTTGGTGTGTTCGGGCAGCACGCGGGGAATGTTTTCCAATAAGCCGCCGCCGGTGATATGGGCGAGGGCGTGGACCGTACTTTCTTTAATCAGCTGCAGCATTGACTGCACGTAGATACGGGTGGGGGTCAGCAAGACATCGGCTAAGTTCTCGCCCTCGAGCTCTACCGTCGCGGGGTCAATGGCATTCACTTCCAGTATTTTGCGAATCAGCGAGTAGCCGTTGGAGTGGGGGCCGCTTGAAGCAAGGCCAATCAGTACGTCACCGGCGGCGACTTCCTTGCCATCGATGATCTTGTCGTTCTCGACCACGCCGACACAAAAGCCCGCGAGGTCAAAGTCTTCGCCCTCATACATACCGGGCATCTCTGCGGTCTCACCACCGACCAGGGAGCAGGCCGAGAGTTCGCAACCCTTGCCTATGCCTTCTACAACAGAGGCTGCGATGTCGATGTCGAGTTTGCCGGTGGCGTAGTAATCGAGAAAGAATAAAGGCTCAGCACCACAGACAATCAGGTCATTAACACACATGGCAACCAGGTCGATGCCTACGGTGTTGTGTTTTTTAAGGTCAATGGCGAGGCGCAGCTTGGTGCCGACACCATCGGTGCCCGAGACCAGCACCGGCTCCTTATAGCCCTGGGGGATTTTACACAGGGCGCCAAAGCCACCGAGCCCGGCCATAACTTCCGGGCGGCGGGTGCGCATGGCAACCTGCTTGATGCGCTCGACCAGAGCATTACCCGCCTCGATGTCAACGCCGGCGTCTTTGTAGGAAATGGAGGGGGGCTGATTCTGGCTCATGGCGACTATCCTGATTAAAGCGCGCATTTTATAGGGACTGGACAAGAAAAGCAGGTGCAACGTTGCTTTGCCAGTGAAATAGTTCAATGCCATTGCGCGATGGCTCGGTGGTTAGGAGGTTCTCAGGCAATTCGCCATTCCTCAAAGCCCCAACAGGCTGGATGCTGACACGTCTTATCGGCAATGGCGGCCGTAAAATAGCGCTGAGCATCAGCTTAGTAGCTGCGAGGTGGCCATCTCTGCTGCTACAATCGCGCCATGAAATGGATCTTACAAATTTTCCTCATGTCGGCCCTTATTCTTTCATCCCCGCTGGTTTTTGCCACCGTGGTGGCTGATTTGTACAGCGCGACCGTTGACGTCGCCGATCAGGGGCAGGAGCAGCGCCAGGCCGGCTTTAGCGCAGCACTGGCCGAGGTATTGATTAAAACCACCGGGTCGCAGGCCGTTGTCCGGCGCCCGGGCGTGATTGATGCCCTGAGCCAGGCGAAGCAATACATGGTCAAATACGCCTATGTCCCGCGCCCCATCGCCCCTGCACAGGCACCCGAACCGGAATTGAGCGCAACGCCCCTGACTGAACCACAAGAGCTTGAGGCCGAGCCGCCATTACTCCCGGAACTGCCGGCTTATCGCCTATCGGTACAGTTTGCCAAGGCGACGATCGATGGTCTGATGCGCACCCTCGATCTGCCGATTTGGCCGGCCAATCGCCCCGAAATGCTGGTTTGGGTGGTCGAACAAACCGACACTGGCTACCGTTTTGTCGAGGGCCCGGACCTACCGCAAGATCTACTGGCGAGCTTTCAAGAGCGTGGCCTGCCGGTGCAACTGCCCTTATATGACCTCGGGGACCAACTGGCGCTCAATTCACTGGGTGCCTGGTCGCTGAATCGCGAAAAATTAAACGATGCGGTCAAGCGTTATGGCATCGACCACTGGCTGGTGCTGCGCTATAGCGAAATTTCCACTGGCGCGATCAGGGGTTCCTGGTATCTTGCCGCACGCAATGGCAGCTTTGCCGGGGAGGGTGCCGTGCTCAATACCCTGCAAGCCGACTCAGCAGCCGACTTTTTACAGGCCAGTGTCGATCAGGTCGTCGATCACCTGGCGGGGCAGTTGGCCTACTTTGCCGATGCCGAAGCCAATTTGTTTCGTGTGGTGGTGGAAAATGTCCGCAGTTTCGCCGCCTATTCCCAGCTGAACGCCTTTTTGTCGGGTCTCGAAATCGTCAATGGCATCAAGGTGCGCAGCATTGCCGGTGATACGGTGACCCTCGATTTGGCGACGGAGGGCGAGTCTCGGGTCTTATTGCGAGCCTTAAACAAGGAGGCCCGCCTGTCTCAGGTCACCGAACTTGGCACTACTGGTGATACTTTGATCAGCACTAGCACAGCACAAGCAACCAGGGCCGTAGCGTATTTTCGCTGGCGCGCAGCGCGCTGAAGCGATGTCTGCCCAGCAGCTCAATTTGCCACTGTCACTCGCCGATGACACGCTATTCGATAATTTTTTAACCAGCCCTCAATCCACGCGGGCCCAGGTGCTAGCGGCACTTAAAAGCCCCTTTCAAGTCAACGATGCTCCAAGCCCTCTGGGTAATATCCTGTTGTGGGGGGCTGCGGGAAGCGGCTTGACGCATCTCTTACAGGCGACCTGTCACGAGGCCGTCACGCAGGGGCAAAGCATTCAGTATTTGCCCCTGGAGGCAATGGCTGCCTACCCGGCGCGGGATGTTCTCGAAGGTTTGGCGACGTGCCAGCTTCTTTGTCTCGACAATCTACAGGCCGTGGTTGGCTTGCCCGAGTGGGAAGAGGCCCTGTTCCATTTGTTTAATGCCGTGATGGCGAACGGGGGGCGCTTATTGATGACCGCCAATGCCCCACCCCGAACACTGAATTTACAACTGGCCGATCTCGAATCGCGTCTCGCGGCGAGTACCGTTTTTCAACTTGCGCTCTACAGTGAGGAAGAAAAAACCGCCATAGTCAAATTTCGCGCCGCACGTCTGGGCCTGGCCCTGAGTGAGGAGGCCCTGGGCTTTTTAATGAACCGCGCGCCCCGTGACCTGCACTCCCTGCTCGATCACCTGCATCAACTCGATGGCTTCGCCTTGCAATACCAAAGCCGAGTGACTATCCCGCTGATGAAAAAGGTCTTTGGCTGGTAACATAAAGCCGCTTTACACAGCCCCTTAAAGCGGGGCTGTCACCACCCTATGATCAATCAATCCGACACTGCCAGCACTGTAAATACAGATGCCCGGGGGCCTGCTCAAACAAGTAGCTTTGCGCAAAAATGCGCTGCGCATACTGGCTTAGGGCGGGGGCGAGCGGGCTTTTTTGCACCTTGTTAAAGCCCAGGCTTTGCGCCGTGTGTTGTACGCTTTGGGCAAACTGCTTCAAGAGCTGCTGCCGGAAATCGAGAGTCGGTTCGATATCGATCAGTTCGTAATCTTCGAGCTGGGCCAGCTCGGCGGCGGCGGCAATGGCGTCGTCAAGGCTGCCCAATTCGTCGACCAGCCCCAGCTCCCTGGCCTTGCGCCCCGTCCACACTCGGCCCTGGGCAATCTCATGAATATTGCCCGAGGTGCTGTCGCGGCCCTTGGCCACCAGATCGAGAAACTGCTGGTAAATATTGTTGACGCCAAGCTGGATCAGCTGTTTTGCCTGGGGGCTCATGGCCCGATCGAGATGGTAGATATCGGCGAGGGGGGAGGTGCCGATACCATCGCTGTAGATGCCCAGTGACGCCAGACTCTTCTCAAAGGTGGGCACTACGCCAAAGACGCCAATGGAGCCGGTGATGGTGGTGGGCGAAGCCCAGATTTGATCGGCGCCGGCGGCAATCCAGTAACCGCCAGAGGCCGCCAGCGAGCCCATGGAAACTACCACCGGTATACCGCTTTTCTGTATTTGTTCAATCTCGCGACGCATCACCTCCGAGGCAAAGGCGCTGCCGCCGGGGCTGTCTATGCGCAGTACCAGGGCGCGAATGTCCTTATTTTTTCTCACCTCGGCGAGTAGTTCGCTGAAGCTCTTACTGCCAATGTCACCCTCGGGGCGCTTGCCATCGTAGATCGTACCCTTGGCGACAATCAGCGCAATTTTATCTTCACTGGGTGCCTCGTCAAGCTGCAGGCTTAGGTGAAACAGGTATTCCTCGACGCCGACTTGCAGGTAGTCGTCGCGCTTGGCATTGCTGCCCGCCATCGACTGTAGGCGCTTGCGCATGGCCGGGCTGGAGCTGAGGTGATCGACCAGGCCGTGGCGCAGTGCCAGCTGGGCGGCACTGCCGCCAGCCAGCCCCAGGTTGTGGCTCATATTGCTGACGTAATCGTCAATGGTGTCGACGGGCAAGTCACGATTACTTTCGACCCCAGTCATATAGGCCTGCCATAACTCGTTGAGCCAAAGCGAGGTCTGAGCCTTTGACGCCATCGACATATCGTTGCGCATAAAGGGCTCGACGGCGTCTTTGTAGTCACCGACACGAAACACATGAAAGTTGATTTTTAGCTTGTCGAGGGCATCCTTGAAAAATGGGCGATAGCTGCCATAGCCGCTAAGAATGACGGCCCCCATGGGGTTGAGATGGATTTCATCGGCAAAGCTGGCGAGAAAATACTGCTCCTGGCTGTAGTTATTGCCAACGGCAATCACCGGCTTGCCACTGCCTTTAAACTCGATGATGGCAGCGCCAAGAGTTTGCAACTTGTTAATGCCGCCACCGGCGAGATAATCGAGATCGAGTACCAGGCCGGTAATGCGCGGGTCGTCCTTGGCGCTAGTGAGGGCCTCGACAAGGTCGCGGAGCAGTGTTTCTGAGGGGTGCTCGGCACCCTGGCCAAGGATTTGCTCGAGCGGTTCGACGTAGGTCAATTGCTCCACCAGCATGCCGCTGGGTTGTAGGCGTAAAAAGGCCTGTTCGGGTAGGGGTTTGACGTTGTCGGCAAAGAGACTGGCGATGATGCTGATAATAAACAGCAGTACCAGTAGATTAATGGCCGAGCGTATAAACTTAACCGTGGTGTTGACCAGGGAAAAAATCTTCCTGAAAAAACCTGGCTGCTTTTTGTCCTTTGTACTTCCTGTCACCGCTGCGACCTCTGGTTGTGCGACGTCCTGTCGTGATTGTTTGTCATCTATAAACTGGTTATTTAAGTATAGGCCTTTCGCTTAGGGAGACGCCCTAGCACTCCTTGCTGTAATCAATGGCCGGCATGGCTCGTGCGCGCTGTAACCAACGACTGTACATCATGGTCACGATAAATAGTGTCACCACGGCGATCACGGCGCTAAGGTCGAAGAAGGATCTATCGGGCTCAAACAGATTAGCCACTATGGCGGTAAAGTAAAGCAATGTGGTGAAGCACAGCATGCTGATGGAGCGATGGTTTTCGCGGCGCATACCGGGAATGAAGATCAAGAGGGGGATGACAGCAAACACCAGCAAAATACCCGGTGTGCCACTGACCAGGCCCCCGACGATAAGGCTGACAATCAGTAGCCAATAGCTGATCCAAGTAGTGAGCCGGGCACGCCGGAGTAACTGTTTAAGGTCAGTCAAAGTAAGATCTTTCAAAGAATGGCGTCCCCGCGACGATGTTGACGATAACTGAAATGATAAAGCACCTTGGCCCTGCAATTGCTCAGAGAATGTCGAGCACGGATTCGGGGGGGCGGCCCAGTGCGGCTTTATCGCCATTGATGACAATGGGGCGTTCTATTAACTTTGGATATTTGAGCATAAAGTCGATCAATTGCTCATCGGAGAGACCCTTATCCTTGAGATTGTTGTCCTTGTAGTCCGCCTCGCTCTTGCGCAGTAATTGACGAGGGCTAATGGCCAGCTTCTCGAGTAGGCCCTGCAGAGTGGTCTGGTCGGGTGGTGTCTCGAGATAGAGAACAATCTCGGGACTAATACCCTTGTCTTCGAGCAACTGCAGGGTTTGGCGAGATTTGGAGCAGCGTGGATTGTGATAAATACTAATCATAATAAGTGACACATATAGAGTTGTTTAATGCCCCTATTGTAATGCTTAGCCCGAACCAGGGCCAGATAAGCAGGCATTGAGAGAATGACCTAAACCTCACTGCAAAGAGTGGGGTTTAGGCCGAAGGGGTTTGGTGAGTCGAAGCAGTGCTTATTCGGTACTCATCATAATGGCCGCCATTTTGACTTTTTTGCCGGAGCGGTTGGACCAGGCGTGATTGGTACCGCGCTGGATTAGCACATCTCCGGTCTTGAGCAGGGTTTCCTCGGTTTCCATCATGGAGTAGATCTCACCCTCGAGCACGATAATGATGTCGGTGGTGTTGGTTTGGTGGAAGCCGGGGTGGGAGTCGAGACCGGCACCGGGCTTGGCCGTACCCTCGGGTTCGGGGGGGAACTCGGCAATGCGTACCATCATGGAGCCGGGAATGGGATCGAGATTGTATTCCCCAGGGCGCTCGCCAAAATTATCGGCGGCATTGCTGGCGGGCAAGGTGCCCATCCATAAATCGGCCATGGCTAGCTGACCCTGATCGGTAAAGCCCTCCATGCCCTGACCACCGAAGAGGTCGTCGCGGCCCGCGTCTTGAGTAAAGACGGATTGGCCCTTTTCGTTGACTCCGGTAACAATTCTTCGCACTGCTTTCATGGTATTACTCCTTAATTATCATTTGTTAGTTTTAATAATTCCGTGCTTATTAGAGCACAGCTACGCGCGCTCGACCACGCGCTCGAGTAGCAGCTGGCGGCAGGGCTACCGTCTGGTAATAAATGTTTATTTACGGTAAGTTACGCGCGCAAATTATTCATTAGCACTATTGATTTCTGGCACATAAAGCCCGGCAAGAGGCTACGCCATTCACCTTTCAAACAATTAATTTTAGGATAGGAGATTCTTATGGAATGCGGCATTCACATGTTGTTCCAAAACCCCGGCAATATGACCGACCTGGCCGTCTACGACGCCGAATTAGAAATCGCCAAGTTGGCCGAACCCCTGGGCTTTGATTCCCTGTGGTGTGTTGAGCACCATTTTACCGATTACACCATGTGCCCCGATGTCACGCAGTTTCTCAGCTACATGGCCGGCCAAACCAGTAAAATCAAGCTCGGTACCGGCGCGGTTATTTTGCCCTGGCACGACCCCCTGCGCGTTGCCGAAGAGATCTGCCTGCTCGACTACTATTCCAAGGGCCGTACCATTTTCGGCATGGGCCGTGGTTTGGCTCGCATTGAATACGATAACTTTCGTCTCGACATGAGCAAGAGCCGTGTGCAGTTCGACGAAAGTGCCGAAATGATCATCAATGCCCTGAAAACGGGTTTTGCCGAATACGACGGTGAGGTTATTAAACAGCCCCGTGTTGAAATTCGTCCACGTCCGCCCTACAGCTTTGAGGATCGTATCTACTCGGTTGCCATGTCGCCCGATTCGATCGATGCCGGTGCCAACATGGGCACCACCATCATGCTGTTTATGCAAAAGCCTCTGGACACCATGGCCGTTGAAATCAATCGCTATCGCGATATTTTCAAGCAAAAGCACAATGCCACAGCCCCGCCAGTGCAGTGCATCGACTTCGTGGTTTGTGATGAGAGTGCCGACCGCGCCGAAGAAATGGCGCGCAAGTACACCGCAGAGTACTTCCTCACCGCGGCTAATCACTATGAAATGGCAGGCGATCACTTCGAGGGTACCAGCGGTTATAACTCCTACGCTGAAGCTTCTAAAATGCTCAATGATGTCGGTGTCGATGCCGTCGCTCAGGCCTTTGTCGACTTCCAGATCTGGGGCACACCCGAGCAGATCCTCGAAAAGGCCGAAGCTCGCAAGAAAGTCATTGGCGACTTTAAGATCAGCGGTTGCTTTAGCTATGCCGGTATGCCCTATGACTACGCGACCAAGAGCATGAGTTTGTTTGCCGAGAAGTGCATCCCCGAGTTGCACAAGCTGTAAGGTTTTTCCCTCAGCGACAGCCGGTTTAGTCTGCCCTTAGATTAAATCAGCGAACCAAAAAGGCCGCGCATAATTGCGCGGCCTTTTTGGTTCAGCTTTTATTGCTTCTAGGGCTATTAGGCAGATTTAATCGCGGCATTGGCACCCAAGGGTAGATTGAACAAATTCACGCAATTGAGACCGAGAATCTGATCTTTTATCTCCGGGGTCACCGTCTCCGCATGCATGTCGACCAGGGCCATGGAGTCGGGCCAGGTGGAGTCACTGTGGGGGAAGTCATTGGCCCACAGTAGACGCTCGGGGTTCATGCGGTGGGAGCAGCCGAAGGCCTCCCAGTCGTCCTGAAAGGTGAGCCAGACATTCTCACGAATATACTCGCTGGGTAGGCGGGGCAGTAGGGGGCCGCTTTTGCCGTGGCCGTGGCGGGTCATGGCGTGGTCCATTCGGGCCATGTAGTGGGGTAGCCAGCCGGCATCGCCCTCGGCACCGACAAAGCGCAGCTTGGGGTGGCGCTCAAAAACACCGCCCAGGGTGAAGAGACCGATCAGGTCTTGAATGGCGCGGATCAGTTTCATAAAGCCATTGAGTTTATGGCCGCGAAACTGACTGATACTGGCGGCACTCTCTTTAGAGGTGAGGATGTGGAAGCAAATCGGCAGCTCCAGATCGATGGCGCACTCCCAGAGGGCATCGTACATGGGGTGGTCGTAGTCTTCCTCAATCGGTGTGCCGGGCATCATCACGCCGACAAAGCCGGCAGCTTTAATACGGCGGAAGTCTTCGATGGCCGAATCGACACTGAGAATGGCGGTTTGACCGAGGCCAAAGATGTGCTCGGGCTCGGCACCACAGAAGGCCTCTAGCCAGCGGTTGTAGGAGCGAAACAGGGCATCCTTGTAGAGCGGGTCCTTGGCATTACACAAGACCATACCCACGGAGGCGTAGATAATTTCTGCATCGACACCGTCCTTTTTCTGATCGGCGACGCGGTATTTGGGGTCCCAGCCACTGCGGTGCATATCGTGGAAGCGCCGGTTAGGGCCCTCCTTGGGCATGATCTCGGCGGGAATGCCCGCAGCCGACATCAAGCCTAAATCGAGAGGACGTTTAATGCCCTCCCAGAGATAGCCATCGCCGCCCTTGCCATCATCGACGATGCGCGGCACGCGATCGCGATACTTGGGGTCAATGTGTTCGGAGTAGGCCTCGGGGGGCTCGACAATATGGGAGTCAGCTGAAACAACGGGTGCTTTCATGGTCAGTAACCTCGATAGTTGTAATCATTTATTAGAAATTTTTATATGACTATCAGTTGAAATGATCGAGACCAAAAATGCAAGTAGATTAGAAAAGCCTCGCTCCGTGACCTTGCAGGGCGGATAAAGAAAAACCCCGAGGCCGTCATTAGCAGCTGCGGGGTTTGTCGGTAAGAAATGTCCTATGGAGTATAAATTTAAGCGGTTTTTTCCCGAATAAACTGACCAATACGGGCAATGGCTTCCCGACCTTCCGGCACCATGGGTGCGAACAAATGCCAGACGTGAACCATCTCTGGCCACACCTCCAGGGTGGTATCGACACCGGCGGCTTCGGCACTGGCGGCAACGCGGGTGGCGTCATCGAGCAGGGTTTCCAGGTCGCCGACCTGTATCAACAGGGGTGGCAGACCCGCGTAATCGGCATACAGCGGGGAGGCCGTTGGTTGCTTCGGGTCACCGCCACCCATGTAGATCTGGCCCATGCCCATCAAACCACCGGGTTCAACCATGGGGTCGAGCTCGATCTTTGTCTGCATCGACTCGCCCGTGCCCTCCATATCGGTCCAGGGCGAGATGGGAATAGCAGCGGCCGGTAGGGTGTCGCCGGCATCGCGCAGGGCAACCAGGGTGGCGAGGGTTAAGCCACCACCGGCCGAGTCACCGGCGATGGTGATTTTATCGGCGTTGATGCCCTGGCTGAGTAACCAGCGATAGGCCTTGGTAGCGTCTTCCACCGCAGCGGGATAGATATGCTCCGGTGCCAGGCGGTAGTCGAGGGACAGCACGCGGCAATTTGCCGCCTCGGACAGTGAGGCGGTGAGTCCACGGTGAGTGGCGATGGAGCCAATCACATAGCCGCCACCGTGAAGGTATAAGAGTACGCGGTCACTATCGACACCGGGGGCATCGAGCCACTCGCCCGGAGTGCCGTCGACATCGACTGCGGTAACAGTGACGTTATCGGGTGGTGTGGCGAAATTCGCCGTGGCCTTGACAAAATTGGCGCGCATTTTGTCGACCTTATCTTTCATCATTTCGTAATTTGAGGGGCCGGGGTAGTTCTTCCACAGCAGCTCAAGCAGTTTTTTACTTTCGGGACTGGCCATTAGGCTCTCCTTCTTATTGTTATTTGAATTGCTTCTGCAAAAAGGCGCCGATTTTTTCGACGGCTTGCTGGCCCTCTTCCAGCATGGGTGCAAAGGCGTGCCAAACGTGGAACAGTTCGGGCTCGTCCAGTAGTTCAACCTCAACACCGGCCGCGCGGGCCTTGTCGGCAACGGTAATGGCGTCGTCATAGAGAATTTCTTTACCGCCAACATGAATACACAAAGGCGGTAGGCCCGCCATATCGGCAAATACCGGCGATGCCAGTGGGTTTTTCGCATCTGTGCCGTCGAGGTATTGATCGCCCAGTGAATACAGGCCCTCGGGTTTCACCATGGGGTCAATCTCGGCACGAGCTTTCACCGAAGCAGCGTCCCCGGTGAGATCGGTCCAGGGAGAAATCAAAACACCGGCAGCGGGTAGCTCTATGCCTTTCTCGCGCAAATTCACCAGTGTCGCCAGAGTTAGGCCACCACCGGCAGAATCACCGGCAATGGCGATGTTTTTGGCTTTATAACCCTGGGCCAGTAACCAGCAGTAGGCCTTGGTCGCATCTTCAACGGCGGCGGGGAAGGGGTTTTCGGGCGCCAGACGATAGTCGAGGCCGAGGGTTTTGGCGGCGGCAAAGCGCGAGACGTTCTGCATCAGATAGCGGTGACTTTTGATGGAGCCAATGACATAGCCGCCACCGTGGAGATAGAGCACGACGCGGTCAGCGACAGCGCCGGGGGCAACCAAAAACTCAGCGGGTACGCCGTCGGCATCGACCACTTCCTGGGTGACATCGGTGGGCACGGTAAAACGTGCGCCACCCTCATCGAGGTTGCTCCTTTCCTGATCGAGAGAGAGGGAGCCAAGGGTCGGCATCTTTTCAAAGATGCTCATTAGTTTATCGAGTTGCGCTTGTGACATGAATGAATTGCTCCGATAGTTATTAGTATTTAATGTTTAAATTTAATAGCCTGCTAAATATTTCAATAAACAACATTAACTTAATAGCGTGTCTTGAATGGGGCCTACTTGTCAAAGCTCTTACGCAGTACCTGCACCGCCTCGTCTAAAAAGCTGCGCGCTTCATCCAGTGCTCCAGCCATGGAGGCAAAGCCGTGAATCTGCCCCTCGTAACAGACATACTCGACGGGCACACCGGCGGCCTTGAGTTTGTCGGCATAGGCGCGGCCTTCATCGCGCAGGGGGTCGAAGCCCGCCGTCATCACATAGGCCGGTGCCAGGCCCGACAGATCATCATTGAGCAGGGGGGAGGCCAACAGGTTGTCCCAGTCTTGCGTTTTCTTTAGGTAATGGTCGAAGAACCAGTTCATGGCCTTGGCGGTGAGAAAATAGCCGTCGTCAAAGTCTTTGTAGGATTGGGTTTCTGCGCCCATGCGCGTGGCGGGGTAGATGAGTAATTGCAAGGCCAGTTCGGGGCCGCCGCGTTGTTTGCTCATTTGTGCCACAACGGCGGAGAGGTTGCCGCCGGCGCTATCGCCGCCCACGGCAATGCGACTTTTGTCTGCACCCAGTGCTTCGGCGTTATCAGCGGTCCATTGTAATACCGCATAACAATCTTCCGGCGCCGCGGGGAAGGGGTGCTCGGGGGCAAGACGGTAGTCGGGTACGACGACGATGCACTGAGCTTCGTTGGCATAGTGGCAGCACTCTTCGTAGTGGGTTTCGGGGCTGCCAATTACCCAGCCGCCGCCGTGATAGTAAATAAAGAGGGGCAGGTCTTTTGTTTCGACACCTTTGGGTGTGATGACCAGGGTGCGGATATCACCGTTGGGGCCGCTAATCTGAACTTCCTGAGTTTCTTTAACCTCGGGAGCGGGTAGACCCAACAGTTGGGTGGTGGCGGCAAAAATGGCGCGACCCTCTTCGGGTGTGCCCTCACCGAGACCCGGTGTGCCACTTTCTGCGGCGCGTTTGAGTAATTCTGCGGCCTGAATATTTAATGCCATGGAGTGCTCCTATTGTTATTGGCTTATCTGCTATTGGGGTAATGTTAGAGGGGATCTGCTGCTACCCAGAGTGGTGAGAATGGCTGCTTACCGGGGAAATCAGCTCATTAAAAAATGTCCGTGCATGGAGGCAACGGGTTTGTTCGGATCGTCCTGCCAGCACTCTACCTGTACATTGGCAACGCGACGACCCCGTTTGGTGACCAGGGCCTTGGCGTGCAGGTCTTTAATAAAGCCGGTGCGCAGATATTCCACAGTGATATTGATGGTGCGCGGTAAATCGTCGCTTTCCTGATCGTGAGCGAGCTGTACGATGGCGGCCATTTCCAGCAGACCGCCAATATTGCCGCCGTGCAGGGCGGGAATCCAGGGGTTGCCCGCCAACTGAGGGTTGGCCTTTAGGGTGGTGATTAGCAGGCCGCCGTATTGGTGCACGCTAATGCCGAGTGATTTCATATAGGGGATATTCTCGGAGAGAATAGAAAAATCTTCGTTTTCTTTTGCCCGTTTGATTAGCTCCATAAAGCTCATGTTGTTGGCTTCTCCTTTTCTAATTCGGGCTGGGCATTTTTTTGCACCTTTCGGCCTGTGCCCTTGGCGGTGATCATAAAGGTCGCAGTGGCGTTGGCGATGGGCTTGGACTTGTCCTTTTGGTAGGCGAGGCCCCTGACAAAACAAACATTTTTGGTCACCTTATAGCAATGGCCATAGGCAAACACGGCCTCGTCAGGGGAGGCGGGCTTTAAATAATCGATGCGTAAGTCGAGGGTGGCAATGGTGGTGGGCTCACCCAGTGCGGCAATGACAGAGAGACCACAGACGGCATCGAGTGTGGTGGTGATAATGCCGCCGTGAAGAACCCCGGTCAGAGAATTACCGGCGAGGTGTTTGGCGTAGGGCACCGATACGGTGGCCTCGCCCTTATCGATGTCGACAATTTCCAGGCCTAAATAAAGGGCGAAGGGTGATTGGTTTTCGGGTTTGGAGCGAAAGTGAACGATGCGCTCCATCAATGCTTTGTCAGTCATAGGCCCTGTGTAGAGTGGTGGTCGTCGATAAGGGGGAAGTTAAGGAGTCTCGAACAAGTCATGAACTTCGTCCAGGCTTGTTCAGAGACTCCTCAAGTAAAATGCTTACTTAGTGGCGTCTGATAAGACGCCATTTCTGCGCAATGTTGATCACACATAATAGGTGCAGGGCGCGGATTTATCAACGCAGGGTGGGCTCGCAATAGCTAGCCTCAGGCCTTTAATAGCAGCCTAAACTGCCGCAATCCTCATGGCTTAATGCTATATTTGACCTCATTCAATACTTAGATAATGGAAAGGTAGGTGATCATGGGAAATTCAACAGGCGCATTGCCCACAGCCGAACAGGCTCTCCCTGGGCGCAGTGCCACAATGCGGGTGCCGGCCGAGCATTTCGTCAACGGCCACCCCTTAAAGGCACCTTTCCCCCCGCATCTGCAACAAGTGATGTTTGGCATGGGTTGCTTTTGGGGTGCCGAGCGGCGCTTTTGGCAGCAGGAGGGGGTTTACAGCACCGCGGCAGGTTACGCCGGAGGCCACACGCCCAATCCCAGTTATGAAGAGGTTTGCAGTGGTGGTACCGGGCACACCGAAGTGGTTCTGGTGGTGTTTGATGCGACGATTATTAGCCTCGCCGATCTCTTGAAGACCTTCTGGGAGGCCCACGATCCCACTCAAGGTATGCGTCAGGGCGGTGATATCGGCACTCAATATCGTTCGGCTATTTATTGCTATGGCGCCGAGCAATTGGCGGAGGTCGAGGCCAGCTGCGTTAAATACCAGGCCGCGCTGGAGGCAGCTGGGCTGTCGACCATCACCACCGAAATTGCCGCAGCGCCAGAGCTCTATTATGCCGAGGATTATCACCAGCAGTATCTGGCAAAAGTCCCCAATGGCTATTGTGGCCTACGTGGCACCGGAGTCAGCTGCTAGGTAAGCTCAGTGGAGAGCGAAGTCGATGCTCGCAAGGAAGCCCCCCGTGTTGTTTTCGACGGTCAATGTCCCTTCTGCCGCGCCTATGTCGCCAGCCTGGCTGATGAGAGGGGAAGTGATCATCGTGGCGTGAATAAAATCGATGCCCGCGATTCGCCACAGCTGGTGGCTGAACTCAGCACCAGGGGCATTGATGTCAATGCCGGCATTGTCTTGCTCAAAGACGGTGCCAAGTATCAAGGTGCGGAGGCCCTGAGCATACTGGCCAGGCAGCACGCTACAGAAACTGGGCTAAGTGGGTTACACCATCGTCTACTGCGCCACAGAGGCTTATCCCGCTTGGTTTATCCCCTGTTGCGGGCACTCAGAAACAGCTATTTGCACCTGCTCGGTCGCCAGGCCATCAAAATCGAGCAAGGCCACAGTAAAGAAGCAAGCCCTCAGCGGCGCTGACTTACGTGTGTAATGGCTCGGTCTCTAGCGTTTTGCGAGACTTTTATTTAAGTGTGTTTCTACCTCGCGATTAAAACAGGCAAAAACCACCTCTTCGATGTCACCTTGGTGCGCCAAAAAACTGCTCACCTCAGCGACGGCTATCTCACAGGCTGCGTCGATGGGATAGCCATAAACACCACAGCTGATGGCGGGAAAGGCAATGGATCTCAGCCCCTGGACACGAGCCAGACCCAGTGAGTTGCGATAACACGCTGCCAACAGTTGTGCCTCGCCCTGCCGCCCGCCGCGCCAAACGGGGCCGACGGTGTGGATAATATAGCGCGCGGGTAGTGCAAAGCCCGGGGTGATTTTGGCGGAGCCCGTGTCACAGCCCTGTAATAACTTACAGGCTTCAAGTAGTGCCGGCCCGGCAGCGGCGTGAATGGCACCATCAACACCACCGCCGCCGAGCAGGGAATTCTTCGCTGCATTGACGATGGCGTCGACCTCTAGCTGGGTGATATTAGTTTGTACGATTTCAATTTTAGCCATGGTTTTTATACTCTCTTTTAAGGTGGCAAGAGGCAAGTAATGATCGGTGACCGTGCGAGTCGTTTGATCGGTGCCGATAAAAAAATCTGCTTCACGGCGCTTTTATTTTCAGTCTTGGTAGGGCAAGTTCTGATTTTATTTCACGGGAAATACATAGAGGCCTGCCACCTAGTCCTATATTAGCCATTTCTGCAGCGCGTGGGATTGAGCGCTTAGCAGCAAGCCCTAATCAGTCTTTATTCGCTATTTGCCCACCCTTGTTTGGTTTTATTGTGCAGGCTTATGGCGGAATGCCAGGCAATGCACCTTGATTCAGCGGCATGGATGCCTTGCTAGCTCCTGTTTATAAGGCTATACACAGTGAATGGCGGCACGTATAGACATCGACAGAGCAGGCTGTGTTTACCCTTTGGCGCAAAGGTGTATTGGCCCTTTATGGCCGCTATTGCGAGTCGTCCTGGTTTTATTTATTGGCCTACAGGCCGTATTTCTGAGCTTTTTTTGTGGCTCGCTACTGGCTGCGAATCCAGCCTCGATAGTGCCCGGGCAGCTTGTGATCATCTCAATTGAGGGCGCCATCGGTCCGGCAGCGCAAGATTATTTACAGCGCGCTTTTCAGGAAGCCCTACCAGCAGATCCAGCCTTGATTATTATTCGTATGGATACACCGGGCGGCCTCGACAGCGCCATGCGCGGCATGATTAAAACCATCAGCGCTTCATCGGTACCCGTTGCCACCTATGTCTCGCCAACCGGGGCACGAGCTGCCAGTGCTGGAACCTATATCTTGTACGCCAGCCACATTGCCGCGATGGCACCGGGTACCAATCTTGGTGCCGCGACACCGATACAAATAGGCGGAATTGCGCTGCCGGGCATGGACAATGATGAAAGCGAGGGTGGCGAGGCGCCGGGTAAAGCGGGGAAGTCTAGCCAGCCAGCTCAGGGCGATGCCATGCAGCATAAAATCATTAACGATGCCGCGGCCTATATACGCGGCCTGGCGGCTTTGCATGGGCGCAATGCAGACTGGGCGGAACAAGCCGTGCGCGAGGGCGTGAGCCTGACGGCGCAGGAAGCCCTACAGTTAAAGGTGATCGATATAGTCGCCACTGATATTGACGACTTGCTGGCACAACTCGACGGACGCACAGTACGGGTGCTCGATCGCGAGCAAATACTGCACACCACTGGCCTGAGGGTCATCGAGTTGTTACCCGATTGGCGCAATCGTCTGCTCGGCGTCATTACCAACCCCAATATCGCCTACATACTGATGATGATCGGGGTCTATGGTTTATTACTCGAATTCTACAACCCCGGAGGTATATTGCCCGGTACCGTGGGTGCTATCTGCCTGATGTTGGCTCTCTACGCATTTCAGTTGTTACCGGTCAATTATGCCGGCATGGGTTTGATTTTACTCGGCGTCGCGCTGTTGGTCGCCGAGGCCTTTCAGCCAAGTTTTGGCGTGCTGGGTCTGGGTGGCCTGGTCGCCTTTGTGATTGGTTCCATCATTCTAATGGATACCGAGCTACCGGCATTTCGTATTTATTTTTCCGTGATTCTGACCTTTGCCCTGACCACGGCCCTGGTTTTATTCCTGGTGGTGGGCCTGGCGGTACGGGCGCGAAAACGACCCCTGGTCAGTGGCCTGGAAGCCATGCTCGGCCAAATTACCCGCGTTACTATCTTGTTGGATGACGGCGTGGTGTTGGTTTCCGCACAGGGTGAACAGTGGCGGGCGCGCAGTGCAAGGCCCTTGCGGGTTGGGCAGCAAGTCAAAATCGTCGCCATTGATGGTTTGACGCTGGCTGTTGAGGGCGTCGATATTGAAACGCCAAGCAGCGAGCATATCCCCCCCTGAGGGCGGGAAAACTGTTGGCTTTGAGCAACTCTAATCTGGCAAATTGTTTCACGGAACGGGGAGTGTCGCGATGATCGAGTACCCGATGTATACACTATTACTACTGGTGATTTTATTTATTGCCAGTGCCATAAAAATTCTGCGTGAATACGAGCGCGGTGTGGTTTTTTTACTCGGGCGTTTCTGGAAAGTTAAAGGTCCCGGTTTCATCATAATTGTCCCCGGCATACAGCAAATGGTGAGGACGGATTTGCGTACCGTGGTGATGGACGTGCCCAGCCAGGACGTTATTTCTCGCGACAATGTTTCGGTCAAGGTCAATGCCGTGGTGTATTTTCGCGTCGTGGATCCAGAGAAGGCGATTATTCAGGTTGAGGATTTCTATGCGGCCACCAGTCAACTGGCCCAGACCACGCTGCGTTCCGTCCTGGGGCAACATGAGTTGGACGAAATGTTGTCGGAGCGAGATCGGCTCAATATCGATGTCCAGGCCATACTCGATCAACAAACCGATGCCTGGGGCATCAAGGTCAGCAATGTTGAAATTAAGCACGTCGACCTGGATGAAAGTATGATTCGTGCCATTGCCAAGCAGGCCGAGGCCGAGCGTACCCGACGCGCCAAGGTTATTCACGCCGAGGGGGAGATGCAGGCCTCCGAAAAACTGCTCGAGGCCGCGCGGACTCTCTCACAACAACCAGAAGCGATTCAGTTGCGCTACATGCAAACCCTGACCGAAATTGCCAGCGAGCGCACTAACACCATTGTCTTCCCCATGGATCTCGCCGCCAGGCTGTTTAAAACTCAGAAATAATGCTCTCGGATGATAGGTATCGACCATCAATATTCTGACAATAAAAAAGGCCTCATTGAGAGGCCTTTTTTATTGCTGCAAATGAAGCTATTTACATATTCGGGTAATTCGGTCCACCGGTACCCTCGGGTGTCACCCAGGTAATATTTTGTGCCGGATCCTTAATGTCACAGGTTTTACAGTGCACACAGTTTTGACCGTTGATCTGGAAGACTTTTTCACCGGCTTCGTTTTCCAGCACCTCGTAAACACCGGCCGGGCAGTAACGCTGTGCGGGTTCGTCGTAGAGGGGTAGGTTCTTGGCCAGAGGAATGCTGTCATCCTTCAGGGTCAGATGGCAGGGCTGGTCTTCCTCGTGATTGGTGTTGGATAGAAATACCGAGGAGGGCTTGTCAAAGCTAAGTTTGCCATCGGGTTTGGGGTAGTCAATTTTCTTACAATCACTGGCCAGTTTCATCTGCGCGTGATCGGGCTTGGGGTCTTTCAGGGTAAACGGCAAGTTGCCGTTAAAAATATTGATGTCGATAAACGCAAAAGCCGAGCCGATTATATTGCCCCACTTGTGCTGGGCGGGGCCAAAGTTGCGCTGTACATACAGCTCTTTATAGGCCCATGAGTTTTCGTAGGCTGCTGCGTACTCGGTGAGTTCGGTACCGGCCTGTTCCTTAGCCAGTGCTGCACTTACCACTTCGGCGGCAATCATGCCCGATTTCATGGCGGTGTGATTGCCCTTGATTTTGGCGAAGTTCATTGTGCCGGCATCGTCGCCAATCAGTAGTCCGCCAGCAAAGCTCATGCGCGGTTGTGATTGCAGGCCACCCTTGGCGAGGGCCCGGGCGCCGTAGGCGATGCGCTCACCGCCCTCGATGTACTGCTTCACCACGGGGTGGTGCTTGTAGCGCTGAAATTCATCGAAGGGGCTGAGGTGGGGGTTGGAGTAGGACAGGTCGGTGATCAGACCCAGTGCCACCTGGTTATCTTCGAGGTGATAAACGAAGGCGCCGCCTGCAGACTTGCTCTCATCGAGGGGCCAGCCTGCACTGTGAACAACCAGGCCCTGCTGGTGTTGTTCATCGCTGACCTTCCAAATTTCCTTAATGCCGAGGCCGTAGTGCTGGGGATCTTTACCGGCATCGAGATTGTATTTCGCTATCAGTTCCTTACCCAGGTTGCCGCGACAACCCTCGGCAAAGAGGGTGTATTTTCCGTGCAGTTCCATGCCCTGCATATAGCTGTCTTTTTGCTCGCCATCGATATTGAGGCCCATGTCGCCGGTGGCGATGCCTTTAACACTACCGTCGTCGTGGTAAACAATTTCGGCGGCGGCAAAGCCGGGGAAGATTTCAACGCCGAGGGCCTCGGCCTGTTCGCCCAACCAGCGGCAGAGGTTGCCGAGGCTGATAATATAGTTGCCCTCGTTGTGCATGGTTTTGGGCACAAACAGGTTGGGCACCTTAATGCCCTTTTCGGCACTGGTCAGTACGTAGATGTCGTCGCCGTCCACGGGAGTGTGTAGAGGCGCGCCCTTTTCCTTCCAGTCGGGGAAGAGTTCATTGAGAGCGGTGGGTTCAAAGACCGCACCGGAGAGAATATGGGCGCCGACTTCGGAGCCTTTTTCAACGACGCAGACCGTCGTTTCGGGATTTAATTGACGCAAGCGACAGGCTGCGGACAGGCCAGAGGGCCCCGCGCCAACAATCACAACGTCGTACTCCATATATTCTCTTTCCATCACTCTAACTCCAAGCAGCTAAGACAATCGAACATTTTAACCTACTGTTGGCGAGCAAGACTACGTTGCAAGCAGAGAAAACTGTGACGCTCGGGTATTTATCGAGTAAGCACAGGCTTAATGGTGTTTTATTGCGCCGCAAAATTTGATTTATCAGCCCGAAATCGGCATGATAGCGCCCCCTAAATTCGGTGTTAGCTTGCTGTTAGACCGAATTTATTTGTCACAATCCACAACATACCAAGGGTGGTTCATGAAGATTCTTGTCGCTGTTAAGCGCGTTGCCGACTACAACGTAAAGGTAAGGGCCAAGTCAGATAATACCGGCCCCGATCTGGCCAATGTTAAAATGGCCATTAACCCCTTCTGCGAAATCGCTGTTGAAGAAGCGGTCCGACTGAAAGAAAAGGGCATCGCAACAGAAATTATCGTCGTCTCTATTGGCGCACAGGCTGCACAGGAGCAAGTTCGCACCGCCCTGGCACTGGGTGCCGATCGCGGTATTCTAGTTAAAACCGATACCGATCTCGAGTCACTGGCTGTTGCCAAATGCCTGAAGGCAGTTTGCGATAACGAGAGCCCCGACATCGTGTTGTTGGGTAAGCAAGCCATCGATGGCGATAACAACCACACCGGGCAGATGCTGGGTGCATTGACCGGTTGGGCTCAGGCGACTTTTGCCTCTGAGTTGAGTATCGATGGCGATAGCGCCACCGTTGTTCGTGAAGTTGATGCCGGCCTGCAGACCATTGCAATTAAATTGCCAGCCATTGTCACCGCCGACCTGCGTTTGAACGAGCCGCGCTATGCGTCTCTGCCAAATATCATGAAGGCCAAGAAAAAGACCATCGACAACACCTCTCCCGAAGAACTGGGTGTGGATGTTGCACCGCGCACCACCCTGCTTAAGGCCGAGCCACCAGCCGAGCGTCAGGCGGGTATCAAGGTTGAAGATATTGCTCAATTAGTTGATAAACTGAAAAACGAAGCCAAGGTGATCTCATGAGTATTCTGGTAATTGCGGAACACGACAACAGTGAAATTAAAGGCGCGACACTGAATGCTGTC
>MAAC01018388.1_pt1 | contig 24933 bp, 24 predicted proteins | sample 1115981 | NCBI WGS metagenome assembly MAAC01 (sample SAMN04961126, study PRJNA320927) | seawater metagenome | isolation source: sample BD02T64 sea water enriched with oil for 64 days | place: USA:Gulf of Mexico | collected 2013-07-27
CGCAGGATCGCCAGAATTTGGGGTTCACTATATCTCGTCTTCTTCATCAAAATCTCCTCAGTCATTCTTGCCGAGAAAATTCTACTTTCGCATCCCCTTAGTTCCGGGGGGGATTACCGCTCGAATTCGAAGATGTGAGCGAGAAGTTTGCTGCAGTTACTGTCGCGGATGTTATCGCCGAGGATGAATAAAATGACCCAAGCGTCTGTCAATGAAACTCTCGATTTCATTTTTCGAACGGAAGAGCCTTTCGTCGAAATTGTTCGAAAGGTGACTGGCCTTAAAGGGGAAGCTTTGGCCGAAAAAGCGTTCAGGCTGGGGAAAGAGGCGCTCGATCCACAAGGGGAACAATATCTAGAGTACCTGTTGGATTTAAGTAGCTTGTACTTCGAAGCTGGGAAATACAGCGATTCTGAAAATTTGGAACGGGAGGCGCTTCAACTGATTTCCCGCGAGTTTGGTTCCGACCATCCCGACTATTCTTTTCATCTGTACAGGCTTGTGAGAATTCTCAGGATTTTAAGACGCTTTGATGAAGCAGAACAACTGTGTCGAGAAGGTGTCGAAAATGGACGGCGAACCCTTGGGAGCGAGCACCTAGAACTTGCTATGCGTCTAAGCGAACTTGCTGAAACACTAGTGTCTTCCCACAAAAATGACGAAGCTGAGGTTTGTTCCCGAGATGCTCTGGAGATTGCGCGCAAGTCTATGAGTACGGAAGATCCTCGTTTTATCTCCTTCTTTACCGGACTTGCAGACGTGTTGAGTGCGGCAGGCCGTTTGTCCGAAGCAGAAATATACCAAAAAGAGGCGCTTGACGCTGGAGAGAACCTTTATGGAATAGACAGTGTCAGTTACGCCAATTTGATAGTTAGTTTGGCAGCATCTAAGCTGAAAGCAAAAAGTGAAGCAGAGGCAAATTTGCTTTTGGGCGATGCGTTGAAAATATATGGGAAAGTGATCGATGCGGAAAGCACACTAACGGAAATCGACGCTGTTGAGATGGCCAGCTTAATAAAAATAATGTCGGTGGTGGCGAAGGGGTCGGATCCCTACCAGGAAGCAAGTAGAATTCTAAAAAAGGCTCTTGTTCCTGAACACCCCTTTTATGAAGGATTCAAGAATATGCTTGCATCGATATCCGCTACACGCACCAACTAGCCTGGTTGCAATCTCCCTCCCCTCCGGTGCAGGGTGCGGCGATATTCACGAGGTTATGAAAGGGCGCGCTAATGATCCCGGCACAAGGATTTTCAGGGGCCAATGTGGCGGTTCTGGGGTTAGGGCGCTCGGGCCTTGCAACGGCGCGGGCGTTGCGCGCGGGCAAGGCCAACCCGGTCTGTTGGGACGACAACCCAGCCGCGCGTGAGGCGGCTGAGGCGGAGGGCTTTACCTGCCGTGACCTGCACAAACAGGGGGCGTTCGATGATGTTGCCTCGCTGATCGTCTCGCCCGGTATTCCGCATCTGTATCCGACACCCAATCCGGTGGTACGCGCCGCGCTGGACGCTGGCGTGCCGGTGGACAATGACATCGGCTTGTTCTTCCGCTCGCTGGCAACACCCGAGTGGGACAACTTCGAGCGGCTTCCACGCGTAGTAGCAGTGACTGGGTCGAACGGTAAATCCACCACCGTCGCACTGCTGCATCACATCCTAGAAAGTGCGGGCAAAGAGGTGCAAATGGCCGGCAATATCGGCCGAGGTGTCCTGGATATCGATCCTCCCACCGACGGCGGTGTGGTGGTGCTGGAGCTGAGCTCGTATCAGACGGAACTGGCACGCTCATTGACGCCGGATGTGGCGATTTTCACCAACCTGTCCCCAGATCATCTGGATCGACATGGCGGTTTGGGCGGGTATTTCGCCGCCAAACGTCGGCTGTTTGCCGAAGGCGGCCCGGATCGCGCAATCATTGGCGTCGACGAGGACGAAGGCCTGTTTTTGACCGGGCAAATGTCCATGGGCGCAAGCGATGATCGGGTGATCCGGGTGTCCTCGGCGCGCAAACTGGCAGGTGTCGGCTGGAATGTCTTTGCTCGCAAAGGGTTCTTGTCGGAATACCGCAAAGGGCGGCAGGCCGGCTCGATTGATCTGCGTGCAATGACCGGGCTGCCGGGGGCGCATAACCACCAAAACGCCTGTGCCGCCTATGCCGCAGCGCGCACACTGGGGCTGGCGCCACGGATGATCGAAGGCGCGTTGGAGAGCTATCCTGGCCTGCCGCATCGCAGCCAGACCATCGCAGAGGTGGATGGTGTTCGTTATGTCAATGACAGCAAAGCGACCAATGTGGACAGCGCGGCCAAGGCGTTGAGCGCGTTCAAGAAGGTCCGCTGGATCTGTGGCGGGCTGGAGAAAGACGGCGGGCTGGAGGCTCTGAAAGGCGCGACTGGCACAGTCCAAAAAGCCTATGTGATTGGTCGCGAGGCGGCGAAGTTTGCGCTGCAACTGGATGTAGAGACCGAGGTCTGTGGGTCGATGGCCGTGGCGGTTAAGCACGCGATGGCGGATGCTCAGAAGGGCGAGACCGTTTTGCTCGCCCCTGCAGCGGCCAGTTTCGATCAATACGATAGCTTTGAGACACGTGGCGATGACTTCATTGCTGAGGTCACTGCACGTTTGAAGTGAAGCTCAAAAGAGAAAAAGAGGCTCGGGCTCACCAAAGCAGATGCTGCGTCTGAGCCACCCTCGCATGATCCCTGCCTGCCAGTGCCTGACCCCAGGCTCAATCAATATAGCCGCATCCCCGCCAAGGCGGGGGCCTTCGGCGATTTGGCTTGATCCCGGTGTCTGTCTCGGGCCGTTTGTGCTCAGGCGAGGGTGGCTCCGAAGCAGATCAGCTGGCAGCGATGGCAGTGCCGGCAGCAAAGCCTGACGACCAGGCCCATTGGAAATTGAAACCGCCCAACCAGCCGGTGACATCGACGCATTCGCCAATGGCGTAGAGGCCTGGCATGGATTTGGCCTCCATGGTTTTTGACGACAGCGCGTCGGTGTCGATACCGCCAAGGGTCACTTCGGCGGTGCGGTAGCCCTCGGTCCCCGAGGGGGTGAGGTGCCAGTTGGAGAGTTGCTGGCAAAGGGTCTGCAAGGCGGCATCAGACTGGTCAGCGAGACGGCCCGTGAGGCGTAGCTCGGCTGACAGAAAATCCGCCAGGCGCGCAGGCAGCAGGCGGGAGAGTTCGGTGGTCAAGTCGCGGCGGCCTTCGGCCTGGCGCTGGTCGCGCAGCAGATCGTAGAGCGGCAATTCAGGGATCAGGTTGACAGTGATCTCTTCACCATCGCGCCAATAGGACGACAGCTGCAGCACCGAGGGGCCGGAGAGGCCACGGTGAGTGAACAGCAGTGCCTCGTCAAACGAGGTGCGGGCATTGGACAGCCGCGCGGGTAGGGCGATACCTGCCAGGGGCTTGAAGCGATCTTCGGAGAACGGGAAGGGCACCAGCGCCGGGCGGGTCTCGGTCAGGGGCAGGTCGAATTGTTGCGCAATGTCATAGGCGAGGCCGGTTGCGCCCATCTTGGGGATGGATTTGCCACCCGTTGCCAGTACCAGATTGCGGCAGCTGATGGTTTCGGTTTTGCCCTCGCGGTCAAGGGTCACGGAAAACCCCTGTTCATTTCTCTCAATCGAGCTGACAGAGGTGTGCAGCCAGAGCTCACCCCCGGCGCGTTGCAATTCCTCGACCAACATGGCCACCACCTGTTTGGCAGAGCCGTCGCAGAACAACTGGCCCAGGGTTTTCTCGTGCCAACTGATGCCGTGCTGGCCCATCAGTTCGACGAAATCCCACTGGCTATACCGCGCCAGTGCCGACTTGCAGAAATGCGGGTTGGCCGAAATGAAGTTTTTGGCCTCGGCGTACATATTGGTGAAGTTGCAACGCCCGCCGCCCGAGATGCGGATCTTCTCGCCTGGATTGCGGGCATGGTCGATTACCAGCGTGCCGGGCCCTGCGTAGCGAGCACACATCATGCCAGCTGCGCCGGCGCCAAGAATGAGGGTTTGATACAACATCGCCAGCCCATGGCGCGGATTACCGCCAAAGGCAAGAGGAAGAGGCTGGTCTGAAATAGCGATTCAGGGTATGGAAACGCCATAGATCCCGATAACGGGGCGAAAATGAGGCAGAGATTGGCGGTATTCCCATGACTGAGATGGTCTATGGCGCGGTTCCTACGCATGTAGGTGAACCGATCCTTCCGAAATGGTGGCGGACGGTGGATAAGTGGACTCTGTCCTGTATCCTGGGTCTGTTTGTAGTTGGATTGTTGCTGGGGCTTGCGGCCTCGGTGCCGCTGGCAGCGCGCAATGGGTTTGATAATTTTCACTATGTCGAGCGGCAGGCGGTGTTCGGATGCACTGCGCTGGTGGCCATGGTGATGACATCGATGATGACACCAACGCTGGTGCGTCGTCTTGCCGTGCTGGGATTTGCCTGTGCCTTTGTGGCGCTGGCGATGTTGCCGGTGTTTGGCACCGATTTTGGCAAAGGCGCCGTGCGTTGGTACAGCCTTGGCTTTGCCTCACTGCAGCCGTCTGAATTTCTAAAGCCCGGTTTTGTGGTGGTCGCAGCCTGGATGATTGCGGCGAGCCAGGAAATCAATGGCCCTCCCGGTAAGCTGTGGTCCTTTGGTCTCTGCGTGACCGTGGTGTTGATGCTGGCGATGCAGCCGGACTTTGGTCAGGCCTGCCTGGTGCTGTTTGGCTGGGGTGTTATGTATTTCGTCGCCGGAGCCCCGATGGTGCTGTTGCTGGGCATGGCCGCAATTGTGGTGCTGGGCGGCATGTTTGCCTATGCTAATTCCGAGCATTTTGCCCGTCGCATTGACGGCTTCCTGAACCCGGATGTCGATCCGACCACGCAGCTGGGTTATGCTGCGGATGCAATCCGCGAAGGCGGCTTGTTTGGGGTTGGGGTTGGTGAAGGGCAGGTGAAGTGGTCACTACCCGATGCCCATACAGATTTCATTATCGCCGTTGCGGCCGAGGAATACGGGCTGGTGCTGGTGCTGATCCTGATTTCACTTTACTCAATTATCGTGGTGCGCTCGCTGTTCAGGCTGATGCGCGAGAGGGATACTTTTATCCGCTTGGCGGGCACCGGACTGGTTTGCATGTTCGGAGTGCAGGCGATGATCAACATGGGAGTGGCCGTGCGGTTGCTGCCAGCCAAGGGTATGACGCTGCCCTTTGTCAGCTATGGCGGCTCGTCGCTGATTGCCGGTGGCATTGCGGTTGGAATGCTGCTGGCCTTTACCCGCTCACGGCCCCAAGGTGGCATTGCAGACCTGCTGCGCGGACATGAACGCGGCTGAGATTAAGGACGACTGGGGCGGATGGCACAGAAACTGCTATTGATGGCGGCGGGCGGTACTGGTGGGCATATGTTCCCAGCACAGGCATTGGCCGAGGCTATGCTGAAACGGGGCTGGCGGGTGAAACTGTGAAATCACCGAGGTCTCCTCGGCTACTTTTGCCCGTGGTGGGGTTTTGGCCAAGGCTATGGTTGGGCCCAAGATTGTTGGCGGTGTGTTGAGCATGGCGCGACAGATGCGGCGCGATCGGCCAGATGCGGTTGTGGGCTTTGGCGGCTATCCGTCAATTCCGGCACTGGGCGCGGCGACGCTGCTGGGTTTGCCACGTATGATCCATGAACAAAACGGTGTGTTGGGCAAGGTGAACCAGTTGTTTGCCAAACGTGTCGCAGGCGTCGCTTGCGGTGTCTGGCCCGCCGATCTGCCCGAAGGCGCATTGGGCGAGCATGTAGGCAACCCTGTGCGCAGCGCTGTGCTGGAACGGGCAGGCGCGGCCTATATTCCGCCCGGAGATTACCCAATGTCGATCCTGGTGATGGGCGGCAGCCAGGGCGCGCGTATTCTCAGCGATGTGGTGCCCGGCGCCATTGCGGCCTTGCCCGACGAGATCCGCCAGCATTTGCGGGTGTCACATCAGGCGCGCGATGAAGACGGCGAGCGGGTGATGGCGTTTTATGCAGATCACGGTATCAACGCCGATGTGCAGCCCTTTTTCCACGATGTGCCAACCCTGATGAGCGAAACGCAGCTGGTGATCTCGCGCTCGGGGGCATCTTCGGTTGCGGACATCTCGGTTATCGGTCGCCCGTCGATCCTGATCCCCTTTGCCGCCGCCGCAGGTGACCACCAAAGCGCAAACGCACGTGGGTTGGTCGAGGCAGGCGGCGCAATCATGATCCCGGAAAGCGCGCTGGACATACCGTCTCTGTCCGAGCAAATCGCAACCATTTTGAGCAACCCCACAGCCGCCCTGCAAATGTCGATTGCAGCGTTAAGCGCCGGAGTTCCCGATGCCACCGAACGTTTGGTGGCACTGGTCGAGCAACTGGCTGAGAAGGATAAAACATGACCCCTACAACCAAACTCCCCGGTGACGTTGGCCCGATCCATTTTGTTGGTATCGGCGGCATTGGCATGTCAGGCATCGCCGAGGTGCTACTGAACCAGGGCTATGTGGTACAGGGATCAGACCTGAAGGCTTCAAAAATTACCGACCGATTGGCCGAACTGGGCGCCCGTGTGTTTGTTGGCCAGCAGGCCGATAACCTGGAAGACGCAGCCGTTGTGGTGATTTCCTCGGCGATCAAACCGGGTAACGCTGAACTGGACGAAGCCCGCCGAAGGGGCTTGCCAGTGGTGCGCCGCGCCGAGATGCTGGCGGAGCTGATGCGACTGAAGTCAAACATTGCCATTGCAGGTACTCATGGCAAAACCACCACCACAACGATGATGGCGGAGCTGATGGTGGCGGGGGAATTCGATCCCACTGTGGTCAATGGGGGCATTATCCACGCCTATGGCAGCAATGCCCGCGTTGGCGCCGGTGAATGGATGGTGGTCGAAGCGGACGAGTCCGACGGCACCTTCAACCGACTGCCCGCGACCATAGCCGTGGTGACCAATATTGACCCCGAGCACATGGAGCATTGGGGTGACTTTGATACTCTGCGCGACGGGTTCCATGATTTTGTCAGCAACATTCCGTTTTATGGCGTGGCCGTGTGCAACACCGACCATGCCGAGGTTCAGGCGCTGGTTGGCCGGATCTCCGACCGCCGGGTGGTGACCTATGGTTTTAACGCTCAGGCCGACGTGCGGGCCACCAACCTGACTTACAAGCGCGGTGTGGCGCATTTTGACATCCAATTGCAGGTCGAGGATCAGCTGATCGAGGGCTGCAGTCTGCCGATGCCCGGTGATCATAACGTCTCGAACGCGCTGGCTGCGGTGGCTGTTGCCCGCCATCTGGGCATGGGCCTTGATGAGATCCGCAATGCGCTGGCCAAGTTTGGTGGCGTCAATCGCCGCTTTACCAAGGTGGGTGAGGTCGATGGTGTAACGATCATCGATGATTACGGCCATCACCCAGTGGAAATCGCGGCGGTGCTAAAAGCGGCCCGCCAATCTATCAGCGACGAGCCCGGTGGTCGGGTGATCGCAGTGCATCAGCCGCATCGGTATTCCCGGCTGGCCAGCCTGTTTGACGATTTCTGCGGCTGCTTCAACGAGGCCGACGTGGTGGCGATCTCGGATGTCTTTGCCGCTGGCGAAGAGCCAATCGAAGGGGCAGGTCGCGACGATCTGGTCTCGGGGTTGATCCGTCACGGCCACCGCCATGCCCGCGCCTTGATAGACGAAGATGATTTGGAGCGGCTGGTGCGTGAACAGGCCAGACCTGGCGATATCGTGGTCTGCCTGGGCGCTGGTACTATCAGCGGCTGGGCCAACGGCTTGCCTGCGCGACTAAAGGGGTAGCATGGCCGCCCCGCTCAAACGCCGTATCAGACCGGGTGTGCCGACCGGCTACAGTATTGGTGGCATGGTTGGCGCTGGGATCTATGTTCTAGCTGGTTCGGTGGCAGGAGCTGCGGGGATCTGGGTACCGGAAGCCCCGTTTCTAGTGCCGACGGCGGTGCCTGTGTTTGGGTTTATTCTATCCATTGTCGCGCTTGTGGCTGCCGTCATGGGGGCATTATGAGCCTGACCGTTATTGCTGCCATCGTCTGGGCCTTTGCTGCCACTGTGGTGGCGTTTTTACCAATGCGCTGGCAGTATCCCCCAGGTATTTTACTACTAGCCGCAGCGCCGGTGATCATTGTGATGCTGGGGTTGCAACATGGCTGGTTGCCAGCTCTGGGCGGCTCGGCTGCATTTTTTTCGATGTTTCGCAAGCCATTGGGCTATTATTGGCGCAGATGGAGAGGAGTTTCATAATGTCACTATCGTTGATTCTGGCGGCCCTATGGGCGCTGGCAGCCAATGTGCTGGCACTGATCCCAAGCCAGGATAATCACTGGCGCCGTGCTTATTTATTGATCGCGCTTGGAGTTCCACTGCTGGGGTATGTTACTTATGAGAACGGCCCCTGGTGGGGGTTGGCAGTCTTGCTGGCAGGCATGTCGGTGCTGCGCTGGCCAGTGATATACCTGAGCCGTTGGCTGCGCCGCCAATTGCACAGAGGGTAAAAGGCTGACATGGAAACACTCATCTTATTTTCTGTCAGCCTGATTGCGGTTGCGATTGCGCACCTGTTGGCGTTGCGCAGTCGCTATTTGCTGATTCTGGGTTTTCTGGCCGCAACAGGGGCGCTTTATGTTTGGATCTATTGGTATGTTGGCACGCTTGAAGGTTGGGACGGTCTGGCGCTGGCAATATTCGGGCTGATCGCAGTGATGCCATTTGGGGCTGGGTTGGTTCTGGGCGCGGCAACCGGGTGGCTGCACGCCCGCCGCAGGGCAGCCCGCCGCGAGAGATGATCCATTGTTGTCGTCCCCGCCCGAACTGACGTTGTTATGCAGTCCGAATCCGGGCAAGAAGCACTGAAATTCGCAGCGAGAGGCAAGCACGATGAACATCGATGGTATTCGGGGACGTCTGACTCCCAATCGCGTGTTGTCCGAGCTGACGTGGCTGCGCGTTGGCGGTGCCGCTGACTACCTGTTTCAGCCCGCTGATATCGACGATCTTGCACTGTTTTTGTCACAGCTGGACCCGGGCGTATCGGTGTTCCCCATGGGGGTTGGCTCTAACCTGATCGTGCGCGATGGTGGTTTGCGGGCTGTGGTGATCCGTCTGGGCCGTGGCTTCAATGGCATTGAAATTGAAGGCACCATCGTCACCGCAGGGGCTGCTGCGCTGGATGCGCATGTGGCGCGCAAAGCAGCGGATGCGGGGCTGGACCTGACCTTTCTGCGCACGATCCCCGGATCAATCGGTGGCGCGGTTCGGATGAACGCTGGCTGCTACGGCAGCTATGTGGCGGATGTTTTTGTCTCAGCAACCATTGTCACTCGCGCGGGTGACATCCGCGAGATCTCGGCCGAGGAACTGGGGTTCCAGTACCGGCAAACAGAATTGCCCGAGGGCGCTGTGCTGGTTTCCGCCAAGATGCGTGCCGGGGCAGCGGAGCCGGATATGCTACATGCCCGCATGCAGGCTCAGCTGGAAACCCGTGATAAAACGCAGCCAACCAAAGATCGCAGCGCCGGCTCGACTTTTCGCAATCCTGCCGGGTTTTCATCCACAGGCCGTGCCGATGACGTTCATGATCTGAAGGCATGGAAAGTGATTGACGACGCTGGAATGCGCGGTGCCATGCGTGGTGGCGCACAGATGAGCGAGAAACATTCCAATTTTTTGATCAACACGGGTGGCGCAACTGCCGCAGATCTTGAGGGATTGGGTGAAGAGGTGCGAAAAAAGGTTTACGCCTCAAGCGGGATAACGCTAGAATGGGAAATTATGCGGATCGGTGAGCCGCAAACTGACTAATCTAAATTTCCTAGCTCTTACAAGTACTTCGATGAAAATGGATGTGTTTGATAATATCTGGATCTACCAGAAAAACAGGGGTCAAGGTAAACATGGTAAACCGACTGTTAATATGTCGGTAAGACTTGTGTTGGTATAGTGGCGCAGGACAGGACGGTCCTTACCAACCGTAGGCGGTAACGCCAGCCATACAAAAGGGTGCAACATCACCCGAACAAAAAACTGGGCCGATAACGGTCCTAATAACCAAAGGGGCGCAAAGCCCTGTGTATATTGAGGCATTTGACGTGGGTAAGTCGAGCGGGACTCTCCCGAAAGTGGTGGTATTGATGGGCGGACCCTCGGCTGAGCGCGAGGTTTCTTTGTCCAGTGGGCGCGAATGCGCTGCCGCACTGCGGGGTGAAGGATTTGAAGTGACAGAGGTGGACGCAGGTCCAGACCTTGTCACGCGTTTACAAGACATCAAACCAGATGTGGTTTTCAACGCGCTGCATGGCCGTTGGGGCGAGGATGGCTGTGTGCAGGGGGTGCTGGAATGGCTGGGCCTGCCCTATACCCATTCCGGCGTGCTGGCCTCGGCGCTGGCGATGGACAAGCAGCGGAGCAAAGAGGTGTTCCGCGCCGCCGGACTGCCGGTGGTCGAAAGCGGGCTGTTCGACAAGATCGCCGTGATGGCCGCGCATGTGATGGCGCCGCCTTATGTGGTTAAACCCAACAACGAAGGCTCCAGTGTTGGCGTCTATCTGGTGAACGAAGCCGCAAACACGCCGCCGCAGCTATCGGAAGACATGCCCGAGCAGGTCATGGTCGAGACATTCGCACCTGGTCGCGAGTTGACCACCACGGTTGTGGGGGACGACGAAAATGATCCAGGCGCGCTGACTGTGACGGATATCCTGACAGACGGTTGGTACGACTATGACGCCAAGTATCAGCCCGGTGGCTCGCGTCATGTGGTGCCGGCTGACCTGCCACAGGACATTTTTGATCTATGTATGGATTACGCCATGCGGGCGCATCAGGCGCTGGGGTGCCGGGGCGTCAGTCGAACTGATTTTCGCTGGGATGAAAGCCGTGGTGTTGCCGGGCTGATCCTGCTGGAAACAAACACGCAACCCGGAATGACGCCAACCTCGCTCAGCCCCGAGCAAAAGGATGCCTCATGCAATCGTTGATCCCCTGGCGCCGTAACAAAAACGCACAAAAGCAAGACCCAGCACCATCGCGGTTGAAATACCGGATGCAGCGCTGGATGCTGACGCCCGGTATCCGGCTGGGGCTGCGGATCGGAGTTCCATTTTGTTTGGTCTTTGTGTTGGGCAGCACCTATATGGCCAGCGAACAACGCCGCGACAGGTTGAATATATTTATCTCGGACCTGCGCCAAACAATCCATGACCGCCCAGAGTTCAGGGTCAAGATGCTGGCTATTGATGGGGCTGGCGGCGACGTGGCGGATGATATCCGCGAGGCGGTCTCGCTGCGCTTCCCGGTCAGTTCGTTTGATCTGGACGTGGATCAGATCCGCGATGTGATTGTATCCTTGGATTCTGTGAAAACCGCGGCCGTGCGGATCCGTTCGGGCGGTGTTCTGCAGGTGGATGTGGTTGAGCGTCAGCCAGTGCTTGTGTGGCGCAGCCGTCAAGGACTGGCACTGCTCGACGAAACAGGCGCCCATGTTGCCGAACTGGGTCGCCGCTCACTGCACTCGGACCTGCCGCTGATTGCCGGCGACGGTGCCGATGCGCATGTGGAACAGGCAATGCGGCTCTACGCGGTTGCGCGCCCCTTGGGCAAACGTCTGCGCGGATTGGTGCGTATTGGCGAACGGCGCTGGGATGTCGTTTTGGATCGCGGCCAGCGTATCATGCTGCCGGCCGAAAACCCGGTTTCCGCTCTGGAAAGGGTGATCGCGGTTAGCGAAGTCCGCGACCTGCTAGAGCGCGATGTCGCGGCAGTCGACATGAGATTATCAGCCCGCGCCACTGTACGAATGAGCGAGACCGCCGTACAGGAATGGTGGCGGATCAGACAGATAAACGGAGGCGGATAGACGGTATGACAGATCTCTATCAATCCCAACGAGCAATGCGGCAGATGCGCCGTCAGTCCATGCAGCGTGGCGTGATCGCGGTGCTGGATGTCGGCAGTTCCAAAATCGCATGCTTGGTGCTGCGTTTTGACGGCAGTAGCCGGCTCAGCGAAGACAGTTCCGTGGGCTCTCTGGCTGGGCAGTCCGGCTTTCGGGTTATCGGCGCCGCCACCACCCGCTCGCGCGGGGTGCAGTTTGGCGAAATCACCGCCATGCAGGAAACTGAACGCGCTATTCGCACCGCGGTGCAGGCAGCACAGAAAATGGCCGAGGTCCGGGTGGATCACGTGATTGCCTGTTTCTCGGGCGCCAATCCACGGTCATACGGTTTGGACGCGCAGGTCGATCTGCAGGGGCAGGTGGTCACCGAAAACGAAGTTGCCCGCGTGCTGACCGCCTGCGAAGTGCCGGAATATGGCCATGGTCGCGAAGTGTTGCATGCTCAACCAGTGAATTTTGCGCTCGACAACCGGTCGGGACTGAGTGACCCGCGCGGCCAGTTGGGTCAGTCGCTGGCCGTAGATATGCATATGGTGACCGTTGACGCGGCCTATGTTCAGAATCTGGTACGCTGCATTAAACGCTGTGACCTGGAGCTGGCCGGTATTGCCAGTTCAGCTTATGCCTCGGGCATCTCGGCGCTGGTCGAGGACGAACAGGAATTGGGCGCGGCCTGTATTGATATGGGCGGCGGATCGACCTCGGTGTCGATCTTCATGAAAAAACACATGATCTATACCGATGCTGTGCGCATGGGCGGTGATCACGTGACCAGCGATATTTCGATGGGGCTCGGCGTGCCAACGGCTGCGGCCGAGCGAATCAAGACATTCTGCGGTGGCGTTCATGCCACCGGTGCAGATGATCGCGACATGATCGACATTGGCGGCGATACCGGCGACTGGGAGCATGACCGTCGCACCGTTTCAAGGGCCGAACTGATCGGCATCATGCGCCCACGGGTCGAAGAAATTCTCGAAGAGGTGCGCGCGCGCTTGGATGCCGCCGGATTCGATCAGCTTCCCAGCCAGCAGATCGTTCTCACCGGCGGCGCGAGTCAGGTAATGGGGCTGGACGGATTGGCCAGCCGTATTCTGGGTCAGCAAGTCCGTCTTGGTCGCCCTCTTCGTGTGCACGGCCTGCCTCAATCGGCCACCGGGCCGGGATTTGCCAGCGCCGTTGGCCTCAGCCTGTTTGCCGCCAATCCGCAGGATGAGTGGTGGGATTTCGATATGCCCAGCGACCGCCAATCCGGTGGTTCAATCCGCCGCGCGGTGCGCTGGTTCCGGGACAACTGGTAGCGCCGGACACAGAATTCAAAATAATATCATGCGGGTGATTGGCGGGTGACAAATTCCGCCACATGCGTTATAGAACTCTTAACCAGCCGCGCAAAGCGGCGGAGCGCAGGCCGGGCAGTGGTTTGCACAAGTTGAAGCGAAGATCTTGTTGATTCTGCATATTTTGCAGGGGCTTTTGGTGTGCTTGTGTGTGATTTTCGGCAAACCCCCAAATCTACCCCTATCGGCGAAATACCGCAGAAAGCTGTCCCAATTTTGCCATATTTAGTGGGGATCCGCGCTTTTGTTGGTGACGAATCTGCCCCTCCTTGGTACTGTCAAGGAGGACAGGAAATAATAATGCCTCGGAATGAGGCGCATAAAACAGGCGGACTGAGCATGACATTGAACCTTTCGATGCCCGGGCAGGAAGAACTGAAGCCACGTATCACCGTATTCGGCGTTGGTGGTGCCGGTGGTAATGCTGTCAACAACATGATCGAAAAAGAATTGGATGGCGTCGATTTCGTTGTCGCCAATACCGATGCTCAGGCGCTTCAACAAAGCAACGCCAAGAGCCGGGTTCAGTTGGGTGTCAAAGTCACCGAAGGTCTGGGTGCCGGTGCGCGCCCCTCGGTTGGGTCTGCCGCTGCCGAAGAAAGCATTGAACAAATCGTTGATCACCTGGCAGGTGCACACATGTGCTTTATCACTGCCGGTATGGGTGGCGGCACTGGTACTGGTGCAGCCCCGATCATCGCAGCTGCCGCCCGCGAGTTGGGTGTTCTGACCGTTGGCGTGGTGACCAAGCCATTCCAATTTGAAGGCGCCAAGCGGATGCGTCAGGCCGAAGAGGGCGTCGAAGCCCTGCAAAAGGTCGTCGATACGCTGATCATCATTCCCAACCAAAACCTGTTCCGGTTGGCCAATGAGAAAACCACATTCACCGAAGCCTTCTCGATGGCAGACGATGTTCTGTATCAAGGCGTTAAGGGTGTGACCGACCTGATGGTCCGTCCCGGCCTGATCAATCTCGACTTTGCTGATGTTCGTGCCGTGATGGACGAAATGGGCAAAGCGATGATGGGCACAGGCGAGGCCGAGGGCGAAACTCGCGCTGTCGAAGCCGCCGAGAAGGCCATCGCCAACCCGCTGCTGGACGAAATCAGCCTGCGCGGAGCCAAGGGTGTTCTGATCAACATCACTGGTGCACATGACCTGACCCTGTTCGAATTGGACGAAGCCGCCAACCGCATTCGCGAAGAGGTGGACCCAGAAGCCAATATTATCGTCGGTTCCACTTTGGACACTGCGATGGAAGGCAAAATGCGGGTCTCTGTTGTTGCCACTGGTATCGATGCCGTCGAAGTGCGCCACGATGCGCCGGTTCCACGCCGTCCAATGTCCGCTCCGTTGAAGCAGTCCGTAACAGCAGAAGATCTGCGTGCGGCACCGTTGGAATTGAGCACGCCGGTGGAAACACCTGCCGTTGCCGCTCAGGAACCTTCGTTGTTTGAAAACATGGATGTTGAGCAGGCCGCTGCTCACGATCAGGCCGAAGACATTTTCGAAGAGCCAGAGCTGGTTGCCGAAGATGGCCTGCCAATGCCTGCTTATCAGCCCAAAGTTGCTGAGTTCCAGCCGCAGGCAGAAGTTGCCGAGGCTCCGGCTGAAACCTTTGTCGCGCCTAAGGCACCAGCACCAGGAACCCCGTCACCCGAGGCGATCGTACGTTTGCAGGCTGCGGCCCAGCGGGTCAAACCCGCGGCAGTCCAGCAACCCGTTGAACATGCCACAAAGCCGCGCGCTGGGTTTGGTTTGAATTCTCTGATCCATCGGATGACAGGCCAGCCAACTGACACACCTGCTGGCGTACAGCAGCAGCAGCAGCCTCAGCGTCAGCAGCCGACATTGCATCAGCAAGCTTCGGCACCGCAGCAGGAGATCAATCCTGAGCAGGAACGGATCGAAATCCCGGCCTTCTTGCGTCGCCAAGCGAACTAAATCAGTCACTTATCTAGTAAAAGGGTCGCCCTAGGGCGGCCCTTTTGTTGTTTGATGCCAGGGCGTTAATATGTGTTAAGCAATGTTTTGCCGATCTGTTACAGTGATGTTTCATTCCGTTACAAAGATTGAGTTGTGGCTTTTTATTCAACAGCATAACTCTGCTGCAACACAGCTCATGAGGCTGGAAATGATGCGACGAGGCACAGAGTGCAAAATACGCTCAAGACATCGGTGACTTTTGACGGCGTTGGCCTGCACTCCGGGCAAGCTGTAAAGATGACGTTGCGCCCGGCTGCGGCAGGGCACGGCATCAGCTTTAAACGCACCGATATTGCCTTGGGCGACACTGTGATTCCTGCACGCTGGGATCTGGTAGAGCGCACTGCCTTGTGCACCCGTCTGATCAATGACGCCGGTGTGACGGTCTCGACCGTGGAACACATCATGGCGGCGCTTGCTGGTTGCGGCGTGCATAACGCACTGGTCGAACTTGACGGTCCGGAAGTTCCGATCGTTGACGGCTCTTCCGCACCGTTTGTGCGCGGAATCATGGCGCAAGGCCTGCGTCGGCTGGCTGCTCCGGTGGTGGCTTATGAAATTCTGAAGCCTGTGACTGTTGAACATAACGGTGCCAAGGCGACATTAATGCCGTCTGACCGCACCCGGATCGAATTCCATATCGACTTCACCGAGGAGGCTATCGGCCGCCAAAGCAAGTCTCTGGATCTGCGCAATGGCGCCTTTGCCCGCGAACTTTGCGACAGCCGCACCTTTTGCAGCCGCTCGGATGTAGAGGCGATGCAGGCCAATGGTCTGGCGCTTGGCGGTGTTCCTGGCGAAAATGCAGTGGTGTTTGATGGTAAGCGTGTCGAAAGCGGCCCCGGGTTGCGCCACGGCGACGAACCTGTTCGCCACAAGATGTTGGATGCACTGGGAGATCTGGCGCTGATTGGTGGCCCCCTGATCGGCCATTATGTCGGTGAACGCGCGGGGCATGCGCTGACCAATACGCTGTTGCGCGAATTGTTCGCCACACCCGGCGCTGTGCGCCAAGTGACCTGCGATGCGGCGATGACAGCCCGACTGCCGGGCCAGGGTCTGATCTGGTCGGAAATCCCCGGCGAAGTTGCGCGTGTTGCCTGAGTAGTTGCAGCCAAAACGGTAAGTGTTAGACGGGCTCGGCCAATTGGCTTGGGCCCTTTTTGCTGTTTGAGCAGTGGCAGTTGCGCTCAGATCTGTTGCCCACCCTTGACCCCGCCGGGCTTTCTCTGCCAAGTGAACACGAAATTGACTTAAAGACGTTTTGCACATCAGATGAATGTGCTAGACCGTGCAGAACCGGGGTGAACACCCGCAAGACAAGACGGTGAGGTTAGGCGATCATGATCGGCATCAGGGCAGGGGCCAGAACCATTGGCGCAGTTCTTCTGTTGACTGTAATGGTCGGCTGTAGTGGCGGTGGCCGTGAGGGCGACCGTTCTGAAAATCTCGAGATCTATGCCCCCGAGCAGATCTTTCAACGCGGCGAGTTTGAACTGGCGCGCAATCGCACCGAAGATGCCGCCTACTATTTTTCCGAAATCGAACGCCTGTACCCCTATTCCTCCTGGGCACAGCGGGCATTGATCATGCAGGCCTTTGCCTTTCATCAGGGCAAAGACTATGAAAACAGCCGCGGTGCGGCCCAGCGGTTCATTGATTTCTATCCAACCGACGAAGATGCAGCCTATGCTCAGTATCTGCTGGCGCTCAGCTATTATGACCAGATCGACGAAGTTGGCCGCGATCAGGGCCTGACCTTTCAGGCGTTGCAAGCCCTGCGCACCGTGATCGAAGTCTATCCTGACAGCGAATATGCCGGTTCGGCGATCCTGAAGTTTGACTTGGCCTTTGATCACCTTGCTGGCAAAGAAATGGAAATTGGCCGCTATTACCTGCGCCATGGCCACTATTCGTCGGCGATCAACCGATTCCGTGTGGTGGTCGAAGACTTCCAGACCACCAGCCACACAGCCGAAGCGCTGCATCGACTGGTCGAGGCCTATTTGTCTCTGGGCCTGACCGCTGAGGCGCAGACCGCCGGTGCTATCCTGGGCCATAACTATCAATCAACCGAATGGTATGAGGACAGCTATAAACTGCTGACCGCCAATGGGCTGAAACTGAAAGACCGCGGTAACAATTGGTTGAGCCAGATCTACCGTCAATCGGTCAAAGGCCAATGGCTGTAAGGCCCGCAACGGCAATGGGGCAGGGCGATGCTGCGCGCGCTTGATATCCGCGATCTGTTGATCATTGATCATCTCGAGTTGAGCTTTCAGCCCGGCCTGAATGTGCTGACCGGTGAGACCGGCGCTGGCAAGTCTATCCTGCTTGATTCGCTTGGCTTTGTGCTTGGCTGGCGTGGCCGCGCCGAACTGGTGCGCCGTGGGGCCGCTCAGGGCGAAGTGGTTGCCGAATTTGACCTCCCCGCAGACCATCCCGCCCATGCGGTGCTGGAAGAGGCTGGACTGCCTCCGACTGATGACGGCGAATTGATTCTGCGCCGGGTCAACACTGCAGAGGGACGCAAGACAGCCTGGGTCAACGACCGTCGCTGCTCGGGAGAGGTGCTGCGAGCCCTGTCGGGCACTTTGGTTGAACTGCATGGTCAGCACGACGATCGCGGCCTGCTGAACCCGCGCGGCCACCGGGCGATGCTGGATGAATACGCTGACCATGGCGATCTGCTTGCCGCGGTGCGACTGGCTTGGACTGGCATGTCCCGTGCACGCAAGGCCGTCGATGCCACCCGTGCGGCCTTAGACGTAGTGCGCGCCGAAGAAGAGTTTCTGCGTCATGCTGTGGGTGAGCTGGATCAGCTGGATCCGCAACCCGGTGAGGACGCCGAACTGGATGTGCGACGCCGTCAGATGCAGGGGGCTGAACGCATACGCGGCGACGTGGCCCGGGCGCATAGTTTTCTGACTGAAGGCGCCGAAGGGGCGATGAGCGAGGCGCAGCGCTGGCTCGAATCGGTCAGCGGCAGCGACGTTGCCGATCTGGACGCCGCCTTGGCAGCACTCAGCCGGGCGATGATTGAGCTGGGTGATGCGCAGGATGGCGTCGGGCAGGTGCTGAACACTCTGGAGTTCAACCCATCCGATCTGGAAGAATGCGAAGAACGGCTGTTTGCCGTTCGTGCGCTGGCCCGCAAACATGATGTGCAAGCGGATGAACTTGCTACCTATGGTGAGACGCTGCGCAGTAAATTGATGGCATTGGACGCAGGGGACCGCGATTTGGCCGAGCAGGAGGCGGCGCTTGCCGCAGCCGAGGCGACGTACAAGAACGCCGCTTCCAAGCTCGGCGCAGAGCGTCGGCAACAAGCTTCTGCCTTGGATGCGGCGGTGATGGCGGAACTGGCCCCATTGAAAATGGAGCGAGCTGTATTTGAAACCACATTTGCTCCAGCGGACCCAGGCCCTGAAGGGGTGGACGTCGTGGCCTTTGCCGTGGCCACCAATCCGGGCGCACCGTCTGGGCCATTGAATAAAATTGCATCTGGCGGTGAGCTGAGCCGTTTTCTGCTGGCATTGAAGGTCTGCTTGCACGGTGACGACAGCGGCCAGACGCTGATTTTTGACGAGATCGACCGGGGTGTCGGCGGCGCAACTGCAGATGCGGTGGGGCGTCGGTTGTCTGCCCTAGCTGAGGGTGGTCAGGTTTTGGTGGTCACCCACTCGCCGCAGGTCGCGGCACTGGGCGCCTTTCACTGGCGGGTGCAGAAACAGGTCGTGGACGAGGTTACTTTGTCCACAGTGGTGCCGCTGGATCGAGAAGCGCGCATTGACGAAATCGCACGGATGGTATCAGGCGACACCATCACCGACGAGGCCCGCGCCGCAGCACGATCGCTGCTGACAGGCTAAACGGTGCTGCAGATCCGGAAAATTCGAATTTTCCGGGCCGGTTTCTTTGAAGAAACTAGATATTTGGGCCTAGGCTAGGGACTATATTAACGGTCTTTTTTGTAGCTTTACCCTGTCCTAAACTGGTTGGGACGTGATCCGAGGCAGATGATGGCTGAAACCACCCGTTCTGAACTATTAACCCAACGGGCAAAAGCGCTTGCGGCACTGCGTGACGGATGGCAGGTGATCCGTCAACGGGGCCCTAGTCAGTTCCAGTTCTGGTTCATTGCTTTGCTTATCGGTATCGCAGCCGGCTTTGCCGCCCTGTTTTTCCGCAAAGGCATCGCGGCACTGCAAGCTTGGGTTTATGGCGCCGAGGACGTGGATTTTCTGCATACATTTGCCCAGTCGCTGGCCTGGTATTGGGTGCTTCTGATCCCTGCCGTGGGTGGTTTGGTGGTGGGTCTGATCCTGCATCATTTCACCCCAGACGGGCGGGTGCGATCGGTGGCTGATGTGATTGAGGGCTCGGCGCTGGGTGATGGACGCGTTGAGGTGAAGGCGGGGTTGGCCTCGGCTTTGGCGTCGTTTCTGACGCTCAGCACTGGTGGTTCTACCGGCCGTGAAGGCCCCGTGGTGCATCTGGCAGCGGTGATCTCTACCTGGGTCAGCAACCGTATCCAGGCCGATGGATTGACGGGGCGGGATCTGTTGGGCTGTGCCGTAGCTGCGGCAGTGTCGGCCAGTTTCAACGCCCCCATCGCAGGCGCATTGTTTGCGCTCGAAGTGGTTTTACGGCATTTCGCGGTGCATGCTTTTGCGCCGATTGTGATTGCCTCGGTGGCCGGCACGGTGATTAACCGGCTGGCCTACGGCGATGTTACCGAATTTGACCTGGTGACCCCCGGCGCCCTGCAATTCTATGTCGAGCTGCCGGCCTTTCTGTTGCTGGGTATGATCTGCGGGTTGGTGGCTGTGCTGCTGATGCGGTCGATTTTCTGGGCCGACGCGTTGGGCAGCTATATGCAGGATCGACTGGCGTTGCCACGCTGGTTGCGTCCAACAGCTGCAGGCGTGCTTTTGGGGCTGTTGGCGATCTGGTTCCCCCATATTATCGGTGTTGGCTATGAAACCACGGTGCTGGCGCTGACCGGCAGTCTGGTTCTGGGGCAGGTGATCCTGTTTGCCATGGTCAAGACCGCTGCGGTGGCCATTACCATGGGCGGCCGTATGGGCGGCGGGGTGTTCTCACCGTCACTGATGATTGGCGCGCTGACTGGGTTGGCTTTTGGGCTGATCGCCACCTCGATCTTGCCCGACGTCTCTGGCACCCATACGCTTTATGCCTTTGCCGGCATGGGGGCTGTGGCCGCAGCCGTACTTGGCGCGCCGATCTCGACGACGTTGATTGTGTTTGAGCTGACTGGCGACTGGCAAATCGGTTTGGCCGTGATGGTGGCGGTGTCGATGTCCACAGCGCTGGCCTCGCGTCTTGTCGATCGTTCGTTCTTTCTAACCCAGCTGAGCAAGCGGAACATCCACTGCGCAGCCGGCCCGCAGGCCTATCTTCTGACACTGATCCGTGCCGGTGGAGTGATGCGGGTGGTCGGCGATCCGCGCTGCGCCAATGCGCGGGACTGTACCGCCCTGATCGATCAGGGGCTGTTTGTCCGTGCGTCAGCCAGTCTGGAGGCCGCGATGCCGATCTTCGACCGCGAGGACATCGCCTATCTGCCAGTGGTGACGCAGGGCGATGAGGGCACAGAGCCAGAGATTCTGGGCGCTTTGTATCACGTCGATTCGCTCAAGGCCTATAACCGGGCTCTGGCGGCCGCCGCCGCCGAAGAGCACAGCTGAACGGCAACGGATCCTCAGCTTGAAGCAGGCGTGGTCATGGTCTTGCAGATCAAATCACGCAACCATTTCAAGCGGGCAGAGTTATCATAACGGCGGTGCCAAAGCAGATCAAAATACAGGTCCGACTGGGAAAAGGGGAGCGGGCAGGATTGCAATCTAGAAAAAGTCGACTGTCCCAGTTGTGATGGTAATGTCGCAATCAAGTCAGAGCCACGAACCATCTCGGCCAGCAACCAAACGTTGGGCGCCATGCAGGCGATATTGCGTGACACCCCTTGTTTTTCGAGAGAGATCGCCAACTCACTTTTTGAACTGCCGCCAAAATCCAAAGTCGCATGGCGGGCGTTACAGTAGTCTGAAATCGACAGCACCGGCCCCAATATTGAGGCATCATAAAACACAACCATTTGGTCGGTCGTCAACAGCTGGTGTTTCAGGGTCTGGGGGTAGTTGGTCGAGCGTACGGTAATGGCGATATTGGCACTGCCATTGTCCAGCACAGTTTCTACATTCTGTCGTGACCCTAGTTCCCGAAATATAACAGTTTTATCAGGTACTTGCTTCCATATGGCGTCTCTGATTCTGGTGATCTCATAGGCCAGCGTGCTGCCATTGGCTGCGATGGAAAACGGCTCGTCATCGTCTTGTGGGACATATTCGCCCAGATCAACAAGCGCTTCCATGTCGGCCAAAAGTCGGCGAACTTTGGGAACCATCAGCTCTGCATGGGCGCTGGGAATGATGCCGCGCCCGGCCTGAATAAACAGGCTGTCACCCAGAATGCCGCGCAGCTTTTCGATATTATGGCTGACGGTGGACTGGCTGATGTCCAACTGATGCGCCGCCTTGCTCACCGATTTGAGATCATGAACCGTCAGAAAGATGCGCAAAACGCGGCCATTGATCTGTGATATATCGGCATTTCGCATAGGTTAATTTTTTCTTTCGATTGATCTTATCCACAACCCTGCCACAGTATGTGGATGGAACAGTAGTAATACTCACAGGCACGACGGAAGGAATAACATGTTCTTCTCGAAAATTGGCCCGCAAGAGGCTGAATTTAAGAACAAAATGAGCGAGCAAGAAAAAGAACGGGCATCCTTGGAATCTCTCATCGATTACGCGATCCAATGTGCGAATGAAACGCACTTTGTAGGATCGGGTGACGCGATGGAGGCCGCAAGGCTCCAGTTAAGTAATTCTCTGCTTCATTGACGTGGATCGAGTTGCGACAGGTTGTCGCTGCTAAATGTCATGCCGATTATGGCCGTCTCGTGGTGTATCGCTGCGGGGGCGGGCGTAAGCCATGCAGTTGGGGCTGCAAATCTGTCTCGGCAGCGCGCTATGCGCGTCTGCTGACAGATGGCTTTTGCTTTACCGAAACGATCACTACGTCCCTTGGTGAACAAGGGGGGCGTTTACAGCTGTTCGACTTTGACCGAGTCGCTCAGCACAAAAGCCAGGTGGTTCTTGATTGATGCAACATCTGCAATGGGGTCTTCATAGCTCCATACTGCGTTCTCAGTGGTTGAGGATTTGTTAACGATGGAGAAATAGCAGGCATCGCCTTTATGCGGGCAGTGGGTGGATTTGTCGCTCCGGTCGAGCATCGCCATTGCGATGTCTTCGCGCGGGAAATAGATCACCGGTGCCAATTTTCCTTCGTTCAACTCCAGCGCATTGGTGCTTTCTCCCAGTACTGCGCCCCCTGAGCGCACAACCCAGGTGCCAGTTGCCTTGCGAATGCGGATATCGGTCATGTCTTGGTCCCTGTCATCTGGTTATTAGTGCCGAGCGGCATGCTTAGCAGCTGCGGATCAGATTGTCGCGGTTGCAGTGGCCAGCCAGGCCTGCGCAGCGGCACTGACGTTGGGTCCAATTTTGGCGGCAACCTCTTGATGATAGGCGTTCAGCCAGTCGCGTTCCCCATGGGTTAACATCTCTGCGACGATCAGCCGCCGGTCGATTGGTGCATAAGTCAATGTGCGCCAGGCCAGCATTTTGCGTTCAGGGTCGGCGCTTGCCAGCTCTGCGGCAGGTTCCACCACCAGCAGGTTTTCAATACGAATACCAAAGGCACCCTCGCGGTAGTATCCCGGCTCGTTTGACAAAATCATACCGGCTTCCAGCGGCACACCACTTACGCGGCTCAATCGCTGCGGACCTTCATGCACACTCAGAAACGCGCCAACGCCATGACCCAGCCCGTGGTTGAAATCTTGACCGGCCATCCACAGCGGCACCCGTCCCACCGCCTCGATATCACGACCTGCCAGGCCTTTGGGCCAGCGCAGCCGCGACATGGCTATCATCCCCTGTAAAACGCGGGTAAAGGCGGCACGTTCTTCTTCTCCCGGCTGCCCGATTGGCAGGGTCCGGGTAATGTCGGTAGTGCCATCCAGATACTGCCCGCCGCTGTCCAGCACCAACAAATCTCCGCCTTTCAGGGTCGCGTTGCTGTCCTCGGTGACCCGGTAATGCATGACGGCGCCGTTTTCACCGGTGCCAGCGATGGTCTCAAAACTGATATCGCGCAGGGCCGTATCCTGACGACGCAGGGTCTCCAGATTTTTGACGACGTCAATCTCGGTCAGGCTGCCAATGGGCTGTGCATCCAGCCAGCACAGCAGCTCGACCACCGCCGCGCCATCGCGCAGATGCGCCGCCGCGCTGCCTTCTACTTCGGCAGAATTCTTTCGCGCCTTGGGCAGGGCGCAGGGATCGCCAGTTTTCACCAGCCGTTCGCCCAACGCATCAGCCAAGACTTGCGGAACCGTCACATAGTCCACTGCTACCGCACCGTTAAGGGCAGCAACCGCAGTGCGGAAACTCTCAGGTCGGCGTATGGTCACCGCCGCGCCCAAATGATCTGCCAAACCGACCAGCTTTTCCTCAGCCATGAACAGATCAACCCGCGCGTCGTCATGCAAGATCGCGAAGCCTTGTGCCACCGGGTTGCGCGGGATGTCGGCGCCCCGGATGTTAAGCAACCACATGATCGAATCCGGCAGAGTGATCACCGCTGCGGCTTGACTGGCCTTTCGCAGATCTTCTGCCAGTCGCTTGCATTTGTCGCTGGCACTTTCGCCCGCAAACTCAAGCGCATGGGCCGTCACTGGCTGCAGCGGCGCAGCAGGTCGGTCTGCCCAAATTCGATCCACTAAGTTATCGACCTGAACCAGCTCAATGTCACTTCCCTGCAGGCTCGCCAGCAATGAAGTAATTTGCCCCGCAGCATGCAGCCATGGATCAAAGCCAACCTTGCCCCCATTTGGCAGCTGCTCTTTCAGCCAGTTCGCAAGTGTGACCTCAGGCCAGGGCACCGGGGTGAATTCATCCGCAACCTGCCGTTTCACCTGCGTACGGTACCGGCCATCAATGAAAACGCCAGCAACATCCGCCAGAACAGCGCAGAACCCGGCAGACCCGGTAAATCCGGTCACCCAGCTTAGCCGTTCATCGCAAAGCGCTACATATTCCCCCTGATGCGCATCCGCGCGCGGCACCAAAAACCCGTCCAGCCCCTCGCCAGAGATCTCAGTTCGCAAAGCTTGCAGGCGTGGTGGACCCTGTTCCGGGCGCGACGTCACATCAAATGTCTGATACATGCAGGGTCCTCCAATACCGGCCTAAGCCAAAAGGCGCGCCCTCCTATGACGCGCCAGTTGTTCTTCTTGTTCCAAATACCTCTGCCAGAGGCAAAGGGCGGCGCTAGCTGGCCCTCTTGATCCCCATCACCCGCGCCCGCGCCCGAGGATCTGAGTCAAATAGCGAGGCCAGTTGTTCGGTCATCGCACCGGCCAGCTGCTCGACATCGGTAATGGTAACAGCCCGGTCGTAATAGCGGGTCACGTCATGGCCGATGCCAATCGCCAGCAATTCAACAATCTTCTTCTTTTCCACCATGGCAATCACATCGCGCAGGTGTTTTTCCAGATAGTTGGCCGGGTTCACCGACAATGTGCTGTCATCCACTGGCGCACCGTCAGAGA